>Ga0163163_10004580_pt1 | contig 11803 bp, 7 predicted proteins | sample S65metaG_FD_119766 | JGI IMG/M metagenome (GOLD analysis project Ga0163163, IMG submission 119766) | Switchgrass rhizosphere microbial communities from Kellogg Biological Station, Michigan, USA - S6-5 metaG | ecosystem: Host-associated > Plants > Roots > Rhizosphere > Soil | place: USA: Michigan... | reverse complement strand
TGTATCGCCGAGAGGGCGCCTACACATACAATGGCGGCTGGAACTGGCGCGCCGTCGTCGCCACACTCATCGGCTGTGCTTTCGCATGGATCGGATTGATCGTGCCCGTGCTGCGGCCGTTGTACGATTACGCATGGTTTGTCGGCTTTGGCGCCGCCGCCATCACGCACCTGCTCCTGATGAACAATGAGAGATAAATCTTGGTAACACGGCTGATGCTGTATACTTTTCACATCTTGAAGTCACGAGGAATGATTCATGCCACGCACCGTTAAATGCGCACTAATACAGTGTTCGAATGCTGCCGCCACCGATCTGCCAATCGAAGAGATCAAGCGCCTCAACATTGAGAAACACCTGACCTTTATCGAGCAGGCTGCGGCACAGGGCGTACAGATTCTCTGCATGCAGGAGATTTTCACGACGCCTTATTTTTGCGCCGAACAACAGACGCGCTGGTATGAAGCAGTCGAACGAATCCCCGATGGTCCAACGGTGCGGTTGATGCAGGAAGTCGCCAAAGAACACGGCATGGTGATCGTGGTTCCGATCTATGAAGAAGAACTCACCGGCATCTACTACAACACTGCCGCCGTCATCGACGCAGACGGCAAGTATCTTGGTAAGTATCGTAAGAACCACATCCCACACGTGAATCCTGGCTTTTGGGAGAAGTTTTACTTTCGTCCCGGCAATCTCGGTTATCCGTGTTTCGATACGGCTTTCGCGCGCGTCGGCGTGTACATCTGTTACGACCGTCACTTCCCCGAGGGCGCACGCGCGCTTGGTTTGAACGGCGCCGAGATTGTCTTCAACCCGTCGGCGACCGTAGCGGGACTCTCTGAATATTTATGGCGCCTCGAGCAGCCGGCGCACGCGGTTGCGAATGGTTATTTCATCGGCGCGATCAATCGCATCGGTCACGAGCAGCCGTGGGACATCGGCGAGTTTTATGGTCAGAGCTACTTTTGCGATCCGCGCGGGCAATTCGTGGCGGAAGCGCCGCGCGACACGGATGCGCTGGTCGTCGCTGATCTCGATCTCGACCAGATTCGCGAAGTGCGAAACACGTGGCAGTTCTTCCGCGATCGCCGTCCCGATACTTACGGATCGCTCGTGGCCGACTAACTTAGGAGTTTTCTATGGACTTATCGATCACTGTCAACGGTATGAAGTTCCCCAATCCGTTCCTGCTCGGTTCGGGACCGCCGGGAACGAATGCGCGCGTGCTCGCAAAGTCGTACGACGCCGGTTGGGGTGGCGCGGTGGCGAAGACAGTCAGCCTCGAATCGGCGAAGGTAGTGAATGTTGTTCCGCGTTACGGAAAACTTCGCTCGCGTTCGACCGGAGAAGTCATCGGGTTCGAAAACATCGAGTTGATCTCTGATCGACCGATCGACGTTTGGCTCGACGAGTTTCGACAGATCAAGAAAGAGTATCCAAAGAACATTCTCATTGCTTCGATCATGGAGGAGTATGAGAAGAGCCGCTGGCAGGAATTGACGCGCATGGTCCAGGAGACCGGCGTCGATGGTTTTGAACTCAACTTCTCCTGCCCGCACGGCATGACCGAACGCAAGATGGGATCAGAGATGGGCGAGCATCCCGACCTCACGGAAGAAGTAACGAGTTGGGTGACAGAAGTAGCGAAGGTTCCGGTCTGGGCGAAGATGACGCCGAACATCACGAACATTCGCGAGCCGGCGCAGGCCGCCATCAGCGGTGGCGCGGTCGGTATTTCGGCTATCAATACGATCTTGTCAGTGATTGGCGTCGACCTCGATACGTTGAGACCGATGCCGACGGTTGAGGGTCACTGTGTGCCGGGTGGTTATTCGGCGCAGGCGGTGAGACCGATTGCTTTGAGGATGGTGAGTCAACTTGCGTTGGCGATTCCGGAGGGAGTTTCGATCAGCGGTATCGGCGGAATTGAGAACTCACACGATGCGCTCGAGTTTATGTTGCTCGGATCGTCGACGGTGCAAATCTGTACCGGCGTGATGCTGCAGGGCGTCAAGATGATCGAGGAGTTGAAGGAAGGTGTCGAGAAATTCATGGTGGACAAAGGCTTCAACTCGGTACAGGAGATCGTCGGCAAGAGCCTTCCCTACTTTTCGACGCACATGGATCTGGTGCAACGGATGAAAGCCGCGAAACGCTCGAAGGCCGGCGAGGCGAGCCGCGATAATGAGTGGGCGCAGAAAGACATCACCGAAAAGACCGCTGAACTTACTTCGAACTAAGAACTTAGCCACAGATAAACACGGATTTCATCTGTGGCTAAAACTCGGTGATTGTTGGAGCGTGGTCGGAGGGTTTTTCCCAGGTGCGTGGCTCCAGATCGATCCAGGTACGGACGTTTCGCGACACGAGTGGCTCGCTGATCCAGATGTGATCGATCCGCAGACCAAGATTGCGGCGAAAGGCGCCGGCGCGATAGTCCCACCACGTGAAGTGACCGCCTGCCTCAGTGTGTAACCGAAACGCGTCCGTGAATCCCCAATCCTTGATGCTCCGCAACGTGGCGCGCTCCTGTTCGCTGAACATGATGCGTCCCTGCCACAGTCGCACGTCGTGCACGTCCCGCTCCTCAGGAGCGACATTGAAATCTCCACACAACAAAACCGGCGTTGTTGGGTCGTAGTGCGTGAAGAAGAACTCGCGCAGCCGTTCCATCCACGCCAGTTTGAACGCGTACTTTTCCGATCCGACTGCCTGCCCGTTGGGAATGTAAACGTTGATGATATCGATGCCGTTGACGTTCGTGGTGATTAGTCGCGATTGCGCAGTTTCGTCATCGCCCGGATAGCCGCGATGGCGCGTATCACACACGTCGCGGGTGAGAATCGCGACGCCGTTGTACGACTGCTGTCCGAAGAGTTGGCACTTGTACCCACGCGCTTCAAATACCAGGGTTGGAAACTTATCGTCCGTGCATTTTGTCTCCTGCATGCAGAGGACATCGGGTTTGACGTCGTCGAGCCACCGCGTAACGCTCAGCATGCGGGCGAGGATTGAGTTTACGTTCCAGGTCGCGATTAGCATTCTGATTTGCGTTAATCTGCGGCTAGTAAAAGGCCGCCGATGAGCGCACCACGTCGAGCGATATCGTCCGCCTCGATGTGTTCGTGCGCAGCGTGAGCGCCATCGCCGCTGATCCCCAATCCATCGAGAACGGGAATGCCGAGCGCGGCCAGAAAGTTTCCATCTGACGCCCCACCAACCTGCGACTCGCCCAGTTCGAAGTCAACCTCGGCAGCGATTGCGCGCGCTTTTTCAAAGAGTTCAGCGACTGCAACCGTGCGCTCCATCGGCGGTCGATTGATACCACCCGACACGAAAACTTTCGTTCGCTCATCGATGGGTTTCAGATTGGAAAGAATGCGTTCGATCTCACGCGACTCGGCTTCAGTCGAGAAGCGCACGTCAATCTCGCCATGCGCTTCGGCGGCAACGACGTTCGACCGCGTTCCGCCATGGACCACGCCGACATTCAAAGTGATTCCCGATCCGGCTAAGTTGATCGCATGAAGCTGTTCTGTCTGACGGGCCAACTCGAGTATCGCGCTCGCGCCTTTCTCGGGCTCGAGTCCTGCGTGCGCGGCTCTTCCTTCAACTCTGATGGCGAAAATGCCCGTGCCCTTGCGGCCGGTTTTGACTCGTCCACCGGGCGCAGGCGGCTCCATCACAAACGCGTATTCGGTATGTTGAGATCTCGCGACCTGTTCCAACAACGGCCAGCCTGACAAACTTCCAACTTCTTCGTCACACGTCAAAACCAGGGTGAGGCCAAACGCCGGCGTCAGTTTCAATTCATCCAGCGTCCGCAACACTTCAATCGCGAGTGCACAATTCGCCTTCATGTCGAAGATTCCCGGCCCGTAAATCTTCCCTGAGTCACGTCGCCACGGGCGCTCGCTCAACGTACCGCGCGCATGCACCGTATCGGTGTGGCCGACGATCAGGATCTGTCCCGCATCTCGCTGTTGTTTGAACGCCCTGATTACGACATGCTGGCCAAACTCCGGCACCTCGATGCGTTCGATCGCATCCACACACGCCAGCCGGCCCGCAGCTTGCGCTAATAAATCAACGACTGCGCGACTTCCCTCTTGATCGCCGGAAGGAGATTCAACGTCAACCAACGCCTGCATGAACGCTTCGATTTCAGGCTGGCGCGTTTGCAAAGCAGCAAAGATTTGATGTGCTGGGGTGGCGCCGGTCATTTGATCGTCTCTCTGCGAACGGTCAACGCGTCGATGCGTGGCAGGTTGACGGCGTAACCAATGCCGGGTGAATCGGGTGGCGTGATGGTGCCGCGCGCGCTCACGGTGACTGGCGGATCGATTATGTCTTCTTCCCAGTAGCGCTCGCTGGCCGAAACGTCGCCGGGCAGAGTGAAACCGGCGAGCGTTGACATGGCGATGTTGTGCGCGCGTCCCACTCCTGACTCGAGCATGCCGCCGCACCAGACCGGAATCTGATTGTCGCGCGCAATCTGCTCGACTCGTTTCGCTTCCGTGTGCCCGCCGACGCGCCCCAGTTTGATGTTTATGATCCGGCACGACTCCAGCTCGATTGCATGTTCCGCATCGTCTGCTGATCGGATCGACTCGTCGAGACAAACCGGCGTTTGGATCTGTCGTTGTAACGACGCGTGATCGAAGATGTCGTCGTACGCGAGCGGTTGTTCGAGCATCATGAGATTAAAACGATCGAGTTGCTGAAACAGTGCCACGTCGGAAAGTTTGTAAGCCGAATTCGCGTCGCCCATCAAGCGAATGTCAGGAAACTCTTTGCGCACGCGTTCCACGATGTTCAAGTCCCAACCTGGTTTGATTTTGATCTTGATGCGCTGGTAACCGGCGTTGAGTTCTTTGTGGATCTTCTCGAGCAGCATTTCGGGCGTATCCTGGATGCCGATCGAAACGCCGCACGCGATCTCAGGTCGTGTGCCGCCAAGATGTTTCCACAACGGCACACCGGCGCGTTTGGCTTCCAGATCCCAACACGCAGTTTCGAGGGTGGCCTTGGCCATGCGATGACCGCGTACCAGTTTCATTAGTGAGAATGTCTGCGCGGCGTTTGCGATCTCCTGACCGAGAACCATCGGCCCGAGAAATTCGGTCAGCGTCGACCAGGCGGAGTCCGTCCATTCATCGCTATAAAACGGGCCTTCACCGGCCGTGCACTCACCCCAGCCTTCGGCGCCATCGGCATCGGTGACGCGCGCCAGCAAAATGCGACGCTCAGTGGTGCGACCGAAACTGGTTTCGAAAAAGTGGACTAAAGGCAGGCGGATTTCGCGCAGTTCGATCGACTGGATAAGCAAAGTAAGAAGGTGTTCCTCCGTGAGAGGCATTATGCATTTCTGTACGGTGTGTTAACAACTCAAGAAATCAAACGCCTCCTTGGAGTGCGGCCAATTCACCGCTTTGTAACTTGACCCACCCTAATAGAACTGATAAAAGGCAACCCACATTAACCTACCGGCCTCAAATTACTCCTCCGGTAATCCTCTCAAATATGTGTTGAGTTTTGTGACTTTAGTTCTTAGTGAGGACGATAAATTTATGCATATGATGAGCCCCCTTCACCCGACCCGGTCGATTCGTGTGTTAATCACACTTGCTCTCGTAATTCTTGCGATTTTCGCATCCGTACAAATCTTTAATTATTCATTTCGCGTCCAGGCAGTTTCGACGAACGTCGTAATCAGCGAATTTCGTGTGCGCGGACCGAACGGCGGAAACGACGAGTTCATCGAACTATACAATCTTTCCGGGGCTCCAGTTGCAATCGGTGGTTGGGCTATCAGAGGTTCGAATAACGCCGCGGGAGTATCAGTCAGGGCGACGATAACTGCCGGTACAGTCATTCAACCCGGATGTCACTACCTGTTGACCAATGCCGCTGCAGGCGGTTACAGCGGCGCCGTTGCGGGGAATCAAACCTATACGGTTGGCATTACAGATGACGGCGGCATCGCACTCACGCTGCCGGACGCCACCATCGTCGACGCGGTCGGTATGAGCACCGGCTCCGCATACAAAGAAGGCACGGTCCTGCCCAGTCTCGGTGCGACCACTGCGAGCAATTTGAATCGAGGCTATGAGCGCAAACCGGGCGGGGCGGCTGGAAGTGGCATTGACACTGACAACAACGTCAATGACTTCCAACTCATTACGCCGAGTGATCCACAGAACTCGACCACCGGTTGCGTCGGACCCACTCCAACTCCGACGCCAACTCCTACGCCGACCCCAACTCCGACACCAACACCAACTCCAACACCGACACCGACGCCAACGCCGAGTCCCACACCAATTGCTGGCTCAGTCGTGATCAGTCAGGTCTATGGTGGCGGCGGTAACGTGGGCGCGACGTTGAAGAACGACTTTGTCGAGATCATCAATCACAGTGCAGCGCCCATCGATCTGAGTGGTTGGTCAGTTCAAATCGCTTCGGCAGGCCAGGCAAATTGGCAGAAGACGAACCTCACCAATTTTGTTCTGCAGCCGGGACAGTATTACCTGGTACAGCAGTCTCAAGGCGCCGGAGGAACGGATAATCTGCCTACGCCCGACGCAATCGGCGGCGGCCTTGTGAGCTCGACATCCGGGAAGGTCGCTCTCGTCAGTAACCAAACTATATTGAGTGGTAACTGCCCGGTGGGCGGCGGCATCATTGATTTCGTTGGTTACGGCACAGAAACCTGTGCTGAAGGCTCACCAGCATCCATCCTTACCAACACGACCGCTAATTTGCGAAAGAATAACGGCTGCTTCGACTCGGACAACAATGCGATCGACTTCGCGGTCGGAGCACCCAATCCACGCAACAGTTCAGCGCCGGTAAGTCCTTGCACGGCACTCTTCGGAATTGGATCCGCTCAACCGAGTACGGTGCAAACTGGAAACAGCACTACTCTGACTGTGACTGTTTCGCCGGCCCAAAATCCAGCCAGTACGGGGATAAATGTTACGGCTGATCTGTCTTCAATTGGCGGATCGGCAACGCAGTCGTTTACGGGTGGGGGAAACACGTTTACGTTCGTGGCCAGTGTTCCTGTGTCGACGACACCGGGACCAAAGAATCTTCCGGTGACGATCACAGACGCTCAAGCTCGTAGCGCGAGCGCGACGATCTTTGTCACCGTGCAAGAGCCGCACGTCACCATCAGTCAGGTTTACGGTGGCGGCGGAAACGGAGGCGCCACTTTCACGAATGACTTCGTTGAACTGTTCAATCCCACTGACCACACAGTCGATTTAACCGGCTGGTCATTGCAGTACACGTCTGCAACGGGTGACAGTTGGGACTTCACCTCGCAGCCCATCGGGGGCTTCATCGAACCCGGTCAATACTATTTGATCGCACTCGCATCGACTAACGCGATCGGATCACCGCTGCCGGCGGCAAACATCAACGGCGACATCAATATGAGCGCCACGACCGGCAAAGTCGCGTTGGTGAATAGCTTTGATCCGCTCGAAGGTGCCTGCCCGCTGGGTAATGCGAGCATTGTAGATTTCGTTGGTTACGGGACCGGTGCTAATTGCGCTGAGACGGCAAACGCACCGGCGCCGAGTGCCACCTCCGCAATCTTCCGAAAGAACGGCGGAGCCACCGATAACGACGACAATCAGAACGATTTCGTTGCGGCCACTCCAAACCCACGACGCACGGCGCCCATCGTCGAGATTGGTCCAGCCGTATTCCGCAGTGATCCTCGCAAGAACGGCATCAACGCGCCGCGCGATGGGAGTGTCACGCTGAACTTCACTGAACCAGTCAACGTAGATGACTCATTCTTCAATATCAACTGCCTCTCCACCGGGCTTCACAACGACGCGACAGTCGCCGGCGCGGATAAGGTTTGGGTCATCACGCCGAACGTGAACTTCCAGGCGGGCGAGCAGTGTACGTTCACAATCTTCAAAAACAAGATTCACGATCAGGATACGGACGATGTTGGTCCAAATGACGACAACCTGCTCGCAGACTTCGTGGCGACGTTTACGGTCGCAACCGGCACGGCGCCACCGTATCTGCCGAGTGTGCACCTGACCTTTGGTAATCCGAATGGCGCCACGGCTGACATCAATCAGCCGAACAACTACCTGATGGAGAAGCCTGAGTTCACGTTGTCGTACAACCGGGACCTGGGTCGACCCAATTGGGTAAGCTGGCACCTTTCGGATGAATGGATCGGCACTCTTGCTCGCGTCGATACTTTCAGACCCGATCCAGCAGTCTTGCCGACGTGGTATCGCGTGCAGGCAACTGACTTCTCGAACAGTGGTTTCGATCGCGGTCACATGACACCGAATGCCGATCGCGATAAGGAAACCTCGATACCGATCAACCAGGCGACATTCCTGATGTCGAACATGGTCGCGCAGTCGCCAGACAACAATCAGGGACCGTGGGCGGCTCTGGAGAACTTCCTGCGCACGCTCACGCCGGCAAACGAGCTTTATATCGTTGCTGGTCCAAACGGCGTAGGCGGTACCGGAAGTAATGGTGGTGTTTCAGCCACTATTGCCAACGGTCACGTGACTGTGCCCTCATCCACCTGGAAAGTTGTACTCGTGATTCCGAAGGGTGATAACGACGTGTCACGGGTCACGGCTGCCACCAGGACAATCGCGGTCAGCATGCCGAACATCCAGGGCATTAGAAACGATGATTGGCACAATTACCTGACCACAGTGGACGCCATCGAAACGATGACCGGTTACGATTTCTTCGCCAACGTTCCCGATGCCGTTGAAAACGCGATCGAAGCCGGTATCGATGGAAACAATCCGCCGGGAACGGAGAACCAGGCGGTAACGACAGCCGAAGATACGTCGAAGTCGATCACGCTAACGGCAGTCAGTCCGATTCCGAGTGCTTCGTTCAGTTTCACGATTGTTACTCCGCCGGCTCACGGCCAGTTGACGGGCAGCGGCGCCAATCGTTCGTATCAACCCGATCCGGACTTCAACGGCACCGACAGCTTTACGTTCAAGGCCAACGACGGAGCGCGTGATTCAAATACGTCGACCGTAACCATCACCACCACCGAAGTGAACGATGCGCCTGTCGCTACCGACGACACAGCGAGCACCGACGAGGATGTGAATCTCCAGATTACGGCGTCGGATTTGACGCTCAACGACAGTGCTGGTGCTGTGAATGAGAATGTTCAGGTGTTGACGGTGACGGGCGTGTTAGCAACTGCCGACACACACGGAACGGTCGCGCTCTCGAGCGGCACCATCACCTACTCGCCGGATCAGAACTACAACGGCCCGGCCAGTTTCACCTATCAGGTCTGCGACAACGGAACTACCAACGGTGCATCTGATACCCTGTGCACCACCGGCACGGTGAATGTAACCGTCAACTCCGTAAACGATCCGCCAACGCTCAACGCGATCGCGAATCAAACGGTGTACGTCGGCAACACGTTGAGCTTAACGGCAGTCGGATCCGATCTGGATCTGCCGCCGCAAACGCTCACGTATAGTCTGACCGGTTCGGTTCCGAGCGGAGCGACGATCAATCCTTCGACTGGTGCTTTCAGTTGGACACCGACCGCGGGACAGGGCGGTCAAATCTATACTCTGACAGTAAGAGTTACGGATAACGGCAGTCCGAATCTGTTCGCGGAGCGGCAGTTCAATGTGGGCGTGGCGTGGACCTGGTCCAGCCTGCTGGCTCCCGTGCAAGCCGGCGGCACGTACAAGATTGGCCGCACGATCCCGATCAAGTTCCAACTGACAGGCGCCAGCGCAGGAGTTACTGACGCACAGATACACCTGATCCTGTACAAAGTCAGCGACAACGTGGTTGGGGATCCGGTCGATGTTGAATCAACGTCCGCTGCGACCACTGGCAATCTGTTCCGTTATGACAACGGATATTACGTTTTCAATCTCAGCACAGCGGGGCTGACGGCTGGGACTTACCAGTTGCAGGTCGACATGGGCGATGGGGTGATACGGGCCATAAACATCTCGTTGAAGTAGCGGTTCGGAATAGCTCAAAAGACGGGGTTTGCCAGAGTAATCAACTGGCAAACCCCGTCTATCTATGTGACCGTTTTCTTATCAGCTTGACCAGTATTCTGTCAGGTCACGAAAAGGCTTATTGACCCGCGATCAGAAGCTTGGTAAAAGCTTGAATTGCCCCGTTTTTGAAAGAGATTGGTCCCACTAAGTCAGGACCGCGAAGAAGCACGCAGGTTCAACCATTCGGCTCGATTGAACCTGTGGGAGCACCTTCTCGGTTCTGACTTGCCCCACAACAATCCGCGTTTATGCGCGTCTAATTTTCGGTCGAAACCTGGTCTTGGTTGTGGAGTGCGGCGTGAAGCGTATGCCACGGTAGCGTGGCGCATTTGACGCGCACGGGAAACTCGCGCACGCCCGCGAAGATCTTCAAGTTACCGAGACTGTTCTCCTCCGTCTCCTCATTTAGCTCACCCATCACCATCGAGTGAAACTCCTGAAAGAGATTTTCAGCCTGCTCCTTGCTCTTGCCTTTGACTGCCTGCGTCATCATGCTCGCGGACGCCTTTGAAATCGCGCAACCTGAGCCTTCAAATCCCACTTCCTTCACCAGATCGTCTTCGAGGTTGAGGTAGATAGTGAGTTGATCGCCGCACAGCGGGTTGTAGCCTTCGGCTGTGTGATTAGCGGTTTCGAGCTTGCGAAAATTTCGCGGCTTCTTGTTATGGTCGAGGATTACCTGCTGGTAGAGTTCGCTTAGTTCTGACATGTAACTGGTTTCAACTGAAGATCTCGATCACGCGTTCAATCGTGCGCGCGAGCACGTCGATCTCTTCCTTCGTGTTGTAGAACGAAAACGACGCCCGCGCCGTGGCCGGCACATTGAAACGCTGCATCACGGGTTGCGCACAGTGATGACCGGCGCGAACAGCGATGCCTTCCTGGTCCAGGATCGTGCCGATATCGTGTGGGTGAATGTCGTCGATCACGAACGACAGCACGCTCGCCTTGTTCCTGGCGGTGCCGATAATCCGGACGCCTTCAATCGCCGAAACGCGTTCGGTGGCGTAGCGCAACAACTCGGCTTCGTAAGCCGCAGCACGTTCGCGACCGATGCTGTTCAAGTAATCGATCGCCGCGCCAAGACCGATTTGCGATGCGATCGCGGGAGTGCCTGCTTCAAACTTGTTCGGCGCCTCTGCGAAAGTGGTCTTTTCGAAAGTGACGGTCTTGATCATGTCGCCGCCACCCTGAAACGGATTCATCTGCTCGAGCAACTCGAGTTTGCCGTAGACGATACCGCTGCCTGTCGGCGCGTACATCTTATGACCTGAAAACGCGTAGAAGTCACAATCGAGATCCTGCACGTCAACCGGCATGTGGGGCGCCGCTTGAGCACCGTCGATCAGCACCGGCACGCCGTACTTATGAGCCTGCGCGATCATTTCCTTGACGGGATTGATCGTCCCGAGCGCGTTGGAGACGTGCATCACGGCCACGAGTTTCGTGCGTTCGTTCAACAGACCTTCATACTCATCGAGCAGCAGCTCGCCGGCGTCGTTCATCGGAATCACACGCAGGCGCGCGCCCTTCTCCTCGCATAGCATCTGCCAGGGCACGATGTTAGCGTGATGCTCCATCGCGGAGATTATGATCTCGTCGCGGGCGCCGATGAACTTGCGCCCGTAGCCGTACATCACGAGATTGATACCTTCCGTGGCGCCGCGCACGAAGATACACTCGCGAACGTTGCGCGCGTTGATGAAGCGCTTCACTTTTTCGCGTGCGCCTTCGTAAGCCGT
>Ga0163163_10004579_pt1 | contig 11806 bp, 3 predicted proteins | sample S65metaG_FD_119766 | JGI IMG/M metagenome (GOLD analysis project Ga0163163, IMG submission 119766) | Switchgrass rhizosphere microbial communities from Kellogg Biological Station, Michigan, USA - S6-5 metaG | ecosystem: Host-associated > Plants > Roots > Rhizosphere > Soil | place: USA: Michigan... | reverse complement strand
TCGCTCGAGCTTTATGCCGGCGTGCTGGCTGAGTTTCCCCAGCAACCCAAAGTGTGGCTGAGCTACGGCCACTCGCTCAAAACGGCGGGCCGGGAGACGCAAAGCATCGAGGCTTACCGCAGAAGCATCGACCTCGCGCCCGGATTGGGCGAGGCGTGGTGGAGTCTCGCGAATCTCAAAACCTTTCGCTTCACGCCGGATGAAATCGGGACGCTGCGCGCTCAGCTCGCGCGCAGCGATCTGACTACTGAAGATCGCTTCCACTTTCATTTTGCGCTGGGCAAGGCATTCGAAGATCGCAGCGACTTCGCGGAGTCTTTCCAACACTACGCTGAAGGTAACCGCCTGCGTCGCGAGCAGTTGGGATACGACCCGACTGTGTTCTCACAGCACGTGCAGCGCTCAAAGGCGCTTTTCACCCGCGAATTCTTCGCGACGCGTCGAGGCTTCGGCAGCCCCGCGCCCGATCCGATCTTCATCGTGGGCCTGCCACGCTCAGGCTCCACATTGCTAGAGCAAATCCTCTCCAGCCACTCGGCAGTGGAAGGCACGATGGAGCTGCCGGACATTATCTCCCTCGTCCGCGGTTTGCGAGGCCTGGAATCCATTGCCGCTCTGAGCGCAGAGGAGTGTCTTGCCTTGGGCGAGCGCTACCTCGAGCAGACCCGTGTGCAGCGCAAGACGGCCGCACCTTTCTTCATCGACAAGATGCCGAACAACTTCTCCCATGTCGGCTTTATTCAGCTGATTTTGCCGCAGGCGAAGATCGTCGATGCGCGCCGGCACCCGCTCGCCTGCTGTTTGTCGGGGTTTAAGCAACACTTTGCGCGAGGTCAGGCCTTCAGCTACAGCCTTGAGAATATCGGGTGCTATTACCGGGACTATGTGGACCTGATGGAGCACTTCGACACCGTTCTTCCCGGCCGGGTGCATCGCGTGCTCTATGAAGCTCTGGTCGAGGACACCGAGACCCAGATCCGCCGTCTGCTGGCCTATTGCGGTTTGCCTTTCGAAGCGCAATGCTTGCGCTTTCATGAGAATGAGCGCGCCGTACGAACGGCCAGCTCGCAGCAAGTGAGGCAACCGATCTATCGCGATGGGATCGATCAATGGCGCCATTACGAAGCTTGGCTCGATCCATTGAAGGTCGCTTTGGGACCGGTCCTCGAAGCCTATGAGCACCGCAAGGGGAGAGCCGATTCATGACGCGTAGCAGACGGCGAAAATTGATTCATGTTGCAGCGGCGCGACAAAACGCGTTCAAACGCGACTCCACTCTCAAACATACTTTCACCCTTAAACATGACCCCACCCCTGGATCGCGTCCGAGGCAGGCTCTAACCCTCCCCGTTTTACGGGGGAAGGTCAGGGTGGGGGCAAGCGCGTTGATTTTGGTCGGAGCGCCCGCTGCCTTCGCGCAGGAAACGGCCGACTCCGGCGCTCTGCCCGAAGTCACGGTGACCGCTCAAAAGCGCACCGAAGATATTCAAAATGTTCCGTTGAGCATTCAAGCGTTGAACACGGAGACGCTCGAGCAACAGCATGTCTCCAATTTTTTGGATTACGCCAAGCTTCTGCCCAGCGTGACGTTCCAGGACGGCGTTTCCGGAGGCGGCGCAGGCGGCCCCGGCTTTGCCCGCGTCTACATGCGCGGCGTGGCGAGCGGAAACGACGGCAATCATTCGGCCTCGCAGCCGAGTGTGGGCATGTACCTTGACGAGCAGCCGATCACCACCATTCAGGGCTCGCTGGATATTCACATCTACGATATCGCGCGGGTCGAGGCGCTGGCCGGCCCGCAGGGCACGTTGTATGGAGCGAGCTCGCAGGCCGGCACGATTCGCATCATTACCAACAAGCCGGACCCCGGACGTTTCGATGCAGGCTATGACCTCGAAGGCAGTTTGATCAGCCACGGCTCGCAAGGCGGCACGGCGGAAGGCTTCGTCAATATTCCACTTTCGTCTTTTGCCGCGCTGCGCATGGTGGGCTGGGTAGAGCACTTTCCGGGTTACATCGACAACGTGCGCGCCGCGCCGTTCACGTACAGCAATGGCGTTTCCATCGACAATGCGGATCGCGTCAAGAACAACTACAACGATTCCGACGTTTACGGTGGACGTGCCGCCCTTAAAGTCGATCTGAACGACAGCTGGACGGTCACGCCGACACTGATCGCGCAGCATCAGAAAGCGAACGGCGTCCCCGGCTTCAGCCCCGCGATCGGCGATCTCGAAGTCGCGCACTACCTGCCGGAATTTTCCGTAGACAGCTGGTATCAGGCGGCGTTGACCGTGGAAGGCAAGATCAGCAATTTCGACATCGTGTATTCTACCGGCCTTCTGAAGCGCTCCGATGAGTACCACCTCGATTACACGGACTATTCCATCGCGTATGACAGCATCGCGAGCTACTTCGTCAACGATGCGGGGGCTTTTATCGACCCTACGCAATATATCAATGCGAAGGACGATTACCAGAAATGGAGCCACGAGTTTCGCGTTTCCTCGCCTCAGGACAAACCCTTCCGCGTGGTGGCGGGCGTGTTCCTGCAAAGGCAGCTGCACAACATCGAGCAGCGCTACACCGTTGCGGGGATGGCCTCGCAGCTAGAGGTGACCGGCTGGCCGGATACCTGGTGGCTCACGAAAGAGCAGCGTGTAGACCGGGATCGTGCCGCGTTCACGGAGCTGAGCTACGACATCACGCCGCAACTCACCGCTACGGGCGGCATCCGTTTCTTCAAGTCCAAAAACAGCTTGCAGGGTTTTTTTGGGTTCGGGGCGACGGCACCCTTCGCGAGCTCTTTCGGCGAGCAGGAATGCCAGTTCCAGGTACCGTTCCACGGCGCGCCCTGCCAGAATTTGAACAAGACGATCGACGACTCGGGCAGCACGCCAAAGCTCAGTCTCACTTATCGGTTGAGAGACGATCGCATGGTCTACGCAACCTGGTCGCGGGGGTTTCGGCCAGGGGGCGTGAACCGCAATGGCGCGAGCTCGCCGCTCGTGCCGCCCAGCCAGCAGGTCTACAAGCCGGACTTCCTGACCAATTATGAGCTGGGATGGAAGACGAGCTGGCTCGACAATCGCCTGCGTTTCAACGGCGCGCTGTTCGTCGACTATTGGAAGGACTTCCAGTTCTCCTTCCTGGGCGCCAACAGCGTCACTGTGATTTCCAACGTCGGCCAGGCGCGTATCAAGGGCGTGGAATCCTCCATCGACTGGGCCGCGACGAAGAATTTGCGATTGACGGGCGGCATGGCCCTGTATGACGCCGAGTTGAGCAGTAACTACTGCAAGGACCCCGATCAGCCCTGCACCGGCGCCAATATCCAGGCTCCCGTCGGTACGCAGCTGCCGGTGACGCCGAAGTTCAAGGGCAACATCACCGGGCGCTATCTATTCAATGTGAAAGACTATGACGCTTTCACCCAGGCAAGCGTCGTGTACCAGGGCAACAGCTGGGCGGATCTGCGCCTCGAGCAACGAGCCTTGCTCGGGGAGCAAAAGGGTTTTGCGACCGTCGATCTTTCCGCTGGCGTGCAGAAAAACCGTTCCTCGCTCGAGCTCTTCGTCAACAACGTGCTCGACAAGCGCGGCATCCTGCAGACGAGCCGCGAATGCGACCCCACGCTTTGTGGCGTGAACTACGTGCAACCCAATAGGCCGCGCACCATCGGACTGAAGTTCGGTCAGAAATTTTAAAGGAGCATGAGGGATGGCTTACTCGACCGGGGCAATACGCAACATCGCCCTGGTCGGACCGGCCGGGGCAGGCAAGACTCTGCTGTTCGAGGCGCTACTTCTGCAGGCGGAAGCGACTCATTCGAAAGGGCATTTGTATCGGGATGCGCAGGAGAAGCGCCTCGCGCACTCGCTGGATACGGCGCTATACAGCTTCGACCATAAAGGCACGCATCTCAATCTGATCGATACGCCCGGCTATCCGGATTTTCTCGGGCGATCGTTCGCGGTGCTCGAAGCGGTGGAGTCCGCGGCGATCGTGGTCAACGCCACCGCAGGTATGGACACTGTCACGCAACGCCTGATGGATTTTGCGCGGGATCGCGAGCGGTGTCGGCTCGTGATCGTGAACAAGATCGACAGCCGGGATGCGAAGCCTGAAGAGGTATTGCGGCAACTGCGCGAGATGTTTGGCGCGGAGTGCCTGCCGCTCAACTTGCCTTGCGAAGGCGGGCAGGCGGTCGTCGATTGTTTTTTTCAGTCGCGCGGCAGAGCCGCGGACTTCTCAACGGTTGAAGCGTCCCACACTCAGATCGTCGATCAGGTGGTCGAGGTCGACGAAGAACTGATGGCTCTGTATCTCGAGCAGGGCGCAGCACTGTCGCCGGAGCAGCTGCACGAGCCGTTTGAGAAAGCATTACGCGAAGGGCATCTCGTGCCGGTGTGCTTCGTTTCCGCGGAAACCGGTGCGGGAGTGCGTGAGCTGCTCGACATTTTCGAGCGCTTGATGCCGAACCCCACGGAAGGTAACACACCGCCGTTCCTCAAAGGCGCGGAACGCGTGCGAGTGGAGGCGGACCCTGCGAAGCATGTGATCGCGCACGTGTTCAAAGTGAGCGTGGACCCTTACATCGGCAAACTCGGAATCTTTCGTGTGCACCAGGGAACGGTGCGGCCAGGCAGTCAGCTGTTCGTGGGGGATGCGCGCAAGCCGTTCAAGGTCGCGCATCTCTACAAGCTCACGGGCAAGGACACGACGGAAGTGCCGCAAGGCATTCCCGGCGACATCTGCGCGGTGGCGAAAGTCGAGGAGCTGCATTTCGATGCCGTGCTGCACGACTCGCACGACGAAGACCAATATCATTTGAAGTCGATCGGCTTCCCGCCCGCGATGGTGGGCGTGGCCATCGAGCCGGAGCGACGCGGAGACGAGCAGCGTTTGGCCGACACGCTGCACAAGCTCACAGCGGAAGATCCTTGCGTGCGCATCGAGCATCACGCCAGTTTGAATGAGACAGTCCTTTATGGCATGGGCGAGTTCCACTTGCGCGTGCTGCTCGAGCGCATGACGGAGCGATATGGCGTGCATGTGAAGACGCATCCGCCGAGCATTCCCTACCGCGAGACGATCACACGGCCGGCGGAAGGCCACTGCCGGCACAAGAAGCAGACGGGCGGAGCGGGACAGTTTGCCGAAGTGTTTCTACGCGTCGAAGCTCTCGAACGGGGCACAGGTTTTGAGTTCGTGGATGAAGTCGTCGGTGGCGCGATTCCCGGGCAGTTCATTCCTGCGGTGGAGAAAGGCGTGCGCCAGCTGTTGCACGAAGGCGCGGTGGCGGGATTTCCGCTTCGAGACATCCGCGTCACAGTGTATGACGGCAAGCACCATGCGGTGGACTCCAAGGAGGTCGCGTTTGTCTCTGCGGGCCGCAAGGCGTTTCTGGATGCGGTTCGCAAGGCGCATCCCATCGTGCTCGAGCCGGTGATGCGGTTGCAGATCACGGCGCCCGCTAGCTCCATTGGCGATATCACGGGTGACCTTGCCACCAGACGCGCGCACATCAACGGCAATGACGCGTTGCCGGGGCAGCGTGCAGTGGTCACCGCATTCGTGCCTCTCGGGGAAATCTCAGACTATCAATCGCGTTTGAAATCCCTCACGGGAGGCGCGGGGGCGTATACGATGGAGTTGAATCACTATGATCCTGTGCCGCCGCGAAAGCAGCAGGAACTGATGCAGGCGTGGAGACCGAGCGCAGAAGGAGAAGACTAGCCGCGAAACCGCGAACCTCGGCGGTCGGCGGGGCCGAAATCCCGGCCCCGCCGCGGCGAACAAATCAGAATCTGAAACCCACCCTGCCGAAGAATACCCTGCCGCGCGGATCGTAATAGCGCTCGTCGTATCCGATCTGGAAGTTGGCCGCAGTCAACGAGAGGGGCGGATCCTTGTCGAGCAAGTTCAAGGCACCCACCGTGAGCTCCAGGGACTTCGTGATGTTCCAGCTCGACTGCCAGTCGACGGTGTAGTAGTCCTTCACATTCAGGCGCACATCCAACGTCTTACCGTTGAAGGTTCCATCGGCGTTGATGCCGTCGACCGGCGTGAGGATATCCTTATAACCGCTGCGAAAGTTCACGGTCACGGTGTGCGACCAGGGACCATGGTCGAGCGAGGTGGCGACTCGCCCGCCCCAGCGGAACGTTACGTTGTCGAGCTCGGTCGAGTAGTCCGCGATATTCTGATAGTACGGGCCGCCCTCAGTCAGCTGCAGCGTGTTTCTGAGCATGTGGGTCGCAATCACCTGCGATCGCAGCCGACCTATTGGGGTGTTCCAACGTCCTTCTAAATTGAAGTCGATACCGCTGTAATACTCCTTGCCGGTATTGATGTTGGTCTGGTTGTAAGCGATGTAGGTCGTGCCGGTCCCAATGTCTCTGAACGTCGTCCAGGCACCCGGGAAGACATCGGGAGTCGCAAACGCTGCAGTCTCTTCGATCTGCCCGAATGCATGCTCGATGCCCACCCACCACCAGTCGGCGCCTAACGAAATCCGGGGCGTTGCCTCGAACAGGACTCCAAAGGTCGCCTGCTGCGACTTTTCGGGCTTGAGAGTGGAGTTGCCGCCGGCAAAAACGTCGTACTGCGTTTGCGGTGGCCGGCAGATTGCGCCGAGACTCGTCGCAATCGCCTGCAACGCCGGCCCACAGTCATAGGAATTCGACGTCACGCCGTAGTTCTGCAGTGAGGCATTGAGCTGCGGTACCGTCGGCGCATGAAAACCGGTGCCGTACGAGCCTCGCAGGAGGAGGCGGTTGACCGGCGTGAGCTTGAAACTGCCTTTGTAGTTGGTGGTCGTGCCGACGTCGCTGTAATCGTCATGACGGACCGAGCCCGTCAGCTCCAACCAGTCGATGGGTTGCACCACGACCTCTGCAAAGGCGCCAAGGACTCTGCGATCCGCGCCATAGGGGATCGAGGCGGCGGCATCACCGAAGCGCTGATCGCCGGTGCCTGGACCGCCCGCGGCCGGGGTACCTGCGACCGGGTCTGCGAGATTAGCCTGCGCGAACGGGCTGGGCTTTGATTGAAACTTCTCTTTGAAATAGCTCAACCCGGCGCCGAACATGACCGGTTTGCCGTTGGGCAAATTGAACAGCGAACGGGAGGCCCGCACTTCGGCTGACTGCAGGCGCGAAACGCCGCCGTCCCAATACCCGTGGTAACTGATGGATTCGAGTCCAGCCAATCCCGCCGCGCTCTGCTGCCCGGGGCCGACGAACGGATTGATGACACCGCTCGACAGCAGATTGGCGAATGCCAGTGCGCCCGGATAGCCGGAAATGTTTCCCTTCACATCGCTCTGCGACTGGCTCAGCGCAAAGTCGTAGTCCCAATTGAAGACCTTCCCCTCGAGGCCTGCCGTCACATGATAAAAGTCAGCTCGATCCTCGTTGACTCTTTGCCCGAGATCGAACGCTCGATAGGGCGCCACGATGTCTCCGACAAAGACCGGGTCGCCGTTTGCATCTCTTACGGGCGCCAGATACTGATTGAAAAGAGGCGAGCCGGCTGCAATCGACAGCTCTCCCGGCACCGGGGCAATCCTCGATGTCTGCTCAGCCCTGGACCACAGGACGTCGACGAAGACGTTGCTCTCCTCACCCAGCTTGACGTTCAAGGAGCTCGTGGCGGTCTTACGCTCCCGCTCCGGGTAGAGCTGAATCAAACGCACGTAGTCGAAATAGCAGCCCAGATCGACACGGGCAGAACCGGCCGGACAGGTACCTCCCCCCAGCAGATCAAGACTGACCGTCTGGTCCTTCAAAAGACCGTTGTCAGCGGTTACGTTGGCCGGAATATTGCGGGGCGAACCGTTGAAGAACGTCCATCGGCCGCCGGCCTGGTCGAAGTTGATGATCGCGGAGTCCGCGAAATCGCGTGCACTGGAATTGAGTTCATCACGCTTGTCTGCCGCCAGCGCCACGAAAAGGTTCCAGCCGTCGGCCTCGTAGTCACCGATGCCCCCGGTCAGACTCAGACCCTTTTCCTTCGCACCGCCCCGCGGTCCGTAATAGGAGAGCGATACGTCACGGTCACGGGTCTTGCTCTTGGTAATGAAATTGACGACACCCGCGACTGCATCGGAGCCGTAGAGCGATGAGGCACCGTCGGTCAGAATTTCAACCCGTTCGATCGCCGAAATCGGAATGGCGTTCAGGTCGACCGCGGCTGCGAATCCGGTCAAGGTCTGACCGCCGAACTGGGCCATCCTGCGACCGTTCAGCAAGACGAGCGTTCGGTTCTCGCCGACGTTGTGCAGCGACACACCGGAAAATCCAAAGGTCGCCCCACCGACCGCATCGGACTCCACCGATCCTCCCTGCACCGTGGGAAGCCTATGAATCAAGTCGACGACCGACGAAGCGCCGGTTTTTTGTATAGCCGCCGCATCCAGTACCTGCACAGGCAGCGAAGTTTCGCTTTCGATGCGGCGAATCGCGGTGCCGGTGACGATGACGACCTGCTCGTCTTTCGCTTCCGATGCCTGCGCTTGCACGGGTAGGGGTAAGGTGAAGTCAGCTGTGATTACGACGGCAGAGAGCGCGAAGAGCATCGCGCGCCCTGTGACATGGAAGACGAGGTACCTAGGTTTCATGGCTCTCTCCTGCAAACAGTTGAACGACTCAGCGTTCTGCCTGCGGGGAGTTGCACAAACGCGCAGGCAATTGCCTCTTGCGTCGATGCGGAGCCCGGTGTGCGAGGGTCGGGCTAGGCCCGATCTGGGACTAAGCATATCTCTACAGGGACGAATGTAAAGAGCATTTGGCAAAAGCCAACAATATTTTTACCAGTGAATGGCGAGACTCAGGCGTTTTGTTGCTAGCCAACAACGCTGGCCTAAGCCCACGATTTCAAAGGAGAATGTGCCCGCGGCGAGAAAGCACCCACGCCCAGCGCCAGGTCGGGAACCGGTTCGAAGATAACGCCCAGCGTGTAGGCATCCGAGGTCACGGGCTGGTATGAGCCGACGATGAGTATCTGCAGCTTAACCCTGGCGCCAAACACGCTGCGCTGCACATCTTGCGACAAGAAATTGCCGCCATAGCTTGCGATGTCGCCGCTTTGAATCGAGCGCTTGGATCAGTCCCGAATTTTTCCTTGCGGAAGGACGTATCGAGCGCCAAGCCAGCAGGCCTGCCAGCAGCATCATGATCTGACGCGACGCTGAGGCTTTGAACTCGTGTGGAGCGGGCTGTGCTTAGAACCGCTGTGTATAGTTCACCCACCACGTCGCACCGTTCGGATCGTGGAAGAACTGGTTGTAGAACGGCTGGGCGTTCGCGCCGGCAGACAGGTCGAGCGGTGGATTCTTGTTGAAGAGGTTGTTCACGCCTAGATGGACTGTGCCGTTCCACGGCAGCGTATAGGCCGCGCTGACATTCACAGTAGTCCACGAGGCCACTTTCTTGACAGTCGTCGTATCGACGGGCGTGAAAGGGCCGATGTAGTTCACGAAGATCGTACTGTCCCACGGGCCTCTCATCCATTCCACACTGGTATTGCCCTTGAAGCGCACGAACTCGCCCAGCGTGCCATCGCGAAGCACGTTGACGACGGGCTGGCCGGCCGACTGTTGGATCTCGAGCTTGTTGAGATAGCTGCTGCCGGCCCTGAAGGCAAAGCGGCCCAGATTTTCCGTGGTCCACAGGTACTGCACCGTAGTGTCCACGCCGTTGGCACGCTGGAAGGACAGATTCTGAGCCTGCGATTCGACGATCGCGAGACAGCCCGGATTGAAGCCCGGGTCGCAAGCCAGCGGATCGCGATGGATGAATGCCGCGTTCGCGCCAGTCGCCGCGTTCTGGTCGAGCATGATCTGCACATTCGGCGTATTCACGATCTGGTCGAGCTTGATGTACCAGAAGTCAGCCGACAGCGAAAGCCCGGGCAGAGCCTCCCAGACCATTCCAAAATTCGCGTTGCGTCCTTCCTCTTCCTGCAAATGGCGGTTGGTCAAAGTATGAATCTCAACCGAGGGCACGGCGCCATCGGCCGTGCAGCTGACGACGTTGGGGTCGCCTCGCCCCGTTCCGCCATCCGCGATGCATTGTGGAGTGTCCACCAGACCCACGAACCCCACGGTGTTGCCGCCGAACAGACGCTGAAGATCCGGAGCTCGGAAACTCTTGCCGGCCGATGCGCGTAATAGCAGCGTGCTGACAGGCTTGAACTCAGCCGCTACGCGCGGGCTGATCGCGTTGCCGACGTCGGACTCGTCGTTGTAATCGTCGTAACGGGCGGCCAAATTGATCGTAAGCGTCGAGAGCACTGGCAGCTCGATTTCCGCGCCCAAAGCCGAGTATTTGCGGTCTCCCTGCCCCGAAGTTCCGCCGAGGCTTTCGACATTGCCGGCCAGCACCCGCGGATCGCGGCGATCTTCAAAACGTTGTTTCTCGTATTCGGCAGCCAGCGCAAACTGCGCTTGGCCTTTTGGCATCTCGAAGAGTCCACCGGTCAAGGAAAAATCCATCGAAGCGATCGACGATATTCCGTGGGTTACAGGTTCGATCGAGATCGCATCCACCACGGCCTGCGGGATGGGATCGAAAAGATTGATGGGCGGCAGGCCGGCAACGCCGCTCGTGACGGCCTGATTGAAGCCGTCCGTGAGGAAGTAACCGGTCTCCAGCCTCCTGATACGCTGCTCCGCGTATTGCGTGCCGAGCTCCCATTGGAATCCCCGGCCGAATTTTCCGTTCAAGCCCACGACGAGATTGTACGCATCGTTATGGATATCCTGCGTGCGCGGTCCGAATTCGACGGCGCGGCGAAACCAGACGCCATCGAAGCCTGTGGGGTTATTGGGATTGCCCGCCGGGATGAGAGGCGTATCGGCGGGAACAGGCTCGATTTGAACGTTGGTACGGCTCTTCAAATAGAGAGCCCGGGTGAAGAAATTCAAATGGTCCGCAAGCGGCTCGTCGAGCCTGGCGGTCAGGGAAAAGTGCTCCATGGCGGGCGACAGCTCCCGGTATTGCGCGCGATTGAAACGGCAGAAACCACCTACGACTCCCGGGCTGCCGTGGCTGGCATCGCAACCTGGAGCCGGTGTCACATTGTCGTCGTCCGGGTTATCCGGTGTGCCATTGTCATCCAGAAACGTTCCGGCATTGCCATAGCTCGAGAAATTTCCGGGGCCCGAACCGTTGAGGCCGCCCAGCCGGTCGAGACGGGAATAGTTCCGGTCCGAATACATCATACGGTCCTGCTTGAAGTACTCGCCAAATAGCAGGGCGGTGCTGCCGTCGTGGCCTTCCAGGCCGGTGGAAAATTGGGCGCTTGTCTCGCCGCCGCCGCCCTGGGTCGTATCGCTGCGGCGGAGCATGAGAGCGTTTTCCGCGGTCTTTTTGAGAATGATGTTGACGACGCCGCTCACGGCATCGGAGCCGTAAATCGCAGACGCGCCATCGGTCAGCACTTCGATGCGGTCGATCGCTGCGACGGGAATGCTGCTCAGATCGACGAAATTATCGGTGCCCTCATAAGCCAATGGAAAGACGGGAACACGCCGGCCATCGATGAGTACGAGAGAACGGCCGATCCCGAAGCCGCGAATATTCACGGCCGATGCGGACGGCGTAAATCCAAACGTGTAATGCTGATCGAAGCCGCCGCCCGCATTTTGGGGAAGGTCGTTGAGCGCTTCGAGGACGCTGTTATAGCCGCGGTTATTGATATCTTCCGCCGTGATGGTGACGACGGGCGATGGCCCTTCCTGCTGAATGCGCCGGATCCGCGAGCCTGTGACGACGACGACCTGCTCATCCGCGGCGCTCCC
>Ga0163163_10004575_pt1 | contig 11809 bp, 6 predicted proteins | sample S65metaG_FD_119766 | JGI IMG/M metagenome (GOLD analysis project Ga0163163, IMG submission 119766) | Switchgrass rhizosphere microbial communities from Kellogg Biological Station, Michigan, USA - S6-5 metaG | ecosystem: Host-associated > Plants > Roots > Rhizosphere > Soil | place: USA: Michigan... | reverse complement strand
GATTGTAGATTGTAGATTAACTGATTCTTTGAACATCAACAATCAACAATCCACAATCTACAATCCCAAAAAATAGAACTGAGCCTGTCCCTGTAAGCAGGAAGCAGGCTCAGTGTAATAAAAAGCCTCCTCAACAACTAAAACTGATCTTTACTGTCCTTCCTTAACCTTTTCCACCTTTGTAGGGACCAAACCATGTGCTTCTTTATGTGCCTTAATGATTGCAGAGGAATCGGGAGCTTGTGAGAGGCATACTACCAGACCCTCTTTTTCATTGAACCAATAGTTGATAAAATTCACGCCATACTTGCTTCCTACAGCCAGATCTTTCTGATGAGCACCAGCTACGTCTTTTGCTGTTACCTTACCAGGACCAAACTCATGAAAGTCGAGATAATAATTCGGTTCGTTGCTCAAAGCCGCTTCAGGACCATCTGTCACCAGGTAGATCTGGTTGGGCAATAGACCGTGCGCTTCGGCGTGAGTTTTGCGAATTGCCTGGGTATCGGGTGCAGACACGAGACAATAAACATCTCCCTTGCTTTCATCGACCCAATACTTGATGAAATTCGCGTGATACTTTTTTTCTGTAGCCAAATCCTTGGCATGTGCCTCTGCTACACCTTCGAACTTTACATTTCCTGCGCCCAGGTGATGTACGTCGAGATAGAGCTTTGAACCTGATTTTTTATTATTGGCAGCTTCCTTTACCTGGGAGGCGTAAGGATTTGCATTTTGTGCGTACGCCGTTCCAAAAAGTAAACTGAAACTGAACAACCCTGCAAAGACTAAATTCATTTTCATGATTATCGGTTTAAATTGATTTTTTAATTCATCACAAAAGAAGAAAGAATCCCTGCGGGAGATCTAAGGGTTATTCCCTATTTTAAAGCTGGCGACACCCCATCTTATCCGCCTTCGCCCCGCCTGCGGCCGGACTTTCGGGGGACGAGGGACAGAAGGTGAAGGGCGAAAGGCGAAGGCCTGAAGGCGAAAGGCATGAATTAGATTATTAATGGCAAACCGAATTAAAACAACCTGATGAAGGCTCCAGTATTTTACTGCTTTTGTTTGGTGCTGACATTCGCGTTAAATAACGGAATGGCGCAGGGCATAGTTGCCAAAAAGATTTCTATTTCCATTGATGGACTGAATCGATTCCAGCAATTGGACGGAATCGGAGTCAACATCAACTCAAGAAGCTGGACTGGCGATGAACTCAGGCCTGCACTGGATTTGTTGGTTGATTCATTACAGGCGAAGATCTTTCGGGTGATTGTAGAATCGCCTAAGGAATGGGAAGATCAAAACGACAATGAAGATCCATTTTCAATGAATTGGGTTTATTATGACAGCCTGTATGAAACAAAAAAATTCAAGAGTGTTTGGGAAACGATCGCTTACCTCAACAAGAAAGGTTTTACTGATAATGTGATGATTAACCTGATGGGCTATCTGCCCACCTGGATGGGGTATGAAACCATTCCTGGTGATAAGGAGAATGAATTCGTAGAGATGCTGGTCTCCTTTATATATTATGGGAAAATGAAAAGGAAGGTTCAGTTTGGTTTGCTTTCTCCTTTCAACGAATGCGATTGGAGAAATGAGGGTCCTAAGCTGGATGAGCAGAAGTATTCGCGGATGTTACGCAAGGTTGTGGAGCGCATGGACGCGCTCAATATCACCGGTGTTCGTCTTGTTGGCCCGGATCCGGCCGACATGAACGCCGCGGTTAAGCGATACATTCCCGTGATGATGAAGGATAGCCTGGTCATGTCGAGGCTTGCAAAGATCGGGGTTCATAGTTACGGCGGCTACTATGCGAATATCGACTCTGCGTTGCAGCACTCTGCTTTTCGCAATTCCAAATACTGGGTAACAGAATGGAATGCGTGGCGGGACAGCCTGGATGAAGGGAAAATTGGCGTCTACGATTATACGTTTGCGTCAGAAGCAGTAAAATACCTGATCGATTTGCTGAATCATAATGCCGCTGCGGCACTAATCTGGGAAGGATACGACAGTTATTATGATCATCATGCACCCAGCATTTTCAGCTTCTGGGGGATACTCGGCTACAATCATCAATCCCATAAGTATGCACCGCGCAAGCATTTCTATGCTATCTCCCAGGTTTCAAAATATGCAAAGCCCGGCGCCTGGCGACTGGAACTGAAAGGCGGCGGCGACAGCTTAATGGCAACTGCTTTTTATGATGCATACACGAAAAAATTGAGCATCATTGGTGTCAATTCTTATCGGCGTACTGTTGACCTTGGGATTGCCCTCAGGAATCTCCTTCCATTTTCCTCATTTGAATATGTTTTCACAGACGCAAAAAATGACCTCAAACGTAAAAACGCAATTTCAATAGCAACTGCGGATTCCCTGAATGTGACAGTTGATCCACTTTCCATATTCACCATTTCAGGTACTATGCAAGCTGAAGCCGGTAATCGTCAAAGCATATCAAGGCCGGCTGGCTGGTATTCAGGCGATATACATGTGCACCGTAATTGTGGCGTGTACAGTGCCATTTACTCAATCGACAGTTTAAGAACAATGATGGACAATAACGACTTGTCTGTCATTTCGATGTTGGCGGACATGGGAAATGGTGAAGTCATGGACGCGCCGGTTGATCTCAATAAAATCAATGGCAAGGACGACGCATTGTCAAAACCGAACCGGATTATTCACTGGGATGCTGAATGGCATTGGGATGCTACGTATAACAATTTCAGTCACCAGGCATTGGGCGGCCATCTTGTGCTGTTGGGATTGAATAATTCTAAACAAATCTGGGAAGAATCTCCATACAAGATTTTGGAATGGGCTAAGGGACAAAATGCGGTACGGGGCTTTGCGCATCTTCAATATGTGGAAGGGAAAATTCCTGATTCCCTCAATTGCTGTATACCAGTTGACCTGCCGGTGGAAGCCGCACTTGGGAACCTGGACTTTGTTTCCGTTGATGTGTACGGATCTTATTCGCCAAACAACGGAACATATTTTTCCAACCCGGCGATGGAAACCTATTATAAGTTGCTAAACTGCGGTATCAGGCTCGGGCTTGCGGCCGGCACTGATTTTCCCTGTAATGAATTGGAGCCGTTGGGAACTGTTCTAACTTATTCGCGGGCAGACGGCAACCTGAATTATTCGAAATGGATAGAAGGGATAGCAAAGGGAAGAACCGTTATATCGCGGATGGGGAATTCAGAATTCCTGGAACTAAAAGTTAATGATAAAGGACCCGGTGATGATATCAAACTCGACAATGCTGCAACCGTAAGCGTGAATGTAAAATGGTTGTCTTCTATTTCGAAAAGCGGTGTAATTGAAATCATCCAAAACGGAAAAGTGGTTGGTAAGATCGAAGGAATTTCATCGCCCGGAAAAAACCTCGTGCTGAATGTTCCCATTAAAATCGAAAAAAGTTGTTGGATTGCAGCGCGCAGAATGGGTGGCGGCGAATATCAATCGCACACTGCACCTGTCTATATCACAGTGAATGAAAAAAAGATGAGTGCTGAAAACTCAGACGCCCAATACTTTGTGAATTGGGTTGATCATCTCTTGAAAGAAACCGGCCCGGGTGGCAGATGGGAGCATTATTTTCCAACCACCCTTTCTACTATTCGTAAACGTTATCAACAGGCAAAGTCGTTCTATGAAAATGAGCTCAAATAAATACTTCCTGCGTGTACTTGTTTTTTTGTTATTCGTGGCGCTTGGAATAAAAAGCTTTTCTCAAACTAAGGGCTCAATTCTGATTCTTCGGTCGCCAGGCAATTTTGCAGCGTATACAGGTGAAATTTTGAAAACGGAGGGTTTCAGCAACTTTAGCATGGCTGAAATCAACGCCAGTTCGATGAAGGCGGAAAATCTTCGAAAGTTTCCCATTATTATTCTGCCCAAAACCAACTTGAGTAATGAACATATTAATTCTCTAAAATCATACGTGAACGGGGGCGGTCATCTGATTGCATTTTGTCCGCCTCGGGAATTGTTCGCCGTTTTCGGATTGGTACCTGCAGCTGCAAAGCACGACGGAGTTTACCTTAAAATTCTACCGGGCCATAAGATTGGAGAAGGACTGATTCAACAAGCCCTTCAATTGCACGAGCTTTCAAATGAAGCCAAAGTAGCCAAAGCCACTATGCTTGCCTCATTCACGGATAGCCTGGGTACTAAGACGAATTCCCCGGCTGTTACCATATATCAATTCGGAAAAGGAGAAGCCATTGCCTTTCTTTATGATCTTCCTGCTTCTATTCTTTGGACCAGGCAGGGCAATCCAAAACTGGCAGGAAAGGAAACAGACGGCATACATGGCATCAGGGCCATGGATCTATTTACCGGCGGTTGGGTTGATCCGGGGCAAAACACACTCAACCCGGCAGATGCGCAAATGCGATTGCTGACGCATTGCATAGAATGGATGAACAGAAACAGTGTCCCCCAACCAAGATTTTGGTATTTCCCAAATCAATTGAATTCGCTCATTGCGCTAACAAATGATGGAGAGAACAGTCCTGAAAAAGATTTTGTTCAGCAATTCCAGGAGGTCACAGCAAAAGGCGCAGGGATGAGTCTTTACATCCTGGAGCCTGAAAAAATTTCAAAACACTTCGTTGATTCCCTGAAGCAACTCGGGCATGAAATGGCCGCACATCCCGATGCGACGGCACATGCAGCAAAACCAACCTGGCAAATTGTGGACAGTGCAATAGGGGCAAAATTTAAAGTATTGAATGAGCAATATGGAATTGAAAATATTCGAACAAATACCAATCATTGGTTTGTTTGGTGCGGGACAGACAAGGATGGAAAGCCGGACTTCTCAGCCGGTGCGAAATTGGAGGCAATGCACGGCATTGGCATGGACGTAAACTATGCGCACTATGATAACAATTCAAACCAGGGACATTTTTTGGGACCCACTGGTCGAATGCAGGGAAACTACACGGGGAGTGGACTGCCGATGAAATTTGCCGATGAGAGCGGACGCATCATTGATGTGTACCAACTCTTCAACAACACCTATGATCAGCAATATATGGAAGCCAAGGACAAAGAAGGATATTATGAGAGTTTTCGGGGCATCCTGGATCGTAGTCTGGACAGTGGTATCTATTCTGTTTCATGCATCAGGGCACATAACAATGAATATTTCTTCTCTCGCGAGCCTTTGCTGAGAATTTTGGACTATGCCAATCAACGAAAAGTTCCAGTTTGGCCGGTGTCGAAGGTTTTGGAGTTTGAAAGATGCCGGGATGATGCAAAAATGACAGACATTGTTTGGAAAGCAAACATACTACGTTTTAGCATTAGATCCTCCTTGCGAATCGCTGATTCGCTTACCTGCATGATTCCGCTTGAGCATGGCGATTTGAAAATTAGCGGTCTGGAAACTGACGGAGCTGTTTGCCCCTTTTCTATTCGAAAAATTAAGGGAGTACAATACGTATTATTTAACGTGCGCACGGGCACTTTGCATCAGTGCGTAGTCAGATATGAGAATTTCCTTGCCGGGCATGCATTGGTACTAGATGAGTCTGGAAAGATATTATCCTGGAATGGAACGCCATCATTTGCGTTTGATCAATTTTTGCGGAAGCGCTGGGAATTCATTTTTAACATTGATAAAAGGCGACACACCCAATATCCGGATTATTATTTCTACTGCGCATACGATGTAGATGGCGATTCACTCAAGCCCAATAGGTGGATGAATGATGTTGGCGAAAAAATTCCTAACTGGTTTGAGTCGGCACGACTTTATTACAATTACACTGGTGATTCAACGGCTATGCGCATTATTCGGGAGATGACAGATTACCAGATGATGCATGGATTGTCGCCGGCGAATTTTGCGTGGCCCAATTTTCCATTTGCGAATGCAAATGCCGGTGATACCACTTTCGACGGTTTTACTACGGCAGATAGATTCAAAAAATATGAAACCCAGGTTGATCACTCAGGAGAAATTGGACTTACCTACCTTAACCTCTATTTGTACTACGGCGAAAAGAAATATCTCAAGGCTGCGACTGCAGTGGCAGATGAATTGATAAGGCACATAAGGAAAGGCTCAAGAGATCGTTCGCCATGGCCCTACCTCGTGAATGCGGAAACAGGAGCGTCCAGATCAGAATATGGGGCAAATTGGACAGGCTGTTATATGCTCCTTAAAAAACTGGCTGATCTAAAGGCCGATCAAGCTGCAGCTTATGTCAAGGCATGTGGTATTGTCAAAAACTTTCTGCTCCAATATCCACTTCAAACAGGATTCTGGACAGATGGACATTCCGATACCTATATCAACAGTTCAACTTATAAGAGCAATTTGAGTGCAAGCAATTACAAGCTTCTTTTGTTCGATCATCCTGAGCTCGACACCGCCTGGAGAAAATCAATCCCCAGGCTGATTGTCTGGACGGAAAAAAATTTCGTTGACAGGAGTGCGCCCGGAGAAGAGGGTAGACGTTGGGGCGCAAACATCGTGGGAGAGCAGGATTCTTTTCTTTATAAAATGGATTACCAAACAGCGAGGTATGCCGCAGAATGCGCCCGCTGGTATGCAGTCTCCGGAGATCCTGTCTATAAGGAAAAAGCCTTTCGGGCGCTCAATTTTGTGACCTATTGCAGTGATTCAAACGGACTTGCAACTGAAAGCCCACTGAGCCGCGGAATTGCGAGCTGGTGGTCTGATTGTTATGGGGAGGGGCCGAGAATGTTTTATCAAGTGTTTTCAGCAATACCCGAATGGACACCTGAAAAGGAAAATCACATTCTCTATGCAGCGGCCGTATTGCGGGATGTTGTCTATGGTGATGACCAGGTAACATATATGGCAATGGAGGATCACGGTATTGAATACCTGCATCTGAATTTTTTGCCTTCGGCAATCAGTATCGATACAAAGCCATTGACCCCGGTTGCCGGTGGTGAGAAAGAAGGGTTTGAACTAAAACCATTGTCGACGACCGACTCACGCCCTGCCTTTTATCTAAAGATTTTCAGGAAACACGCTGGTGTTGTGAGGATTTCAAAATAACCTGGCCGCATACCCGAAAAGTTTCTTCATTTCTAATACAATGTTATGCCAACGAATATATCAATGATTCGTGTTCATTCAACGATTCAGAAAGTGTGGGATGCGCTTACCATTCCCGAGCAGGTTAAGAAATGGCAATATGGAAGTGATTTGATTACTGATTGGAAATTGGGTGGTGATATCCGTTTCAGATCGGAATGGGAGGGAAAGGTCTTTGAACAATGGGGTAAAGTCCTGGAGTTGATCCCTGGTAAATTGATCCGGTACAGCCTTTTTGCTCCAAGCCCAGGACTGGAAGATGTTCCTGAAAATTATTTTATCATGAGCTATGTGCTCACGCCAGAACAGGAAGGCACAGTAAAGATTGAATTTATCCAGGAAGACAATCGGCCCATCCCGAGGCACCATGAGGAGGGACCAGATGAGGAAAATCCCGTATTACTTGCCTTGAAGGCGCTTGTTGAAACATAAGATGGAAAATTCCTGAATCAATTTTGTAATTTATCTGGACAAAAAATGTCCATGGCGACCTCTTCTCAAACTTCAACTTCGGATCTGCGTGTCCGTCCGATTGCAGGCCCCACTGCAATGGTTGGCAGAATTCAGTCCATCGATGTCATGCGCGGTATTGTGATGGTTTTAATGGCCATTGATCACGTGCGCGTATATTCAGGCATTCCGGCCGGTGGTCCCACTCCAGGCATTTTTTTCACCCGTTGGATAACCCATTTCTGCGCGCCGGCTTTTGTATTTTTTGCAGGAACAAGCGCCTTGCTTTACTTTACAAAAATAAACGATAAATCGAAGCTGGCGCGTTTTCTTGTTACGCGCGGTTTGCTATTAGTGTTACTGGAATTGACGCTTATTAAACTATTCTGGTGTTTCAATCTCAACTATGCTGAATTCACCTTGGCCGGTGTGATCTGGATGCTGGGGTGGTGCATGGTGCTACTTGCTTTGTTTGTTCGGTTGAAACCAACCACTATTGGCATAATCGGGCTGGTGATCATTTTTGCGCAACAGGTTTTTCATTATGTTCCGAATATATTTCCTGAATCCGCGCGAAAAATGGCGGGTTATATCTGGGGATTCTTTTATCCATCTTCTTTCGACAGTATGCCGGGCATTGCAATTCTATATGTGTTGTTGCCCTGGCTGGGTGTGATGATGACAGGCTATGCTTTTGGTAACATCTTACGTGGTAACCAGTCGAAAGCAAAAAAGATTTGCCTGGCTGTTGGTTTGGGTTCAATCGTAGCATTCTTGATTGTAGGGTCGGTCCTGGTATTGCGAACACCTGACGAGCAGAACCGACCCTTCATCATGAGATTGCTCAACCAGCAGAAATATCCGCCTTCCCAGCTATACTTATTAATGACACTTGGACCTGTAATTGCACTTGTGCCCTGGGCGGAGAAGGCGAAGGGATGGCTGATAGAAGTATTGAAGACCATCGGCCGTGTTCCCATGTTTTATTATTTGCTACACATATTGTTAATTCACGTTTCTGCGCTGGCTGTCAATTTGATGCTGACTGGTGCTGCGCACCAGGAGTGGTACAACACGGCTCCCTTCACACAAATGCCAGAAGACCAACATTGGAGTCTCGGACTTCTTTATCTCGTTTATGCAATTGACCTGATAATCCTCTATTTTGCCTGTCGTTGGTATGAGAAGTTCAAGTTTAGTCATCCGGAAATCGGATGGCTGAAATATATCTAGGTAAAAAAACCGCAGGACCTATTGATCCTGCGGCTGAGAATTCCGGAATAACGGTCAATTTTATTGAAATGCAGGTGCGGGAGAATTTTTTCCATACCAATTGATCCTTCTGCTCGCAAACATGATCAGTGCAAGGATGGCAAAGAGGCCAATGCTGCCGATCAGGAGTGCCGTATCTTCCAATTGGATCAGGACGAAGATGAATCCGTAAAGAACCGTCAACACTGATCCAAATAACAACATTGACTTTACGCTTCCGAAATGACTTTTTGCATAGATACTGATAAGCGAAATGGTCGCCACTGCTGCAATTGCATATGCGTAGTCGAACATCAGGAATTCGCTGATAGAAAGCAAAAGGGTATAAAAGATAACCAATGCAAACCCGATAAGTGCATATTGCACCGGGTGCAGTGGCTTCTTTTGCATCAGCTCGATCACGAAGAATAATGAAAGTGTAAGTCCGATGAACAGGATGCCATATTTCACACAACGATTCGTCTTCGAATAACCGTCTGCTGGCTGCAACATGGTTACACCGAACGCCAGGGACGATAGATCATCCTGCATTTCCGACAAATAGGTTGGGAAGGGTAAATTAGCCTTATTGAATTTCCATTTGGCACTAAAACCGGTTTCTGCAACCTGCCTTTCGGTTGGCAATACGCTGCCATCGAAAGAGGGGTTGGGCCAGGTTGATTGAACGCTGAATGTACTATTACCTGCAAGCGGCAAAAAATGCAGCTGCTGGCTACCCTTCAGTTTTATATTTGCCTTAAAAGGAATGCTTTTTTCGAGGTCGGCAGCACTCAATGCAATTGTTGCTGACAAGCCCTTAAGACCGCTGCTTTTCGGCAAGCCAGGTGACAATTCATAGTTCACACCATTCAGATTAACCACCAGTTTTTCTTCAATGCCTTTGAAATCGCTCAATACGTAACAGATCTTGGCGGACTGCCATTGCACTGAGGCAGGATCGATTTCCTTTGGTAGATGAAGAACAATATCTCCATTATTTAAAAGGTCTGCGCGGTAAAGAAGCACCTTATAGATGGACCGCTGCCGCAACTCATGATCGATTTTGCCGTTGACACTGAGGTTTTCAGGCAGGATCATTATATTCTGATCTTCGATTACATTTTTGCCGTATTGGTCTACAGAAGATTTGCGATAGGGCAGGTTGATAAAAGGTCCCGCAAGCGTTTGAGCAGATGCCCATTTACTGCTGACCTCTGTAGTGATCTGTTCCTGTCGCGCCTGCCGTTCCTGCACGAGGTTGTTGATCAGCATGGTCGGAATCATCAGGCAGATGATCAGTATTACAGTCAGAATTCCTTTGAGCATGATCTTATTCGATTCAGAATTGATAGAAGGAATTTCCGGTATTGTTCCTTCGGATTGAATGTTGTCCATATTTGGAGTTTGATTTGGAATGGTGAAAAGAAGGTTGATGTCTCTTTTTAGAAACACAGTTGACAGGTATGCACAAACAAAAATTGTTAAAACGCAGGCCAGCGCCATCAATGGAAGTTTCTCGTGCCCAAGGCCATTTACTCCAACGAGTATCACAGCAAGGATAACTCCATACGGTAGGGCACATAAGAGGTGAACGGTGTGAAGCGCAATTTCCCTTGCTGAATAAGTTTTGAAGAACCTTGTGATTACATACAGTGCGGTTAGCAACGCTATCAGGGCCGGGATACTTGCAATGTAGGTGACCAGGGGGATCAGAAATAGAGGCGTGTCTGGCCTGGTAGGCATTGACAGGAAAAATGCCAAGAGAGCCAATGATAATAGCAACGCTGTAATTGCCCATGTTTTGAACGCTATCTGGTACGATTTAACCATGCATCAAAGTACTTTGAAACGCAAAGTAAATAATAATTTTTGGAATTTGCAAGTGCTAAATCCTGCCACTTGATAAACGGGATACGGGGGATAGCCGAAATCCACTACCTTACTCAGCATTAGGAGTTTGTACATAAAAACAATGGTCAGGCTATGAAATACTGGTTAATTCTCCTGCTTCCGATATTAGCTTTTGGACAGAATAAAAAGGATCAATTGGAGAAATTAATGGCAGCATCGAAAATTCCAGGCCTCTCGTTGGTCTATGTCAAAAATGGCAAGATCGCGGAGTCCTATTTCCTGGGAAAAAGAAGCAATGACAACAATTTGCCGGTTGACAGCTCGACGGTTTTTTCCGCAGCATCGCTGAGCAAATGTGTCTTTGCCTATGGACTGCTGCAATTGGTAGACGAAGGAAAATTATCACTCGATTCACCGCTAATGAAATATGTGGACTATCCAGATGTAAAACATGATTTACGTTACAAGCGCGTAACGGTGAGGGAAGCATTAAGTCATACTTCCGGACTGCCCAACTGGAGAAACGGTTCGGTACTCAACTTTCAATATGATCCGGGAACGCGTTTCCGGTATTCAGGCGAAGGATTTGTTTGGTTATCCAAGGCCGCAGATACACTTTCCGGCTTGTCCATCGAAAATTTTATGCAGACACGGGTGTTGAAGCCACTCGCCATGAATCGAAGCAGCTATCTATGGCAAGACAGATTTGCCAATGATTTTGCGCAGCCCCATAACGATTACGGACAAACGCGTTCAAAGTATTATCCAAACGACGCGAATATGGCACATAGCCTTCAAACAACTGGTCCTGACTATGGTCGCTTCCTGCTTGCGCTTTTGAACAAAAAGGGCTTATCGGCAAAGACTTTTGCAGAGGCATACAAAGCACAACCACATAGCGATTTTCAGGATTATGCAGGAAAGCTCGCATGGGGACTGGGCTTGGGCAATGGGCAATCGGACTATGGCAGTTATTTTTGGCAATGGGGCGACAATGGAACGTATAAAGCATTCCTGATCGGGTTTCCCGACAGGAAGGAGGGCCTCGTTTATTTCACCAACAGTTCCAATGGCCTGTCGGTAGCCAATGAAATTCTGAATTTATTCTTCAATTGGTCCGGCATGGCACTGAAATGGCTGAACTATTCAAAATTC
>Ga0163163_10004572_pt1 | contig 11811 bp, 10 predicted proteins | sample S65metaG_FD_119766 | JGI IMG/M metagenome (GOLD analysis project Ga0163163, IMG submission 119766) | Switchgrass rhizosphere microbial communities from Kellogg Biological Station, Michigan, USA - S6-5 metaG | ecosystem: Host-associated > Plants > Roots > Rhizosphere > Soil | place: USA... | reverse complement strand
GGGTGGTTGCGGTCGCGCCGGATCATGATGCCCAGGTCGGCGAGGTTGTTGGGGATGGTGCCGCGTGCGGGGTGGCGGCCGTGTTTTGCGCGATGAAATTCGTCGGCAGCCAGGCGCTCGCGCATTTCTACGCCGCGGCGGCGCTCGCCCCGGCGGCGCTGGTATTCGACGTGCTCGACGGCCGCATCGCGCGCTCGCGGCAGGAGCATTCCGCGCTTGGGCGCGAGCTGGATTCCCTGGCCGATGTCATTTCCTTCGGCGTCGCGCCGGCGGCGCTCGGCTTTGCCTCCGGCATGCAGGGCGGCTGGGACTGGGTGGCGCTGCTCTACTTCGTCTGCTGCGGCGTGAGCCGTCTCGCGCGCTACAACGTGACCGCGGAATCGCTTTCCGCCGGTGCAGGCAAGGTCGCTTATTTCGAGGGCACGCCCATCCCGACCAGCGTGCTGCTGGTCGCCGTCCTCGCGGTTGCCGCGTGGCAAGGTCGCCTCGGCGAGAAACTGTGGGGCGGCGCATGGGCGATCGGGCCATGGGACTTGCATCCGTTCGTGTTGCTGTTCGTCCTGTCCGGAACGCTCATGATCAGCAAGACGCTGCGCATTCCGAAGCTGTAGCAACCGCAATGGCGGTCACCGGCGAGACCGGGAAGTCGCCGACGCCGTGACAGGCCGTTGAAAATCGCGCGCTCAGCACGCTCTTGGCCTCATTTCGAGCGCAGCGAGAAACCTGCTTCTTCGCGAAATCGGCAGGTTGCGAAAAACAGATTCCTCGTCGCTCCGCTTCTCGGAATGAGGCTCGGGAAATTCGACAGCGTGCCAATCGATCAGGCGACGACACGCAGCGTGCCCTCCATGTTCTCGTGACCGGAGCCGCAGAATACGTCGCACAGGAAGGTGAACTCGCCGACCTTGGTCGGCGTCATGGGGACCTCGGTCACCTGGCCGGGAATGATCGTTCCGCGGACGGCAAAGTCCGGTACGCTGAAGCCCATCACCACGTCCGCCGTCGTCAGCTGAAAGACGACCGGCTGGTTCAGCTTCAGCGTTACCTGCGCCGGTTCGTATGTGAACTTCCGCGCCGTCATCTTGATGATCCGCGGCTTGGCCTGGGCCAGCGCCACGAACGGTCCGGTCGCGGCGAGAACGCCGGCCGCAACGGCTGCGCGCAGCAGAAAGCGTCGGGAGACCTGCATGGTGGTCACGTCAGGCCACCGGCAATTCGGTGATCGCGTACTTCACGGGGGCGGCTTCGGCCTCGATCTCGCGGTAGCCGAGACCCTTGTACGGCGCGTTGGCGTCCCACGGGATCGGCAGGCGCTTGGGCTGCGACGCGGCAACGGGAAGGGCAAAGATCAGTGACTTGGCGGAATGGTGCGCGATGTTGCCGGTCATGAAGTGATGCTCCTGATGGATGTGCCCATAGAACACCGTGACGTTGTCATGCGTTTGCAGCAACGCGATGGCCCGCGCGCCGTCGCGCGTGGCCCAATCCCATTGCGGATACAGGTCGAACAGCGGCCGATGCGTGAAGACGACGATGCGCGCATCCTTGGGCTGCTTGTCCAGGTCCGCGCGCAGCCATTCCAGCTGCTCGTCCCCGATCGCGGCGGTGGGATCCGACACGTTGTCCACGACGATGAAATGCACGCCCTTGTGATCGAACGTGTAATGGGTCTCGCCGAAGAACTCCTTGAATGCCTTCCCGTTATCCAGCGACGCGTCGTGCTCGCCCGGCATGAATCGCACCTGCTTGACGTTGAGCGCGCTGACGATCTCGCGGAATTCGGTCAGGCGCTGCCGGCGTTCCTTGGGGTCGTCGGTGGTGTGGGTCAAGTCGCCGGTGAACATGACGAAGTCCGGCTGGCGCGACATGCCATTGACCGCCGCCACCGCTTTTTTGAGCGTGCCCCTGGCATCCGGGTTGACCGCGGCGCCTTCGAAGCCCCAGTGGCAATCCGACAGCTGGACGAAATAGAAATCGGTCCCGGCCGCTGCCGTCGCCGAGCCCGGCATGGACCCGGACACGATGACCACGCCGCCCAGCCCCGCCAACTTCATGAACTCGCGCCTGCTGAATCCTCTTCGTTCCATCGTCGCCTCGCTTCGTGAAGTGAATGGACCACCATGGGCCAGTGCGAAAGCGCTGCCCTTCTGAGGCGACAGACTCGTTGCGGGATGGTTTTATTCCCGATTTCCGGGCGAGAACGAAAAAGCTGGAATGAATCGCGCGGCGTCAATAAGTGCCGCAGGGCCGCTCCAAGGCACGGGCCCCTGGAGGGAACGGCGCGAAGCGACGCTCGGGGGATCCTACGAGCGCCGCGGAGGGTGAACGCGCCGCCGCTCGCCCGGCATCGGCGAACAGCCGGCTCGAGCTTCGGTCAGGCTTCCGGCTGCGGTTGCCCTTCCTTGGAAGGCTTTTCCGGCGCGGTGCTGATCGGCACCGGTTCGGCACCGGTTTTCTCGCTTGGCTTCTTGCAGAACACGATTTCGTTGAACCAGCTCACGAGCACCGCCGTGTACGCGCGATGCCACGTCTCGTTCGACAGTCCGTGATCGGCGCCTTCCATCAACCGGTACGTCAACGAGTGCGCGCCGACGAACGCCTCGCGGTAGTTGACGATGACCTGGTGCGGGATCACCGTGTCGTTCTCTGATTCCACGATGAGAACGTCCCCGGCATATTCCCTGCACACGCGCAACGCGTTGCTTTCATCCGGATTGACCGTCTGCAGCCGGTATTGCTCGAGGGCCTGTTCCCTGCGCAGCCGCAGCTTGGGCAGCCGCCACTCCGAGTCCTTGTAGAGCGCCGGCACGCGCAGCGCGAGCCATTTGACCGGTCGCAGCGCCGTCAGCAGCGCCGCCAGGTAGCCGCCATAGCTGCTGCCCACGACGGCGATCCGGTCCGAATCGACGTTGTGCTGCCCGGCGAGGAAATCGTAGGCGGCCAGGACGTCGCGCATGCTGTCCTCGCGCGAGACCGATTCGAATTGCGCTTGCGTCTGGGCGTGCCCGCGCATGTCGAAGGTCACGCACGCACAACCGAGTCCCGCCAGCTCGCGCGCCCGGGACACGTATTGCTGCTGGTCGCCGCCCCAGCCGTGGACGAACAGCACGCCGGGCAACAGCGTTCCTGGCGTGATCAGCGTGCCGAGGATGTGCTCGTCCTCGACCCGAATGTAGACCGGCTCATCGCGTGTCGTCATGGGATTTCAGTCCAGGCATATTTGGTCAGCGGTCCGACATGGGGATCGTCGCCGGAAAAATAGACGGCGGCGTTCGGCGGCAGCACCGGCGCTTCGCCGTAAACTTCGCGCGAAATCGCGCGTACCGCCCGCAGCGAAGCATCGGCGCGAAACGCTTCCAGCGCGCCGATTTCCGCGCCGCTCGCGCCGCCGGGGCGCCACGATTGCTCGAGCACGCCCGAGCGGCGATCGCCCGCGGCGTCGAAACCCTGCATCACGTCGTAGTTGCGGCGCGACGCAAAGAAGCCATCGAAGGAACGGATCGCCGCATCGTCGTAGGCATGTGCCTGCGCGATCGCAAGCCGGATGTCGTCCGGCAGCGCCAAGGCCAGCAACGCTTCGAAATCGCCCGGGACCACGACCAATTCCGATCCACCATAGATTTCCGCGCCGTGATTGTTCACCGTCAGGCGCTGCATCCCATAGTACGCGCAGACCGTGTCCGCCACGCGCACCTGGCCGACGCTGTACGTCGTCACGTCGACCAGGTTCTGCTCGACGACCGCGCCGAAGCGAGCCAGCTCTGCCGCGTCCATTTCGTCCAGCGCACGCGCAAGCTCTGCCGCGTCGTCCGCCGTGAATTGGCCCCTCCCGGCAATGCCGGTCGCCTTCTTGACGCGAACCGGTCCGGATTCGAGCAGTTTACGGCCAGCCAGCAACGCGTCGTCCTTGGCGAACACGCTGAAGCCGTCCAGCACGACGTCGGCGACGCGCCGGGGAAAGTCCGCGCACCAACCCGCGGGCGCGCGCGAGCCAACGGCGAGCAACGGATGCGTGATCGTCTTGGTGGCCATGAAAGGGCGGGGCACCACGCCACCGAAAAGGTCGTGCTCCCCGCGAATGCCAAGGCGCCCGGCCGCCTCGCTCGTCAACGCGTTGGCGGGAACGAAATAGGGCGGCGTGGCGTACCGGCGCCGCGGGTCGTATTCGCCTTCATACGCGCAACCCATGAGCGCCGCCAGGCGCCGCGCGATTTCCTTGCGCGTCGACGCGTCGTGACCGTCGGGGCGACCCGTTGCGTCGACCGAATAGGTCACCACGGCACGGGGCGCAGTCGCCTTTGCCATCGGCAGATGGTGCCACGGCCGGGTGGCGGACGTGGCTTATGCGTGGGTTGCGCGGGCGTGGATCGTCCCGTGCGACTGACGGTCGTGCTTCAGGCTACGACCCGGAACCCGCAGTTCGACGCGGAGCTTCCCGGCGTGTTCGAGCTCCGCGCCGCAACGCGATAGCGATTGCAGTAGGAGTCGTGACAGAGGAACGAACCGCCGCGCAGCGAGCGCCGTCCTGTGAAGCGCACGAACTGCGGATTCACCGCAGCGGTCTCGGCGTGATAGGCGGGGCTGAACCAGTCGGCGCACCACTCCCAGACGTTGCCGCACAGGTTATAGAGGCCATAGCCGTTCGGCTCGTACGAGTGCGCCGGGGCTGGCGCCGGCAGCCAGCCGTCGGCGGGCGCGTTCGGGAACGCGCCCCGCCAGACGTTGCAGCGCGGCACATCGTCGCGTTCGAGTGTGTCTCCCCACGGAAATGTTTTGCGATCGAGGCCGCCGCGCGCGGCGAACTCCCATTGCGCTTCGGTCGGCAAGCGTGTGCCGGCCCATGCGCAATACGCCTCGCAGTCGTTCCACGACACGTGCACCACCGGATGATCGAGCCGCGCGTAGATGTGCGTACCGGGTCCTTCCGGGCGCTGCCACGACGCGTCGTCGACGGGCAACCACCACGGAAGTCCCGCCGCGACCTGCCGCGCGTTCTGCCGCGCGCCCTCGGGCACCTGCAGGTAGAACACGAACGACGAGCCGAGGCGCTCGGCGTCGGTCACGTAGCGGCTGGCACGCACGAACTCCGCGAACTCGCGATTCGTGACCGTCGTGACCGCGATCGCGAAGTCGCCGACCACGACGCGACGGGCCGGACCTTCGCCGTCCCCGGGCACGGCGCAGGGAGCGTCGGAGCCCATCGTGAATTCCCCGCCCGCGATACGTACCATGCCACGCGTGGCCGTCGTGGCCGTCGCGGCCGGAATGGCCGTTGCCGATCGTTCTCGCGCCGCGTCCGGCTCTACGCGCGAGTGACGCGCGTCGGATATCGTCGCAGGAATGCAGCACGCTTTACCCATCGGGTTGCTCGATGCCCGGCGATCGGACTCTAAGGCTTCTCCCAGAACGCGCGCGTCACGCCTTGGCGCTTCATCAACGCGAGAATGCGTTCGCGCGGAATCACGGCGCAGCGTGCGGCCCACGCGTCGTACTGCCGCGCCATGTCGGCCACGCGCGCAGGCTGCAAGGCGGCGAGGTCGTGCAGCTCGGTGCGGTCGACCTGCATGTCGTAGAGCTCCCACGCCGCCGGGTAGTTGCGCACGAGCTTCCACTTGCCGATGCGCACGGCGGCGTTGCCTTCGTGTTCCCAGAACATCGGCGGCCGCTCGCTGTCATCGCGCTCGAATGCGGAGGCGAGCGACTGGCCTTCAAGCGCCTCGATCGGCACGCCTTCCCACGTGGTGGGGTAAGCGGTGCCCGTGATGTCCAGGATGGTCGCCATGATGTCGGGCAGGTAGCCGGGCGCGTGCCGAATGGCGCCCTTGTCGGCGATGCCGGCTGGCCAGTGCACGATCAACGGGGTCGAGATCCCGCCCTCGTGAATCCAGTGCTTGTAGAGGCGAAAGGGCGCGTTCGACAGATTGGCCCATGCCGTTCCGTAACTCTGGTAGGTGTTCTCGGGACCCGGCATCCGCCCGGGGTCGTTACCGAAATGCACCGGCTCGCCGGCCCGCGTATGCGACTTCGCGATCATCAGCTTGTTGACCAGCTCGTCAACGGTCACGTTCTCCGGAATATCCTCGGCGCAGGCGCCGTTGTCGGAAAGAAAGATGATCACGGTGTTGTCGAGCTGGCCGGTCCGCGCGAGCGCGTCGACGATGCGGCCGATGCCCTGGTCCATCCGGTCGACCTGCGCGGCGTAGACCTCCATGCAGCGCAGCAGCCACTGCTTGTGCGCGGCGTCCGGCCACGGTGGCTGCGTCGGGTCGCGATCGCTGAGGTGCCACGCCTTGTCGAGAATTCCCCATGCGACCAGCTTGTCGAGCCGCTCGGCGCGCAGCTGATCCCAGCCCTTGTCGAAGCGCCCCTTGTATTTGGCAATGTCCTCGTCGTGCGCATGCAACGGCCAGTGCGGCGCCGTGTACGCGACGTACGTGAAGAACGGCGTCCCGGGCGTTTCTCGCTGGTGCTTGTCGATATACGCGACGGCTTGATCGCTGATCGCATCGGTGTAGAAGAACGCGCTGTTCGCACGGGCTTCATGCTCGACATTCTCGTTGCCGCGCGTCAGCGTGTTGGGATCATAGAAGCTGCCGGCACCGATGATCGTGCCGAAGAACTCGTCGAAGCCACGCTGCAGCGGCCACGTGTCCGTGGGTTTCGTCAGGCTGCTCGCGACGTGCCACTTGCCGCTCATGTAGCTTTTGTAGCCGTTGCCCTTCAACGCCTGCGGAATGGTGATGCAACGATGGTTGAGGTTTCCCGCGTAGCCTTCCGGACCCGAGTCGTACGTCAATATGCCGACGCCCGTCTGATGCGGATGCAACCCGGTCAGCATCGATGCCCGCGACGGACTGCAGCGCGCCGTATTGTAGAACTGCGAAAACCGCAGCCCGTTCGCCGCGAGCCGATCGAGATTGGGCGTGTCGATTTCGCCGCCGTAGCAGCCGATGTCGGAGTAGCCCATGTCGTCGTTCAGGATGAGCACGATGTTCGGTTTGGTCATTGCCAATTCCTTCAATGAATCGTAGTCCTTTAGAGCCGCAGGCCGCTGTGCGGGTCGAACAGATGCGCCGCCTCGGGCGCGAAGCCGAGGAACACATCTTCGCCTTCCCGGACCGGCGGCAGCCGATCGCTCTTGAGCTTCAGCGGTCGCTCATCCGCCATGAAGCTCACGATGCTGCTGTCACCCAGGTCTTCGACGCGCTCGACCCGTGCCTTGAGCCCGCCCGCGTCGATGCGCAGATCGCCAGGTCGCACGCCGAGCATCACATCGCGTGGCGTGCTCGTCGCGACCGCGAGCGGCAAACGCCGGCCCGAGACGGTGACGGCATCGCCCTGCCACACCCCCGCCAGCAGGTTCATCGGCGGCGTGCCGATGAAGCCGGCGACGGCGATCGTCTGCGGCCTCGCGTAGATTTCGCGCGGCGTGCCGACCTGCACGATGCGGCCGTCCATGAAGACCGCGATGCGGTCGGCGAGCGTCATCGCTTCTTCCTGGTCATGCGTCACGTAAACCGTCGTCACCCCAAGCGAGCGCTGCAGCCGATGCAGCTCGAGGCGGGTTTCGAGCCGCAGCTTTGCATCGAGGTTGGACAGCGGCTCGTCGAGCAGGAACAGGCGCGGCTGCCGCACGATCGCGCGCGCCAGCGCGCAGCGCTGCTGCTGTCCGCCCGACAACTGGCCGGGCGTGCGCTGCAGCAGGTGGCCGATGCCGACCTTCGCCGCCGCCGCGGTCACGGCACGCTCGATCTCCGCGGCGTTCGTGCCCACCATCTTCAATGGAAAGCCGATGTTCTGCGCGACGGTCATGTGCGGATAGAGCGCGTAGCTCTGGAACACCATCGCGACGTCGCGCGCGCCGGGCTCCTGAGTCGTGACGTCGGTGCCATCCATCAGCACGCGGCCGGCGCTGACCGATTCGAGCCCGGCGAGAATGCGCAACGTAGTCGTCTTGCCCGAGCCCGAGGGGCCGAGCAGGACAAAGAATTCGCCCGGTTCGATTGCCAGATCGATGCCGTGCAGCACTGTCGTGACGCCGTGGCTTTTGACCACGCCCTCGACGCGCACGCGGCCAATCCCCGTCATCTGCGCCCTCCGCCTTTGACCGCGCCCACCGTCAGGCCTTTGACGATGTGGCGCTGCGCGAAGATACCGATCAGGATGACCGGCGCCATCGCGAGCATCGCGCCCGCGGCGAGCTTCGCCCACTGCGTCTGCTCGACGGAAATGAAATTGAACATCGCGACCGTCACCGGCCGCACGCGGTTGCCGCCGAGCACGACGGCGAACATGAACTCGTTCCACGCATTGAGGAACACGAAGATCGTCGTCACCGCCATGCCGCCGCGGACCTGCGGCAGGATGACGTACCAAAGCGCGCGCAGCCGCCCGGCGCGATCGAGCAACGCGGCTTCCTCCATCTCGAACGGGACATCCTCGAAGTACGACACCATCAGCCAGATCGCAAACGGCAGCGAGAAGGTGAGGTAGATGACGGTGAGGCCGGCATAGGTGTCGAGCGCGCCGATCTTCTGCAGGACAAGATAGTAGGGAATGATGAGACCGACGGGCGGCAGCATCTGGGTCGCAAGCACGTAGAAGCCCGACGCGCGCTTGGCGGGATAGCGGAGCCGCGCGAGCGCGTACGCCGCGGGAACGGCGATCAGCATCGTCAGCAGCGTCGCGGAGGTGGAGACCACGAAGCTCGACCAGAGGTTGGGGACGATCGACGATGCGCCGAATATCACTTCGCGGTAGTTGTCGAGCGTGGGCTTGAACAGCCAGACCGGCGGGTAGGCGAGCACGTCGCGCTCGGTCTTGAACGACGTCAACAGACCCCAGATCACCGGAAACGCCCACACGGCGAGGCCGGAGCCGCCAATCGCCGCCAGCGCGATGCGCCGAAGCGTCGATCGGCCGTTCATCCGCGTGCCCGCCGCAGCCGGAACATCAGGTACGAGACTGCGAGCGTGATCGACATCAGCACCACGGCCAATGACGCGCCGTAACCAAGATTCAATTCGGTGAATGATGTGCGATAGGCGTAGAGGTTGAGAATCTCGGTCGCCGAGCCCGGTCCGCCGCCGGTCGCCGCGAAGATCGCGGCAAACGCGGAGAGCGCCGTCATCATCCGCAGGATCACGACCATCACCACCGCCGGCCGGATCAGCGGCAGCGTGATATGGCGAAAGCGCTGCCAGGCGCCGGCGCGATCGAGCCGCGCGGCCTCGAAGACGTCGGGCGGCAACGTGGCGAGGGTGGCGAGCAGCACCAGAAACGCGAACGGCGTCCACTGCCAGGTGTGAATCGCAATGACCGAGATCAGCGCAAGCTGCGGATCGCCGAGCCAGTTGTGGCTGCCAAGACCAAGCGCACGCGTGACGAGATCGACGAGTCCGAAATCCGGGGCCAGGACCAGCGTGCGCCAAAAGAGGCCGACGACGACGGGCGCGAGCACGATCGGCAGGATCGCGGCGACGCGCAGGATCCCTTGGCCCTTAGGAATTTGCAGCACGAGGAGCGCGAGCGACAGCCCGATCACCACCTGCAGCACGACGGTCGATGCCGTGTAGATGCCCGTCAGCAGCAGCGAATTCCAGAAGCGCGGATCGCTGCCCATCTTCGCGTAGTTGTCGAGTCCGGCGAAGCCGGCGAGCCACGGCATCCCGAGATCGAGCCGCTGCAGGCTGTTCCACACGAGATAGACGAGCGGCGCCGTCGTCGTGAGCAGCAGCGCCACGAGGGCGGGGCCGAGCAGCACGAGCGCGAAGCGGCGCTCCTGCGCCTCGAGCGTCGGCGCAGGCCGGCGCGCTGCGACCATCTAAGCTTCAGCCTTTCAGGATCTGCGTGATGCGCGCTTGCGCCTCGTCGAGCGCTTCCTTCGGCTTCTTCTGACCGACGAGCGCCGACTGGATGGCCGTGGCCATGGTCTCACCGATGGCGGGCCACTGCGGCACGCGCGGGCGCCAGTCGACATCGGTGTCCTGCTCGAGTGACTCGAGAGCCGCCGGGATGAAGTTGTCGCCTGCGTCCTTCATCGCCGCCGCGAATTCCGGTGCGCGCCATAACGACAGCCGGTTGACGCCGGAACGCTTCGCGAGCCCCGCAAATTTCCACGACGTGCGCGCCTGCGTTTCTGCCGACGTCGCCCATTCGATGAAGAGCCACGTCGCTTTTTTCTGGCGATCGGACAGCGCCGCGTTGATCGGGAAGCCCCAATTCCAGATCGAGGTCACCCGTTTGCCATTCGGCCCCCTGGGCCAGCGCGCATAGGCGATCTTGCCGACCACCTTGGATTTTTCAGGGTTGGTGATGACGGCGGCCGACGAATGCGCATCGATGTACGTCGCGACGGTGCCTTGCGAGAATGCATCGGCGATGTCCGGCCAGTTCCAGTTGCGCACCGCGGGCGGCGCGTATTGCGTGAGAGTGTCGACATACCAGGTGAGTGCGCGCACCGCTTCCGGCGAGTTCACGACGATATTGCTGCTGGTTCCCCAGTTGCCTCCGAAGCCTCGGAACAGCGACGGATAGATGTACATGTTCTGGCCGGCGCCCGCGAAACCCCGAAGCGCCAGACCGTAGATGCGGTTTGCCGGATCGTTGAGCGCCTTGGCGTTGGCAGTCAATTGATCGTACGTGTCGGCAGGCTTGAGACTCTTGGCGTCGTACAGGTCCTTGCGGTAAACCTGCACCGTCACCTCGCCATCGTACGGAATGCCGTAGGGCTTGCCGTCGACGGAATCGGCGTCGCGCCAGGCCTTGATGATGTCGTCGTACTTGAACCACGCGGAGTCGGTGAGCGCTGCGTCGTCCAGGTATTTGTCGAGCGGATCGACCCACTTGTTGGACACGTACAGCGGGTAATACATCGGATCCGCCGCGTGCGTGGCGTAGGTGGCCGTCTTCGATGACAGGTCGAGCAGCGCCTTTTGCCGGATCTGCCCCGGCGGCACTTTCTCGAAACGCAGCTTGATGCCGGTGAGCGCCTCGAACTGCGGCTGCAGCGAGATCAGGTTATCGAAGTAGCTTGCCGGGATCACCGCGACGGTGATCGACTCGCCTTCGACCTGCTTCCAGTTGACCTTGGCGGCCCGGTAGGGTGCCAGGTCGTCGGCCTGCGCGAACGCCAGACCCGCGAGCTGTGGCCCGAGCGCGCCGGCGACCCCAAGCGCGGCGCCGCGAGTGAGCACAGTGCGGCGGCCGGCGAGGGATGGTTGACCTTCGAGAGAGCGCTTGGTCATGAACGTGGGCCTCCGGTGACACGGTTGAGGGGCGAGACGCGATCGAGTGAACGCGGCCGGCTGGATCTTTCTGTATTCGTTTACATGGATACTATCAGCCGCCAAGATGGGGCACAATAACTGCTGAAATCAGCGTTATCGCCAGAAAACCGATGACCGGCCTGTAATCGAATTCAGGCAGGTTGTATCACCATGTCAACCCCGAAAGCGCAGAGTCCCCCCACCGATCGCGAGAGCGACACCCGCAACGGCCATCGCTCGAGCGCGAAGGATGTCGCCCGCCTCGCGGGCGTTTCCACGGCCACGGTGTCGCGCGTGATCAACTCGCCCGAGCAGGTCGATGCGAAGACCCAGCGCGTGGTGCGCGACGCCGTCACGAAGCTACGCTATGTGCCGCACGGCGCGGCGCGCGCGTTGCGCAGCCGCCGAAGCCAGATGGTCGGTGCTGTAGTGCCCTCGTTCGCCTACGCGCTTTACGCGCGCACGACGAGTGCGATGCAGGCGGTGCTGGACCCGAAGGGCTATGCGCTGGTGCTGGCCGAGCACCACTACGACCTCGGCGCTG
>Ga0163163_10004571_pt1 | contig 11812 bp, 11 predicted proteins | sample S65metaG_FD_119766 | JGI IMG/M metagenome (GOLD analysis project Ga0163163, IMG submission 119766) | Switchgrass rhizosphere microbial communities from Kellogg Biological Station, Michigan, USA - S6-5 metaG | ecosystem: Host-associated > Plants > Roots > Rhizosphere > Soil | place: USA... | reverse complement strand
GTGATCATGATGACCGAGGCGCGAGGCTTCTCCAACGCCAAGGCCAAGCGGGAGCTCGGCTGGACGCTGCGCTTCCCGTCATGGCGCCAGGGGTTCCGAGAAGGCCTGGCCTGATCCACTCCTGAGTCCTACGCCAACGACCCCCGCGACCGTCCTAGATCGTGGGGGTCTTGGCCGCAAACTATGGACCTACGTGCAACCTTCCGCGGGGCCGCACAGCACTGTTCCTGTGAGGAGGCATGATGCCCGACACGCAGGACAGCGGCTGGCGGGAGGAGTTCACCGCGTTCTTCGCCGCCCGGCACCAGCACGCGCGACGCACGGCCTATCTGCTGTGCGGCGACTGGCACTGGGCGGACGACCTCGCGCAGGTCGCGTTCGTCCGGCTCGCCGCCGGCTGGGACCGGGTCCGCGAGCCCGCCGCCCTGGACGCGTTCCTGCGCACCTGCCTGGTGCGCGCGTACCTCGCCGAGGCCGGGCGGGCCTGGCGCCGCCGGGAGGCCAGCGTCGCCGACCTCCCCGACGCCGCCCCGCGGTCTGGCCGTGATGAGAGCGGCGAGGCTGTGGACCGGACCGTGTTCATGGCGGCACTGCGCCGCGTGCCACCGCGCCAACGCGCGACCCTGGTGTGCCGGTTCTATCAGGGACTCGACGTCGCCGAGACCGCCGCCGTGCTGCGCTGCTCGGTCGGTGCGGTTAAGAGCCAGACGTCGCGCGGCCTGACCGCCCTGCGGGCCGTGCTCGGGAAGTCCATCACCGTCGACGCCATGGTTGAGGTGGAGCGATGAGCAGGATCGAGCAGCTCTTCCACGACGCGGTCGCCGACGCGCCGCCCACCCGCCTCACCCCCGGGGAGCTGTACGCGGCCGGGCGCCGCCGGCGCAACCGGTTCCGCGCCGGTCTGGCCGCCCTGGGCGTGGCCGTGGCCGGAGCCGTGGTCGGCGCGGTGGCGGTCAGCACGGCCGGACCGGCACCGTCCACATTCGACAATCAGAACGGTCCGATCCGCTGGGCCCGCGCCGGTGACCAGGACCACCTCTTCCTGCTCAGTAACGACTGCCTGCCCTCGCAGCGGGCGAACCAGCCGGAGGAGGCGCTCGACCCGCGACAGTGCCCGGATGTGCTGCGCGCCTCCACCGACGGGGGCCGGACCTGGCAGATGCGGCCCCTCCCCTCCCCCCGGGCGGACTGGCGGATCACCCTGCTCGGGACGCAGACCTTGCTGGTGCTGTGGGGCAACGATCTCGCAGCGCCACATGACAGACAGATCAGCACTGATGGCGGATCGCATTGGACCCCGTATTCGGTCGGCACGGCACCGCTGCCCGCCGTACCGTCGGGGAGTTGGGCGGTGACTGTGGCCATGCCCGAGGTCGCCGCGGCTGGCCCTTCCGACGTGGTCACCGCCGTGGATCCGGCGACCGGGACGATGCGACCGCTGGCGACCCAGCCACCGTTGTTCCGGCCGTTCGTGCAGCCGGCCCCGGCAGACGCCGGGCTGTGGGTCACCGGCACCGACCCGGTCACCCGGCGGCCGACGGTCGCCGTCAGCCACGACGCCGGCCGGAGCTGGTCCGCCCACGTATTCGACCAACTGGCGCCTGAGTTCGAGCCGCCGACGGCATCGGCCCCGGCCGTCGTCGCGCCGACCGGGGTCAGCTTCCCGGCCTATGTGGCCACAGTGGACGGGCAGCTGCTGTACCTGACCGTGTACAGCGACGGCGTCGGCTACACCTACCGCAGCATCGACGGCGGCGCCACGTTCGCGCGCGCCGATCCAACGGGTCACGGCGCCACCTTCGGCTCGGTCGGCAGCGCCGGGTTCGTCACGCGCGACGGCACCCACATGGTCTTCTCGGCCTTCTCGCCGAACGATAGGCCGGGCGAGGTGCGCTACGCCGCCAGCAAGGACGGCGGGCCGTACCGGGACATCGCCGGGCCGCCGCTGTCGTGGCTCGCGGCGACCTCCATCTCGGCCGTCTCCGGCGGCGGGTACCTCACCGGGGACAGCTACGGTGTGTACGCCTCCGACGACGGCGTCACCTGGCGGACCATCTACTCGCCCTGAGATCTCGCCGTCACGCGGACACGGCGCCCACCATGGCGGCCGGCTTCACGATCCGGTCGAAGTCCGCGTCGCTGATGTAGCCCGATGCCACGGCGGCCTCGCGCAGGGTCGTGCCCTCGTCATTCGCCTTGTGGGCGATGGCGGAGGACTTGTCGTACCCGATCACCGGAGACAGGGCGGTCACCAGCATCAGGGACTCGTTGAGGTACATGTCGATCTGCTCGCGGTGCAGCCGCACGCCCTCGATGCAGTACTCGCGGAGCTTGGCGCAGCCGTCACCGAGGATCCGGGCCGAGTGCAGCACGTTGTTGATGATGATCGGGCGCATCGCGTTGAGCTCGAAGTTGCCCTGGGTACCGGCGAACGCGTTCGCGCTGTCCTCCGAGAGCACCTGGATGCAGACCATCACCATGGCCTCGCACTGGGTCGGGTTCACCTTGCCCGGCATGATGGACGAACCCGGTTCGTTCGCCGGCAGGATCAGCTCGCTCAGCCCACATCGCGGACCCGAGCCCAACCACCGGATGTCGTTGGCAATCTTCATCAGTGGCACGGCGAGAGCCCGTAGCCCCGCCGACGCACCAACCATGGCGTCGAGGCCGCCGAGCGCGGCGAACTTGGTGCGCGCGTTCACGAAGTGGTAGCCGGTCTGCGCCGCGATCTCCGCCGCGATCTGCTCGTCGAACTTGTCCGGTGCGTTCAACCCGGTGCCCACCGCGGTTCCGCCGGCGGCCAGCTCGAAGAGGCCCTCGGTCGAAGCCGTGACGCGTTCGATCGCCTGGGCGAGTTGTCGGGCGTACCCGGACCACTCCTGGCCGACCGTCAGCGGGACGGCGTCTTCCAGATGCGTACGGCCGATCTTCACCACGTCGCGCCACTCGTGTGCCTTGTCGGCGATGGTGCGCTGCAGCGCCTGAACGCTCGGTATCAGGCGCTGCCTGATCTCAGTGACCGTCGCGATGTGCATCGCGGTCGGAAACGTGTCGTTGGAGGACTGGCCCATGTTCACGTGGTCATTGGGGTGGATCGGCGTCTTGCTGCCGAGCTCTCCCCCGACGAGTTGGATGGCTCGGTTGCTGATGACCTCGTTGACGTTCATGTTCGACTGGGTACCGGACCCGGTCTGCCATACGTACAACGGAAAGTGGTCGTCGAGCGAGCCGGCGATGACCTCGTCGGCGACCCGCTTGATGAGGTTGGCCTTCCACTCCGGCAGTCGGCCCGCGGCTCCGTTGACGGTGGCGGCGGCCTTCTTCACGTGGCCGTACGCGTGGTAGACCGCCTTGGGCATGCGATCGTCGCCGATCGAGAAGTGGATAAGCGACCGCTGTGTCTGCGCGCCCCAGTAGCGGTCCGCGGGTACGTCCACCTCGCCGAGCGAGTCGGTCTCCTTGCGGGTGCCCGTGGCCGCGATGCCGATTGGTATGTCGAGGATCGCCGGCGCCGGCTCCTGGCTCCCGGTCATCGCGCGCCCCCTCCGTCGTACACGGGCTGCCACATCGCGTCCTGAACCGCCTGCACGAGGTTGTCGTGGCTTCGGGTCGCCACACCGTCCTGCATCGCCGCCTCGGCCACCGCGATGGCCGTCGTCGCGGAGGAGGCCCGCAGGTTCTCCACCGCAGGCAGCAGCGACGCCCCGGGCACGCTCACGTCGACCTGCCCGGCCACCGCCTCCGCGGCCGCCTGCAGCATCGCCGGGGTCACCCTGGATGCGCCGGACACGATCGTCCCCAGCCCCAGTCCCGGGTACAGCAGGGCGTTGTTGGCCTGTCCGACCGTGTAGGTCACGCCGCCGTACGCCACCGGCTCTACCGGGATGCCCACCGCGACCAACGCCCTGCCCTTGGACCACTCGATGACGTCGGCCGGCATCGCCTCGATCTTCGAGGTCGGGTTGGATATCGGCAGGATGATCGGCCGCTCCACGCCCGCGCTCATCGCCTCGACGACCTCGCGCGTGAACGCACCGTGCACTGTGGACGTTCCCAGCAGAATGGTCGGCTTGACGCGGCGCACGGTCTCCAGGAGCGAGATTCCGGCGTCTCCCGACGCCCAGCCGGCGACCTCGTTCGCCGGGCGGGCGTAGGGCGTCTGATAGTCGCGCAGGTCGGTCATCGCGCTGTTGAGCAGACCCTGCTTGTCGACCAGCCATACCTGACTCGTGGCCTGTTCTGGGGTCGCGCCGTCGCGGATCATCGCGTCGCGCAGCTGGTCGGCGATGCCGACCCCGGCCGTGCCCGCCCCGAACACCACGAGCTTCTGTTGGTGCATCGGGGTTCGCGTGACTCGGATCGCGGAGAGCACCGCGGCCAACGAGATCGCCCCGGTTCCCTGTACGTCGTCGTTGAAGATGCGGTACCGGTCCTTGTAGGTCTCCAGGATCCGCCGGGCATTGGTCGGTCCGAAGTCCTCGAAGTGCAGCAACGCGTTCGGGAACATCGACGAGGTGACCCGAAGATAGTTCTCGATGAACGCGTCGTAGGTGGCGCCACGCACCCGCGCGTGCCGGTTCCCCAGGTACAGCGGGTCGTTGAGCAGACCCTCGTTGTCGGTGCCCACGTCGAGCGACACCGGGATGACGCGGCGCGGATCGATTCCGGCCGCGGCCGTGTACACGGCCAGCTTCCCGATCGCGATCTCGACGCCGCCGACGCCCCAGTCGCCGATGCCGAGAATCTCCTCGGCGTCGGTGCACACGATCAGGTCCACGTCATCCGGGCCGAGCCCCAACGTCGCGAACGCCTTCTGCATGTCGTGCGGCTGGTCGATCGAGAGAAAGACGCCGCGCGGTCGCCGGTACTCGTTGGAGTACCGTTCGATCGCCTCGCCGACCGTCGGGTCGTACACGATGGGCAGCAACTCGACCAGATGGTCCGCGAGCAGCTTGTAGAAGAGCACCTCGTTGCGATCGTGCAACTGCTCCAGGTACACGTTCTTGGCCAGATCGGTGGGTTGTGCCTGCAACTGTTGGTACGCACGGGGTGCCTGTTGGTCCAGCGTGAGGATGGCTGACGGCAGCCGGCCGACCAGGCCGAGCCGCTCGCGTTCATCGGCGGAGAAGGCGACGCCGCGGTTTCGCAGCGGGTCGTCGAGGACGTTGGAAACGGGCGCGGCGGTGCGCGAAGTCATGATCCTCGCCTCCAATGTGAGCGGACGGCGGTCGCGGTGGGCCACGCTAGTCATGGCCATCGGCAAGCGCGCCGAAATGACGAGATTCCGGGTGTCAGGTGTTCCAGCACGCGACCCTCTATCGCAGGACTACCGTGGCCCGAAATGGCCGCCGGAGACGAGGAGATCACCATGTCCGCGACCAGCGAAGCCGGGATCCGACCGTTCACCATCGATGTTCCCGAATCCGAACTCGAGTCGTTGCGCCACCGCATCGACGAGACACGCTGGCCGCACAAGGAGCTCGTCAACGACCGCACCCAGGGAGTGCAGTCGGCGACGATCCGCGAGCTCGCGAACTTCTGGACATCCGAGTACGACTGGCGCGCCTGCGAGGCGAAGTTGAACGCGTTGCCGCAGTTCAAGACCGAGATCGACGGGGTCGACATCCACTTCATCTACGTGCGGTCGCCGCACGAGGACGCGCTGCCCCTCATCATGACGCACGGTTGGCCCGGCTCGGTCGTCGAGCTACTTGAGACCGTAGGCCCACTGACGGACCCGACCGCGCACGGCGGACGAGCCGAGGACGCGTTCCACGTCGTATTGCCGTCCCTGCCGGGCTACGGCTTCTCCGGCGAGCCGACCGAGCTCGGTTGGGGCCCTGACCGCGTCGCGCGGGCCTGGGCGGAGCTGATGGACCGCCTCGGCTTCACCCGGTATGTGGCGCAGGGTGGCGACGTCGGTGCGTCCGTGACCGACGCGATGGCGCGCCAGGCACCCGAAGGGCTGGTCGGCATCCACACCAACCTGCTCGCGCCGGCGCTCGGACACGCCGAGGAACTGTCCCCGCAACCCAACGAGAAGGAACGAGCCGCCATCAACGCGCTCGCCTCCTTCAGGGCCACCGGTTTCGGCTACTTCCTCGAGCAGGCGACGCGGCCCCAGACCATCGGCTACGCGCTGGTGGACTCGCCGGTCGCGCTGGCGGCCTGGATGCTCGACCACGACACGGACAGCTACCAGAAGATCTCCGAGGCCTTTGTCGACGGGCAACCGACCGGCAACCTCACTCGCGACCACATCGTGGACAACATCATGCTGTACTGGCTCACCGGGAGTGGAGCCTCCGCCGCACGGTCCTATTGGGAGAGTGGACAGGCGCAGGCGCGCGCGGCCGGCCAAACTCCGCCGGAGGTCTCCATTCCGGTCGGGTACACCACGTTCCCCGGCGAGATCTTCCAGGCTCCGCGCAGCTGGGTGGAGAAGGTCTACCCCAACACCACCTACTTCAACGAGGTCGACAAGGGCGGCCACTTCGCCGCATGGGAAGAGCCTGAACTGTTCGCGAGCGAGATCCGGGCCGCGTTCCGCTCCCTTCGCTAGCTCAACTCTTCACCTCTCGCCTCACCTCACTGTCTTGACAATCGTCTAGACAGCGTGGCAGCGTCTGTCTAGACGGCGGTCTAATCAGGTGCGGAGGCGGAGTCATGGTTCAGAATGAGGCCAACGGGGTCACCCGGGAGGATGTGCGGGATCGGTACGCGGCGGCCGCGGCGCGGGTGCTTGACGCCAAGGCCAGCGGTGGATGCTGCGCGCCCAGTGCGGGCAGTAGCTGTTGCGGTCCGTCCGCCGCCGACGCATGCAACGACTTTGGGTCGGACCTCTACTCCGATGCCGAGCGGGCCGAGTTGCCCGGTGCGGCGGTTGAGGCGAGCCTCGGTTGCGGAAATCCGCTGATGGTGGCGGACCTGCGCCCGGGTGAGACGGTGCTCGACCTCGGCTCCGGCGGCGGCATCGACGTTCTGCTGTCGGCCCGGCGGGTCGGACCCACCGGCAAGGCGTACGGGTTGGACATGACCGACGAGATGCTCGACCTGGCCCGGCGCAACGCGGCCGAGGCGGGGGCGTCCAATGTGGAGTTCCTGCGCGGGCACATCGAGGACATCCCGTTGCCGAACAACACCGTCGACGTGGTCATCTCCAACTGCGTCATCAACCTGTCGCTGGACAAGCCGGCGGTGTTCGCCTCGGTGCATCGGGTGCTCCGCCCGGGCGGTCGGCTCGGCGTGTCGGACGTGGTGGCCGAGAACCAATTGTCGGCGACCGAGCGGGGCGAGCGGGGTGCCTGGGTGGGCTGTATCGCCGGCGCGCTGTCCATCGCCGAATACGAGCAGGGACTGACCGCGGCCGGGTTCGTCGACGTCGAGATCACTCCGACCCACCAGGTGGCCGACGGGATGCACTCCGCGATCGTGAAGGCTCGCAAGCCCTAGGCCAGTTCACGAACCGCGTGCCTTGCTGTCCACAATCGACATTTCGCCACCGCCGGTCGACCGCGTTTTCTGGCACGGCTCAGCCGGCGGTGTCGAGCAGTGCGGCGAGCTGGCGCAGGTTGTCGGGCTGGGGGCGGTAATAGACCCAGGTACCGCGCCGCTCGCCATGGATGAGGCCGGCCTCTCGCAGCACCTTGAGGTGGTGCGAGATGGTCGGGCCGGACACGTCGAAGTCTTCGCCAGTCAGGTCGCACACACAGATCTCGCCGTCCGCGGCAGACGTGATCCGCGACAGGAGCCGCAGACGGATCGGGTCGCCGAGTGCCTTGAACATCCGCGCCAGGTCAGTGGCCTGAGCGGCGTCAAGGGACGCCTGCGCAATAGGTGCGCAGCAGGCCGGCCCGGTGGTGTCGATCACGACGAGTTGTTTAGCCACGCGTCTAGGTTGACAGATCTCGAAACAGGGTGCAAGCTTGCTCTCGCGAGCTGATTCGATAGTGTTCTAAACAAGGAGGCACCATGTTGATGCGACTGCGGAGGCGGACAGCGCTGGCGCGTGATGTGCTGTTCTGCGAGGAGTGCGGGCAGGCGTGCGGAACGGTGTGCGGCGCACAAGCCGGGATGGACCGTGCCCGCGCGGAGCTTCTGCAGATGTTGCCAAGGCAGTAACCACATTCAGGGAGAGACATCATGACAACGGAGCCCACAACTGCGGAGGCGTTCGCCCCACCGGCGGCCAGCGGGTGTTGCGGAAGCCCGACGCCGGTCGCGGTCGACCGGGATCCGAGCACCTGTTGCGGGACGTCGGCCGAGGCGAAGGCGGAGAACAGTTGCTGCGGTCCGGCGGCCAAGGAGCAGGCGATCGCGTCGGGTGCCGACTGCTGTGGATGACGCACCAGGACGGGTCGGCGCTCGCGGAGGGTACGGACGCGTGAGCGATTGGCACTGGCGCCTCCGCCGGCTGACAGCTAGACTTCATCGTCTATCGGCGATTGACGATGATGTTGGGGTGAGCGGTGGCCTTGCTGGATCGGCAGTCGGCCCAGGAGTACGCGTCATGGTTCCGGGCGCTGGCGGACCCGACCCGCGTTCAGCTGGTCGAGTTCCTGGCCCGCTCGAACCGGCCGATGAGCGTGGGAGAGCTGGTCGCCGAGATGGGGCTGGCACAGTCCACGGTGTCGCAGCACCTGAAGGTCCTGGCCGAGGTCCGGTTCGTGCTGGTCGAGCCCGTCGGCAACGCGCGCCATTACCGCATCAACGACAACTGCATCACATGCTTCCCCTCGGCAGCCGACCTCATCATGGGTCGCCCGGCGCCGAGCTCACCCTGAAGGTTGCTGACTTGTCCCTCCACTGTGGTCGGATCGGTCAGCGCGTTTCGGGGCTCGAAATTGTCGAGAACCTTGGATCAGGAGGTACGCGGTGGGTGCTGCCCTTCCCGTTGCGGTGATCGGCGCCGGCCCGGTCGGGCTGGCTGCCGCGGCTCATCTGGCCACACGCCGGCTCGACTTCGTCGTGCTGGAGGCGGGCGGCACCGCGGCCGCCTCGATGTCGGACTGGGGACACGTGCGGCTGTTCAGCCCGTGGCGGTACAACACCGACCCGACCGCCCGCGCCCTGTTGGAGGAGACGGGCTGGACCGCGCCGGATCCCGATGTCCTCCCCCGCGGCGGCGACGTCGTGAGCGAGTACCTGACGCCGCTCGCCGCCCATCCTGCCATCGCAGAGCGCCTGCGGTTCGGAGCCGCGGTGACCGCGATTGCGCGACAAGGCTTCGACAAGGTGCGCACCGCGGGCCGTGAAAGCGCTCCGTTCCTGCTGCGGCTGTCCGATGGCACCGAACTGCTGGCCTCGGCGGTGATCGACGCATCCGGTACCTGGCGCTCCCCGAACCCGTTGGGCGGCAACGGTCTCACCGCTCATGGCGAGGCGGAGGCTCGCGCGGCGGGTCGGGTCTTCGACGGAATGCCTGACGCCGGCGGCCGGCTGCGACCGCACTTCACCGGCGTCTCCGTCGCGGTGGTCGGCTCCGGGCATTCCGCGATGGGGACGCTCCTTGAGCTGGCCAAGCTGCCGGACACCGCGGTCCACTGGATCCTGCGGGCGCCCAGCCCAACCCGGGCGTACGGGGGTGGTGAGGCCGACGCGCTTCCCGAGCGCGGTTCGATCGGTACTCGGGTGCGGACCCTGGTCGACAGCGGGCGGATCACCGTCCACACTGGATTTTTCGTGCACGAGGTGTCCGCGGAAGGCCTGCTCTCCGCCGACGGTCGCAAGGTCGACGCGGAGGTCATCGTCAACGCCACTGGCGCCCGCCCCGACCACACCGCCGCCAGTGAGCTGCGCCTGGACCTGGACCCCATTCTTGGTGCGACGCGAGCTCTGGCGCCGCTGATCGACCCCAACGAGCACTCGTGCGGCACAGTGCCACCGCACGGCGTCGACGAGCTCACCCAGCCGGAGCCGGGCTTCTACGTGGTCGGAGCCAAGTCGTACGGACGCGCCCCGACTTTCCTGCTCGCCACCGGGTACGAGCAGGCCCGGTCCGTGGTCGCCGCCCTGGCCGGGGACTGGGAAGCGGCACGCGACGTGCGCCTGGAGCTGCCCGAGACCGGCGTTTGCTCGAGCAACCTTCCCGACGACGAATCCGAGGCGAGCTGCTGCGGCCCGGCACCCGCCAACGCACCGCGCAGCCTCGCCACTGACTTAGAAGGCGCGCAGATCACCCTCCCGCTCGTGTCCGCGACGGGCAACAGCGGTTGCTGCTGAGGATGGTGCGCGCTACCGAGGCTCCGGCCGCCGCCCCTGCCGGTGGCGGCCGGCCAGCTACCCGCCCGCTCATCCTGGGTCTGGCCATCTCCCAGACGGTCGGGTACGGCGTGTTGTTCTACGCCTTCTCCGTCCTGCTGACGCCGATCGCCCACGATCTACACGCCACCACCGCGGCCGTCACGGGAGCTCTGACCGCGTCGATCGTCGGCGCCGCCGCCGTGGCGATCCCTTGTGGACGGTGGCTGGACCGCCGGGGTGGGCGGGCGTTGATGACCGGCGGGTCGTTACTGGGCGTCGCGGCGGTCCTCGCCTGGTCGCAGGTGCAGCAACTGTGGCAGCTGTACGCCGTGTTCATCCTCATCGGGCTGGCCGGCGCCGCGAGCCTGTACGAGGCCGCGTTCCCGGTCGTCATCATGACCACCACACCCGCGCTGCGGGACCGGGCGCTGTTGATCGTCACGATCGTGGCCGGGTTCGCGTCGAGCATCTTCTTTCCGCTCACCGGTGTCCTCCTGGAGCACCTCGGCTGGCGTACCACGCTCCTCGTCCTCGCGGCCGCGCTCGCGGTGCTGACCGTGCCGGTACACGCGGTACTGGTGCCGGGCCGCCCACCCCTCGGCCAGCGGTCGCACACCCACACCGGCGGCGTGACGGTACGACAAGCCTTGCGACAGAACACATTCTGGCTGCTCGCGGCCGCGTTCGTGGCCCAGGCCGCCGCTGTGTCGGTCGTCGGGGTACTGCTGGTGACCGCGCTGCGCGAGCTTGGCCAGCCCGCCACCATCGCCGCCACAGTTTCCGGACTGCTCGGCATCCTGTCCGTGACCGGACGGCTCATCACCACCGGCCTCGCCCGCCGCCACGGCATGACCACCATCACGGCCGCGGTGTTCGCCGTACAGGCGGCCGGCGTCATCGCCCTGCCTCACCTCGGCCACACGGCGGCCGGAGCGGCGGCCTGCATCTTGGCGTTCGGTCTCGGCTTCGGCGTCGGGACGATCGCCAAGCCGGCCATCCTTGCCGACCGCTACGGCACCGCCCGGTACGCAACGATCAGCGCGATCATGACCCTGCCCATGACGCTAGCCAAGGCGTTCGCGCCACTGGCCGCAGCCTCCGTCGGCGTTGGGTTGTCGTTCACCGCGGCCGGATTCGCCTGCCTGACCAGCGCCGGTCTGCTCTGGACCACGCGCAGGCGGGCGGATCTCGCTTTCAGCACGATGTCGACGGCCCCGCACGCCGACTAGAACGGCGTGGAGGCTAGTCGACGTTGGCCGCGGCCGCCTGCTTGACCACCACATCCGCGGCGGCTCGGCCGGCGTCCGGGTACAGCGCCAGGACCAGGCCAACGGCGATCACCAGCCCGACCAGCTGCGCGACGACAAAGCCGGGCACCGACGCCGGTCGGATCCCGGCGAACGTATCGGAGAATGCGCGGCCAATTGTCACGGCCGGGTTCGCGAATGAGGTGGACGACGTGAACCAGTACGCCGCCCCGATGTATGCGCCCACCGCCGCCGGCGCTACAGCCGTTCGGCCGTTGCGCGCCAGCGCGAACACCAGTAGCACCAGCCCCGCGGTCGCGACC
>Ga0163163_10004570_pt1 | contig 11814 bp, 13 predicted proteins | sample S65metaG_FD_119766 | JGI IMG/M metagenome (GOLD analysis project Ga0163163, IMG submission 119766) | Switchgrass rhizosphere microbial communities from Kellogg Biological Station, Michigan, USA - S6-5 metaG | ecosystem: Host-associated > Plants > Roots > Rhizosphere > Soil | place: USA... | reverse complement strand
CGAGGCGAAGTCCACAGTGGATGTCGACACCGTCGTCCTGCGCTACCTGGGGGCGTTCGGACCGGCCAGCGTCGCGGACATGCAGACCTGGTGCGGCCTGACCCGGCTCGGCGAGGTGGTCGAGCGGTTGGGGACGAGGCTGGAGCGGTTCACGGACGAGCACGGCGCGCGGCTGTACGACCTGCCCGACGCCCCCCGGCCCGACCCGGACACCCCGGCCCCGCCCCGGTTCCTGCCGGAGTACGACAACGTCCTGCTCAGCCACGCCGACCGGAGCCGGGTCAACCCGGACGGCCACCCGGTGCCGCTGCCGCCGGGCAACGGCGCGTCCGTCGGGACGGTGCTCGTCGACGGGGACCTCCGCGCGCTGTGGCGGCTGGACCGGGCGCGCGGCTCGCTGACGATCACCCCGCACGGCAAGCTGACCCGCGCGCAGCGGACCGCGCTGACGGCGGAGGCGCGCGCTCTATTGGTACTGCTGGGACACGCCGGGCCGGTGGAGTTCGGTAAGGACCCAAATGGATAGTGGGCCTCACCAGTACCGGTAGCCTGCACAGGTGACCAGCACCGCCACCCGACCCGCTCCACTCGCCCGCCCGGTGGCCCGCCCAGCCCTCGGCATCGTCATGGTCGTCACCGCGGCCACGATCTTCGCCCTGAACGGCACGGTCTCCAAGCTGCTCCTGCAGGGCGGCTTCGACGCGCCGCAGCTGACCACCTTCCGGGCCACCGGGGCGTTCGTGGGGCTGCTGCTGCTGAGCCTGGTCACCGGACCCCGGCGGCTCGCGGTACGACGGCGGGAGCTCCCCCTGCTGATCACATTCGGCCTGGCCGGCTTCTTCCTGGTGCCCACGCTCTACTTCGTCGCGATCAGCCGGCTGCCGGTCGGGATCGGCCTGCTCTTCGAGTTCACCGCGCCGGCGTTCGTCGCCCTGTGGGTGCGCTTCGGCGAGCGCGAACAGGTCCGCCGGCGGCTCTGGGTCGGGCTCGTGCTGTGCCTGGCCGGCCTGGTCGCGGTGGCCCAGATCTGGACCGGCCGGCTCAGCCTCGACCCGGTCGGGATCGCGGCCGGGATGGCCTCCGCGGTGCTCCTCGCTGGCTACTACGTGCTCGGGGCGAAGTCGGTCAGCAACCGGGACCCGCTGTCGGTGACCTGCTGGGCGTTCGGGGTCTCCGCGGTGGCCGGCGCGATCGTGCGGCCATGGTGGAACTTCCCGGGCCACCTGCTGGCGGGCCGCAGCGACGGGGTCCCCATGTGGCTGCTCGCGATCTACCTGCTGATCTTCGGCACGATCCTGCCGTACCTGTTGATCTCGGCCTCGATGCGCCACCTCCCACCGACCAGCGTCGGCATCATCGGCATGACCGAGCTTGTGCTGGCCAGTGTGTTCGCCTGGTTCCTGCTGGACGAGGTGCTGTCGGTGACGCAGATCGTCGGCGGCCTGGTCCTGCTCGCGGGAGTCATCCTGGCCGAGACCGCCCGCACGCCCCGGCGCGACGCACCCGTCGTCCCGGAACTGCCCACCGGCTGACGGCCCACGGCGGAGAGCGAAGATAGGCAGATGCATCCCAACGTGAGGGCGGTCCGCGACGCCCTGACCGCCGCCGACGCACACGGCGAGATCCGGGTCCTGCCCGACGCCGTGACCACCGCTGCCGCCGCGGCGGCCGCGCTGGGCGTTGAGGTGGGCCAGATCGCCAACTCGCTCATCTTCGAGGCCGACGGCGATCCGTTGCTGGTGCTCACCTCCGGCGCGCACCGGGTCGACACGGCCAAGGTCGCCGCGTTGATCGGCGTCACCGCGGTGCGCCGGGCCTCCCCCGACTTCGTCCGCGAGCACACCGGCCAGGCCATCGGCGGCGTCGCTCCGGTCGGCCACCCCAAGCCCGTCCGGACCCTGGTCGACACCGCGCTCGAGCAGTACGACGAGGTGTGGGCGGCCGGCGGGATCCCGCACGCGATCTTCCCGACCACCTTCGCCGAGCTGGTCCGGATGACCGACGGCACCCCGGCCGAGGTCGCGTGAGCCGCGCCGACGCACGTTTTACCGCGGAGGCGCCATGAGTCAGGGCCTCGTCACCCTGCACGTGTGGCGGGTGCCCGGCCGGCGCCTGCCGCGGGTGCTGTGGCGGATGGCCCGGGACCGGTCCCGGCTGCGGAAGACACCCGGGGTGCGGTTCGCGAAGCTGCTCGGCACCGCGCACCGCTTCGGCCGGCCCGACCCGGGCCGGTGGGCCGCCGTGGTGAGCTGGTCGGACGCGCGGTCGGCCGACGGGTTCGACAGCCGGCCGGTCGCCGCCTCCTGGCGCCGGCTGGCCAGCGGGTACTGCCGGCTCGACCTGGCCCCGGTGGCGAGCCGGGGCGCCTGGGCCGGCCAGCGGCCGTTCGAGCCGAGTCCTGCCGACGAGCCCCCGACTGGCACGGTCCTCGCGCTGACCCGGGCCCGGCTGCGGCCCACCCGGGCGGTGCGGTTCTGGCGGTCCATCGGGCCGGTCGCGGCCTCCGCCCACAATGCCGCCGGTCTGCTCACCGCGTTCGGCATCGGGGAGGCACCGATCGGCTGGCAGGGCACGGTCAGCCTGTGGCGCGACAGCGGTGATCTCGTAGAGTTCGCGTACCGTCACCCGGAGCACCGGGCGGCGATCGCCGACACCCCGGTGCGGCGCTGGTACGCCGAAGAGCTGTTCGCCCGCTTCGCCGTGGTGAGGATCGCCGGTGACCGTGATGTGATCGGATGGGTAACCACCGAGGGGCAGGAGGAGCCGTGAGGATCGTGCCGTGGACGCCGCACGACCTGACCAGGCGCCTCGACGACGTGGTCGACGTGTACGGCCGGGCCATGGGCTACCCGGCCGACCTGCTCGTCACCCGCCGCGGCTACATGGGCTCGCACGTGCACCGGCGTGACTTCCGGGCGGTGGCCTCGATCGACGACGACGGCACGCTGCTCGGCTTCGGCTACGGCTACGCGTCCGAGCCCGGCCAGTGGTGGCACGACCAGGTGCGTGGGGCGATGCGCAAGGACCAGCGGGTGGCCTGGTTGATGGACTGCTTCGAGGTGGTCGAACTCCACGTGCTGCCGGCCGCGCAGGGCCACGGCCTGGGCGCCGCGCAGCTTCGGTCGCTGCTCGGCATGGCCACCGCCAAGACGACCCTGCTCTCCACCCCGGAGGCGCCCGAGGACACCTCCCGGGCCTGGCGCCTCTACCGGCGGTTCGGCTTCATCGACGTGATCCGCAACTTTACGTTCCCCGGGGATGCCAGACCCTTCGCCGTCCTTGGGCGCGCTCTCCCGTTGGACTTGTGACCGCTCCCTGGCTCGGGCTCGCCGCGCTCATCGCGACGCAGATCGCCTACCCGCTCGTGGATGGGCCGGCCCGGGCGGTCGCGGTGGTCGTCACCGTCGCCATCGGCTTCGCCCTCTCGGTCGGGCACGCGGCCGCTACCCGGGGGGCCCGCACCGCGCTCGGCCTGGTCGCGGTGTTCACCGGGGGCGGACTGGCGGTGGAGGCCGTCGGCGTGGCGACCGGGTTCCCGTTCGGCGGGTACGCGTACGCCGGCGCGCTCGGGCCGCGCCTGTGCGGCGTGCCGCTGGTGGTCCCGCTCGCCTGGGCCTGGATGGCCTGGCCGGCCTGGCTCGCCGCCGCCCGGCTGACCGGCGGCTCAGTTCAGCGGATCGGCCTGGCGGCCGTGGCGCTGGCCGCCTGGGATCTCTTCCTGGACCCGCAGATGGTCGCCGCCGGGTACTGGCGCTGGTCCGGGGTCGGCACACACCTGCCCGGCGTACCGGGCGTGCCGGTGCTCAACTACCTGGGCTGGTTCGGGGTCTCCCTGGGGCTGATGGCGATCTTCGCGATACTGGCTGACCGCGGTCCGGCCTCGCCGCGCGATACGCCGATGCTCGCGCTCTACCTGTGGACGTACTACTCGTCTGTGCTGGCCCACGCGGTGTTCCTCGGACTGCCCGCCTCGGCCGGATGGGGCGCGCTCGGCATGGGCCTGATCGCCGTTCCCCTCACCGTCCGGCTGATCGCTCCACTATGGACCTCCGCGCCGGCGCCCCGATGATCTGGCTCCTCCCGGCCGTGCTGGCGGTGCTGCTCGGGCACACCGTGCTCAACCGCGCCTTCTTGTACCGCCCGCCTCGGCAAGAGTCCACTGTGGATGCTCAGGTGGCGGCGTTGGTTCCCGCCCGGGACGAGGCTTCACGGGTACGGGCGACCGTGCGTTCCCTGCTCGACCAGCGTGGCGTTCCCCGGCTGCGGATCGTGGTCCTCGACGACGGCTCTACCGACGGTACGGCGGACGCGGTGCGGGCCGAGGCGGCCGGCGATCCGCGGCTGCGGATCGTCACCGGCACGCCGCCGCCGCCCGGCTGGCTCGGCAAGCCGCACGCGTGCCAGCAGCTCGCCGCGGCGGTGCCGGACGCGGAGGTGCTCGCGTTCGTCGACGCCGACGTGGTGCTCCACCCGGACGCGTTGGCGCGGGCGGTCGGCCGGCTCTCGGGGTTCGATCTGCTCTCGGCGTACCCCCGGCTTGACGCGGTCACCGGGTCGGAGCGGCTCGTCCAGCCGCTGCTGCCGTGGTCGATCCTCACGTTCCTGTCCCTGCCGGCGATGCGCGCCTCCCGCCGCCCGTCGCTCGCCGCGGCCGGCGGCCAGTTCCTGCTGCTGACCCGGGCCGGGTACGACCGGGCCGGCGGGCACGCGGCCGTCCGCGACGCGGTGCTCGACGACGTCGCGCTCGCCCAGGCGGTGAAGCGGGCCGGTGGCCGGATCGACCTGGCCGACTTCTCCCGGCTGGCCAGCTGCCGCATGTACTCATCGTGGCCCGCGCTGCGGGACGGGTACGCCAAGTCGCTGTGGGCCGGGGTGCACCCCGCGGTCGTGGTACTGCTGCTCGTGCTGTACGTCGGACCGGTACTGCTGCTGCCGGTGACCCTCTGGCCGGCGCTCACCGCGTACGGGTTGGGGGTGCTCGGACGGGTCGTCACGGCACGCGCCACCGGTGGCCGGGTCCTGCCGGATGCGCTGGCCCACCCGGTCTCGGTCGGCCTGCTGGCGTACCTGGTCGGGCTGTCCCGGTACCGGCACCGGCGCGGCGCCCTGCGGTGGAAGGGCAGGACTGTCCCATGAGGACGGTCGTGGTCGGGGCCGGGGTCGGCGGGCTCGCCGCCGCGGTGCGCCTCGCGGCCACCGGCCACGAGGTCACGGTGTTCGAGCAGGCCGACCGGGTCGGCGGGAAGCTCGGATCGCTTTCGCACCAAGGGTTCCGGTTCGACACCGGGCCGAGCTTGCTCACCCTGCCGGAGGTCTTCGCCGACCTGATCCCGGACCTGGCCGACCACCTCGTCCGGCTCGACCCGGTCGTACGCCACGTCTTCCCCGATGGCACCATTCTGGACTCCACATCGGACAGTGCCGCGATGACGGCGGCCGTGCGGAACGCCCTGGGGGACAAGGCGGCCGGGGACTGGTCCCGTGTGTGGGATCGGGCCGGTCGGATCTGGGAGGCGTCCTGGCGGCACGTCCTGCGCAACCCGCATCCGGCTCCATGGCGCCAGGCCTGGCGGCTGCGCGACCTGGCGGCGATCCGGCCGGGCAGCACCCTGCGCGCCGCCACCCGGGGCCTGGACCCACGGCTGCGGATGCTGCTCGACCGGTACGCCACCTACACCGGCTCCGACCCGCGCCGCGCGCCGGCCGCCCTGCTCGCCATCCCGTACGCCGAACTGACCCACGGCGGCTGGTACGTGCGCGGTGGTCTGGCCCGGATCGCCGACCTCCTGCACGACCGGGCCCGGGCCCTCGACGCGACCGTGCACACCGCGATGCCGGTCGCCGGGATCATCACCGGCTCGGGCCGGGTCCGCGGTGTGCGCCTCGCCGACGGATCGCAGGTCCCGGCCGACGCCGTGGTGGCCAACGCCGACGCGCTCTCGGTCTACCGCGACCTGTTGCCGACGCCGCCCCGGGCCCACCGGCTGGCCGCCCGCAGCCTGAGCGGCTTCGTGCTGCTGCTCGGGCTGCGCGGCCGGACGCCGGGTTTGGCCCACCACACCGTGTGGTTCCCGGCCGACTACGACGCCGAGTTCGACTCCGCCTTCACGGGCCGGCTGGTCGACGACCCGGCGGTGTACGTGAGCGTGGCCGACGATCCCGCCGTCCGCCCGGACGGGCACGAGGCGTGGTTCGTGCTGGTGAACGCGCCGCCGCAGGGCCCGGTCGACTGGCGTGCTCCGGGGTTGGCCCAGGGTTACGCCGACCGGGTCCTGGACACCCTGGCCGCGCGCGGTGTGGACGTGCGCGACCGGGTGGTGTTCCGCGAGGTGCTGACGCCGGCCGACCTCGAGGCCCGCACGCTGACCCCGGGTGGCGCGATCTACGGCACCCCCAGCCACGGGCCGCGCGGACTGCTGCGGCCGCCCAACCGCGGACCCGTGGCCGGGCTCTATCTGGTGGGTGGGTCCGTTCACCCCGGGGGAGGCCTGCCGCTGGTCGCCCTGTCCGCCGAGATCGTGGCCGCCACCATCGGGCCGGCCGTCGCTAGTCGTCGAGGCTGCCCATCGTCAGATTGACCGTCGTGCCGGTTATCCCGCTCGCCCGGTCGGAGGCCAGGAAGGCCGCCGCGTCGGCCATCTCCGCGAGCGTCATGAGCCGGCGCGGATGGGTCCGGCTGGCCAACAGCTCCAGCCACTGTTCCCAGGTCATCCCGGTGGCCTTGGCGCGGGGCTCGAAGGCGTCGCGAATCGTGGCGGTCTCCGGCATCGCCTGCGGCCGCAGGCCGACCACGCGGATCCCCTGGGGAGCGAGCTCGACCGACAGGTCCCGGGTGAGCGCCTCCTTCGCCGCCATCGCCGGGCCGAAGCCACCCACGAGCGGCAATCCGGTCCGCGAGTGCAGCGTGGTCACCGTCATGATCACCCCGGACCCGTTCGCGATCATGTGCTGGGCCGCCAACCGGGCGGTCACGAAGTACGCGGTGGTGTGGGTCGCGATCGGCGCCTGGAACTGCTCCACGCCGAGTTCCGTCAGCGGTACGCCGAGGATGCCGGCGTTGCCGATGCCGACCGCGTCGAACGAGATGTCGACGCGGCCGGCCACCCCGACCACGTAACGCAGGTACCGGTCCACCGCGCCTTCGTCGACGGCGTCGACCTCCGCCACCTCGGCGGACCCACCGATCTCCTTGGCGACCACCTCCACCGGCGTCCGGTGGCGCCCGGTGAGGAACACCCTGGCCCCCTCGCGGGCGAACGCACGGGCGACCGCCCCGCCGATCGCTCCCCCGGCTCCGTAAATCACCGCGACCTTGTCCTTGAGCATCATCTCTGGTCCCTTCCGTACCGCTGTGGTGTCGGCTCTGGCCGACGATGGTGTGGACACCGGGCCACGCGGAAAGTTGGCGGCGGACGACCGCCCAGTTCGCCGCGCCGCCGGTGTCCGTACGACGGTGAGGTCTCTGACAGGCGAATCTCTGACCGGCGAAGGGGTGACGATGGCGGCAGCCGACCTGATCGAGCGGGCGCGGACCGGGGACGGCGACGCGTTCCGCGAGCTGACCGAGCCGTACCGGCGGGAGTTGCAGGTGCACTGCTACCGCATGCTCGGATCCGTCCAGGATGCCGAGGACGCGCTCCAGGACACGTTGCTCGCCGCCTGGCAGGGCCTGTCCGGGTACGAGGCACGCGCCTCGATCCGCACCTGGCTGTACCGGATCGCCACCAACCGGTGCCTCAACGCGCGTCGCGCGACCAGCCGGCGCCCGGCCAGCCCGTGGAACATCCCCGATGTCGAGCCGCCCGAGCCGACCCGGCTCGGTGAGGTCGTCTGGCTCCAGCCGTACCCCGACGCGCTGCTCGAGGGAGCGATGGCCGGACCGCCCGGCCCGGAGGCCCGGTACGAGCAGACCGAGTCGATCTCGCTGGCCTTCGTGACCGCGCTGCAGCTCCTGCCGCCCCGGCAGCTCGCCGTCCTGATCCTGCGCGACGTCCTCGGCTTCCCGGCCAGCGAGGTCGCCGGGATGCTCGACTCGACGGTCGAGTCAGTGACCAGCGCGCTCAAGCGGGCGCGTGCCGCCCTGCAGCGCCGCCGCCCGGCGGCCGACGGCGATCCCGCGCCCGCGCCAGGCTCTCCGGCCGAGGACACGATCGTGGCGAGGTTCGCCGACGCGTACTCCTCCGGCGACATCGACGGGCTGGTGGCGCTGCTCACCGACGACGTTTTCGTCTCGATGCCTCCGATGCCGCTGGAGTACGAGGGGCGCGACGTCGTGGGCCGGCTGTTCGGCAGCATCTTCGGCGCCGGCCGCCGGTTCGACCTCGTTCCCGCCCGGGCCAACGGCCAGCCGGCGTTCGCGGTCTACCTGCACACCACGTCCGGCGTGCGGCACGGGGTCGGCTTCGTCGTGCTCACCCTTCGCAGCATCGACGGGCGCTCGGCAAGCTCTCGCGCCGAAGCCCGGATCAGCGCCATGACCCGCTTCGACAACACCGTGCTGCCCTGGTTCGGGATGCCGCGGTCGCTACCCGTCTAGGAGCTGGCGCGATTCAGGAGCTAGCGCAGGCCCGCCCGGATCGCGGTCAGCAGGCGCGCACCGCCGAGCAGACCGAGCAGGACCCACACCGCGACCACGATGGTCATGACCCCGGCCGCCAGTCGCGCGCTCACCGGCGAGGCGGCCCCGCCCAGCACCAGCGCGACCACGGTCAGGATCACCCGTACCGGACGCTCGGCCACCGACACCACACCCACGCCGACCATCCCGGCCGCGGCCGCCCGGGCCCGGGCGTACTCGTGCAGGTAGGACAGGGCGAGGCAGACGGCGACCAGGATCCCCGGTACGCCGGCCAGCCACAGCGCGAGCAGCCAGGCCGCCTCGCTGAGCCGGTCGGCCACGGCGTCGGTGAACGCGCCCAGCCGGGTGGTGCGGGAGGTGAGCACGGCGACCGCGCCGTCGGCCGAGTCGGCCACGGCCGACGCCAGCACCAGCGCGGCCGCGACGAACAGCCACCAATCGCCGAGCAGAACCACCACCGGCACGGCCGCGCTGAGCACGAGGCCCGCCACCGTGATCGTGTCCGGGGAGAGGCGCAGCGCGGCCAGCCCGCGACCTACCGCGTACGCGATCCGGATCCAGACCCGGGTGGGCCGGGAGGAGCGTCGCGGGTCGACCCCTCCGTGCAACGCCGCCCAGCGAGCCGCGTAGTCGTCCCACCGCCCGGGGCTGGCTCGGCCGTCTCGGCGTTCTCGACTTTCCGGTTGCGACGTACGGGTCAGGCGCGGGCTCCCAGGGCGAGGTTCTGCCAAACGTCGCGGGTCGCGGTGGAGCGGTTGAGGGTAATGAAGTGAATCCCGGGAACGCCCTCTGCGAGCAGTCGCGCGCACATCTGGCTCGCCTGCTCGATCCCCAGCGCCCGCACCGCCTCGGGGTCGTCCGCGATCCGCTCGAACTCGGCCGCCAGGGCGGGCGGGAACGGCGCCCCGGAGAGCTGCTCGGACCGCTCGATCGTGCCCATCTGCGTGACCGGCATGACCCCGGCCAGCACCGGCACGCCGCAGCCGGCGGCGTCGACCCGGTCGCGCAGCCGCAGGTACTCGTCAGCGTCGAAGAACATCTGGGTGATGGCGAAGTCCGCGCCGGCCCGGCACTTACGCACGAAATTCACCGTGTCGGTCTCAATGTCCGGTGAGCGCGGGTGCTTGTACGGGAACGCCGCGACACCGACCGAGAAGTTGCCCGACTCCCGCACGAGCCGCACAAGATCCTCCGCGTAGAGCACGCCGTCCGGATGCGCGATCCACTCCCCGTTCGGGTTGCCCGGTGGGTCGCCGCGCACGGCGAGGATGTTGTTGACACCGACGGCGGCGAGGCGCCCGATGACGTGCCGGAGCTCGGCCACCGAGTGACCGACCGCGGTGAGATGGGCCATCGGCAGCAGGGTGGTGTCGGTCGCGATCCGCTCGGTCGCCGCCACGGTGTTGTCCCGGTTGGACCCGCCCGCGCCGTAGGTGATCGAGACGAACGAGGGGCGCAGGGCCTCCAGCTCGCGGATCGCCTTCCACAACTGCAGCTCGCCCTCGGCGGTCTTCGGCGGGAAGAACTCGAACGAGAACGTCGGTCCGCTGTCACGGATGAGGTCGCCGATGGCGGGGTAGCCACCGGGGAGCGTCGAGGGTAGTCCAAGTGCCACGTATGGACTGTAGCCGGACGTCTCATCGCTTGGCCGCGCTCATCAGACCAAGCTCCGCCATGCGGACACCGAAGCAGGGCCATGGTCGGCCGCAGGTCGCGCAGGACGGCCGCCCGCCCTCGCCGCCGCCCGGGCCCGGCTGGTGGTCGCGGAACAACCGGGCCGCGACCCGCCACGCGATCTCCGACGCCACCTCGCCCGGCGGCTCCTCACCGGGGTCGGTGAGGGCGGTGTCGGCGCTGGTCATGTCCCTCCTGTCGACGGCGCACCTGTGGACGTCTCCATCAAACTGTCCGACCCGCCCGGTAGGGAGGAGCCAGCGGCGGGGCCAATCGATCATGACGCGACACGGAGGAGGAGCCGGGTGTGGTACGCGGTGGGGGCGGACGAGACCGTCGGCGCGCTGGTGGCGCGGGTGCGGGGCGAGCGCGGCATCAGCCAGCTCCGGCTGGCCGAACGCCTGTGCGGGTGTGCCGGCGTCAGCACGGTGACGCGGCACGAGATCTCGCGGTGGGAACGCGAGGAGCGCATCCCGAGCGGGTACTGGCTGAGCTGGCTGGCGGTTGCCCTCGACCTTCCGCTGTCCGACCTGGAGCGCGCGGCCGCGGCGGCCCGACGCCGACGGCGCGGGCACACTCCGGCCGCCCGCTGGTTCGAGCTCGCCGCGGGTGTCTACCAGCGCCGCGCCTCGTGACGGGCAGCGTGCGGGCGGCGGCTACGGTCTACCCGTGAGTCCGGTGGACCAGGCTGACCTGCGGCAGCGCGTGGACAAGGCCCTTCGCGCCTTCCTGTCTCAGCAGCGTGCCCTGCTGCTGGACATCGACCCGGCACTGGGCGAGGTCGCCGACACCATCGCCGACTTCGTCATGGGAGGCGGCAAGCGGCTGCGGCCCGCGTTCGCCTACTGGGGGTTCCGGGGAGCCGGCGGCCTCGACTCGGACCAGATCACCTGGGCCGTGGCCGCGCTGGAGTTCGTCCAGGCCAGCGCGCTCATCCACGACGACGTCATGGACGACTCCCAGTTGCGGCGGGGCGAGCCGGCGGTGCACCGCCGCTACGCGACCCGGCATGAGTCACGGGACTGGGCCGGCGACCCGGAGGCGTTCGGCGGCGGGGCCGCGATCCTGCTCGGTGACCTGTGCATGGCGTGGTCCGACGAGATGCTGCACGAGGCGGGGCTGGACCTCGCCGCACTGCGGCGGGCGCGGCCCGTCTTCGACCTCATGCGGACCGAGGTCATCGCCGGGCAGTACCTGGACCTGCACGCCCAGGCGAGCCGCGACACGTCGCTGCGGCGAGCGTCCACAGTGGCCAGATACAAGTCGGCGAAGTACACAGTGGAGCGTCCGTTGCTGCTCGGTGCCGCGATCGCCGACGCACCGGCCGAGCTGCGCCGGGCGTACTCGGACTACGGCCTGCCGGTGGGCGAGGCGTTCCAGTTGCGCGACGACGTGCTCGGCGTCTTCGGCGACCCGGCCACGACGGGAAAGCCGGCCGGCGACGACCTGCGCGAGGGCAAGCGCACCTACCTGGTCGCGGCCGCGTTCGAGGCCGCGCCCGCACAGGAGGCCGGGATCCTCACCGATGGGCTGGGCCGCAAGGACCTCGACCACGCCGGGAT
>Ga0163163_10004566_pt1 | contig 11820 bp, 11 predicted proteins | sample S65metaG_FD_119766 | JGI IMG/M metagenome (GOLD analysis project Ga0163163, IMG submission 119766) | Switchgrass rhizosphere microbial communities from Kellogg Biological Station, Michigan, USA - S6-5 metaG | ecosystem: Host-associated > Plants > Roots > Rhizosphere > Soil | place: USA... | reverse complement strand
CGAGCTCGAATTTCGTGGGTTGCTCGATCGGAAGATCCGCTGGTTTCTCGCCCGCCGGCTCCCTGGGGTTGGTTCCCGGCGTAAGACGCCCGATGCGCGGCAGGGCGCCGGTGTGCTGCGCCAGGCTACCGACCGATGCAGCGAGAATGCCAACGCCCGCGGTCCGCAGGAACGTTCGCCAGGTCGTTACCGAATCGCCTGCACGAGACGCAACCGCCGCCGCAGAACCGCGGGCAGGGGTGCCTTTACGGTCAGGGAGTCGATGAGCAACTTGTGGTTGCGTGGCTGCGCGAGTCATCGATTTCTCGGCTGACATTGGACGCAGCGCGACTATAGTAGGGCGCCCATGGGTCCGCAACTCCGAGGTCCGTCTTCAATGGGTGCCGGCGTCCTCCACCAGTTGAGCGAGCCATGCGCCTGCCTCGCGGAAAGGCTTGCTCGAGCGATCGGCGCGGCCTCGTATGTAAGCGCCCTCGATTGCGGTCAGCAACAATCCCGCAAACGCTTTCGCCCGTCGCCGATCGCGAAACGGAAAATGGGCTTCGATCGCTTCAAGGTACCGATCGAACGAGGCGGCCACCGCGATGCGCAGATCCTCGACGTCGGAATCGAGGTCCAGACAAACCGTGCCGGCCGGACAGCTGTGACGGAATTGGCCCCTCTCGATTCGCTCAGCAAACGCATTGAACAAGGCCTTCACCTTTGCGGCAGGTTTGCGCCGGCTCGACAAGGAGGCATCGATGAAACCCACCACCCGAGCCGAATACTGCTCGAGGCCCTCCTTGACGATCTGCTGCTTGCCCCCGGGAAAGAAGTGATAGACGGAGCCCTTGGGCGCGCCGCTTTCGCGAACGATCTCGTTGATTCCGGCTCCGGACAGTCCCGAGCGGCGCATGAGCGTAATGGCAGCCTGAAGGAGCTTTTCGCGGGTGCCCGTGTCCTTTTCGTCGGCAGTCCTCATCCTTGACTTCCTATCTAGACCGGTCTATATATTAACGAATTGGCATGTCGGAGGGAAGCCCGTGAACGGCACGAATGAAGCGGCAAGGGTGGGCCCTGCTTCGTTGACGGTCAAAGCCATTCGTGCGCGGCCGGTGGTGCTCAAACTGAAACGTCCGGTGGTCGCGCGCATCGCAACGATCACGGAATGGCCCCTCATCCTGATCGACCTCACGACCGAGGAAGGCATCGTCGGCCGAAGCTACCTGGAGCCGTACACGGCAAAGGCGATGAAGTACCTCATCCCCGCGCTGGTCGATCTTGGTGAAATGCTGAAGGGACACCTGTTGGCGCCCGTCGCACTGTACGCGCTGGCGCGCAAATCGCTGCACTTCGTGGGCTATCAGGGCATGTCCATGATAGCGGTCGCCGGGCTCGACATGGCGGCGTGGGATGCCTTCGCCAAGGCGGCCGGCGTGCCGCTCTGCATCCTCTTGGGCGGTTCTGTGGGCCCGGTAACGGCCTACAACAGCAACGGATTGTGGCTCAAGGAGCCGCAGGCGGTGGCCGCGGAGGCGATCGAGCTTCGCGACGAAGGCGGGTTCACGGGCCTCAAGCTTCGGCTTGGACGCGATCGCCTGCGGGATGACATGGCCGCTCTCGACGCCGTCCGCAACGCGGTCGGCAACGACATGCACCTGATGGTCGATTTCAACCAGGGATTGGATCTTGGCGAAGCGCTGCAAAGGTGCCACGCGATCGACGATCTTGGTCTCGACTGGATCGAGGAGCCGCTTGTCTACGACAATTTCGACGGCCATGCGCAGCTCGCAGCAGAATTGAAGACACCGATCCAGATCGGCGAGAATTTCTACGGTCCGCGCGATCTGCAGCGTGCGCTGCTGTGCAAAGCGTGCGACTTCGTCATGCCCGATTTCATGCGCATCGGCGGCGTCACAGGCTGGCTCAAAGCGGCGGCGATTGCCGGAACCGCCGGGGTTCCAGTGTCCACGCACCTTTATCCCGAAGTCGCCGCCCACGTCATGCGGGTCACGGAGACTGCCCACTGGCTCGAATGGCAGGATTGGGCCGATCCCATATTGCAGCGGCCGTACGACCTCATAGACGGTCGCCTTCACATTCCGGATGTACCCGGCGTCGGCCTGGAATGGAACGAAAGCGCAGTGCACGCTAATCTGGCGAGTTTCTAGCGGCCGGGTGCAGCGAGCTGCGAGGACGCGGCGCGCTGCTCTTCACCCGGAGGCCCCCTGCAATACTTCCGGGGTGGCTACCTAATCGTCCCTGGATCCGCCCGCCGCCTTCTCGTAGAAGTAGTAATCCGCGGTGTACGGCACGAACGCTTGCTTGCCGACATCCGCAGCCGACGCGCAACCGGTCGCTGGCGCGATCCCGCCCGTCGTGTTCACCCGATGCACGTAGGTCGTCGAGCCGAGCGCGTCGCCGCCCGTCGGGCCAGCCTCCGCTCCGACGACCGTGACGCGAAGCCAGGGAATCGCGCCGGCGGCAACGTAGGCCGCATCGCTCGACGAGTCGCCCGGCACGACCTTGCCCCAGACGGTGCTCGCGTCCTTCGAGTGCTGCCACGTGGCGCGGATCGGGCCGTCGGTGAACGGAGTCGGGCTTGGCTCGTACGGGTTGGGACTGAAATAGTGGGTCGTGATTCCCCGCAGGTTTTGCGCGAACAGCGTGGCCTGCGGCGTGAACAGCGTCCAGGCAAAACGAGCGTTGCCGGCGGCATCGACGCCTGCCGGAAGACAGCTGTAGTTCTGCGTGCCGAGTGCGTGGCCTACGAGGAAGGCGCTGTTCCCCGCCGGAATGCGGATGTTCGCGGGAACGGACGGCGGTGTGACGGGCTCGGCGCGCGCGTGCGACATCCATACGACAGAAATCGCGACGAGGGCGGCGAACGACGAGAGCTTCGACGGAGCTTTGCTGTTTCGCATGACGCATCCTTTTGTGACGGGCTTGGGAGGGTTGAAGCGAACGTGGGGGTGAGCAGCGGATCAAGCGGGAATGGCGAGATCGGGCCACGCTTCCGACTGCTCGATGTGCTGCACGATGGCGGCGTTGACGGATTTCGTGTGCGTGAGAGGACCCATGTGGCCCGCGCCGGCAACCACCTCGAGTCGTGCGGCCGGCATCGCGGCCTGCAGTGCTTCCGCGATGAGGCGCGTCGGCGCGGGCGCGTGCTCGCCACGGAAGATGAGCGTTGGAATCCGCAGGCCGGCATATCGGCTCACGCGCGTCGGGTCGTCGATCAGCGCCCGAAAGTCGAGAGGCGCCTTCGGCATCCAGCGCGTCATGACCGTCTGGGCTGCAGGGCGCATCGACGCCCACGCGCCGGCGCCGCCCCAGTAGTCGATGAACGAAACGGCGGCGCCGCGATAATTGCCGGTGATCACCCCTTGCGCGGCGCGAGCGGCCACGGCCCGGATCTCCGCGAGCGCAGGCATCCCGCGCTCGCCCATCGCCTTCAGCAGATGGAACGCCGTCGGCTCGTACAGCGAAAGGCTCGCGATGCGGCCCGGTCTCTCGAGCGCCGCGTGCAGCGCGACGGCGCCACCGTACGAGTGCCCGACGAGATGAACTTTCCAGTCGGATCGATCGATCGCCTGCAGGGTCCGCGCCGCTTCGTCGGCGAGCGTGAAGGCGTGCGCGCCGGTCCAGGGGCCCACGCCGTCGCACCCGTAGTGCTCGGGCGTGACGAGCCCGTGACGCGCGCCCAGCGCCTCGCCCAGGGCCCGCCACTGCCCGGCGCCGGAGCCCGAGCAGTGCAAGGCGATGACCGGCGTCGGGTCGGACAGGGTCGGGCTGCGGCGGTGCATCAGAACGTGCGGCATCGCGTTCACGCCATCACCGGCGCGAGCGCGGCGCCGATGCGTTCCATCTGCGCTCGCGTGATCATCCCCGCGAGCACCTGGCTGAAACGCGGCTCCTTCACGCCCGAGACGATGTACTGCCAGCGATACGCGGCCAGGATCGTCGTCTTCACGGCCTCGGCCTCCTCCGCCGTCAGCGGGCGGCCGCACGCTTCGACGAAGTAGTGCGTGTCCGCAATCGATTGCGCCTGCAGGATGCCGTCGACCGCGCCGACGAGCGCGATGAGATCGTCGACCGCCGCGTCGCGGGCCTGCGACGTGAGTTTCGCGTTCTCGCGCACCCATTCGAGCTCGTCCAGGATGGCGTGCTGCGATTCCTCCCGTGCGTGGTGCAGGAACACATCCTTCCACAGGGGCGACAGGTCGGAAGCCTTATCGATGCTCTCGCGATAGTGCTGCAGCACGAAAAGCTCGATGTGGCACGTGAGCGCGAGCACCGCCCAAGTCGACTTCGACAGCACCGCCGATGCGACGGCGTTGGGCTCCGGCACGAACGTGTAGCCGGCCGGCATCCCCTCGGCCGCCATGCGCTCGATGCGGCGAAAAAGCTCCTGGTGCTTGATCTCTTCCTCGCCCATGCGCACGAGTGCCTGCAGCGCGTTCTGGTCGCCAAGCGCGTGCCCGCGGCCGACGTCCAGCACCTTGGCGGCGATGAACCGCTCGACGAGGCCGAACATGTTCGCGTAGGTGCGGCCCTGGATCTGGCTCAGGAACCGCTTTTCGGTCGTGCCGAGGAAGTCGAGGCGGTCGACCTTCGACAGCCCGTCGGGAAGGAAGCGTTGATTGAAGTCGAAGCTCCGCCCGCGGATGACGTCGCCGTCGATGTCGAAGCGGACGCGCTTCGACACCTCGACGACTTTCGCGTAGCGCATGGAGTCGACGTTGGATTGCAGAATGGATTGCGGCACTGGCATGGCAAATCTCCTGGTCGAAAGAGGGATGGTCATGATTGCGGCTCGATGGAAAACCGGTTGTGAAATCGCCTTTTCGTGCGGCGGGGTCTCGCTGCCTTTCAGTCGTAAATGCACGAGGTATCGATGCCCCCGGTGCATTCGCGCGCGTTGTCCGGCGCGTCCGGCACGACGGGCGCCGTCGCGGACGAATCGTTCGCATCCGCGGAGGGCTCCGCCGGCATTGGGCGCGTCGTCATCTGCGCACTTGGGGCTCCCGGCGCGACCGCAGCCGCCGCCTCCGGAGAGCTTGCAAAGTGGATGGCACCGACGATCGCGAGGTACAGCGCCGTGTACACGCCGAGGAGTGTCGCGACCGCCCGGGTGGGCGTGCTGCGTTCGGAACCGTTGTCGGTGCGGGCAGAACTCGTTTCCATGATCGTCTCCTTGAATCGCGTCGCTCCCGCCGGCTGGGTCCGACGCTCTTACGGGCTTTGCGCCGGACTGTCGCAACAGCGTGGCCGGGAGTGATGCCCACTCTAGGCACCGATTGCTTCGTCGGGATTTCACGGGGCGGGGCTTTTTGTTTCCTGTGTTTCACCCGATTTGTTTCATTTGTTTCAGGCAGCAGGCCGGCGGGCGCGGCGCCCTCCCCGTCGACCGTCGGCCGTTGTACGATTTGGCCTCCTTTCGCCGGTCCGTGATCGTCGAAGGCGAAAGCGAATCCAACGGAGCACGATGCAAACCGTAAGCACGAAGGCCACGCTGTTGATCGTCGACGACGAAGTGGACGTTCGCGAAGTGCTCGAGGAGTACTTCACGTCGCACGGCTACACGACCATCGGCGCGGAAAATGCTGCCGCGGCCAAGGCATTGGCGGCCAAGCACCCGATCGATCTCGCGCTCGTCGACATCAACATGCCGGGCGAAGACGGCTTGAGCCTCGCCCGTCACCTCCGCGAGCGCTACAAGAGTCTCGCCATCGTCATGCTGACCTCAGCGGGAACGGTCGTCGACCGGATCGTGGGCCTCGAGATGGGCGCCGACGACTACGTGCCGAAGCCGTTCGATCCGCGCGAGCTGGCCGCTCGTGTCAAGAGCGTGCTGCGCCGCACGTCGGCCGGCAATCGGGCCGACATCGGTGCGGAAAAGATTCGCGTCGGGCGTTGCGTGCTCGATCTTGCGTCGCACCGGCTCACCGACGAGACGGGCGCCGACGTGGCGATGTCGCCGCTCGAGTTCGATCTCCTTAAAGCGCTCGCCGAGCAGCCGAACCGGCCGCTGTCGCGCGAGCGCATCCTGAATCTTTCCCAGAAGCGCGATTGGGATCCTTTCGACCGCAGCGTCGATCTTCGCGTCATGCGGCTGCGGAAGAAGATCGAGCCCGATCCCGAGCATCCGCGGTACATCAGGACCGTGCGCAACGAGGGGTACATCTTCGTCCCCGACGGAAGCTGAAAGGAGCGCGATGAAACGACCGATACGCACGATCGAGTGGCTTATCGTCGTCGCGAGCGCCGCGCTCGTGCTGGGCGTGTGCGGCTGCTCGCGCGAGCCCGAAACCGCGCTGCGAATCGGCACGAACGTCTGGATCGGCAGCGAGCCGCTGTACCTCGCCCGCGAGCTCGGCTACCTTGATCCCGCAGCCGTCCAGCTCGTCGAATATCCGTCGGCAAGCGAAGTGCTGCGCGCGTACCGCAACCAGGCGATCGACGGCATGGTGATCAGCCTCGATGAGCTGTTCGGGCTGGCGGTCGACGGATTGCAGCCCCGCACCATCCTCGTCGTCGACGTGTCGCACGGGGCGGACGTTGTGGTGGGGCGGCCGGGCATGAAGTCCATGCAGGACCTCAAGGGGAAGTCGGTGGCCGTCGAAAGCGGTGCGCTCGGTGCGTTCGTGCTGAGCCGCGCGCTGACGCTGAACGGCATGCAGGCGAGCGACGTCAACGTCGTGCACCTCGAATCCAACGAGCAGCCGAAGGCGTTCGAGGCCGGCAAGGTCGACGGCGCGGTCACCTTCGATCCCTATCGCGGCCAGTTTTTGAAGATGGGCGCGACGATGCTCTTCGACAGCACGCAGATCCCCGGGGAGATCGTCGACCTGGTCGCTGTCCGCGCGCCCGTGATCAGCAAGCAGCCCAAGGCGGTCGAGGCGCTGCTGACGGGCTGGTTCCGTGCAACCGACTACATGGCGCGCGACCCGGTGGATGCGGCCGCGCGGATGGGCAAGCGCCAGCAGATCAGCGGCGAGCAGTTCCTCGCGGCCCAGAAGGGTCTTCACGTCCCGACGCGCGACGAGAATCTCAGGATGATTGGCGGCAGCGCGCCGCAGCTTGCGACGACCGGCGGCAAGCTGATGAGGCTGATGGTCGACGGCAAGCTGCTGCGCGAGCCGGTCAAGATCGAGGAGGTGCTGGCGCCGGGTCCGCTCGAGGAGATGCCGAAGTGAGGGAGGCCGAGTGCAAGAACGAGGCCGCCAGCGTGGGGGCCCACATCTAATGCGCCTGCCTGCGACCCTCAAGCTCACGGTCCCGCTGATCCTGCTCGGATTCGTCGCGATACTGAGCACGGTCAACCTGCTGTATCACGTGCCCCAGGCGGAGCGGGGTGCTGAGGAGGACAGCCGCAAGCGGCTTACGCAGGAGCTCTCGCGACTGCAGAGCACGCTCGAATACCTGTTGCTCAAGGGAGACGTCGCGGCCGCGCAGCACGAGATCGCGGTTCTTGCGCACAACCACGAAGTGACGGTCGCCGCACTCACCGACGACAACAACACGGTGATCGAGGCGACCCGGCGCGCATGGGTCGGCCAGCAAATCGCCAACGTACTTCCGCAATTCGCGCTGCAGCCGGTCGCGGCGGCCATTCGCGAGCGGCGCGCCGGCATGACACTCGACCCGAGAGGCAACGAGCTACTGGGGTATGCGGGGATCCTGATGGGGGGAGAGCGCGACGTGCTCCGGCCCACGCGCACCGGCAGCCTTTACCTCGCGTACGACCTCAAGCACTACAAGGCCGAAGCGCGCGCGCAGGTGCTGACGCAATCGCTCTATTGGGCCGGTTGGGTCACGGCGCTCGCGCTTGCGATGTGGCTGGTATTCCACTTCCTGCTGACGCGCCGCACCGCGCGCCTCGTGCACGCCGCGGAGCAGCTCGCGGAGGGCAATCTCTCGGCGCGAAGCGGGTTGCGCGGCGGCGACGAGCTCGCGCGCCTGTCGCGCGCGTTCGACGCGATGGCGTTCGCGATCTCCGAGGACATCGAGGAGCGCAAGCGCGCCGACGAGGCGCTCCGCGTGTCGGAGGCTTCCTACCGCGCGATCTTCGATGCCGCCGAGGACGCGATCTTCGTCATCGACATCGAGACCGCAGGAATCGTCGACGCCAACCCACGCGCCTGCGCGGCGTTCGGTTTCACGCGGGACGAATTCCGGCGGATCGATCTCGGCACGCTCGGCTCGGGTGTCCATCCGTATACGCAGGAAGGCGCGATGGAGCTTTTCGCGCGGGCCGTATCCGGCGAGCAGCTGCGCGTCGAGTGGCACGGCAGGAGCAAGGACGGCGTTCTGCGCTGGCACGAAGTGTTCGGCAAGCGCGTGACCATCGGCGGCGAGGACCGGATCCTGGCGCTCGCGCGCGACATCACCGACCGCAAGCAAGCGGAAGAAGCGCTGCGGGCGAGCGAAGAGCAGTATCGTGCGATGTTCAATGCGTCGATCGACGGCCTCGCGCTGTGCAGCGCCGCCGGCGAGGTCGTCGACACCAATCCGGCGCTGTGGCGGATGTACGGCTATAGCGACGACGAGATTTCCGTGCTGCCAGCGAGGAGCTGGGCCGGCCTCTCCGATCGACCCGAGTTCCTGCAGGTGGCGATCGTCGGCGAGTCGCTGCACTCGGAAGTGACCGAGCAGAAGAGGGACGGCTCGCCGTTCGAGCTCGAAGTGCACGGGATCCCCATGCAGTACCAGGGGAAGCCCCACGTGCTGATCATCGCGCGCGACATCACCGAGAAGAAGCGATCGGCCGAGCAGCTTGCGCGCCAGCGCGAATCGCTGTATCAGCGCGAGAAGCTCGCCGCGTTGGGATCGCTCCTGGCCGGCGTTGCGCACGAGCTCAACAATCCGCTGTCGGTCGTCGTCGCGCGCGCGGTGCTGCTCGAGGAGCAGGGCGACTCGGCGACGCAGGTCGCGGCGCTCAAGATCCGCACTGCCGCCGAACGCTGCGCGCGGATCGTCCGCACGTTTCTCGCCATGGCTCGCCAGCAGCAACCCGAGCGCGGGCCGGTCGCGATCAACGAAGTCGTCACCGCGGCGCTCGACATCGCAAGCTACGCGATCCGCACGAGCAGCATCGAGGTCTCGCTCAATCTGGCCGACGACATTCCGCTGATCCTGGCCGATGCCGACCAGCTGCACCAGGTGCTTCTCAACCTGATCATCAACGCGCAACAATCGCTGCAGGAGAGTCCCGGTGCGCGGCGAATCGTTGTGACGAGCCGCTTCGATGCCGGAGCGGGTATGGTTTCCGTCAAGGTCGCGGACAACGGAGCGGGCATTCCCGAACATTTGCGCGCGCGCGTGTTCGAGCCCTATTTCACGACCAAGCCTACCGGGATCGGCACCGGCGTCGGGCTGGCCGTGAGCCTCGGCATTGTCGAAGCGCACGGCGGCACGATCACCGTCGACTGCCCGCCCCAGGGCGGCGCCCAATTCACCGTCGCGCTGCCGGCGGGCGCCATCGAGGCGGCTCGCGGCGACACTCGAACGCTCCCGCAGCCGAGCGCGAGCCACCGCACGATCCTCGTGGTCGACGACGAGCCGGAGATCCGCGACGCGCTGGCCGAGATACTGACGAGCGCCGAGCACCATGTCGTCACCGCGTCCTCGGGCAGGGAAGCGCTGGACCGGCTTGCCGCAGAGAACTACGACGTCATCCTGACCGACATTCGCATGCCGGACCTCGACGGGCGCGCGCTGTACCGGGAGATCGCCAAGCGCTGGCCCGGCCGGATTGCGCGCGTGGTGTTCGTCACGGGCGACACGCTGACCACGGCGTTGCGGGAGTTCGTCGACGACAGCGGACGGCCGGTCATCGAGAAGCCGTTCCTGCCAAGCGAAGTGCGCCGAGTCGTCGCCGAGCTCGTCAGGGGTTGACCTCCGTGGTGGAGCGCTCTGCCAGGGCGCCGGTGCTCGGTCCGTAGGATTTCTCCGACTTCCGCAGGGCGTGGCGAGCGCTATCATGGCGTCGAGTTCGTGCACCGAGGGCTTGCCATGCAACCAAGGCCGTCGCCGCGATCGATGGTCATGCTGTATTTCGGCGGCTTCGTGCTCCTGTGGAGCGCAATAGCGGCTGCCTTGATCGCGGGAACCGACCTGGCTGCGCCCGACAGCGTGCTTCCCTTTCGCGGTGTTCATCCCTGGCTCGTTCCCGGCATCGTCGCGCTCGCGCTTCACGCGGCTCTGATCGTGCTGCTCGCATGGAGAGCCGCTCGCTGGTACTTCAGGCATGGACCGTTCGCGGTCGTGCTGGCGGGCGGTCCGCTCATCGCCCTCCTCGACAACCTGTGGTTCGTCCCTGCGTTCCTCTACGTCATCGCCTTGCTGCACCTCTGGCTCGCATGCCTGCACGAGAAGCGGGGGAAGCTGCAGTCTTCGCGGCGGGCTTATGCGCCGAACGAGCCGCAAGGCTCCGCAACGCCGCCACGAAATCCTGGGCCGCGGGCGCCAGCCGGCGGTTCGCACGCGTAAGGAGCTCGGTCGCGCTTCCTTCTTCCGGCAGCTCGAGCGGCAGCCGCGCGAGAAGTCCGAACGTCGCGTAATGGAGCGCAAGGTCGGCAGGCAACACGGAGATCGCGTCGCTGCCCTGCAGAAGCGCGAGCGTGGCAACGATCGACACGGTTTCGATCACGTCCCCCGGCAGCGAGAAACCGGCGCGCGCAAGGACCGCGCCCACGTCGGTCCGCATTCCGCTTTGCGGCGGATGCAGGATCCACGTGAGACCGGCGAGCGAGCTCGCATGGAGCTTGCGGCGCAACGCCAATGGGTGATCGGCGCGGGCGACGAGACACAGCGGCTCGGCGCGCAGCGGTTCGCACTGGAATTCGCCGGGCTCCGCGTCGGCCGGCAACTGGCCGATTGCGACGTCGAGCGTGCCCTGCCGCAACGCCGCGGCGAGAACGTCGCTTGCGTTGACCAGCACGAACACCTTGAGACCGGGACGCCCCAGGCGAACCTTTTCCAGCGCGGGAGCGAGGAGGCCGGGAACGGCGCCGGTGACCGAGCCGATCCGCAGCTTGCCTTTGGCTCCCGCCGCGAGCGCGGCCATCTCGTCCCGGGCTTCGGACAGGTCGGTGAGCACGCCGCGCGCGTAACGGATCATCGTCTCGCCGTACGCGGTCGCCTGCATCCCCCAAGCGTAACGATCGAAAAGCGGAACGCCGAGAGCATCCTCCAGCTCCTTCAGCATCCGCGTCGCCGCGGGCTGAGTGACCGCGATGTGCTCCGCTGCCTGACGCAAGCTGCGATGCTCGGCAACCGCAACCAGCAGCGCGAGTTGCCGCGCCTTCAGGCGAGAGCGCAGATGCCAGTCCGGTGGTATCGAAACGGGTCCGGGTCTGATTGGGGAACTCCGATAGGGAAATGGGGCCAGGTCCAATCTCGAAATGGTCCTGTCTTTGGTCCTGTCGTCCGCCGATACCATAATGTTATCGCAGCTTCGGAAAATACGATTGGACCGTTATCGGCAGCGCCGTTAGGATTCTTCGTGACGGCGGTCCACGATCCGGAAGCCGCCCCGCCGAGGAGGAGTTCGATGAACGCACTACGCACAACCGCTCTACTGCTTGCAATCGGCATCGCCGGCGGCGCCTCAATGGCGGCTTCCGCCGCCGATCCCGCCTATCCGACGCGGCCCGTGAAGATCGAGGTTGGCGCCAACGCCGGCGGCGGCACGGACATCATCGCGCGAATGCTCGCCGAGAAGTTCCAGGAGTCGATGAAGCAGCCGTTCGTCGTCGAGAACAAGCCCGGCGCCTCGAACACGATCGCCGCCGACTTGACGGCGAAAGCGCCGCCCGACGGCTATACGCTGCTCGT
>Ga0163163_10004564_pt1 | contig 11821 bp, 9 predicted proteins | sample S65metaG_FD_119766 | JGI IMG/M metagenome (GOLD analysis project Ga0163163, IMG submission 119766) | Switchgrass rhizosphere microbial communities from Kellogg Biological Station, Michigan, USA - S6-5 metaG | ecosystem: Host-associated > Plants > Roots > Rhizosphere > Soil | place: USA: Michigan... | reverse complement strand
TCCGGTGGGAGCTCGACCGGATGCACGACGGGGCGGTTCGGCTGACGGTGCGCTACGAAAACTTCCGTCTCGACGGCGCGGAGGTGACGCAGCAGTTCGACGTCAGCTTCCAGGCGCCCGCCGATCTGACGCGGCGTCTGGTGTCGCTGGTGCATGCGCGCCTGCACCGGATTCGCCCGGTCTGGCTCTACAACGACAACGCGCCCACGGTGCTGCGAGACGTCGACTTCGACGTCGCCCGCCGCGTGCCGTTCCAGGAGATCCAGTGGAACGAGCCGCAGCGGAACGACTACCGGCTCGAAGGGGAGTCGCGCGTCGCGAGCGTCGAGAAAGCGGAGACGTTCGAAATCCAGCTGGCCAAGGACGAGTTCCCGCGGCGTCCCGACAACCGCAGCCTCGACTTCGAGCCGATGGGGCGGGAGGGCTTCCGCGTGCTGCTCATGCGGGTGACGCCCGAACGGACGCTGTTCCGCGCGCTGACACTCGCGTTCGTCGTGCTGCTCGTGCTCGCGGCTGTGGCCCTCGTGTGGGACGCGTGGCGGTGGCAGCTCCGGCAACCGGCCCGCGCCGCCGTTCGTCCGCGCCCCATCCCGCTGCCGGTGGGCGACCTGCTGGAGAGCCGCTAGTGGCCGACATCTTCCTCAGCTACTCGCGTGTAGATCTGGAGCGGGCACGCCAGTTCGAAGACGCGCTCGAACGCTGCGGGTGGAGCGTGTTCTGGGACCGCGAGCTGGTGCCGGGCGTGGGCTACCGCGACGTCATCGAGCGCGAGCTGAACGATGCCCGCTGCGTGATCGTGTTGTGGTCGCACACGTCGGTCGAAAGCGCGTGGGTGATCGACGAGGCCGAGGAGGGCAACAAGAAGGGGCGCCTCATCTCGGTGCTGCTTGACGACGTCGTGCCGCCGCTCGGGTTCCGGCAGTCCCAGTCCGCGACGCTCGCGGCGTGGCCGGGAAACGTCGACGACAACGAATTCCAGCTGCTGACGCGCCGCCTGCAGACGCTGTGTCCAGCCGCCGCCGATCGATCGCCCGCCCCGGTGTCGCCGCGGAAACCGGTCGTCAGGGCGGCGACGCCATCGCCGGCCAGGCGTGCGTTGCAGTGGCACCCGTCGATCGCGCCGACGCTGCTGCTGGCGGTGGTGTTCCTGATCAACTACGCCGAAACCAGCGTCGATGCGCTGCTCACGCCCGCCGGGCTGGGGGCCGAGGCTGGCTATCCCATTGCCGACGCCTTCCGCTGGTTCGAGCGCGGCCTCAGCTTCGACCTCCACGACACGACGAGCCCGATCGGATACTACGGATATTCCGCTTCCTACTTCGTGATCTTTCCAGCGCTCTGCCTCTATGTGGCCGCGGTGCTCGGGCGGCGCGCGGAGCCGCGGGGCTATCAGACGGTCGCCCTCGCCGTGGCCATCGACTATCTGATCAGCCTGCCGTTCTTCCTCTTCTTTCCCGTCCCCGAACGGTGGTCATCGCCCGGCACCGAGGCGATGCTGCTCTCGGACAAGGTGAGCGACCGGCTCATCGAGCTGGTGCGGCCGCTCAGCGGCCTCGACAACTGCTTTCCCAGCTTTCACGTGTCGCTGACGGTGCTCGTCGTCTCGGCCTGCTTCATGTTCCGCGTGCCGCTGCGGTCGACGGCGGCGGCGCTCGGCGCGACGATCGTGCTGTCGACGTTCGTGCTGGGCGTGCACTGGCTGCCGGACATGATGGCCGGCGCCGCGGTTGGCATTGCCAGCCTGCTCCTGGCGTCGCGCGTCGTGCAGCGGGGGCGCTCGCCCTTTCCTGCCTACCTGCCCCCCAGCGTCAGCGTGATCTGACGCTGGCCGCTCGACGTCAGCGTGATGTGCTGCGCCCGGCTGGTCAGCGCCTCGAGCTCCATCGGCTCGGGCGAGTCGCTTCCAGCCGACGGGTCGTCCGAGCCTGCGGTGGCCACCAGCCAGTAGTCGCCCGGCGGGACGCCGGTGATCCGGAACTGGCCGTTGGTTCTCGGCTGCGCGCTCTTCAGCCGCTGCGACCGGGAAAACCACTGCGCGGGGTCGGTGGAGAACAGGCGCACGATGTAGTCCTCCACCGGGATCTGGCGGGCATCGACGACCTGTCCCGAGACCGCTGCACCGTCGTGGCCCACCACCACTTGGACGTCGCGGAACGCTTCGCCGGCGAGGCCGAAGTCGAACGGCGTGTCCAGCGCGTCGCGTCCATTGACGGTCGCCGACTTGATGTACGACTCCTCGGGCCCGACCTGCTTGACGATGCGCCGCGGACCGGTGATGCCCTCGAGAAGGAACGTGCCGTCGCTGCGAAAGGTCAACCCGGCCATCCCCATCCCGATGATCGGCGAGCGGTCGAAGTCCGTGGGCAGCGCCATGATGCTCATCGTGCTCGGCTCGCCGCTTTCGGTGACCACACGGCCTTCCAGCACCGATCCGCGGCCAGTGCGGATGGTCACCGGCGGCGGGTCCGCGTCGCCGACCAGCACGTAGGCCATCCCGAAGTGAAAGCCTCGTTGGAGCTCTGAAAAGGCGAGGGCGTTGTCGCCCGGTGGCGCCGTCGTCACCTGCACCACGTAGTCACCCGGTGGAACGCCGGAAAAGGCGAACGCTCCGTCCGGGCCGATGGCCGCGGTGCGCGGCTCGAGCAGCAGGGCGTTCGAGCGGTGCGACCCGCTCAGCAGCATCGTGCCGCGCGCCGGCTGTCCGGTCGCGTCGAACGCGAACCCGGTGAGTCGCGCCTTCGGCGGCCGCCCGAGCGTGATGTCGATGCCGGACAGATCGCGGCCGGCGTCGACCCGCACCGCGGCGGCCGATGCCACGTCGGCCGTGCCGGGATAGAACGTCGGAGGCCAGCCGTCGATCATCTGCGCCAGGCCCATGACGCCGTCCATCGACGCGGCGATGAAGTAGGTGCCCGGCAGCAGGCCGAAGAGGCGGAAGCGCCCGCGATCGTCCGTCCGCTGGGCCTGCGTGCCGAAGGGGCTGACGGCAAACCGCAGCTCCCCCGAGCCGCGCGGTTTCAAGGCTCGAATCACGACACCCGCCACCGGCTCGCCGGCTTCGTCGACCACCGTGCCGGTCACGGCGCTTCCGGTCGGCAGCACGAGCTCGAGGTTCGTGAGCGCGCGCCCCTGGGTGAGCGCGATCTGCGTGCTGGGCGCGCGCGACCGGTCCGAGCCGTAGCGGCTCGTGAGGTGAAGGACCTTCGTGGTTTCGAGCCCGTAGCGCCCCGCCGGCAGCCCGGTGAACTCGAAACGCCCGTCGGCGTCGGTGGCGACGACCGGGCTGAGGCCTCGATTCAGCAGGCGAACGCTGGCGCACATGACCGGTTCGCCGCGCTGATTGAAGACCCGTCCGCCGATGGTGCCCGTGCCCTCGCCGGGAGCGGCCGGCGTGGCGGGGCAGAGCCCCGGCATCTGCGTCGGGCCCCGTGTCGTGAGCACCACGCCCTCGACATCGTTGCCCGCCTGCAGCGCGACGAAGACCGAGGCGCTGGTGGCTTGCGGGATGGCCGTGTCCGGGTCGGCTCCGCCAGCCAGCTGCGCGTTGAGACGATCCAGACGGGCAGGGCTTGGACTCGGACCATCGACGACCGCGACGCCATATCGCCCTTCGGCCAGCCCTCCGACTCGAAACTCACCGAGGTCGTCGGTCTCGGTGAGCGTGGCGGGCGTATGACTGCTGCCGGGGCGGGGAACCACGAGCGGCGCCGGGCGCACGGCGACGAGCGCCGACGTGACCGGATGTCCCTGGCGGTCGACGACGCGTCCCGACACGGCGACGCTGCGCTGAAGACGAATGGTCAGCGGCGTGCCGTCGGCGAACTCTTGCAGGGTGACCGTGGTGGCGAACGTCGCAAAGCCCGCCTTTGCGATTGTGATCCGCTGGCCGGCTGGCCCGTCGGCGGGCAGCGTGAGCCGAAAGCGACCCGTGTCGTCCGACAGCGCCGACACCTGAGTCCTGGCGATTGCGCCGAGCGTGACGCGAGCGCGCGGCAGCGCCTGCCCGTTGGCGTCGACGAGGACCTGACCCTGAAGAACGATGGCGGCCTGTTGAGCCGGCACCGACGCGTGCGCCAGCCACACCAAGCCGACCACGACGCCCAGCATGCGCATCGGGGCCTCCCAGACGAGGAAACGTCTGGAAGTATCTAACCGTTCAGCGGGAAATAGGTCGACGCGCTCAGTTTGGGCGTGCCGGTTCGAAGCGGGCGCACGCGGGGCGCCTCGCGCTGACGCGGCCCGCGCGGAACGTGAGGCTCGGAGGCGAGGCGCACGAAGCCACGGCGCAGCGCTTCCGCCAGGGCCGCCGCCCGGCCATGCACGCCGAGCTTCTCGTAGACGCTCCGGATGTGCACCTTGACCGTGTGGTCGCTGATGCCGAGGGTTGCGGCGATGGCCTTGGTGCGCAGCCCCTGGGTGAGCAGCTCCAGCAGCTCGACTTCACGAGTCGTCAAACTGATCAAACCGACTCGCGCTTCGAGCTTGCCACGGAAGTCGTCGAGCAGGCCGCCGTTGCGGCCGTGGACTTCGCGGATCACGCGCCCGAGATCCGCTGACGGCGCGTCTTTGAGGACGAACCCGGCCGCGCCTGCATCGAGGGCCAGGTAGACGGCTTCGCTTTCGTCCCTCGCATACACGACGATTCGCGCGCGAGGATCCGAACGGCGCAGGGCGCGGATGATCTGCAGGCAGTTCAAGCCGCGCGGCTGCAGGCTGATCACCGTCACGTCCGGCTTGGTTTCAACGAAGGAATCGATGGCCGTCTTCACCGTCCGCGCCTGGGCGGTGACCCGCAGCCCCGGCTGCTGATCGATGATGGCGACCACGCATTCCCGTACGAGATTGTGGTCGTCGACGCACAGCACCGAGACCTGAGAGCCTTTCATCACAAGGGATTATGAGAAGCGCGCGGACCGCGACGCAAAGCCGCAATTGTCAGCAATTGTTAGCGCGGCCGTGGTGTCGGAGCCGGCTCGCTGGCAGCAGGTTTGCCAACGATTTGTCATGGCGTGGCAACAGGCAGACTTTGCGCGTTTCGGCGCAGTGAAGACCCGGCTGGCGGCTGAGGCGCCGATCGAGCGGCTCAGCACCGACGTCGACGAGAGTACACGCGAACAGGTGTACGGGATCGGAAACGCCTGGAGCCGGGCACACTATGGCGGCGACTTCACCATGTACGACCCGCCCGGCGACGACACCGCTGTGTCGCTGGTGTTCGTGCAGTCGAAGGACGGCAATACCGGCGCGCGCGATCCGGCCACCCTGGGCGGTGGCCCCACCGACACGCATCTGATCTACGAAGGGCTGTCGCGCGTGGCCGCCGACGCCGTGCTGGCCGGCGTGGGAAGCGTGCCGCGCCGGTCGCTCTTCTCCGTGTGGCATCCGGAGCTGGTCGCGCTGCGCGGGTCGCTCGGCCTGTCGCGCCACCCGGCGCAGATCGTCGTGTCCAACGAGGGGCGGCAACTGGACCTCACGTCGCTCGTCTTCAACGTGCCGGAGGTGCCGGTGTTCCTCATCGTAGGAGACGCCTGCCTCACGCGCCACAGGCAGGCGCTTCGCGAGCGCGAGTGGATCCGCTGCGTGCCGCTCGAGGGTGGCACCATCCGGGACGCGATCGAGCGTCTGCGGCGCGACGCAGGTATCCGGCGGATCTCGGCGATCGGCGGGCGCTTCACGGCGTCTCGACTGGTGGATGCGGGCGTGGCGCAGGACCTGTATCTCACCACCGCGGCGCGCGACGGCGGAGAGCCCGGCACGCCGTGGTACTCCGGAGCTCGAGTGCCGGGGCTGCGAACGATCGTCCGGAAGCACTGGACGCACGCCGGCGGCAGGATCGGCTTCGACCACATCCTTCTGGGCGTATGATGCCCTCGTGATGAAGACACTGCCGTGCGTCGTGCTGCTCTGTCTCGCGCTGAATGCGAGCAGCGCGGTGGCCCAGGAGGCCGCCAAGCCGCCGATTCCTCAGCCCGCGCCCGGCTTCGTCCAGCCGAAGACGCCGTGGGGTGATCCCGACATCCAGGGCTTCTGGCCGGGTGTGGAGATGGTGGGCGTGCCGCTGCAGCGGCCGGCGAAGTTCGGCACGCGTAACGTCCTCACCGAGGAAGAGTTCACGCAGCGCGGGCGCGAGATCAAGAACGAGGAGGAGTCGCTCCTGGCGGAGATCGACGTGTTCACCGCCGACGTCGCCACCCCGTGCGCGATCCGATGTCCGACGTCGCCGACGCCGCACTGGCAGGAAACCGGCAAGCCGTCGCACCAGGCCTCGCTCATCATCGATCCGCTCGACGGCCGGCAGCCGACGCTGTCGCCAGAAGGGCAGGCGCGTCAGGCGCAGCAGCAGGCCGACGCCAAGGCGCGCGCCGCGCGGCTCCAGGGGCGCGAGGCGGACAGCTATCTCGATCGCAGCCTCTACGACCGCTGCATCACCCGCGGCATCATGGGATCGCTGCTGCCGACGATCTACAACAACGGCAACGAAATCGTGCAGGGGCCCGGCTACGTGGTGATCCGCAACGAGATGATTCACGAGGCGCGCGTGGTGCCGCTCGATGGCCGTTCGCACCTTCCGTCCAGCATGACGTCCTACATGGGCGACTCGCGCGGGCATTGGGATGGGAACACGCTGGTAGTCGTGACGACGAACCTGAATGGCATGACCGGTGTGGGTGGCAACGGCGGCGGGCGCACGAGCACGCGGCTCACGATCACCGAGCGGTTCACGCAGCTCGACAAGGACACGCTGCAGTACACGGCGACGATCGACGATCCGGGCACGTGGACGCGGGCATGGACGCTGTCGTTCCCGTGGAAGCGCGAGCCGGTGTACGGGATGTTCGAGTACGCCTGCCACGAGGGCAACTACGCGATGCGCAACATGCTCAGCGCGTCGCGCGCCGCCGAGAAGAACAGCGGCAAGTAGCTAGCGAGGCTCCGCCTCGCTAGGGCAGTGTTTAACTGCCCGCCCTCCGGGCGGGCGGCTAGACCTTGCCGGACGACGGCCCCAGCACTCGCATGATGGCGGACGCGATGCGCCGCCATTCGCTCTCCTCGCGCACGAGCTCCTTCCGCCCGCCCCGCGTGAGGGTATAGAACCGCGCCTTGCGGTTGTTGTCCGAGGTGCCCCAGTCGGCCTCGATGAATCCTCGTTCCTCCAGGCGCTGCAAGGCGGGGTAGAGCGAGCCGTGATCGACGATCAGCACGTTGTCGGACTGGTTCTGGATGGCGCGCGCGATCGCCTGGCCGTGCTGCGGGCCGAACAGGAGCATGCGCAGGATCAGCAGGTCGAGCGTGCCCTGCAGATGCGCCGCGTACTCGCGGTCGCCCCGCTTTCGGATAGACATTCGACCCGAGTATCCGTATGCTCTGGTCGAATGTCAACCTGAGAGGCCGCGCCATGGCATCCCCGCGCTCCACCGACGACTTCTCCGAAGAGATCCGGGCGCACATCGCGCTCGAGACCGATCGCCTGATCGAGGATGGCCTGGCGCCCGACGACGCGGCGCGCGTGGCGCGCCGGCGCTTTGGCAACGTCACCGCCTCGACCGAACGCTTCTACGAGTCGCGCCGCCGCCTCTGGCTCGACGAGCTCCGCCAGGATTTCACCGCCGCCCGCCGTAGTCTCGTCCGCTATCCGATCGTCGCGGTGGTGGCCGTGCTCTCGCTCAGCGCGGGCATCGGCGCCACCGCCGCGTCGCTCACCATCCGCGACGTCTTCTTCCAGAACCCGCCGCCGCTGTACGCGGATTCGCAGCAGCTGTCGAAGATTCAAGTGAATCGCCAGGATCGCCCCATCATGCCGGCGGGAAGCCCGGTGCCCGCCGATCTCTTCCGCACGTGGCGGCGTGCGCTGGGCCCGTCGATTGCGGCCGCCGACGCGCGCGGGGGGACCAGCGACGTGCGGGTGGCGGACCGGACCGAACCTACACGGGTGCGGGCAGTGACGGCCGATCTGTTCGCCGTCCTCGGTGTGCGCCCGGAGATCGGGCGCGTGTTCTCGGCCGAACGCGACGCCGCGGCACGCACCGCGGTGCTCAGCTATCGGCTGTGGCAAGAGTGGTTCGCGGGGCGGTCCGACGTGGTGGGCGCCACCCTCTGGATCAACGAGCAGCCGCACACGGTGATTGGCGTGATGCCCCGGCGGTTCTGGTTCTCCGAGCTGAACGATCCCGTGTGGACGATGCTCGACCCGGATCGTCTCGACGGCAGTACGAGCCTGATCGTCGTCGCGCGGCGGCCAGCGGGCAGCAGCCACGACGGGCTGGCGGCGAGCCTCCAGGGGGCGCTGGCGGCGTATTCGCGTCAGCTGCCGGCGGGGCAGGGGCCGCTGAAGATGCGGGTGTCGGCGATCAAGGGAACCCCGCTCGCGGAGCAGATGTCGCTGATCCTGCCCTACGTGCTGGCGACGGCGGTGCTGCTGACGCTGCTGATTGCGTGCGCCAACGTGGCGATCCTGATGATCGCGCAGTGGACCCGGCGTGAAGCGGAGACCGCGGTTCGGTCCGCGCTTGGCGCATCGCGCGGTCGTCTGGTGCGGGCACTCCTCGCCGAATCGCTGCTCATCGCCGCGAGCGCCGGCGCGCTCGGGATTGGTGCCACCTACGTGCTGCGCGCAATCATGCTGCGGAACGCGCCGCTCGCCGATACCTTCGTCGACCTGTCCATCCACCCCGGCGTGCTGATCAAGACCATCTCGGTCACGCTGGCGGCCGGGGTGATCGCCGGCATCGGGCCGGCGCTGCTCGAGACGCGTCGTCTGCAGACCGACCCGCTGCGAGGGATTGCGACGTCGGATCGCGTACGGCAGCGGTGGAGCCATGCGCTCGTGGTCGCCGAGATCACGCTGACGCTGGCGCTGCTCGTGGTCACGGCGTCGATGGTGAGTGGCTATCAGCGCTCGCGGAGCGGCGAGTACGGCTTCGACACGGATCGGTTCATGGCCGTCTCACTCGACAGCTCGCGCGGCATCCCCACGGCGCACCTGCTCGAGGTGATCCGCGGCGTCCCCGGGGTAGAGGCCGTCTCGCCGGGCACGGCGATTCCGTTGGCCTTCGGTGGACGGCGCCGCCCCGTGACCGCCACGGCCGCGGGCGGGAACGCGATTCAGGCCGAACAGGCGGCGATTGCCGCGGACTACTTCGCGACGCTCCGCGTCCCGATGCGGATGGGTCGAGCGTTCACGCGACAGGACACGCCGCTCACGCGCACGGCGATCGTCAGCGAAGCGTGTGCCCGGCAACTGTTCGGCGACGCCTCGCCGATTGGCCGTCAGGTGTGGATGGAGAAGAGCGCCTACGACGTGGTGGGTGTCGTGGCGGACTACATGACCAATCCGCTGGAGAGCCGGCTCGCCACGCCGAAGATCTTCCTGCCGCTCGCGTCGGAGCCGATGGAGACGACCATGCGGTTCCTGATTCGCGCCGGCGGCGACGCCGCCGCGCTCGTCGAGCCGGTGCGCCGCACGGTGCGCGGGGCTGTGGTGGATGTGAACGTCAGCAACGCCTTCACGCTGCGGCAGATCATCACGGTGGCGGGGCAGGAGCAGCTGGTGGGGACCGCGCCGCTCTTTCCGCTCATCGTCATCGGCATGCTGCTGACGTCGAGCGGTATCTACGGCGTGCTGGCGTTTGCGGTGTCCCGACGGTCGCGGGAACTGGCCGTCCGGGTCGCCATCGGCGCGGCGCGCGGCGATCAGATCCGGCTGGTGATGCTGCACAGTCTGCGCCTCGTGTCCGTTGGTGCCGCGCTCGGCGTCGCGCTGACGTTTGGCCTGTCGCGGCTGGTGCGGGCGTCGGGCGGCGCCGGTTCCATCTACGATCCGGCCTGGCCGGCGTTCGTGATCCCCGTGCTGATCGTGCTGGCCGTCGCCGCGGTGGCGACATGGATCCCCACGCGACGGGCCCTGCGCGTCGACCCGGCGCTGCTGCTGAAGGCGACCTGACGAGGCCGACGAGCGCCCTTGATCGGCCTCGGGTCCTGCCATACGCTACCGGCGCGAACTCTCACATTCCACCGGCGGTGACGCAGAATCGGAGGCCCTCGATGCGCGCAGTCGCTACGGGATCGGTCGTCGTCGCGGCACTTCTTCTCCTCTCTACATCCGCGTTCTCCCAAACGGCCGTGGCCGGCATCGTCAGGGACGCGTCGGGCGCCATTCTCCCTGGGGTGAGCGTGGAAGCGGCGAGCCCGGCACTCATCGAAAAGACACGCAGTGTCGTGACGGACGGCACCGGGCAGTATCGGATTGTCGACCTGCCGCCCGGCACCTACACCGTCACCTTCACGCTCTCGGGGTTTTCGACGGTCAAGCGTGACGGCATCGAGCTGACCGGCGCCGGCGTCACCACGATCAACGCCGACCTTCGAGTAGGGTCGGTGCAAGAGACGATCACCGTCAGCGGCGCGACACCCGTCGTCGACACGCAGACGAGCACGAAGCGGCAGGTGGTTCTCAGCAACGAGGTGCTCGCCGAGGTGCCGGCCTCGCGCACGTACGGCAACGTGCTGGCGATGGTGCCTGGCGTGCAGTCTCTGACGCTCGACGTGAACTCCACCCAGTCGATGACCGGCACCGCCACGAACTTCTTCTTCACCTCGCGCGGCGGCCGCGGCAACGAAGGCACCGTGCAGGTGGACGGCATGAACGTCGGCTCGGCCTTCGGCGGAGGCGGCGTGTCGAGCTTCGCCTACGACTTCGTCAACGCCACCGAAGTGCAGGTCACGGTTGCGGGCGGTATGGGCGAGGTGGATCGCGGAGGTCCGGCCTTCAACATCATCCCGAAGAGCGGTGGCAACGACTTCAAGGGCACGGCGTTCCTCAGCACGGCGGGCAAGTGGTCGCAGAGCAGCAACCTGGACGACCGGCTGCGCGCGGCCAACATCACGGAGCCTCCCGGTCTGATCAAGAACTGGGACACCAACGTCTCGCTGGGCGGTCCGATCAAGAAGGATCGCGTGTGGTTCTTCAACAACCTGCGGACCTACGGCAGCCATACGGACATTCCCGGCCTGTATGCAAACGCCAACGCGCTCAACCCCGCGCGGTGGGACTACGTGAAGGATCCGGCCGTGAAGGCGCGGTCGGCCGCGATCAAGAACATCGAGGCCATCCGCCTCACGAGCCAGCTGACCAGCAAGAACAAAGTGGGGTTCTACTACGACTACCAGGCCAACTGCGTCGGGTCGGCACTGGTGAACCAGGGCGAGCGCTGCCGCGACCGTGGCGACAATTGGATTGCACTGGGCACGTCGACCACGTCGCCCGAGTCGGCCAACATGTGGCCGGAGCGGGAGAAGATCACGCAGGCCACGTGGACGTCGCCGATGACCAACCGCGTGCTGTTCGAGGCCGGCTATTCGTCGTTCAGCAGCAAATGGGGCGGCTACGCACCTCCGGGATCGCAGACGGGCCTGATCGCGGTCACCGAGCAGAGCACGGCGGCCGGAGTGCCGGTGCCGAACTTCACCTATCGCGGCTGGGCCACCGCGGCCTCCAACAACCAGCAGCACAACATCTGGCGCGGATCGATGTCCTACGTGACCGGCGCCCACAGCTTCAAGGTGGGCCTCCAATCCGCCCACGAGGTATACCGGCAGGTGCAGAACGTGGACAACCAGCTGTCCTACACGTTCAACAACCGCAACCCGATCCAGTTCACCATGCGCATTGGGCCGCACATGCAGAGCAACCGGACGCGGTTCGACGCGTTCTATGTGCAGGACCAGTGGACGAAGGGTCGTCTGACGGTGCAGGGCGGGCTCCGCTACGAGCACGCGTGGAGCTGGTTCCCCGAAGGCGAGAACGGCGTGGTCGCCGACAACC
>Ga0163163_10004563_pt1 | contig 11823 bp, 11 predicted proteins | sample S65metaG_FD_119766 | JGI IMG/M metagenome (GOLD analysis project Ga0163163, IMG submission 119766) | Switchgrass rhizosphere microbial communities from Kellogg Biological Station, Michigan, USA - S6-5 metaG | ecosystem: Host-associated > Plants > Roots > Rhizosphere > Soil | place: USA... | reverse complement strand
TTCTCGCTGCGGCCGGACAGCGACAGCCGGCGCTCGGCATCGTCCGCGCAATTATCGTGACAACGGCGCATTATCGAGCGAATGTGCGAGTCTTGGATATCGGTGCCGACGAGTTGCGGTCGGAAACAGGCGTTAAAGCAGGTTTCGGCGAGAAGCACATTGGGAGATACGGTAAGAATCACGCAAATCAGGCCCGCTTTCCCGGACGCGCGAAGCGCGATCCGAGACCCAGAGCAATACGCACTCTTCCTGGACCCCGGATCGCGTTCCGCTGCGCTCCACGCGTCCGGGGACGTGGTTGCCCGCCGAATGCAAGTGTGCATGTGACGTGCCTTCTTCACGCAGCCACGCCCTCGCCGAACACACGCCGAAACACTGTATCAACGTGTTTCAAATGATAATCGAGATCGAATAGCGCTTCGAGCTCGGCCGCGGTCAGCGATTTCGACACGTCCGCGTCTTGCTTCAACAGCGTGAGAAAGTCGCCCTCGCCGCGCCAGACCGGCATCGCATTGCGCTGCACGTAGGTATAGGCATCCTCGCGCGAGACGCCTTTCTGCGTCAGTGCCAGAAGCACGCGCTGCGAATGGATGAGCCCGCCGAGGCGGTCAAGATTCTTGCGCATGTTTTGCGGATAGACGATCAGCTTGTCGATGACGCCGGTCAGCCGCGCCAGTGCGAAATCGAGCGTGATCGTCGCGTCCGGGCCGATCATTCGCTCGACCGACGAATGCGAGATATCGCGCTCGTGCCAGAGCGCGACGTTCTCCAGCGCCGGAATGACCATGCCGCGCACCAGGCGCGCGAGCCCGGTCAGGTTTTCGGTGAGCACCGGATTGCGCTTATGCGGCATGGCGGAAGAGCCTTTTTGCCCCTCCGAGAAGAATTCCTCGGCCTCCAAAACCTCCGTCCGCTGCAAATGCCTGATCTCGATCGCCAACCGCTCGATCGACGAGGCGACGACGCCGAGCGTCGCAAAGAACATCGCGTGCCGATCGCGTGGGATGATCTGTGTCGAGGCGGGCTCCGGCGTCAGCCCCATCTTCGCCGCGACGTGCTCTTCGACGCGCGGATCGATGTTGGCGAACGTGCCGACCGCGCCCGAGATGGCGCAAGTCGCGATCTCAGCGCGCGCAGCAACGAGCCGCGCACGACCGCGCGAAAACTCGGCATAGGCCTGCGCGAGTTTTAAGCCGAACGTCACCGGCTCGGCATGGATGCCATGCGAGCGGCCGATCGTCGGCGTCAGCTTGTGCTCGAAGGCGCGGCGCTTCAGCGCGGCAAGCAGCTCGTCGACGTCGCGGATCAAAATGTCGGCGGCGCGCGACAGCTGCACGGCAAGGCAGGTGTCGAGCACGTCGGACGAGGTCATGCCCTGATGCACGAAACGGGCGCCGGCGCCGATGAACTCGGAGAGATGCGTCAGGAAGGCGATGACATCGTGCTTGGTGACGCGCTCGATCTCGTCGATGCGCTCGATGTCGAAGGTGACCTGCCCCGCCTTCTCCCAGATGGCCTTGGCGCTCTCCTTCGGGATGATTCCGAGCTCGGCCAGCGCATCGCAGGCATGCGCCTCGATCTCGAACCAGATACGGAAGCGCGTCTGCGGCTCCCAAATGGCGACCATCTCGGGGCGGGAATAGCGGGGGATCATTTCTGGGGGATCGATCTCGATTCCTGACACGCCTCATATAGTGCAGATTCACCCCGGACCGCGCATCGCGCGGTGAGCGTCACTCTGCACCGGATTGCGGACCAGGAGGTCCGCGGTCCGGCTTGTTCTGCTTCACCCTTTTCCTGGTCTGCACCTTCACCCGCGGGCCTTCGACGAGCCGCACCACCATGCCCCACCAGGTGCGAACATCCTGCTGGGTCAGCTCCATGCGGTGGAACATGTTGCGTAAGTTGCGCTGCATGACCGGCCGCTTGCCGGCGGGGCGGAAGAAGCCTGCCGCCTCGAGCTTGCCTTCGAGGAAATCGAAGAACGACAGCACCATCTCGCGCTGCGCGGGCGGCGAGCGCTCCGGCGCTTCGTAGGGTGGCGCATCGCCGTGCGCGGCGCGGTACCATTCATAGCCGCAGATCAGCACCGCCTGCGCCAAGTTCAACGAGGCATAGGCGGGGTTCACCGGGAAAGTGAGGATCGCGTCGGCAAGCGCCACCTCGTCATTGTCGAGGCCGGTGCGCTCCGGGCCGAACAGAAGCCCGTGCCGCTCGCGTTTCGCCACGCGCGCGGCACTCGCCGCCATCGCCTGCGACGGCACCAGCACGGGCTTGCCCTGCCCGCGCTCGCGCGCCGTCGTCGCGTAGACATAGGTGAGGTCGGCTATTGCCGCTTCGACCGAATCGAAGACGCGCGCGTCTTCGAGCAGATGCACGGCACCGGCCGCCGCGGCATAGGCGCCCTTCCGCCGCGCGCCGGTGCGCGGCCAGCCTTCGCGCGGCGAGACGAGACGCAAGTCCGACAGGCCGAAATTCGCCATGGCGCGCGCGCACATGCCGATATTGACGGCAAGCTGCGGCCGCACCAGCACGATCGCCGGCCCGCCCGCGATTTTGCGCTTGGTGCGATCTGTGCCAGCCCCGACCATTGTGGTGGTTTAGCCTGTTGGCGAGCGCGGCGCGAGGCGTGTAGGGTCGCGCCGCGTTTGTGACAAGCGGGTGAGCGATGACCGATCCGGTTTACGAAGATACAAACATCTTCGCCAAAATCCTCCGCGGCGAGATGCCGGCGCACAAAGTTTTTGAAGACGATGTCGCCTTCGCTCTCATGGACATCATGCCGCGCACCGACGGCCACACGCTGGTCATCCCCAAGGCGCCGTGCCGAAATCTGCTCGATATCAGGCCGGACGATCTCTCCGCATTGATGCCGCGTGTGCAGAAGGTGGCGCGCGCCGTCAAACAGGCGATGCAGGCCGAGGGGCTAACGCTGCAGCAATTCAACGAGCAAGCCGGCGGGCAGATCGTGTTCCACCTGCATTTCCACATCCTGCCGCGCTGGAGGGGCGTGTCATTGCGCCCGCCGGCAACTCAGATGGAAAAGCCCGACGTGCTCGCCGCAAATGCAGAGAAGATTCGCGCGGCCCTTGCCAGCGGCTAAGCGGCGTCGACGCGGGCCGGGAATACCGACACAAACCCAGAGGGCGCTCCGCTATCCCTTGAGCGGCACGCCGGGCACGCTGCGCACCGGCTTCGGGCTGTCATCGCCGGGCTCGCCGGAATCAGGCGGCGGGCCGGCATCACCATCCGCCGTCTTCATGCGCCGACTCTTGGCGCGGCGCACTTCAGGCTCCGGGCGCACGCGCTTCTTGCCGGCTTCGACGATGTCGCGTTCGGGCCGTGGCAGCACCGGCCCCTCGGGGAACACGAAGCTCAGCGACTTCGTGCCGGCCTCGTCCGAGGTGACGACAACGCGCACCGTGCCGCCATTCTTCAGGCGGCCGAACAGCACTTCGTCGGCAAGCGGCGTCTTGATCTTCTGCTGGATGATGCGCGCCATCGGCCGTGCGCCCATCGCTTCGTCATAGCCGTGCTCGACCAGCCAGCGACGCGCATCGTCGGTAAGCTCGATCGTGACGTTGCGTTCGGAGAGCTGCGCGTCGAGCTGCATGATGAACTTGTCGACGACGCGGGTGACCACTTCTGTCGGCAGATGCGCGAATGGAACGATTGCATCCAGGCGGTTGCGGAACTCCGGCGCGAACAGGCGGTTGATCGCTTCCATGTCGTCGCCCTCGCGCTTCGAACGCGTGAAGCCGTAGGCCGCGCGCGCCATGTCGGCGGCGCCGGCATTCGTCGTCATGATTAGGATGACGTTGCGAAAATCGATCTGCTTGCCGTTGTGATCGGTCAGCTTCCCATGATCCATAATCTGCAGGAGGATATTGTAGAGATCGGGATGCGCCTTCTCGATCTCGTCGAGCAAGAGCACGCAATGCGGATGCTGGTCGACCGCGTCGGTGAGCAATCCACCCTGATCGAAACCGACATAGCCGGGCGGCGCCCCGATCAGCCGCGAGACGGTGTGGCGCTCCATATATTCCGACATATCGAAACGCGTCAGCGGCACGCCGAGACTTATGCCAAGTTGCCGTGCAACCTCGGTCTTGCCGACGCCGGTCGGACCGGAGAACAGATAGCAGCCGATCGGCTTCTCCGCATCGCGCAGGCCGGCGCGCGCCAGCTTGATCGCCGAGGTGAGTGCCGAGATCGCGCTGTCCTGGCCGTAGACGACGCGCTTCAGCGTATCGTCGAGATGCTGAAGCACCTCGGCATCGTCCTTCGACACGGTTTTGGGCGGAATACGCGCCATCGTGGCGATCGTCGTCTCGATCTCCTTGATGCCGATCGTCTTCTTGCGCCGCGATTCCGGTAAGAGCATCTGGCTCGCGCCTGTCTCGTCGATCACGTCGATGGCTTTGTCAGGCAGCTTGCGGTCGTGGATATAGCGCGCGGAGAGCTCTACCGAGGCCTTCACCGCCTCGTTGGTGTAGCGGATTTTGTGGAACTCCTCGAAATACGGTTTGAGGCCCTTCATGATCTCGATCGTGTCGGGAACCGAGGGCTCGTTCACGTCGATCTTCTGGAAGCGGCGCACCAGCGCACGATCCTTCTCGAAATATTGCCGGTATTCCTTGTAGGTCGTCGAGCCGATGCAGCGCAGCGTCCCTTGTGCGAGCGCCGGTTTCAGCAGGTTCGAAGCATCCATCGCGCCGCCCGACGTGGCCCCGGCGCCGATCACGGTGTGAATCTCGTCGATAAAGAGGATGGCGTTCTTGTGCGCCTCGATCTCCTTCATCACCTGCTTCAGGCGTTCCTCGAAATCGCCGCGATAACGCGTGCCGGCCAGCAGCGTGCCCATGTCGAGCGCAAAGACGGTGGCGCCGGCGAGCACTTCCGGAACTTCACCCTTGACGATCTTCCGCGCTAAACCCTCGGCAATCGCCGTCTTGCCGACGCCAGGATCGCCGACCATCAGCGGGTTGTTTTTCTGCCGGCGGCACAGAACCTGGATGGTGCGCTGCACCTCGGCTTCACGACCGATCAGTGGGTCGATGCGGCCGTCCTTTGCCTTGCGGTTCAGGTTGACGCAATAAGCATCGAGCGCACCTTCCTTTTTCTTCGAGTCAGAATCCTTGCCGTCTTTCGCGTCCGACCGGTCGCTGTCGTCGTCGGCGCCGCGCGGCGTCTTCGATGTGTCGGAGAGGCCGGGCCGCTTGGCGATGCCGTGGCTGATGTAATTAACGGCGTCATAGCGCGTCATGTCCTGCTCCTGCAGGAAATACGCGGCATGGCTTTCGCGTTCGGCGAAGATCGCCACGAGCACGTTGGCGCCGGTCACCTCGTCGCGGCCGGACGATTGAACATGGATCACGGCGCGCTGGATCACCCGCTGAAAGCCGGCAGTCGGTTTTGCGTCTTCGCGTCCGTCGGTGACCAGGTTTTCGAGTTCCTGGTCGATATAGTCCCGCAGGTTCTTGCGCAGAGCGTCCAGCTCTACCGAGCAGGCGCGCATCACGGCGGCCGCATCGCTGTCGTCGACAAGGCTCAGAAGGAGGTGCTCGAGGGTCGCATATTCGTGGTGGCGCTCGTTGGCAGCCGCAAGCGCACGATGGAGCGATTGTTCGAGATTACGTGAGAAGGAGGGCATTTTGGCTCCAGATCCTGTGCGTCTTATCCGTGTGAAGTGGCTCGTGCTTCGTTCTAAGCGTCGCGCTCGCTGTTTGGTTCACTTCTTTTCCATAATGCATTGCAGGGGATGCTGATGCTTCCTCGCATAGTCCATCACCTGAGTCACTTTGGTCTCGGCGATTTCGTAGGTAAAGACCCCGCACTCACCGACGCCATGATGGTGAACGTGCAGCATGATGCGGGTCGCCTCTTCAGGACCTTTGTTGAAGTATCGCCGCAAGACTGCGACCACGAACTCCATCGGAGTGTAGTCGTCGTTGAGCAAAAGAACCCGATACATGTTGGGGCGGCGGGTCTGCGTTCGGGTACGCGTGATGACCGCGGTGCCCGACCCGTTGCCGCCGTCGTTGCCGCGGCGCGGTTCCTTCGCCGCGACTAAAGGTATCCTCGCTTTTACGGATGCGATGGTCGGGCGAGAAGCCAACGGCGCCCCGGCGTCACGCACGAGCGCCGAGGCCCGGGCGAATTTCGATGGATCGGCAACTGTAGCTTCGGCACTCACTGCGGCAGGTTCTCCAAGCCTCAGATATACCGCCTCGCCACGCAGCCAAGGGGGGTGCGATCGCACAGGACGAGCGTCGACCCAGTGACACATGCTGCGTAGATTTCTTTTGCTTCACGGCGAAGACAAGGCGGGAATCAGTGCGAGCCACACAAAAAGAAAAGGCCCGGCATCGCCGGGCCTTCATTCGCTCAAAGCTTGAGCGGACGTTGAGCTTATCGCCGAATTAGCGAGCGACGGACTGCGCCTTCGAAAAGGCCGTCTCGATCGGGCGGAACGCCTCGCGAGCGAGATTCGCATAGAGCTCGCCGATGCGGGTCGTCTGGGCAACGAAACCTTCATAGGTCGTCTTCGCGAAGTCCGACTGGATCTGCACGGCATCCTCGATCTTGCGGGCGCTGAGCAGCTTCTCAAGATAGGCGGAGCCGTTCTCGAGCGAACGCTTCGAGTACTCGCTGGTCTCGGCGGCGATCGTCTGGAAGCCCTTGGTCACCGACGCGGCGGCGGCCGTCGCGGCTTCCATCTGTTCTTTGCTAAGCTTCTGAATCTCTTCGAAATTGGTAAACATGGCTGGTCCTCCTTGCGGGATGGCCCCGGAGGGGCCTTGCGGGGCAGGTCGGACGAGTCTATCCGACCTGTTGACAGCAATATGGTGCACCGCACAAAATTGTCAAGGAAAATTTTGCGACGCAACAATCCCGCTCGACTTTGAGCAGTCGCGTCGGGCAAGCTTAACCGGCAGGTAAGCACCGCCGCGTATTTTCCGCCTCCGTGTTGTTTCGGTGCGTACGCCACCGAAGCGAGTTCGAGGGGCACTCGACGATGGTGATTGTGGGCGGGAACTTTCGCGGCAGACTGATCAGAGCACTGGTCGGAGCTTTGGGTCTCGCGGCTGCCCTGGTGACGGTCACCGCCAGCCCGGCGGATGCACGCCACCGATATCGCGGCTATTATCACCATTACTACCACGTCCATCACGCGCAGCGGTCGTATTACCGCCCGCATCGCCGCTCCCACCAAGTGCGCTATTCGCGCGGTGCCGGCGGCTATTCGCCGGCCTTTGCCGCGATGATCGTCGACGGCAATTCCGGCCGCACGCTCTACGCCAGGAACGAGAACGAGCTCCGTCATCCCGCCTCGGTGACCAAGGTGATGACGCTCTACCTGCTGTTCGAGCAGCTGGAGAAGGGCAAGCTCAGGCTGGATTCCGAGATCGAGATTTCACCGCACGCGGCGGCGCAGGCGCCCTCCAAGCTTGGGCTTCGCCCGGGCTCGACCATCGAGGTCGAGGACGCGATCAAGGCGGTGGTGACGAAGTCGGCGAACGACATCGCTGCCGCCATCGCCGAAAAGATCGGCGGCGAGGAGGAGACGTTCGCGGAGATAATGACGAGGAAGGCGCATGCGCTTGGCATGACCCGCACTCACTATGCCAATGCCTCCGGCCTGCCGAACGACGAGCAGATCACGACCGCGCACGATCTCACCATTCTCGGCCGCGCGATTCAGGAGCGCTTCCCGCGCTATTATCGGTACTTTTCAACGCCGGTTTTTCGCTACGGCCGCAGCTATATGCGCAATCACAACCACCTGCTCGGGCGCGTCGAGGGGATGGACGGCATCAAGACCGGCTACACAAACGCGTCCGGGTTCAACCTGCTCACCTCGGTTCATCGCGATGGTCACTGGATCGTCGGCGTCGTGCTCGGCGGCACATCGGGTGCCAGCCGCGATCGCATCATGGCGAACCTCATCGAAGAGCATATCGACGAGGGCGCCCGCTCGCGCACCGCGACGGCGATTGCCGAATCCGCCGCGCCAGAGTCCCGAGCCGAGCCGCGGCCCGAACCGGTGCTAATCGATCCGCCGAAGGCGCCGGCAAAACCGGAAATCGTCATCGACCGCTCTGAGCCGGTTCAGACCATCAGTCGCGCCGAGCCGAGGGTCGCCGCCTACGCACCCGCACCCTCGCTTTTGTCTCCGGTGCCCATCACCCAGGAGCGCCCGCGTCCAGCCTTCGTCGCCGGCGCGCCGAAGGCATCCGCCGATGACATCACCACGGCTAAGGGGCGCGTTGTTCTCGACGGTTCGACGGGCCGGCCGACAACGGCCTCTGCCAGCGCCGGCCTAACCGCCACGCCATCATCGATGCGCTGGGTTGCCGGGCCTGCGGCTGCAAAGGCGGCGAAGCCGGAGCCTCGGATTGAGGTTGCGCGAGCCGAGCCGGCGCGCGCACCGGCCATTCGCGCGGATGTCGAAGAGGAACCCGCGCCGCGTTCCAGGCGGCCATCGAATACCGGCTGGATGATACAAATCGGCGCGACGGATGACCCGAGCAAAGCACAGGAACTGCTCAACCGCGCCAAGACCGAGCGGCACGCCGGGCTGAGCCATGCCCGCCCGTTCACCGAAAAGGTTCAGAAGGGCCGTGAGACGCTGTGGCGTGCGCGTTTTGCCGGCCTTGAAGAGGACAGCGCAGAGGCAGCTTGCAGAGCGCTCAAACGCTCCGGCTTCTCCTGCTTCGCGACAAGAAATTAAGCGCGCGAACTCCTTCGCGCAGCTGAGTTGAGTGCGTGTGGGCGGGGTTCAGGTATGGCGTCGCATAAGAATGTCTTTGGCCTCGTTGACTCGCGCGGCGAGATCCGTCGACCCCCCGTGGTCGGGATGCAGTTTCTTCATGAGCGCCCGGTGCGCACGCGCGACATCGTCGCGCGTCGCGCCTTTGCGAAGCCCCAGGACTTCATAGGCTTCCTCCTCCGTCATCTTCCCCGCGCGCCGCGACCGCCCGTCGCTGCCGGCAGCCCGCCGCGCGTCGCCGTCCGCCTCTCCTGCCGCACCCCAACCGGGGAAGCGGCGGTCGAGATACGGCTCTAGGAGCCGGGCCCCGTCGGGATCGTCGGTCCGGCAGAGCGTCCACAACGCCTCGCACTGCGTTCGCGTCAGCGAATTCAGTGCGCGGCCCTCGAACGGGCCGGCAAGAACAGTGCCATTCAAGGCGCCAGTCGCGTGATCGAGCTCCATCTCGATCATCGCCGAGCGCACCCGCGAGATGCCGGAGGACCGGCGCCCGCGTCCAACTGAGCGGAAGCCGATCGGCCCCTTCAGATTGAAGAAGCCCATGAACCACAAGCCGAAGCCGAGCACCGCCATCCCGGCCTCCACCCCGCCGCGCACGATCAGGAACAGGCCGATGCCGATCGCCACCACGCCACCGAAGCGCCGCACCACTTTCGCGAGCAGCGCCGGCGGCACGCGGGTGAAGCCGCGCAGACCCCAGAGCAGCAGGAACAGGAGCAGGAAACCGGCGATCAGCGGCATGGAGGCTCAGCGCATTTGCGACAGCAGGAGGCGCGCTTCGTTTGCACCCTCGGCGGCTTTGCGTTCGAGCGCAAGGCGTCCGCCAGCTGCATAAGCCGCCGCGGCCGCAAGCAACGCGGCGAGCCGCGCCGGTGCGTTGGCGTCGAATTTCGCATAAGCGCCGCCGGTGAGCCGCGCGATTTCGTTAAAGGCGTTTCCGGCGACGCTGTTGTCGCCCTCATGGAACATAAAAGCCTTGACGCCAAGGAGACCGAGCTCGCCGGCGAGCGCGCAGAGATCGTCTAGCCGCTCCTCCATGGAATCCCCGACAAAGACCAGGGCGCCGACCCGCCCGGCCTTGGCTTCATCGCGGACGTGCCGCAGCACCTTCTCGATTTGCGTGTGGCCGCCGCGGCAATCGATTTTCGACATGAGCGCGGCAAGCCCCTGCCCGCCCGAGACGAAGCGCGAGGCGCGGCACTCGCCGAAGCCGCGGAAGTAAACCAGCTGCACGTCGAGGCCGCCGAGCGCGGAGGTAGACTCGAACATTCGACCTTGCAGCGATTGGGCAAGGTCCCAGGTCGGTTGGCGGCTCATCGTTGCGTCGAGCGCGAAGATCAGCCGCCCGCGCGAGCTGTCGGTGTGCGACACCGGCGGGCGATTGATCTTTTGCAGAAAATCCTCGACCGCGCCCGCGTTGCCGCCGGGGGCGATCGACCGCCGCTGATCGTCTTTGCTCAAAGCCGTCTCTTGGGCCGTCTTTTCGGGCGTGGCCTCGTGCAAATAGATCGTGCGCCGCGTGGCAAAGAGCAAGTCGCGCTTGCGCGAGGTTCAGTAGAGAAGCCCCAGCTCGCGCAATTCGCGCCGCATCGTCTCTGGCATCTCGGCGATTTCGGCGGCACTGGAGCCGAAATCCGGCGGCGCCTCGTGCGCCGCGAGATAGCGCCAGCCTTGGAAGGCGCGATAGGGCCGCGGCATCACCGGGATGACCTTTGAGTCGAGGACGAGCTTGCAGCGGTGGATGCCCTCGGCGTCGGTGAACGGGCGGATGTCGAGCAGCGTCTCGCGCGCGGCGATCTGGCCGCGGATTACCCAGTAAAGCGAGCCGCCGTCCAAAAGCTCGGCGGCGCGTTTCGGCACCATGCGCGTCGTGTGGAAGCGCTCCGGCTTCTCGCCGCGCTCGCGCATGCCGGCGAGGCGCTCGGCGATCCACGATTCGAGATCGCGGATCGAATCGGCGCCGACGCAGAGTTTTAGGAGGTGCAGAGGCATGGACCCCCTGTTAGGGGAAGAGGCGGCGGCGGTTCAATCCCCTGCTCCAGCCTTTCACCGTTTTCCCGAGGGCCTGAAGAGGCGGTTGAGTAGCGCCGGCACGAAGGCGAGCGAAGTCAGCGCGGTACGCAGAACGGCTCTGCGGGGCTCCGCGTTTTTGCACCCGATAGACCAGGAATTCCCGGCTGAGCCTTCGACCAATCGACCACCATGTCGCGTTCGTCGGGATCGGAGGCGATCGCGGCTTCGATTTCCTCCTCAGTCATCCGGGTGGCTCTCTCCCAGTCGCTTCGGGAGGGAAGCTTACTCATCCTCATCTCTTCGGCGGAATACCTGACGATGTGTTCGCTTTTCGGCATCACGTGCTCTCCGAAAGGAGATTAGACGGACTGAGTCACCGCGGGGCGTCCAAACCGCGGTATAGAAGGTTCCGCCGATCTCGCAGTGGTTAGGACGCGCTCCTCCGTAAAGCCGATGGAGATGGTACTTACCACATTGCGTCCATCGAACAGAGGTTTTGCGGTCCACAAAGTCAAGCCCGTGCTTTTGCTCGTTGAGCAATCGCTTTGGCTCGTCCCATTCAAACCCCGGCCTCGTGCCAGTTATTTTAGCCCCTGCCAACAAACGGCATTTTCGTCGCCATGATCGTCAAAAATTGCACGTTCGACTGAAGCGGCAGGCCGGCCATAAAGACGATCGCGTCGCCGACATGATCGGGGTCCATCAAGGGCTCGACCTTGATCGAGCCGTCCGCCTGCGGCACGCCATCGGCCATGCGCCGCGCGAGATCGGTCTCGGCGTTGCCAATATCGATCTGACCACAAGCGATGTCGTATTTGCGACCATCGAGCGAGATCGTCTTCGTCAATCCGGTGATCGCGTGTTTCGTCGACGTATAGGCGATCGAATTCGGACGCGGTGCATGCGCCGAGATCGAGCCGTTGTTGATGATGCGCCCGCCGCGCGGCGATTGCGTCTTCATGATGCGGAAGGCGTGCTGCGCGCATAGGAACGAGCCGGTCAGATTGATGTCGACCACGCTTTTCCATTTCTCGAAC
>Ga0163163_10004562_pt1 | contig 11825 bp, 9 predicted proteins | sample S65metaG_FD_119766 | JGI IMG/M metagenome (GOLD analysis project Ga0163163, IMG submission 119766) | Switchgrass rhizosphere microbial communities from Kellogg Biological Station, Michigan, USA - S6-5 metaG | ecosystem: Host-associated > Plants > Roots > Rhizosphere > Soil | place: USA: Michigan... | reverse complement strand
GAATGGCGCGCGACCACCAGATGATCGAGCCCTTCGTGGACGATCAGGTGCGACAGGGGGTTATCTCCTACGGCGTCTCGTCCTACGGCTACGACGTGCGCGTAGGCGACGAATTCAAGGTGTTCACCAACGTCTACAACACCGTGGTGGATCCCAAGAGCTTCGACCCGAAGTCGTTCGTCGACATCAAAGCCGACGTCTGCATCATCCCGCCGAACTCGTTTGCCCTCGCGAGTACGATCGAGTATTTCCGCATCCCCCGCGACGTCCTGACGGTCTGCCTCGGTAAATCGACGTACGCCCGCTGCGGCATCATCGTCAACGTCACGCCGTTCGAGCCGGAATGGGAAGGGCACGTGACGATCGAGATCTCGAACACGACGCCGCTGCCCGCCAAGATCTACGCGAACGAAGGGATCGCCCAGGTGTTGTTCTTCCAGAGCGACGAGCCGTGCGCGAAGTCGTACAAGGACAAGAAGGGCAAGTACCAGGCCCAGCGCGGCGTGACGTTGCCCAGGCTGTAGCGGCTGTCAGGCTTATAATCCCGTAAAGATTATCAATTTGACTTCTAGGGCGGCAGCGTATGTAATCGTCGTCTTCTATGAACATCGCGTATCAAGGCGAGCCCGGCGCCTTCAGCGAGGCGGCTGCCCGGCGGGTTGACCCCGACGCGCAGCTGCTGCCCTGCCGGAGCTTCGACGAGGTCTTCGACGCCGTCCAGGCGGGCACGTCGGCGTACGGCGTGCTGCCGATCGAGAACTCGATCGGTGGCAGCATCCACCGCAACTACGACCTGCTGGTCGAGCGGACGCTGCCGATCGTCGGCGAGATCGAGCTGCCGGTCATCCATCACCTGCTCGCGCTTCCGGGTGCGACTCTTGACGGCCTGCGCCGTGTCTACTCGCACCCGCAGGGGCTCGCCCAGTGCGAGCGGTTCCTCCGTACGCTGACCAACGTCGAGATTATCGCCACCTACGACACCGCCGGCAGCGCCAAGATGGTCGCCGACGCCGGGTTGAAAGACGCCGGCGCGATCGCCTCGGCGCGCGCCGGTGAGGTCTTCGGCCTGGTCTCGCTCGCCGCCTCGGTCCAGGACTTCGACGACAACATCACGCGCTTCCTCGTGGTCGGCGCCACGCCGCTGCCGGATCGCATCGCCGACAAGACGTCGATTGTCTTCTCGCTGCCCAACGAGCCTGGATCGCTCTTCAAGGCGCTGAGCGTCTTTGCCCTGCGCGGCATCTCGCTGACCAAGCTCGAGTCGCGGCCGATTCAGGGCCGTCCGTGGGAATACCTCTTCTACGTCGACCTCGCCGCTGCCCGCGACGAAGTGCACTGCACGCGCGCACTGGCGCACCTCGGGGAGTTCGCGCCGATGCTGCGCACGCTCGGCACCTACGCGAGCTGGAAGAGCCACGAAGGCCAGCATACCGATCCCTTCGAGGTGGTCTCGTGACCGACGGCGGCAATCCGCTCACGACCGGCGCGAGCCGCGCGCCCGCGCGGGCGATGCTGAAGGCGGTCGGTTTCTCCGACGCCGATCTCAAGAAGCCGCTCATCGGCGTGGCCAACACGTGGATCGAGATCGGTCCGTGCAACTACCACCTGCGCGATCTCGCCGTCCACGTGAAGGCCGGCATCCGCGCCGCCGGTGGCACGCCGATGGAGTTCAACACTGTCTCGATCTCCGACGGCATCACCATGGGGACCGAGGGGATGCGCGCCTCGCTGGTCAGCCGGGAGGTGATCGCTGACTCGATCGAGCTGGTCACCCGCGGCAACGGCTTCGACGGTCTGGTGGTCCTGGTCGGCTGCGACAAAACGATTCCGGGCGGCGTGATGGCGCTCGCGCGTCTGAACATCCCCGGCGTGCTGCTGTACGGCGGATCGATCGCGCCGGGGCACTTCCACGACAAGGCGATCACCATTCAGGAAGTGTTCGAGGCGGTCGGCGCGCACGCCGCCGGCTCGATGAGCGACGCCGACTTCTGCACGATCGAAGACGAGGCCTGCCCGGGCGCCGGCGCGTGCGGCGGCCAGTTCACGGCCAACACGATGGCGATCGCCAGCGAGTTCCTCGGCATCGCCGCGCTCGGCAGCGGCAGCGTGCCGGCCACCGATCCGAAGAAGGCCGACGTCGCCCGCGTGGCGGGCGAACGGGTCATGACCCTCGTGCGCGGCGGCGTTCGTCCCCGCGACATCATCACGCGCACCGCCCTGGAGAATGCGATCGCGTCGGTGGCCACGACGGGCGGATCGACCAACGCCGTTCTCCACCTCATCGCCATCGCCCGGGAGGCGGGGCTGTCGCTGGAGCTCGCGGATTTCGATCGCATCAGCGCGCGCACGCCGCTCTACGTCGACCTCAAGCCCTCGGGACGGTTCGTCGCCACGGAGCTGCACCAGTCCGGCGGCAGTCCGCTGGTCGCGAAGCGTCTGGTGGACGCGAAGCTGGTCGACGGCTCGGCACAGACGATCACCGGGCGGACGCTTGCCGCCGAATCGGCAGACGCGGTCGAAACCGGAGGCCAGGAGGTCGTACGGCCGCTCGGACAGCCGCTCAAGAAAAGCGGCGGCCTCGTGATCCTGCACGGCAGCCTCGCGCCCGAAGGCTCGGTGATGAAGGTTTCGGGTACCGAGCGCATGCAGCATCGCGGACCGGCGCGGGTGTTCGACAGCGAAGAGGCGGCGTTCGACGCGGTTCAGCGCCAGACAATCAAGCCGGGTGACGTCGTCGTCATCCGCTACGAGGGCCCGAGCGGCGGACCGGGGATGCGCGAGATGCTCGGCGTCACCGGCGCGATTGTCGGCGCGGGGCTCGGCGAAACCGTGGCGCTCATCACCGACGGGCGGTTCTCCGGCGCGACGCGCGGCTTCTGCGTCGGGCACATCGCCCCGGAAGCCTCGCGCGGCGGTCCGATGGCCATCGTCCGCGACGGCGACACGATCGTGATCGACGTCGACAAGCGCGCGCTCGACGTCGAGATCTCCGACGAGACGGTGAAACAGCGGATGACCGAATGGCAGTGTCCGAAGCCGCGCTACACGACCGGCGTGTTCGCGAAGTACGTGAAGCTCGTCGCTTCGGCGTCACAGGGAGCCGTAACCGGATGACGACGTACAACGCAGAAACCGCAGAACACGCGGAAAGAGGGTCTTGGCTCTGCGGGTTCAGCGAGTTCTGCGTTCATCGTTGTGAGGCTGTATGAAACTGACTGGCGCACAAATCCTCTGGGAAGCCCTCGTGCGTGAGGGCGTGACCGACGTGTTCGGGTATCCAGGTGGCGCGATCCTTCCCGCCTACGACGCGATGCTGCAGTACCCGATTCGCCACATCCTCGTGCGCCACGAACAGGGCGCGACGCACATGGCGGACGGCTACGCGCGCGCGACCGGGAAGGTCGGCGTGGCGATCGCCACCTCCGGCCCCGGCGCGACCAACATGGTCACCGGCATCGCGACGGCGATGATGGATTCGTCGCCGATCGTCTGCATCACCGGTCAGGTCGGCAGCAAGCTGATCGGATCGGACGCGTTTCAGGAAACGGACATCACCGGTATCACGCTGCCGATCACGAAGCACAACTACCTCGTGACATCTGCGGAGGACGTGGCTCCCGCGGTCCGCGAGGCGTTTGCCGTCGCGCGCGGCGGCCGCCCCGGCCCTGTGCTGGTGGATATCACCAAGGACGCGCAGCAGAACAGCTGCGAGGTGGACTGGGACGCCGCCGAGCCGCATCTCACCGAAGCGTATGACGATGCCCTGCCGGGCGACGGTGACGTTGCTGACGCGATCGAGCTGATCAACGCGGCCGAGCGGCCGCTGATCCTCGCCGGCCATGGCGTGATGCTGTCCAACGCCGAGCGCCAGATCCTGCAGCTGGCCGAGCGCGCACAGATTCCGATCGCGGTCACGCTGCTCGGGATCGGCGGCGTCGCCGCGTCGCACCCGCTGAACCTCGGCATGATGGGGATGCACGGCGAAGCCTGGGTGAACAACGCGATCCAGGAAGCCGATCTGCTCATCGCGCTCGGCATGCGGTTCGACGACCGCGTCACCGGCAACCTCAAGACCTACGCGCGTACGGCGAAAAAGATCCACGTCGACATCGATCGCGCGGAACTGAACAAGAACGTCCGTGTCGACGTCGCGATCGCCAAGGACCTGCGCGTCGCGCTCGACGAGTGGCTGCCGCACGTCAAGCCGGGTGACCGCGCGGCGTGGCTCGCCCACATCGACGCGCTCAAGGGCGACACCGCCGTCCGCGACATCCAGAACCTGCCCGACGATGGGCACCTCTACGCGGCGCATGTGATCAACGACATCTGGCGGCTGACGAAGGGCGACGCCCTGGTCGTGACCGACGTCGGCCAGCACCAGATGTGGGAAGCGCAGTACTACAAGCACGATCGCTCGCGCTCGCTGATCACGTCGGGCGGCCTCGGCACGATGGGGTTCGCCCTGCCGGCGGCGATCGGCGCGAAGATCGCCCGCCCCGACGCCGAAGTCTGGGTCGTCGTCGGCGACGGCGGCTTCCAGATGACGTGCCCGGAGCTGGCGACACTCGTGCAGGAGAACCTCGACATCAACATCGCGATCATCAACAACGGCTACCTCGGGATGGTCCGGCAATGGCAGGAGTTCTTCTACGACAAGCGCTATGCGGCGACGCCGATCAGCGGACCGAACTTCGCGAAGCTCGCCGATGCCTTCGGGATCGCCGCGACGACGGTCACCAAACGAGCCGACGTCGAAGGGGCGGTCGAAGCCGCGAGACGTCTGAAACGCGCGGCGCTGATTGACTTCCAGGTCGAGCAGGAAGACTCGGTCTATCCGATGGTCCCGGCCGGCGCGGACCTGCACAAGATGATCCGAAGACCGTCACCGATCGTCGAAACAGCTGCAGACTGAGAGAAACCAGATGCGACCACGAAGACACGAAAACACGAAGAACAACACGAAGAAGAGGCGTTTTTGAAAAGCCATTCTTCTTCGCGCGTCCTTCGTGTCTTTGTGCCTTCGTGGTCCCGATAGGAACATCATGCTCCACACTTTTGCCGTGTACGTCGACAACAAGCCCGGCGTCCTGAACCGCGTGTCCTCGCTGTTCCGGCGGCGCGCCTTCAACATCGAGTCGCTGACGGTCGGCCACACCGAGACGCCGGGGATCTCGCGCATGACCGTGGTCGTCGACACCGACGAGTACGGCGCGCGGCGCCTCGAGGCGCATCTCTACAAGCTGGTGCCGTGCCGGCAGGTGGACAACATCACCTCGGCGCCGTCGATCTCGCGCGACCTCGCCTTGATCAAGGTGGCCGCCACCGGTGAAGCGCGCACGCACGTCATGCAGCTCGTCGACGTCTACCGCGCGCGGATCGTCGACGTCAGCCCGGAGTCGCTCGTCATCGAGACGACCGGCACGGAGGACAAGATCGACAGCCTCGTCGAGGTGCTGCGGCCCTACGGCGTCATCGAGCTGGTCCGCACCGGCCGCGTCGCGATGGCACGCGGCACGCTGCCGCCGCGCGCCCTGCGGGCCCGCCCCGCCATGACGAGCGCCGCCGACATCAGCGGGGATGTCAGCAACTGTTCAGTGTAGGTCCCGTGACCACGAAGACACGAAAACGCGAAGATTTCACGAAGAAGACAGCGTTTTCGAAAAACCGTTCTTCTTCGTGCGTTCTTCGTGCCTTCGGGCTTTCGTGGTCCCAGTAGAAACAGGAGTAATAGATGGCGACGATGTATTACGACGACTCCGCGGACCTCGCGCTGATTCAGGCGCGCAGGGTGGCGATTATCGGTTACGGATCGCAGGGGCACGCGCACGCCCTCAACCTGAAGGACAGCGGCGTCAGCGTTCGCGTCGGCCTGCCGGCGACCAGCCGATCGCGCGCCAAAGCGCAGGCGGCCGGGCTGACAGTCGGGGAGGTCGCCGAGGTCAGCCAGTGGGCCGACGTCGTCATGATTCTCATCCCGGACACGTCGCAGGCCAGGGTCTACCGCGATGAAATCGAGCCGAACCTGGCGCCCGGCAACATGGTGATGTTCGCGCACGGGTTCAACATCCGCTTCGGCGCGATCGTCGTGCGCCCGGACGTGGACGTCTCGATGGTCGCGCCCAAATCGCCCGGCCATCGCGTACGGGAGCTGTTCGTCGAAGGGGCCGGCACGCCGGCGCTGTTCGCGATCCACCAGGACGCGACGGGCAAGGCGCGCGAGCTGACGCTGTCCTACGCGAAGGGGATCGGGGTCATGCGCGCGGGCGTCATCGAGACGACGTTCAAGGAAGAGACCGAAACGGACCTGTTCGGCGAGCAGGCGGTCTTGTGCGGCGGCGTCAGCGCGCTGGTGAAGGCGGGGTTCGAGACGCTGGTCGAAGCCGGCTATCAACCGGAGATCGCGTACTTCGAGTGTCTCCACGAGCTGAAGCTGATTGTCGATCTGATCTACCAGGGCGGTCTCAACTACATGCGCTACTCGGTCAGCGACACCGCCGAGAACGGCGACTACACGGGCGGCCCCCGCATCGTCACCGACGCAACCAAGCGCGAGATGAAGCAGATGCTGACGGAGATTCAGAACGGCACCTACGCCAAGGCGTGGATTGCCGAGAACGAAGCCGGCCGTCCGAATTTCCACAAGTTGCGCGAGGCCGATCGCAATCATCAGATTGAGCAGGTCGGGATCCGCCTGCGTGCGCTGATGCCGTTCCTGAAGCCGGTCACCGCAGATGCGCCGGCGGCTCAGACTGTGGGAACTGCACGATAAGAAAAAACCGCAGAGGACGCGGGGATCGCAGAGACCGTTTTCTTGGGGTTCTCGGCGATCGCTCCGGTTGGACTGCTGTTGGTGAGACTGACAGCCGGCGCGAGGCTCCGACGGGCCAGCAGTCGCGGGTCTCGACCGACGGCGGTTCGAACGCGCGTGGAGCCGCGACGGCCGCGAATTGTTCTACCTCGGTCGTGACGGCCGCCTGATGGCGGCGCCCGTTTCGAACAGGCTCATCGGTTACCGAGGGCGCGCCGCTGGCTCTCGTCGCGATGAGCCCCCGCTGGTCTGACTTCGACGTCGACTCGAGCGGGCATTTCGTGGCCATCGTCACCGAGCGCCGTTCGGCGCTTCAGCCGCTCAGGATCGTCCTCAACTGGACCGCCGCGCTTGACCGCTAAACACCCGGCGTAGTAAAACTTGCACCGACTCGTGCAGTACTCCAGCACGCGCCTGAATCCCATTCATGGACAAACTCGTCGAGCGCGAAACCGCGACTCGTAACCCACTGGTCGCCGCGCCCGCCCTTGCTGTTCAATTTTTTCTGATTCCGCTGGCCGTTGTCGGTATCACCGTGACGGTCTATGCCGGATTTCGTTCGCTCCTAGCCAACGATCGGACCCCGCAGGAATACCTGAGCGAGGTCCGCAACGGCGGCTCGGATCGCCGTTGGCCGGCGGCCTACGAACTGTCGCGCTTGATGGCCAACCCGAAGGTCCGCGCCGATCGTACGCTGGCGCCGGCGCTCGTCAAGGCATTCGAAGCCGCCAAAGACGATGATCCCCGCGTGCGCCAGTATCTGGCGCTGGCCATCGGCCGCCTCGATCCGCCGCTGCCGCCCGACGCGGTGGCCGGCCTGACCAACGCGCTCGACGCGACCGACGGCGAATCGCGCGTCAGTGCCATCTGGGCGCTGGGATCGTCGGGCGACGCCGCCGTGGTGCCAAAGCTGCAGCCGCTCGCGTCGTCGCCGGACAAGGGCATCCGCAAGATGGTGGTCTACGCGCTCGGCGCGTTGCCGGGCGACGCGCAGTTGGTCACGCTCCGGACGGCGCTCGAAGACACGGAGCCCGACGTGCGCTGGAACGCCGCCGTCGCCCTGGCGCGCAAGGGCAGCCACGACGGCGTGCCCGTGTTGCGGCAGATGATGGATCGGCCGTACGTAGAGCGCCAGGTCAAGCGCGAAGTGCGGCAGGACGAGGATCGCGATCCGATCGCCGACGTGATGATCAGCGGCCTGCGCGCGGCCGCGACATTGAAGGACGAATCGCTCAAACCCTCAGTGAGGACTCTCAGTCAGCAGGACCGCAGCTCGAAGGTACGGCAGGCGGCACTCGAAGCGCTCAAGGTAATGGGATAACGACACATGGCAGACGATACAAAGCCTGAGGACACACCGGGACCGAAAATCGTTCCGCAGACCGGGGAAGCGACCAAGGCCGCGGCCGCGAGCGCCCCGCCGACTGCGGCGGCGCACGCTGCCGCGAAGCCCGCTGCGGCGCCGCGGCCGCCTGCCGCGCCCGTGCCGGATCTGGCGGGCAGGACGACGTCCCCCGCGTCAGCCGGCGGAGCCGCTGCCGCCAAGCCGACGCCGGCGGCCGCGAAGGCCACGTCGCGCGCGGCCGACGACGCCTCGCCGCTCCTGAATCGCCGCGCCTGGATGGGGCTCGCGTGGGGCGCCTTTTCGGCGGCCTCGGCGGCCGCGCTCGCGGCGACCGGCCGGTTCATGTTCCCCAACGTGCTCAACGAGCCGCCGCAGCAGTTCAAGGCGGGTCTGCCGAACGAGTACGGCATGGGCGTGGACGAACGGTGGAAAGAGAAGTTCGGCATCTGGCTCGTGCGCGTGCCCGACGACATCGAGCAGCACACGAGCGGGTTCTACGCGCTCTTCACCATCTGCACGCACCTGGGCTGCACGCCGAACTACCTGTCGGCGGAGAACAAGTTCAAGTGCCCGTGCCACGGCAGCGGCTACCGGCTGACCGGCATCAACTTCGAAGGCCCGGCGCCGCGCCCGCTGGAGCGGGCAAAGATCTCGCTGTCCGACGACGGCCAGGTCCTCGTCGACAAGAGCCGGAAGTTCCAGTACGAGCTCGGCCAGTGGAAGGATCCCGACTCGTTCCTCAAGGCTTAATTCATGGCAGATACCAAGACCGTTGCTCCCAAGGAAGGCCCAGGCACCCAGTTCTGGAACTGGCTGACCGAGACGCAGGTGTGGACGTCCGTGTTCCGTCATGGGCGCCCCGACAGCGATCGCAACCGCGTGCTGGTCATGCTGTCCAACGTCTTCCTGCACCTGCACCCGGTGCGCATCAGGAAGTCGGGCGTCAAGCTGCGCTACACGTGGTGCATGGGCGGGCTGAGCTTCTTCCTCTTCCTCGTCCTCACGTTCACCGGCCTGCTCCTGATGTTCTATTACCGGCCGACGCTCGAGTACGCGTACTCGGACATCATCGGCCTGCGCGAGCACGTGCCGCTCGGCATCATGCGCGAGATGCACCGGTGGGGCGCCCACGCGATGGTCATCACCGTGTGGCTGCACATGTTCCGCGTCTTCATGACTGGCTCGTACAAGCCGCCGCGCGAGTTCAACTGGTCGGTCGGCGTCATCATGCTCGTGCTGACGCTGCTGCTGTCGTTTACCGGGTACCTGCTGCCGTGGGATCAGCTCGCGATCTGGGCGATCACCGTCGGCTCGAACATGGCGCGCGCGACGCCGTTCCTCGGCTACGAGGGCCCCGGCGCGCAGCTGCTGCGGCTCGGCGACGTCCCGCTCATTCACGCCTACGACGACGCGCGCTTCGCCCTGCTCGGCGGATCGTTTGTCGGGGAAGGCGCGCTGCTGCGCTTTTACGTGCTGCACTGCGTCGGCCTGCCGCTCGGCATCGCGGTGCTGATGGCGGTCCATTTCTGGCGGGTTCGCAAAGACGGCGGGATTTCGGGACCGCTCTAGGAATCGAGGATCTCAGTCTATGGGCTTTATCAAGAGTGCGATTAACGCTGTTGCCGACCCGCGGGTGTTCTTCCTGCTCGCGGTGCTCGCGCTCGCGGTCATGGTGTGGAAGCGCGAGTCCATCGCGTCGAACGCGATCGGCTACAGCCTGCTGGGCCTGCTCACCGTCTTCTTCATCTTCGGGACCTTCGACCCGAACTTCCGGTTGATCGTCACCAAGCCGGACAACGTGCCGATCGTCGGCCTGATCTTCCTGCTCGCCTTCTTCGTCTGGTACTCGATCCGCGAGGCGGTGCTGAACGACCGGCGCATCGCCGCGGGCAAGGGGCCGATCGAGAAGGAGGAGTCGGACCGCGTGTGGGTGTGGCCGGACCTGGTCTACACCGAGCTGATCTCGTTGATCCTCTGCTCGGTCGTGCTGATCGTCTGGTCGATCTTCCTGAAGGCACCGCTCGAGCAGCCGGCCAACCCCGCGAACACGCCGAACCCCTCGAAGGCGCCGTGGTATTTCCTGGGTCTGCAGGAAATGCTGGTCTACTTCGACCCGTGGCTCGCGGGTGTCGTGCTGCCCGGCTTGATCATCGCCGGCCTCATCTGCATCCCGTACGTCGACAAGAACCCCAAGGGTAACGGCTACTTCACCTTCAACGAGCGCAAGGCCGAGATCACGATCTTCCTGTTCGGCTTCGTCGTGCTCTGGTGCTCGCTCATCGTCCTCGGCACGTTCCTGCGCGGACCGAACTGGAACTTCTTCGGGCCGTTCGAGTTCTGGGACATCCACAAGCTCGCGGCGCTGACGAATGTGAACCTGTCCGAGTACTTCTGGGTGCGCATGCTCGGCATGGGCTACCCCGGCAACCTGTTCCTGCGCGAGATCGTCGGCATTCTCTTCGTGCTGTTCTACGTGTTCGCGCTGCCGCCGCTGCTGGCGAAGATGTGGCTCAAGACCTACTACGAGAAGCTCGGCGCGTCGCGTTACTACGTGAGCGTCGTGCTCTTCCTGATGATGATGTCGCTGCCGCTGAAGATGCTCGCACGCTGGCTGTTCAACCTGAAGTACGTCGTGGCGATCCCCGAATTCTTCTTCAACATCTAGATCATGGCTGACAAAAAGAGCGTCGGGCACGCCTACAACGTCGACTTCCTGAACGTCGTCTTCGCGGCGTCCAGCCTGTTCCTGTTCCTGTCGGTCATCTGGATGGTCTGGGACGACTTCGACCGGGAATGGAAGAAAAAGCAGCGCGAGTTCGCCCAGCTCGAGACGCAGGTCACGCAGGCGAGCCTGCAGCAGGCGGGCCGCAGCGTCGACAGGAACAAACTGGCCGCGTTGACCGCGCGGGAGGCGGCGGCGAAGAAGAACGTGGCGGCCAATCAGGCCAAGGTCGACGAGCTGCAGGCCAAGCTGAAGGACGCGGAGAACAAGCTGTTCCGCGCGACGACCGCCTTCCAGACGATGAAGGCGACCTACGATCAGGATCGCTACGACTTCGAGGCGACGCGCGCCAACGGCCAGCCGTTCGCGAAAAAAGAAGCGCTGGCGAAGGACGAGGAGCGGCAGCTGCACGAGCTCGACCTCGCCCGCGAGAAAGCGGAAGCCGACAAGGCCGCCATCCAGCAGCAGCTCGGTCAGTACACCGGCGAAGTCGTCACGGCGCAAAAATCGATCGACGAGATCAACGCCGAGCAGAACCGCCTGCGCAAGCGCCTCGAGGTGATCGCGCCGAGCATGGTCAAGGACTACTTCCGGAACGCGCCGCTGCTCGACTTCATGGCGCCGACGCTCAAGGTCCAGCAAATCCTCCTTCCCAACGTCGTCGACGACGTGAACTTCATTCGCGTGGGGAAGATGGACCGCTGCCAGACCTGCCATCTGGCGATCGACAAGAAGGGCTACGAGAAGTACCCGCAGCCGTTCACGACCCATCCTGATCTCGCGACCTTCCTCGGCGGCAGCTCGGCGCACCCCATCGACAAGACCGGCTGCACGGTCTGCCACGAGGGCATGGGCCAGTCGGTCAGCTTCCGCGACGCGGCGCACATGCCGCAGAACGAGAAGCAGAAGGAAGAGTGGGAGAAGAAGTACCACTGGGAGCAGCCGCACCT
>Ga0163163_10004560_pt1 | contig 11834 bp, 11 predicted proteins | sample S65metaG_FD_119766 | JGI IMG/M metagenome (GOLD analysis project Ga0163163, IMG submission 119766) | Switchgrass rhizosphere microbial communities from Kellogg Biological Station, Michigan, USA - S6-5 metaG | ecosystem: Host-associated > Plants > Roots > Rhizosphere > Soil | place: USA... | reverse complement strand
GGAACCGAGTCGCAGGACTGGGCTGAAATGCTGATGCGCATGTATATGCGATGGTGCGAGCGCAAAGGCTTTGAAACGGTACTGAACGACTACCAGGGCGGTGAAGAGGCGGGGATCAAGTCGGCGACATTCTCGATTACAGGAGAGTACGCTTACGGGCTGTTGACGAGTGAGATCGGCGTACATCGGCTGGTGAGGATTTCGCCGTTCGACCAGGCCGCCCGGCGGCATACGTCATTCGCGAGTGTGTACGTATCGCCTGAAATCGACGACACCATCGAAGTTGTGGTGAAGCCGGAAGAAATACGAATCGATACCTTCCGTTCTGGCGGCAAAGGTGGACAGCATGTGAATACCACAGACTCGGCGGTACGAATCACGCACTTCCCAACAGGGATCGTTGTGAGTTGTCAGAACGAGCGCTCGCAACATAAGAACCGCGAACGAGCATTTAAAATCCTGCGGTCAAAGATTTACGAATTCGAACTCGAGAAGAAGAAAGAAGTCACCAAGCAGATCGAGGACTCGAAGCTGGATATTGATTTTGGATCCCAGATCCGATCGTACGTTCTACAGCCGTATCGGATGATTAAGGATCACCGGACGAAGTTTGAGGTTGGAGATGTGGATCGCGTACTGGAAGGTGATATCGACGGATTTATTCGGGCGTACCTGCTGATGAGACGTACCGAGCAACGAGGACAGAAGTAGAGCAGTTCATGGCTACGATGAGCCAACCCGGGGATGGGGTGAGTGTTCGTCGCGCTGCACTTGTGCGAGGACGCAGACTCGAGTACCTGACGGTCGGATGGAATTCGGTTGAGGCGCTTGTATCCATCGTCGCTGGAGTGTTTGCCGGCAGCATCGCACTGGTCGGGTTCGGCCTGGATTCGGTGATTGAGACGTCTTCCGGTCTGGCTCTGCTCTGGCGGCTGAATCATGCGAACGAGAGAAATTCGGAGAGCCGCGAGCGCGCGGAGCGGATTGCCCTGCGAATCGTGGGCTTAAGTTTTCTGGCGCTGGCTGGCTACGTTGCGTATGAGGCAATACGCGATCTGTGGAGTAGGGAAGCGCCAGAACATAGCATCCCCGGCATCGTGATTGCAGCAGTTTCGCTTATCGCCATGCCGATACTGGCGCGGGCAAAGAGAAAAGTAGCTCGCACCCTCAACAGCAATGCTCTGAAGGCGGATTCGCGGCAGACGGATTTGTGTGCCTACCTGTCTGCCATCTTGCTGGGAGGTTTACTTCTGAATGTCCTGGTGGGTTGGTGGTGGGCCGATCCGGTAGCGGGACTTATCATGGTGCCGATTATTGCGCGCGAGGGAGTTGAGGCGCTGAGAGGCGATCCATGCGCTTGCAACGACGGTCTCGAATCGCTGAGCGAAGTCTGTCCGGATCCCTGCTGCAACGAACGACCTTGATATGAGCGACGAAATCAAAAATACAGAGGCCCGGCATCTTAGCCCCAAGTTCGAAGAAGCGTTCCAACTTGCATTCGAACTCCATCAGACAAAAGGGAAGCAAGGCAGGAAGGGAAGAGATACGCCCTACGTTTCGCACCTGATGGCGGTTGCGGCGCTGGTACTGGAGTTTGGCGGTTCGGAGGAAGAGGCGATCGCGGCCTTGTTGCACGACGCCGTTGAAGATCAGGGTGGTTCCAAGACCTTGCGCTTAATCGAAGAAAAGTTTGGGCCGAAGGTAGCGAAGATTGTGGACGATTGCAGCGATTGCGAAGGTGAACCCAAGCCGGCGTGGCTCGAACGTAAGAAGAAATATATCGAGCACCTGCCACAAGTGTCGCCGAGCAGCAGGATGGTTTCGCTTGCGGACAAGATTCACAATGCGGGAACGATCGTGCGTGACGTCCGCCAGCACGGCGCGCAGACATTTGAGCGATTCAATGGAAAGCGCGATGGAACGCTCTGGTACTACGACGCGCTGGCGCGGACATTCCTTGAACAGAAGCCCGACGAGATGGCCAAGGAGCTAGGTAGGATTGTGGAAGAGTTGTATGCATCGGTGGGCCAGCACAGGCCAAAGCAATTGAAGACTCCGGAGAATTGAACCCATGGCCCGCATGCTCGACATGATCAAGCAATCGGCGGTACCGGCCAACCTGATGCGGACGGCCGCAAAGGGCGCACTGGCGCTTCCTGCGCCGGAGATGGTCGAGATATTGGTCTTCCTCGCGCATCACCATGTGGTTGGCGAACAGGCACGCATGACAATCGCAGGCTGGGACTTGAAACAGGCGGAGGCGATTGCCGCCGATCCCGCCACTCCTGTCGAAGTACTCGAATACCTGGTTGACCCCAAGAATTTGAGGCCTCAGCTCTTCCTGCCCCTGCTGGAAAATTCATCGGTTCCGCAAAAGAGCCTGATCGAGGTAGCGGAGAGCGCTTCGCGTGAGATGGCAAAGGTGATGCTCACAAGCGCGCGGGTGCGTAGCTCGGAGAGGATATTGCTGGCGTTGAAAGCGAATCCTCACCTGACGGGTGCTGAGCACGAAGCGATCAAGGGCGCGATGGGTGGTGCTGAAGTCGCCGCGGACGAAGAAAGTCCGCTGGAAGATTTCGCCGAGACCCCGGAGATGCGTGAATTCATCGAGAAGCACGCGGCGGAGATCGCGGCCGAGCAGAACCGTGTTTTCGAATTGTTCCGCGAGGAAGGGATTGAGAGCGACGAATTAGACGATCTGCTGGGATTGGCGCGCCTGGACTGGAAAGATGAGAAAGCGGTGCGCAAGTTCCCTGATAGGCATGTGAATCCCGAAGACGAGAAGAAGCTTTCAACTTTGCAGAGGCTGGCGAAGATGACGGTCGGCGAGCGGGTTCAGACTGCTATGAAGGGGACTAAGGATGAGCGCTTCATCCTGATTCGCGATGGCGTAAAGGTTGTGGCGCTTGCGGTGCTCGAGTCGCCGAAGATCAGCGAGAGCGAAGCGGAAAGAATTGCCGCAATGAAAAATGTGCAGGAGTCCGTTCTGCGCGGGATTGCCAGCAAGCGTAAGTACATGAAGAACTATGCCGTAATCAGGGCGCTGATCAACAATCCACGCGTGCCGCTGGATGTCAGCTTGCCCCTGATGCCACACCTTCTAGTGATGGATCTCAAGCATCTTTCCATGAACAAGAATGTGGGCGAGATGCTACGGAAGCTGGCGCTGAAGATGTTCCGCGAGAAGAATGAGTCGAGGAAGAAAGAGTAATGGCGGCCCGGCGCGCTTCCCTTCAGTGCTGAATTGTCATCCAATGCTTAGCTGTTCAACTACTACCAAGGTGTGTTGATGTCCGACGATCAGATAAGGCAGGTTCTTGAGAAGGCAAAAACTATTGCAGTGGTGGGACTCGCCAGCAGCCCACTGCGTCCTAGCTATGGGGTTTCAGCCTACATGCAGCAACAGGGCTACCGGATAATCCCGGTGAACCCGACCATCGCGGATTCGCTCGGCGAAAAAGCTTATCCGTCGCTGCGCGATATCCCAAAAGAGATCAAGATCGACATCGTCGATGTGTTTCGTCGACCAGAAGCAGTGCCGGAAATCGTCGATGAGGTAATCGAATTAAAGCTGCCGGTGCTGTGGCTACAAGAGACGGTGGTTCACGAGGAAGCAGCAGAAAAGGCGAGAAAGGCCGGAGTACTCGTGATCATGGACCAGTGCATTCTGAAGGACCATCGACGATTGTTGTAGCCCGGAAGTGACGTGCCAAGGCGACCTTCGGGTCGCCTTTTCGTTTGTACAAACCCACGTTACGGCACAACGACAACCCGCAAACGTGAGGCGCCAAAACACTATTCAGATTTCGTTTCGTTCGCTTTGTGGCGGGCTGCCTTGAGTTTCCGGATCTCCTGGAGGCGTTCGCGGATGCGTCCTTCGATCCCGTCAGCGGTGGGATGGTAGTAGGTGCGACCTTTGAGGTTGTCGGGCAGGCACTGCATGTCTGCGACTTTCTCGTCGAGGTTGTGGGCATACTCGTAGCCCGAGCCGTACCCGATGTTCTTCATCAAGCGAGTCGGGGCATTGCGGAGGTGTAGTGGGACTGGATCAGAGGCTGTTTCCTGGACGTCCTGTTGCACGGCTCCGTAAGCGGTGTAAAGCGCATTAGATTTTGGCGCGACAGCGAGATAGACCACTGCTTGGGCAAGGGCGAGATTGCCTTCCGGCATACCGAGAAAGTCGACAGCGTCGCGGGCGGCGATCGTAATTTCCAACGCGCGAGGATCGGCGAGGCCGATATCTTCGACGGCCATGCGCACGATGCGGCGGGCCAGGTAAAGCGGATCTTCGCCAGACTCGATCATGCGTGCAAGCCAATAAAGGGATGCATCAGGATCGCTGTTGCGCACCGACTTGTGTAGGGCGGAGATGAGGTTGTAATGCTCTTCGCCGGATTTGTCATAACGTAAAACGCGCTTTTGGAGCGCATCCTGCACGATGGCTTCAGTGATGGTTCCACCATTCGCGCCGCCATTGGCTTCGACCGCGAGGGTTGAGGCGATCTCGAGGACGTTGTAGGCATTACGGGCGTCGCCGCTGGCATAGGCGGCGATTCGTGCGAGTGCGGTTTCGTCGGCACGGAGTTCCAGCCAGCCCAATCCACGATCTTTGTCGTCGAGCGCGCGGCGCAGCAGCTCTACGATTTCTTTCTCGGTGAGTTGATTCAAGGTGTAAACGCGGCTGCGAGACAGCAGGGCCGAAATAATCTCGAACGACGGATTTTCAGTCGTAGCGCCAATCAGGCGGATGTTTCCGCGTTCGACGTGTGGAAGAAACGCATCCTGCTGGGCCTTGTTGAATCGATGAATTTCATCGACGAAGACGATGGTGCGGGTGCCATACTGGCGAGCCTTTTCGGCATCCGCCATGACCTGCTTTATTTCTTTGATCCCAGCCAGAACAGCGGAGAACTCGATAAATTCGGCCTTGGTGCGTTTCGCGATGATCTGGGCCAGTGTAGTTTTTCCGACCCCGGGAGGTCCCCAGAAAATAATGGAGCCGGTGTCGTCCCGTTCGATCTGAACTCGAAGCGACTTGCCAGGGGCGAGGATGTGCTCCTGGCCGACGAACTCGTCGAGATCGCGGGGTCGCATGCGATCGGCAAGGGGGCGACTTCGATCGATGGATTCGTCGGACGGAATGGGGTTGAACAAGCTCACGGCGTTATTGTTTCACGAGGGAAGCTTTTAAACCACGAAGGCACGAAGACACGAAGGGGGAATACTATAAAACCCTTCTAACTACACCGCGGGAGACTATAGGGACATGGAAATTGATCAAGAGCCCGAACCTGCGCTGTGCCAGCTTCATGTAAGACAGCAATTGGGCTTCGTGAACCGGCAGGACTCTGTCCACGCACTTGAGTTCGACAACTACCGCGTTCTCAACCAAGATATCCATTCGATAACCGCAATCGAGTCTTACTCCTTTGTATGTCACTGGGAGAGGAACTTGCCTCTCAAAATGGAGACCTTGCAACCGCAATTCGCGGCAAAGGCATTCTTCGTAGGCTGATTCCAGCAGACCAGGGCCAAGCTCCCTGTGGACTTCGATAGCCGCGCCAATTATTCGACCAGTCCAAGGTTCTTCGATTAGGGACATGAGAAGAGTTCATCACGAAGGTACGCAGGCACGAAGCTTTTGCTCCAAGTGCGGAACATGGCAGTCCCAGTTTGGAATTCTTGATTAAAGGACTTGTGAAGTTATTCTTCGTGTCTTCGTGGTTATGTCCTTTGCCTCGCACATTCGTAGAGTACAACCGAGGCTGCTATGCCGGCGTTGAGGGATTCGACCTTTAGCGAATGAGGGACACGGATTACCTGGTCGGCTTCCTTCAACATGTCGCGGGGAACCCCGGCGCCTTCATTACCGACGATGATTGCCAGCGGTCCCGTCAGATCGGCCTCCTGGACTGGGATGCTTTTATGTGAGGAGGTGGCCAGGATGCGAAGACCGCGCTCTTTCATGGCAGCTATGGCCGATGCAGCCTTGGCTTTCACTACTGGAAGTCTGAAGAGTGAACCCGCAGAGGCTCGAAGGACTTTGGGATTGTAGGGATCGACCGTGCCTTCCGTGGCAACAAGGCCTGTGGCTCCAAACGCTTCGGTGGAGCGGATCAGCGTGCCGAGATTTCCTGGATCCTGCAAACCAGCTGCGACGATGATGAGCGGTTCGATAACCTGGATCATTGCGTCCAGCTTGTGTTGCTGAACCCTTACCAGGGCTGCCACACCTTGAGGTGAGTCACTGGTGACGGCACTACGGAAGACATCGTCGGGGAGCAGAAGGGTCTCCGTCTGATTGCTGAGCTGGGGCAACAGCCGGTTCACCCGGTCGCGAGCCGATTCGCTGACAAAGACGGCGCTAACGCGAAGGCTGCTGCGAATCGCTTCTTCCAGAATCTTGATACCTTCGACGGCACAGTCACCCTCGGGTGTCAGTTCACCAGAGTGAAATGCCGCGCGCAGGGCCTTCACCAGGCTGTTCTGGCGACTTGAGATGGGTCTGAGGCGATTGCTGGCGGATTCGGTCATTCTGAGCAGGCAGTCCGTAAGAGCTGCTGAAACATCATACGCCCGCCCCGAGAGTGACTTCGCAGGCGACCGTTCGAATCATACAGTTCTGCACCATCCTTGCGGCAAGCGGTTGGGTGTGTTAGCTTTTGCCTTCGAACAAGGTCTTCTAAAAAAGGAAGCTCCGGGTGCGCCCCGAAATACTAAAAATCAACGCCGAATCGCCCGATTCATCTCTCATCGCCTACTGTGCTGAGCAAATCAAGCAGGGGCAGGTGCTGGGTATGCCAACCGATACGTTCTATGGACTGGCTACGGATCCGTTCAACCTACGTGCCGTAGATAAGGTCTATGAGATCAAGAGCCGAAACCGTCACAAGCCGCTGTCATTGCTGATTGAGAGCGTGGACCAGGCGGAACATCTTGGCGATTCGCTGCCGGATGAGTTTCACATCCTGGCGGAGAAGTTCTGGCCGGGGCCGCTGACGATTATTGTGAAAGCGGCTTCGCGACTGCCATTGAAGGTCACGGCGAATACCGGGAATATCGCGATCCGAATTCCGCAGGCTGAGATTCCGCTACAGATCATTCGCGCGGCCGGCCTTCCGATCACAGCGACATCCGCTAATCTGCACGGCCAAGTGGAGTGCACAACGGCGAATGGAGTGCGTGAACAACTGCAGGAACGCGTTCCATTGATCGTCGATGGAGGAACGTCCCCGAGGTCTACCTATACTACGATCATCAACCTGGCGGAAAAGGGAATGAAGTACAGGATCATGCGTGTTGGTGCAGTGCCGGTTCAAGCTATCGAGGACCTGCTCGGCGACCAATGACCGGGAGGGACATCGACGGACACCACGGCGGTCCTAGAGGCCGGATCAAACGGATTGTCTTTGTCCTACTGGCTGGGTTAGCTCTCTTCTATGTTGTTTCCTGCATCCGCATCGTACAGCAGGCTCGTCGGGATGAGGCTCGTCCAGCCGATGCGATCGTGGTCCTAGGGGCCGCTGAGTACGCGGGCCGACCTTCTCCTGTTTTTCGTGCCAGGCTCGACCACGCCTACGAACTTTTCGACAAGAAACTGGCTCCAGTCGTAATCGTGTCCGGCGGATCGGGCAAAGATCCCACGTTTACAGAGGGCGGCGTCGGGCGTGACTACCTTATGTCCCGCGGCATCGGTGACCGTCACCTCATTGCGGAAACTCAGGGAGACAACACAGCGGAGTCTTCGGAACGTGTCGCGGTCATCATGCGAGCCAATGGATGGAAGTCGTGCATTGCCGTGAGCGACGCCTACCATCTATTTCGAATCAAGAAGATGCTTGGCCGGCAGGGAATTGAAGCTTATGTTTCCCCGAGGCCGCAGGAAAAGATGGTTTCCAAGACGTCGCGCCTGCTGACGGTCATGCGCGAGGCGCTGAGCTACATGTTATGGATGCTTCACATCACATAGGACTGTGACTCTACTCGCTTCCTAATTGCACACTACAACTTAGTATCAGAAGGAGCCGGCGCTGCCGGTAAGGGAGATCCCATGTCAAATAAGCCAGGCACGCCCGCGCCACAGTCGGGTATCTATTGGTGCAGCGTCTGTAAGTTGCCGGTGCAATTCAAGCAAGGCGAAAATCTGCCAACCTGCAAGAACCTTTGCGGACGTGGTTCCTGGGAGTTCGTGAAGGTGTTGGAATCGGTGAGCTAGAGTTCTTTTGAAAATGATAAACCGGCACGTTTCCGCGCCGGTTTGTTCATCACCTTGTAGCGCCTCCCCGAAGGCACCAGCCAGCAAGAACGTATCTAATTTATTTGCCAAAACGGAAACTCAAAAAACTTTTCCATTCTTGTTACGGATTCGGAACAGAGGGGGTATCGACTCCCTTCGTTGCCGATCCGCTACGCCGCAGCGCGAAGCTGAACCACAAGGAATTTACGCCGTTATAGTCGACGCCCCGGCGTTGGCTTTCGAAGCCCGTACGTTCTACCACGATCGTGCACTTTGCACAGGGTTGTTCCCAGGCGATTGCATACTTCCCATCCTTCTTGGTTTCAAATGTTGCCAGGCTTTTTCCCGTGGCGTCCGAGAGGGTAACCTGCGTTCGAGGAACCGGCCAGCCGTCACTGTCGGTGATGACGCCCTTCAATTCCCCGCGAACCGGCAGGCCTTCTGGAGAATAGGCGCGCATGGAGTATCCCGGACCTCGAAGGGGCCTGCCTCCTGTTTCGGGTGTCACCTTCTCATGTTCTACAGCGAGCACGCCGTTGACGAGTACGTATTCAATTCCAGTCGAGATTTGGGCCGATTTCTCAAAGGTGGCGACGTCGGCGACAGTGTCCGGATTGAAGATGGTAATGTCAGCGAAGAAGTCAGGCCGAATAAGCCCTCGTTGAAAGAGTCGCTCGCGCTGCGCAGGCAGAGACGTAAACTTCCGGATCGCATCTTCCAATCGCAGTAGTTTTTCGTCACGAACATACTTCCCGAGGATCCTGGTGAAGCTTCCATAGCCGCGTGGATGTCCGCCGAATTGAGCGAGAGGTCCGTCGGGGGCCACACCGCCGAAATCCGTGCCCACGCTTACCCATGGCTGCTTCAGCGCATACTTCACGTCATCCTCATTCATGCTGAAGTAGACAGCGCCCACATTGTCGCGATCGGCAATGACGAGGTCCATCAAAGCATCGAGCGGTTCCTTGTTCTCGGAGGTAGCGATCTCGGACAGTCGTCTGCCCTGGTATTTCTTCTGCAATTCAGGATTCAGAACCGAGGTGACGAGTATGCCCTGCGCGCCACCTACACCACGAAACATGTTTTCGAAGCCGCCAATCTTCTCGCCGATTTCGGCTTTGATGGCTGCGCGCTGGACGGGATCCTTGAGCCGGGCTATGAATGCTTCGTTGCCGCCAGCATGGAACTTGGGCGGGATCGGTGCACTCAATGAAGTTGCAGAAGCGATGTAAGGATATTGGTCCGCCGTTACATCCAAGCCCGAGGCGCGCGCCTCCTCGATGGCGGCAATCACCTTCGGCATCCTGCCCCAGTTCTCCTGGCCGGAGACCTTCAGGTGGAAGATTTCGACCGGAATTTGCCCCTCACGTCCGATGCGGAAGGTTTCTTCCAGAGCTTCGGATTCTTGAGCTCCTTCGTTGCGCATGTGCGTAGCGTAGATTCCACCGTGGGCAGCGGCGGCTTTTGCGAGAGCAATCAACTCCTCCGTACTAGCGTAATTGTCCGGGGCGTAAATCAGAGACGAGGAGACTCCCATGGCGCCATCGCCCATCGCGTCTTCGACGATTTCCTGCATGGCTTTGAGTTCGTCAGGAGTCGCGGGCCTATTGTCGTTTCCAATGACCATGCGGCGTACCTGCCCAGCTCCGACATAGGTGCCGAGGTTCACGCCCATACCTTGCTTGATCATTCGCGCGAAATACTCGTCGAGCGAGAGCCAATCGGGAACGACATGAAAGGTGTTGTAGAAGTCCATGCTGCCGGCGCGGGCGCGGTCATTGGTCGGTGCAATGGAACTGCCTTCACCCGTGATCTCGGTGGTTATGCCCTGTGTCAACTTGCTGACTGCACGCTTATCGACCAGCATGTTGTCTTCCGACTGGCCGAGCATATCGATGAAGCCGGGAGCGACGATCAGTCCCGTTGCATCGATGGTGCGCTTTGCCTTGATCGCTGGCGAGGCCTTACCAACGAAGACGATGCGGTCGCGAATGATGCCGACATCGCCGTAGAACCAGGGGTTGCCGGAGCCATCGACGATGCGGCCGTTGCGAATGAGGACGTCATAGTCCTGGGAGAACGCGGTTGCAGCAAACAGACAAAAAGAGAGTACAAGCCACGAACGGGAAGGTCGCATGCCTGTTTCGATCACCTCGCTGGGAATTCTCGAACTTGCTTACGACATCAACAACAGTCCGTAACCCAGGGTCACGGAAGCTGCAAAGGTGGTACTTAGAAAATTGACGGAATCATTACCAAGCCGCCCCGGCCTTTGTAAAGTTGCACCGAGCAGGGAATCGAACAGCATTCCGACGAAGCCGCAAAGGACAACGGGCGCGAGCCATCCGGAAGGAATGACGGAGAGTGCTGATGCGATGCTTCCAACAATCAATGCGGCTATTCCGCCCGCGATGGTTCCCTGGGCGGTTAAGCCACCGTCGGTCCCTGCGGCGACGGAGTTCATGTTGGTAATCAGATAGGCGCGGCGGCCTGCGACTTGCCCAATTTCGCTGGATACGGTATCCGCCGCAGCTTCACATAGAGCAGCGGTCATGGCCGCGAGTAACAAAGGCGACATCCGGGCGTAGAAGATAGCTGGGGCGGCCACGATACCCGCCGCGCCGAGGTTCGCAAGTACCTGGGAACCGCGGCGGCCTTCCCGTCTTTCGGCGATCCCAGCAGCCAGTTTGCGATGAAGGCCAAATCGAGTGGCAAAGAGCGTAATTACAAACACGGCCAGGACCGTGAGCAGGCCCCCCACACCGGCAGAAATAGTAATGATGAAAGTGAGGAACGAGCCAACCATGGCCCCCCTGGCGGTGACGCCCCGCATGCCCCAGGCAACCAGGCCGAAAGCCAACGTAATCCCGAGTGTCGGAAGTGCCCTCCACGTCAAAGAGGACCAACCGTCAAGGCCAGCCCAAACGACCATCCCCAGGATGTAATTTTCGCTCATCAATTTACGACTGGCGGCACATGTTCCGATGAAGCGCATCCTATCAGAACGAACTTGCAGGGTGCGAGTGCTCTGCTGACAGGACTGAATATGCCTGCTTCTGTTTGGACTGGATATCTGACTTTCGGACTGATTTCCCTGCCGGTACGACTTTTCTCGGGTGCTCGAGGTGAGCATGTGTCATTTCACATGTTGCATCGCAAGGACCTTTCGCGAGTGAAGCAGCAACTGTGGTGTCCGGTGGACGAAGAGGTTATCGAGCGGAGCGACACCGTCAAAGGCTATGAATACCGCAAGGGTGAGTACGTGGTGGTGGAGCCGGAAGAGATCAAGAAGATCGAGCCGAAGACCGCAAAGGCGATGGAAATCCTGGAATTCGTTGCGGGCGCCGAAGTCGACCCTGTCTATTTTGAGTCGTCATACTACCTGGTCCCGGAGGAGGCGGGGAAGCGTCCATACGCCCTGCTGACCAGGGCCATGCAGGAAACGAAATACGTGGCCATCGCGAAACTGACTATGCACAACCGGGAGTACACGGTGATTCTGCGACCGCAGGAAAACGGCCTGATGCTGCACACGATGTACTACGAAGATGAAGTGCGCCACATCGAAGACTTTGGGACGAAGAATGTTGAGCTTAAG
>Ga0163163_10004559_pt1 | contig 11835 bp, 8 predicted proteins | sample S65metaG_FD_119766 | JGI IMG/M metagenome (GOLD analysis project Ga0163163, IMG submission 119766) | Switchgrass rhizosphere microbial communities from Kellogg Biological Station, Michigan, USA - S6-5 metaG | ecosystem: Host-associated > Plants > Roots > Rhizosphere > Soil | place: USA: Michigan... | reverse complement strand
TGAGTCGGCGTGGGTGCCGATCATGATGTTGGTGTAGGACGGGTTTGGCCATTTCGGCATCCATCCGCCTTCCTTGAAATTTTGCAGGAGGGCGGTGATCATGCCATCGACACGCTCTGGCGCGAAGAGCGTGAGGAGACTGTTTTCGGCGCGGAACGTGTCCCAAATCGAAAAGGCAGTATAGCTTTCGCCGGTGTGGATCTGATCGTCGAAGGCGCTGTAGTAACGACCATATTCGGAAAAGATTCGCGGGTAAAGCAGTGCGTGATAGAGCGCCGTGTACAGGCGCGTTCTTTCGCGATCGGTCGCGCCTTCGACTTCGAGACGGTCCAGTTTTTCTTTCCACGCGGAGTGCAGCTTGGCGCGCACCGCATCGAAATTCCAGTTCCGGATCTCGTGTGCGAGATTCGCACGGGCTTGGTCAATGCTCAGGAACGATGTGCCGACGCGGACTTCCACTAATTCACCAGAGTGAAATTCGGCGAAGGCTCCGCGGCTCGCGTCCGGCTTATCGAGTCCGTACGTTCCGGCGTTCTGCGGAGCCTGCCGGAATTGAACGACAAAGTAGCCTTTGAAGTTCGGCAGCTTGTGCGGGCCGAGGTGCGCATCCATGCGGTGAGGATTGTACCCGGTGATCTCATGCGTTTTTGGATCGACGGAGGCAAAGCCCTGGATGCCGGGCCGGGATGTTTCGATGAGCACACGTGCGATGCCGGCGCCGGACGGAAAGCGGAAGCGAAGGAAAGCACAACGTTCGGTGGCAGTCATTTCGGTGCGGATGCGTTTGCCGTCCGCGGTGCGGAGGGATACGGCGTAGTAGTCCGGGTTGGCTGTTTCGTCGCTGTGCGAGAAAGCGAGCGCGCGAGCTTCCGGCGTTGTCCGTAGTTCGCCGACTTGCGGCATAAGAGTGATGTAACCGTAGTCGCCCATCCAGATGGCAGGTTGATGCGTGCCGATGAAGCCTGTAATGGACTTGTCGTCGTACTCATAGGACGTGATGCTGATCTTGTTCTGGCGCGTCTGTGGAGTCCAATTGGTCATGGCGAAGGGAGGTGCGACGAATGGCATCGTCCCGCCATAACCAATCTTGCTTTTCTGTGTTCCGATCAGGGGATTCACATAAGCAACGGGATCGCGAGGAGCGGCGAGAAGAGCGGATGCGAGCAGGAGGCAGACCAGAAGTCGAGGCATGGATGACCATAGATACTGTAGCGAAATGCCGAACTAAGAGATTTATAGTTGACGTCAGATATTTCTAGTGGTAGGCTTCTTGACAGATGCCCTCGCCTGCCAAGAGTCCTAGTCCAAATCCTCCGATGCCAACCGCCGCGGAAGCCGACATACTGGCTGTCCTGTGGCGCCTCGGGCCTGCCACCGTTCGAGAAGTACATGAGGCGCTCGAGAAAGACAGCGGCTATAACACTACCCTTACGCAGATGCGTCTGATGACCGATAAGGGGCTGCTGGTTCGCAGTGAACGCTTTCGATCGCATGTCTATGAACCCGCCGCTCCACAGAGCCAAATGCAGACCCGGATCGCGGGAGACCTGCTGAGGCGGATCTTCGGTGGTTCGTCCAAGGGGCTGATCGTGAGTGCCCTGGGCGCTCAGCCCACGACTCCTGAGGAACGAGTGGAGATTCGGCAAATGCTCGACGAACTGGACGGGAAGAAGAGGAAATCCAAATGAGCGCGATCGAGGTTCTCGCGACGCAGCCGTGGGTGGAGCGTCTCGGGTTGACGCTACTTCATTTTGTCTGGCAAGGCGCAATCGTTGTCGCTATGTACGCTGGCGCGAGGAGGTTGGGTGCACGCGCTTTAGGCCCGAACGGGCGATATCTGTTGGCTTGCGGTGCGCTCACGGCGATGGCGATCGTCCCGATCGTGACGTGGATGCTGCTACCGAGTCCGGTTCGAGAATCCGCCGCTGTCACCTTTGCCGCGCCCATGTCCGCGCCGCGGACCGAGGCCATTCCATCCATCTCGTACTTGGTTCCGAATCAAGCGTACGCACAGGTGCCCGGACAGTTTCTGTCATGGGTGGTCGGGTTCTGGCTCATCGGCGCAACTGTATTCTCGTTACGTCTGCTTGGCCGTTGGATAGTCGCCGAACGTCTTCGATACAGGATGGTGCGCGCGGCATCGCTCGAATGGCAGCGGACTCTTGATCGGTTCAAAACTCGCATTTCTGTCACGCGACCTGTCCGATTGCTCGTGTCAGGACGTCTCGAGGCACCGGCAGTCATAGGATGGTTGCGGCCTGTTGTACTGATGCCCGCAGGCGCGCTCGCAGGACTGCCATCCGCGCAGATGGAGGCGCTGCTCCTTCACGAGTTGGCCCATATTCGCCGCCACGATTATCTTGTCCACATCTTACAGAACGTCGTTGAGGCGGTCTTCTTCTACCATCCAGGCATCTGGTGGATCTCGGGTCACATGCGCGCCGAACGGGAGCTTTGTTGCGACGATATTGCCGTATCCATCACTGGGGATGCGGTCATCTATGCTCGCGCTCTGGCCGAATTCAGTTTGGCAGCTTCCACTCGACCGGCAATTGTGGCGGCAAACGGTGGCTCATTGGCTTCGCGTATTGCGAGACTGCTGGGAAGATCGACCTCCACTGACCGCGCGTCGGGCGAGACCGCGATCATCGCCGTATTGATTCTGCCGGTGATTGGCGCCTGGGCGTTACTTGCTCAACCCGCCGCGCGGACACAATTTGAGGTCGCTTCCATCAAGCCATCCTCCAGCGCGAGGATCATGAACGTGCGTCCGCTTCCAGGCCGTCTTACTGCCGATGCCTCGCTGCAGATTCTGATGCAGTATGCATACGGCGTCCAGCCTTTCCAGGTGGTGGGTGGTCCGAGTTGGCTGACGTCCGAACGCTACCAAATCGATGCCAAGGCGGATGCGAACGCAAGCCGCGACAGGATGTTTCTGATGCTGCAGTCTCTACTGGAAGACCGCTTCCAACTGAAGATACATCGCGACACGAAGGAATTGCCAGCGTTCGCTCTCGTGGCCAATAAAGGTGGCCTCAAGCTACCGCCGCCGAAGGAAGGCGCGTGCGTGGACTCAATGGCGGACTCGGATGCCGAATGGGCCGGTGGAAGGATGGCGCCTCCAGGAGAGGTTCAATCAGCCAAGGGTCGATGCGGCTCCGCGGTCCTCGCGTTGGGTCCTGGCGGTGCGCATTTGCATGGCGGAAAGATTGCAATGCCGGAGTTGGTTCGGACGCTCTCGATGGTGCTCGGTCGAAGCGTGATCGACAAGACAGGATTTACGGGGCTCTTCGACGTGCAACTGGTTTTCGTGCCGGATGACACTACTCCAACAATGCCTCCTCCTCCGCCCGATTCCGGCTTATCAGGTGTCTCCATCGCGCAGGCATTACAGCAGCAACTGGGACTGCGACTCGAATCTACTAAAGGTCCAGTTCAAGTCATCGTAGTCGATCAGGCGGAGCGGCCGTCCGCCAACTAACCAGATTTGACGTTATTCAGTCCTCAACGCGATCACTGGATCCACACTCGCGGCCCGGCGCGCTGGAATGTAACCTGCGATCGACGTCACGCCGACGATGCCGGCCAAAATCACCGCGAACGTAGCCGCATCGCTGGCCCTCACTTCGAATAGCAGACTGCGGAACACTTGTGTCGAAGCGAGCGCGAGGGGCACGCCGATGGTGATCCCACAAATCGTGAGAATCAGCGCATCCCGTAGAACCATCCACGTCACCTGGCCTTGCCCGGCGCCCAGTGCCATCCTCACGCCGATCTCGCCTGTCCGTTCGGTAACAGCGTAGGAGAGACGTCCATACAGTCCAACGGATGCGATCAGAAGCGCGAAGCCGCCAAACCATGAACACAAGTTGGACACGATGCGTTCGCGGGCTAGAGTCGCGTCCGCATCGAGCGTATTGAGGGACCAGATGGGGATGTCGCTGGCCGCTTCGCGCAATTCGCGCCGGACGGCGCTCGCCAATGTGGCCGGATCTACGGTGGTGCGGATTGCATACGACCCGGAGCTGACGGCAGGCGCGTAGACCATCGGTTCGGCCGGCAGTCGCAGGCTTCGATAACGCGCGTCTTTTACGACTCCGATCACCTCTCTGTCCGTTCCCATCACGTCCAAGTATTGGCCAAGAGGATCTCGATCGGGGAAGAAGTGGTGGGCAACACTCTCGCTAATGACTGCCACTGGCCGTCGATTTAAAGCATCCTGCTCGTTTAGCGTCCGGCCTGTGAGCAGCGGGATTCCCATTGTCTCGAAGAAACGCTCACCAACAGTATTGATGCTGAAATCGTTCGTTGTGACGTTGACGCCTCCGAGCGGCAGGTCCGAAAACGTGGTCACCGACTCTACTCCGGGAAGAGCCGTGAAGCGCTGGTAGAGTTCCTGGTGCAGGCGGATAGCGGCAGGGCCTTGATACTTGTCGAGGCGCATCGAGAGCACGAGCAGGTGGTCTTTTCGGAAGCCCGCATCAACCTGCTGAAGCTTGCGGAGGCTTTCGAGCAGCAGGCCTGCAGACGCCAGCACGATCACGCACAAGGCTACTTGCGAAATGATCAGCGCACCGGACCAACGGCGTGAGCCGGTCTTGATACGGGATCCATGATGCGTGTTCCATTGCCGGACGGCGCGTAACGCAGGTACGATGCCGAACAACAATCCCGTCAATAAACTCACTGCGGCGGTGAATGCCAGCGTCCGCCACTCCGGAGCAAGATCCAATACGATCGGCGTGCGGCCGCGTGACATGGACTGCGCCAGTAGAGGGCTCGCGACCCAGGCAATTCCCAGAGCGACAAGTCCTCCGATAGTGGACAGCAGCATGCTCTCCGTTAATAGCTGGCGCACGATACGGCCGCTTCCGGCACCTAATGCGACTCGCAGGTTGATCTCCTGGCGCCGTCCACTGGCGCGGGCGAGCAGCAGGCTCGCGAGATTCATACACGCGATCAGGAGAACGAGCGCGACCGCACCCATCAGAATGCGCAGTGGAAGGGCAAACTCCGTTCGCGCATCGCCGAACCCGCTGCCGGCAGGGACGACCTCGAGTCGTGCTGGCGGGCCTTTCGCTTTAGGATTCCGCTCCACTCTCGCGAACCGGACCGCAAGATCGGCTTGCACTTGCTCGAGCGATACGCCGTGCTTCCGCCGCCCCAACAGCCGCAGCCAAAAAACATTCGGGTTAGCCAACAAGGGTCCGCCCTGGATGTTCAACGGCAGGATGATATCGGCGGATTTTCCTGGTTCCAGTCCCATGAATCCGCGTGGCGCGACGCCCACGATGGCGAAAGGCCGGTCTTCTACAGTGATGCTCTGTCCGATGATGTTCTCATCCGCTCCGAAGCGGCTTTGCCAATAGCGGTAGCTCAACACCGCCACAGGTTGTCCGGCGGACGGCTGATCGTCAGCCTCCGTAATCATTCGGCCGCGGATGGCGGATACGCCGAGCAAAGAGAAACAGTTCCCACTGGCGAGCATCCCGTCGACGAACTGCGAGTCGCCTGCCGCTGTGGCTCTGATCTGCGAATGCCGGGACGCGCAGAGTCCGACGAGCGTCTCGCTTCCGGCCAAGGCCTCACGATGCCGGTTGCCGAGCATGAGGAACTGGCGATCCGCGAAACGTTGCGTGGCGAGCACCAACTCCTCGGGCGATGCGACGGGAAGTGGCCGAAAGAGCAGAGCATCAAAGAGACTGAAGATGGCCGTGTTGGCTCCGATTCCTAACGCGAGAGAGAGCACGGCAGTCGCTGTGAAGCCGGGATTCTTGCGAAGTGTACGAAGTCCATAACGTACGTCCTGAATCAGCGTATCCACAAATGTATACCTCCACGAATCGACCGTCTGTTCGGTGAGCAGTGTTGGGTTGCCCATCGCGCGCCGGGCTCTCTCATGAGCTTCGCCCGGCGGCACACCAGCTTCGATCAAGCGCTGCTCCCGCATCGCGAGATGGAATTTCAATTCTTCGTCGGCCCGTGAATAAATGCGGCGCCTGGCGAACAGAGCCGTAAGCCGAACACGCACGTCGATGCAAAGTTGCCTGAGCATCACGACTCCAGCGGGTCGATTACACGATTGACCGCCTCGACCATCCGCCGCCAGTGGGAGACTTCGACAGAGACCTGTTTGCGTCCGCGTGGCGTGAGTTTGTAAAAGCGAGCCCGGCGATTGTTTTCGGAGACGCCCCAGGCCGAGTCGATCCATCCTTGCGACTCCAGCCGGTGAAGGGCTGGATACAGGGAACCTTCTTCCACATGAAATGCGTCAGACGCGGAATGGAGGTATTCGGCGATACCGAAGCCGTGCATTTGCTCTCGCGCGAGGCAGGAGAGGATGAGCAGATCGAGGGTGCCGATGGAGTCCGAACCGGGTTGTTGCGGTCTTCCCATAGATTTTTGATACGAGTATGCACCGGCTGCGGAAATATGTCAAGCGGGATTAGCAGTAGACATCCTACATAAACATCTAGTAGACTGTCTACATAATATGCGATCCGGCACCAGGACGCTGATTCTAAGTCCAATCGATCATGAGGCCCAATGAACTACTTACTCCGCAAGCTTCGGTGGTTGACGCAACGGTCAGACAAGGAAACTGAACTGCAGGAGGAGCTACAGTTCCACCTGGGCGAGGAAGCCGAACAGCGACAACAAGACCGATTGTCCGCGGAGGAGGCCAGATTCGCGGCCCGCCGTGACCTGGGCAATCTTGCCTTGGTGCAGGAGGACACTCGTGCGGCGTGGGGTTGGGTGCACGTGGAGGGGCTGGTTCGCGATGTTCGCTACGGATTGCGCCAGGTACGCCGGAATCGCACGTTCTCTTGTATTGCCATCGCCACACTGGCACTCGGCATAGGCGGAATTACCGCGATGTTTAGCGCCGTGGATGCTGTGCTAATTCGCCCGCTTCCGTACGCTGAGGCGGATCGCCTTGTAATGATCTGGCTTGACATGAGCCAGGAACATCGGTCGGGGTTCATGCCCACGCCTGCCGAATGGCTGGAGTGGCGCCGTCACAACACAGTGTTCACGGATATCGCGCTCACCCAACCGGTAGATGCCACGCTCTCGGGCGATTCCGAGCCCGAACAGGTCCCGGCCCGCCAGACGACATGGAATCTCTGGAGTGTCCTTGGTGTAAATCCGCAGATCGGACGGATGTTTACCGAGGAAGAAGAAGAGAAGCGCGTGCCGGTCGCCGTCATCAGCGACGGCCTGTGGCAGCGGCGCTATGGTGGCTCGCCCGATGTGGTGGGCCGCAAAATCACGGTAAACGACAAACCGTACGAAGTGATTGGCGTCATGCCGCGCGAGTTCTACTTCATGCCGGCGCGCGACATCGATCTCTGGCTGCCGGCTTCCTTCCCCGCCTCGCTGCTCAGGAACTTCACATGGCACAGCGCGCAAGTGGTGGCGCGACTGAAACCGGGAGTTGGTTTACAGCGAGCCAGGGAGTCGATGGCGGCACTGAGCCGGCAGGTGACGGCGAAGGATTTCAGGGGTCCCCATTCGGTGCTCTTGAGGCCGTTGCGGGAGGAGTTGGCGGGCGCCACGCAAAATGCACTCGTTGTCCTGTTGTGCGCATCCGCCGCGCTGCTGTTGATCGCGTGCGTCAATCTGGCGAATCTGTTGCTGTCGAGCGGTGCTGCGCGCGGCCGGGAGGTGGCGGTGCGCGTGGCGCTTGGGGCAGGGCGCGGAAGGCTGATCGCGCAGTTCCTCACGGAATGCCTTGTGCTTGCGGGGCTGGGCAATTTCTTCGGACTGGCGCTGGCGTTACCTACGATGCGATTCCTGGGGACTCTGGTGCCTGACACGATGGGGACGGTCCGGCTGGCGCTCGACTGGCGAGTGCTTGTGTTTTCCAGTGGAGCTGCGATCGTCGCCACGTTGATTTTCGGACTTGCGCCCGCGTTACGGGGATCGCGGCTGACGCCGCAGAATGGATTGCGTGAGAGCGGCCGTGGCACGGCGGGAGCGCGTAGTCACTGGTTCCAACATTCTCTCATCGTCATCGAGACGGCGCTCGCTGTCGTATTGTTGACGAGTGGAGGCATTCTTTTGCAGACCTTCCAACATCTCCGGAGTACCGACCTTGGCATGCGAAGTGAGAAGTTGCTGACGTTTGAGCTTCCCTTGTTTAGATACCAGGACTTCGACAAGCGCGTTGCTTTTGTCAACGCACAGTTGCAGCAGATCCGCGCAATTCCCGGAGTCGTAAATGCGGCTGCGATTTCCCGAATCCCGCTGACCGCGACCGATCAGGCGACGTTTTACTGGCTTGCGAACCAGTCCAGGGACAATATCCCGCAGCAGGCCGCACTGACGCGGTTAGTGAGCCGCGACTACTTCGCGATGATTGGAGCACGCCTGCGCGAGGGTCGCTTCTTTGAAATTTCCGACCGTCGATCGGACGCGCCGATAGCCATCGTGAGTGAGACCTTTGCCGATCGCAACTTTCCTGGACGCTCGGCTCTTGGAGCGAAGTTCAAGTTCGGCCAGATGAACGAAAAGGGCTATTGGTACACCATTGCGGGAGTCGTGAAGGAGATTCACGAGCGCGGAGTAACGGAAGAATTGAAACCGACGGTTTATCGTCTGCTGGAACAAGGTGACCAAAGTATGGGGGAGCCGAGCGGCATCGTGATCCGCACAGCGGTAGAGCCCGCATCGATCATTTCAGCAGTCCGTCAGGCGGTCTGGTCTGTGGATAAGAGCCAGCCGATCTGGCGCGTTCAGACTCTTGAAGAAATCGTGGACCGGCAGTTGTCCACGCCGACGCAAAGTACGAAGCTGTTGGGCGCATTCGCATTGCTTGCGCTCCTGCTGGCATCGCTTGGACTCTACGGAGTCCTGTCGTATTCCGTTACACAACGGACCAGCGAGATCGGTGTCCGGATGGCGTTAGGTGCGACGTCCAGGGAGATATCGCTCTCGTTCGGTAAGCGCGGCTTAGCGTTGACGCTTGGTGGACTCGCTATTGGATTGGGCTTGGCGTCGATCGCGGCGCGCTCGATGACTACGCTGCTCTATGGCTTCCGGCCCGACATCGTCCCGACCGTCGCGACGGTGTCCCTCATTCTTCTGGCCGTGGCAACGCTGGCGAGTTTTGTTCCTGCACGCCGTGCTTCGCGTGTCGATCCTGTGATCGCACTGCGGAACGAATAGGACGATTGGTCCGTTACTTGTCGAGTTGTCTTACGTCCTTGACGGTGATCTGACCGTCTTTCGATGTGCCCTTGATTTCCACGTGCGCGCCAGCGTATTTCTTGACGAAGTCGGTGTTGTTGATCGGCAGCAGTTCGCCGCCCTCGTCCGTCACGAGAACCGCCGACTGACCTTCGTCGAGGCAGCGTTTGTTGCAGGCGGCGTCGATCATTGCGCCACACTTCAGGTCGCTGATATGCCCTTTCCAAGTGCCGCTGAAAGCTGCTCCGTCTGCAAGATTCAGTGCCAAAAGTAGAACGTACATGGCGCGTCTCCTTCTACTTCAATATACAATCCTATAAGTCCCGGAAACACTGCTCGGCAGGTGGGACCTGTCCGATGTCGCCGAGGTCTTTGAGTTGAGCGGCCAGTGTGTCCCAGCGCTCCTTCGTCATCTTGCCGAGCGGATTGGATTCAATCAAACCCTTTTGCGCAGCAGCCGTTTCGCCGTAGTTTGCAAGCTCGATCGTAGGATTCAGAGTGTGCATCCTTTCGTTAGTGGGCGCGGGGTTGTCCTGATAACTTCTCCAGCCTTCGCGCGCCGCGTCAACCATCTTTTTCGCCATGTCCGGACTCTTGCTGAGCATGCTTCCGCTGACCGCCAGCACGGTCGTGTAGGGGTTATAACCGATGTCAGAGACCGGGAAGACCGTCACCTCCACACCTTTGCGTTTCGCGTGAAGGGGTTCGTCCATGAGAAAACACTGCTGTGCAAAGTTTTCGTCGCCGAGGAACGCCGTCAGGTCGCCGCCCGTAGACGGCACTACTTTCACATGGTCGAAACCGAACTTCTTTTTGAGCAGCTTCGCATAGGGAAGGCCGCTCTGAATGGCGAGGGTCCCGCTCTTCAGAACGTCTTCGATGGATTTCAGTTTTCTTGAGGCGTGCGCCATGATGCCCATCGGGTTGTTCTGGAAGACGGCAAAAATCGCCACAACATCGTTACCCTTCTCACGGGCCATCAGGACTTCATCCGCGGCCACGATGCCAAATTCAGCGGAACCTGCTCCGATCATTTGCACGGTGGGCGTACCGGCGCCGCCTGGAAGAATCTCCACATCGAGGCCGTGCTTCGCGAAATCGGCTGCGTAGAAGCCTCCGAATTCGGGGTCGGGTTTCCAGTTGAGTGCTAGCCGGATCTTGGACGCCTTGCCGCCGCACGCAGCGAGGAGTCCGGCAACTGGCATGACCTTTAGAAAACTTCGACGGGCAAGATGCATGTTCTCAATTATGCATGTTTTCGTTATCGACGACGCATGTTCAGTTTTGTTCCGACACGTGCCAGTTCCTTAGCACCAGCCGGCTCAAGATGTTGATGAGACCGAACAGGACGAGTCCAAGAACGGAGGCCAGCAGCACGGCGGCGAAGACTTTGTCGGTGCGTTGCTGTGTGCGGGCGACGTCGATCACCGAGCCGAGTCCTTGGCCGCCGATGAATTCTCCGACGATCGCACCGATGACGGCCAGTCCACCGGCAATGCGGAGCCCGGTGAGGATCTGCGGCAGCGCTGCGGGAACGCGCAATTTCCAGAGAGTGGTGGCGGGCGAGGCGCCGTAGAGACGGAAGAGGTCGCGTAGTGCGGGGTCGGTGGAAAGAATCCCGTCCAGCGTATTGGCGATCACGGGGAAGATCGAGACGATGAAAGCCGCAGCCACGACTGTGCGCATGCCGTAGCCAAACCATATCACCAGCAGCGGAGCGATCGCAATGATCGGCACGGTCTGGAAGAAAACGGCATACGGATAAAAGGCGTCCTGAATCGCACGCGAGGACGAAAGAAAGATGGCGATCGCGACACCGGTGATCGCGCTAAGAACGAAGCCGAGGATCGCACCCGTTGAGGTCTTCGAGAGCGCCGCGAACAGCTCGGGCCAATCGCGCAACATGGTTTGGAACACTGCACTGGGCGGCGGTACGAGAAACGCCTTGATCCAACCAGCGCGTACCAACCACTCGAGTGAGAGCGTAACGACGATGAAGGGGATTGCGGCAGGGATTGCCTTGCGGATGTTCAACCTTCTTCCTCCATCGCGCCCAACAGTCTTTTCATCTCGTCTGCGAATGGAGCGCTTACGCGGAGTTCGTTATCGCGAACTGTCGGCAGAGCCATGGTCCGGTCGAGCTTGATCCGGCATCCGCGGCGCGTGAGTACTACGGCGCGGTTCGCAAGGAACGCGGCCTCGGTGATCGAGTGAGTCACAAAGACTACGGTCATGCCGCGCTCGATCCAGAGGTCGCGTAAACGGACATCGAGGCGAAAGCGCGTGATCTCGTCGAGCGCGGCGAACGGTTCGTCCAGCAGCAACAGTCGCGGCTCGGTCACCAGTGCACGCGCTAAGGATACGCGCATTCTCATTCCACCGGAAAGCTGCGAAGGGTATCGCGATTCCGCTTCGCTGAGGCCTACTTCCGCGAGGACTCGGCTGGCGCGTTTGAGTCGTTCAGCTTGGCTCACACCCGTCAGCTCCAGTGGCAATGCGGCATTTTCCAGGACCGTCAACCACGGGAGCAGGTGAGCCTCCTGGAATACGTAAGCCGTTTGAAATTTCGTGTTGGAAGGCACGACGTCGAGCGTTCCGCGATCGGGTATGTTCAGGCGCGCGATCACGCGCAGCAGTGTGGAC
>Ga0163163_10004558_pt1 | contig 11836 bp, 10 predicted proteins | sample S65metaG_FD_119766 | JGI IMG/M metagenome (GOLD analysis project Ga0163163, IMG submission 119766) | Switchgrass rhizosphere microbial communities from Kellogg Biological Station, Michigan, USA - S6-5 metaG | ecosystem: Host-associated > Plants > Roots > Rhizosphere > Soil | place: USA... | reverse complement strand
CGCCCTCGTGCGGACGGCAACCGTGCTGGTGATCGCCTGCCCGCATGCGCTTGGGCTTGCCATCCCGCTCGTCATCGCCATCTCGACCTCACTCGGGGCGCGGAATGGCCTGCTGGTCAAGGACCGCCTGGCGCTCGAGCGAGCGCGGACCCTCGATGTCGTCATCTTCGACAAGACCGGAACGCTTACAAGAGGCGAGCCCGCGCTCGTCGATGCGACCGACGACGACACCATCCGCATCGCCGCCGCCGTCGAGGCCGACTCCGAGCACCCGCTCGCGCGAGCCATCCTGCGCGGCGCCTCGGCCCGGGCTCTCCGGGTTCCGACCGCGACCGGGTTCGAGGCGCTCGCCGGCCGTGGCGCCCGCGCGCGGGTCGATGGCCGCGAGGTCAGCGTGGGCGGACCGCGACTGCTCGCCGATCTCGGGCTCGAGCCTTTGGCGGTCGCGGCCGACTGGGACCTCGAGGACCGGACGGTGCTCTACGTCGTGCGGGACGGGCAGATTGTCGGCGCCATCGCGCTCGAAGACGAGATCCGGCCGGAATCGGCCGAGGCTGTTGCCGCGCTGCACGCGCTCGGGGTCCGCGTCGCCATGATCACCGGCGACAGCCGAGCCGTGGCCGAGGCAGTCGCCCGTCGCCTCGGTATCGACGATGTGGCCGCGCAGGTTCTGCCAGCTGACAAGGCCGACGCGGTCAAGCGGTTCCAGCAGGGCGGTCGCAAGGTCGCGATGGTCGGCGACGGCGTCAACGATGCCCCGGCGCTCGCGACGGCCGATGTCGGCATCGCCATCGGCGCCGGCACCGACGTCGCGGTCGAGTCTGCCGGCATCGTGTTGGTTCGGAGCGACCCGCGGGACGTCGTCGCGGCGATCGAGCTCTCGCGGGCGACCTACGCCAAGATGATCCAGAACCTCGTCTGGGCCACCGGCTACAACCTCGTGGCCATCCCCGTGGCGGCCGGCCTCCTGGTCCCGTTGGGCTTCGACCTGCCGATGGCATTGGGCGCCATTGCCATGAGCCTCTCGACCATCGTGGTGGCCGCCAATGCCCAGCTCCTGCGAGGTATCAAGCTTCGACCCACGGCGCCCGCGACGCCGCGCTGGGAGTCTGGCCTCGCCGGTTGAGCTTGCGGGTCAGGGCGCGGCGACGACCGTCCCGTTCATCGTGGGGTGGACATCGCATCGGAAGTAGTAGGTCCCGGCGGGGAGCGCCGGGACGGCGTAGACGTGGGTCGCCGGACCGCCGTAGATCGCGCCCTTGAACAGGCTCGTGCCCGCGGACGCGTCGGTATAGATCGCGACGTTGTGCGCGGTCGACTCCTGGTTCTCATACACGAGGGTGAAGGGCCGCCCCGCGGGCACGTCGAGCTCGGGCCGGTCGAACTTGATGTCCTTGGTCGCGATCGTTGGGCTGTTCGGCTGGGCGCTCGGCTCGGGGCTCGGTGTGGAGCTTGCATCACAGGCCGCGACGAGCGCCACGATGAGCAGCACGAGCGCCGCGCGGACGGAGAGGCGCCGCGTCATCGGGCGGCCCAAGCGCGACGGGCGGCGGCGATCGGGCTGCCGTCATGCCGCACGAAGTCGATGGCGAGGAGGGCGATCAAGGCAACCTCGATGGCCTTGGCGACATAGGCGATCTCGTAGCGCGGGCCGGTCAGGTACCAGCCGATGATCGCGGCGGCAGCGTACCCGATGAGGCCCAGCCGGACGAGCCATCGGAAGCGGATCGCGAGGCCGAGCGGGATGGCCATCGCGATCGCCGCGACGCCGTAGCCAACACCGTTCAGGGTGAAGAGGCTGCCGCCGAGCCCGAGGTGGATGTAGCCCGTCGCGAGCGTCAGTCCGACGATCGCCGCACGGAGCGCGACGTCCCCGGCGCTCGGGCGCTCCCGGCCTTGGGTCCCTGCGGCGCGGTGGATGGTTCCTGTCGTGATCGAGCTCGCCATGTCCGCTTCTCCTTGCTACTTCGGTGTAGCAAGTTATGACGGACAAACGCGCTACTGTCAAGTGGCACGTTTGGACCGGGCCGGGCGGCTCGAGTCCGCCTCGGGCCGAACTCCGGGATGAACCGTGCCGCCGGAGCGCCGGCCCGCGCCTCAAGCGACCACGGTTCGCCGCGGGCCCAGACGCGCTCGATCGAGATCCCGCGCCAGCCCGGTGGCAGGACGACCGGCCGCTCGCACCACGAAGCCGGATCGCCCGGCCCGACGCGGATCCCCGGGTAGCCGTAGATCAGGGTCTGCAGGTACGCCCCGATGTTCGCGAACATCGGGGCCGCGCGCGGGAGGTCGGCCCGGCGCCGGGTGAACTCGTCGGTTTCGAGGAACGGCTGGTCGATGAAGTCGCCGTAGCCGCGCTCGAGCAGCTCGGAGGCGAGATCCGGCAATCCCGCCGCCGCCGCGTAATAGGCGAGGAAACCCGAGAGCATCGGGACGCCGGCGTAGCGCGGCCTGCTCCTGCGTTGCGAACCGGAACGTCGCTCGTTCGACCTCCGGCGGCACGCGGTAGCCGAGCGGCCAGATCCCGGCGGCGCCTTCGGGCGTCTCGCCGAGCCAGCGATCGATCCGGAACCGATCATGGTTGACGATGTGGCCGGCCTTCGCCCGCGGCACCACGAGCTCGCGCGCAACCCGGGCCCAGGCCTGGGGCGGTCGCTCGCCGATCGCCCGCGCGAACGCCCCCGCCTCCTCGAGCGTCCGCGAGGCCGCCATGTTCACGAACGCGGCGTTGTCGACGCTGCCGTTCGTGATCTCGGCCGGCCCGACCGTGTCGCGCAGCTCGAAGCCGCGCTCGCTCGGGATGACGCGGCTCAGGGCGAAGTCGGCGACCGCCTTCAGGACCGGCCAGGCCCAGCGCCGAAGGGCGTCTCGGTCGCCGGTCGCGTGGAGATAACCGCTGAAAGCGAGGGCCACCAGAAAGCTCGTCATGTCCCGGTTCGGCGGCGTCGCCCCGGGCGTCGCCTCCTCGCCGTGGAGCGGGCAGCTCTCCCACGGATACAACGCGCCGCGCCAGCCGACGATCTTCGCGAGGCGCCGAGCATCGTCGAGGTGGCGGACGCGGTAGTCGAGGATCGCCTGGGCAGCATCCGGCTGGAGCAGCCAGAGCGGCGGGACGATGAACGTCTCGATGTCCCACATCACGTGGCCGCGGTAGTAGTGGTAGTTCGGCCAATAGGCGAGCCCGAACAGGGAGGTCCCCGCGATCGACGACGGATGGACCGACGTCAGCAGGTAGAACAGGCTCGCGTCGGTGACCGCCTGCCAGCGTTTCGACGCGCCGTCGATGACGATCCGCGAGCGCCACAGCTCCCGCCACGCCGCCCGATTCGCCTCGCGCACCGCGTCCCAGCCCATCGCCGCGACCTGCGCCTGGAGCCGCGCGGCCTCGTCGTCGGGATGGGGATGACCGAGGTCGGCGACGAGCGAGGTGGCCTGATGCACGACGTAGCGCCGGCCGCGCCGTGCCCGGAACGCGTAGGCCGTCGAGAGCCGGCCGCGCTGGTCGTGACGGCGGACTCGCCGGTCGACCTCAGCTCCGCCGACGCCGTCGAGCTGGCTTCGGTAGGCAAGACCGCACAGCGAGACCGAGCCCGGGCTGTGCCAGACGAGGATCGCGTCCGGCTCATGCGCCGTGTCGCGACCAGCCGACCCAGCCCGGTACTCGGCGACGCCCGGCACGCCGGTCGGGTCGAGCCCGACGATGAGCCGGACGTCGACCGCCCGATCGAGTTCGACCTCGAGTTGCTGGAGCGCGATCGTCGGCAGGGTCCGGCTGCAGAACGTCGTGACGACCAATCGCGCGGACGCGCCGTCGGGCGTGTACTCGAGCGTGGTCCGCAGCTCGGCCGTCTCGAAGTCATAGGCCTGCTCGACGAACCGCACGTGCTCACGGGCGCTCGACAGGCGAACACCGTCGATCTCGAGGTCGGCCGCGAGCGGGAAGGGCACCCGGCTGAAGCCCTCGACACCGTCGCTTGGGTCGATCCCGGCGAAGCCGTTGACCATGGCGGTGCCGTCGAGGAATGGGATCGGCGGGCAGCGCAGCCCGATGAGGCCGTTGCCGAGGTAGGCCGGCAGGTAGCCCGGCCGCGGGGCGCACAGGGGTGGGGGACTGATCGGTGGCACGGGCCCGGAGCATCGCCCGCCGCCCGGGCCGCACGTGCAAGCGAGAGCCCGCCCGGGCTATCGAAGGGCTGTCAGGTCGGCCCCGAGCGCTGGCGGGCTCGTGATCCCGAACCACGCGATCGGGTTCGGATCACGCACCAGGTCCGAAGGCACGGGCTCCTGCGCTACCGTCACGACGATGCTTCCGCCCCGGGTGAGCCGAAGGACTCGTCGTGGCCACCACCGTTGACGCCCTGCTCCGCCGTGCGACCGATTCCCTGGGCGTCCTCGCCGACACCGCGACTCCCGTGGAAGACGAGTGGCAGTACGTCCGCGACCTCGTGACCGTCTGGGGCGGCGCGCTCCGGGCCGAGGCCGACGCTCGAGCGGGTCACGCGGCGCCGGCGGGCGCCGAGGCCGCCATCGATCGCCTCGCCGCGGAGGCCGCATCGATCAAGGACCCACACCGCGCGATCGACTGGCTCTCGACGCTCCCGCTCGTCGCGCTGGTCGCCGTCGGCGCTGATCCGCGATGAGGTTCCAGAACGCGGCGAAGGACGCTCGCGCGATCGTGTACGCCGCGATCCAGGCCGACCCCGTGGTCGCGCGAGCCGCCGGTCTGCTGGCCGACGCCTCCTACGCGGAGCGGCTCCTGGCGCGGGCGGCAATGAACGGCGAGACGCTCGATCCCGAAGCCTGGCGGACGATGTTTCCGACGCTCTTCGGCCCGGACTCGGACGACGCGACCGCGATCCGGGCCGAGGCCGTCCTCGCCGTGAGCCTCGACGTCGCGGGCCGCGGAGAGCAGGCCCGCAACCAGTTCCGAGGCGCCATCGTGGAGGCCCTCACCGAGCAGCTGCTCGGTCGGCGGGTGCCCCCGACCGCGATTCATCGCGAGCGGCGAATCCTCTTCGACGGGGTCGCCACGGAGATCCACCCATACGACGTGACCGTCGAGCTCCCGGGCGCCGCCGAGGCATACGACTGCAAATGGGGCGCGCGGGGGATCGGGGCCGACGTCCTCAACCAGCTGGACGATGCGCGCCGCCACGCTGCGGACGATGGCGAGCGCCTCGTGGCGGTCCTCGTCATCTTCGATGCCGGGCGCACGTGCCAGACCCGGCTTGCGCGCCAGACCGCGCCCCGGCAGGGCCTGCGGATGGTGACGCTCGAGACCCTCGACCGAATGGCCGGAACCACGGTCGCCAGGCGATGAGGCTTCGCTTGCTTCAGGACCGGCTAGCTCACCGGTCGGGGCAGCGGGATCGCGACGCCGTGGTCTTCGGCCAGGCCGAGGATATTGCCCTCCGAGTCCGTGAACCACGCCGCCATTGACCCGTCGTCCGGGTCGGTGTAGATCCCTTCGACCGTCTTGCCGTCACCGAGATCGTAGTCGCCGAAGACGACGCCCCGAGACCGAAGGGTCGCCACCTCGGCGCGCAGGTCGCCCACGCGCCAGACCGCGACCGTGTTCCGGGCGGTGCCGGCCATCGGGGTCGTAAAGATCGACAGCTGGGTCGCGCCCTGCCGATAGGCGAGCTCCTCGTCTCCGTAGACGTGCAGCGGTTCGAGTCCCAGCTTCTCCGAGTACCAGGCCCGCGCCCTGGCCAGATCGGAAGCGGCCAACGATGCAAGGAATCCCATGCCGGTGGGTGGCTCGTTGGGATGGTCGGGCTGCTCGATCATGCCGATCCAGTTGTCATCGCCATCACGGAACCAGGCATTCAGGGCCACGCTGCCGAAGGGATCGGACGAGGTCATGATCCCGTCGATCGTGCGGTCGTCGCCACCGAAGTCCAGCTCCTCGAACACGACGCCTCGGCCGCGAAGGCGAGTCATCTCCGCCCGCAGATCTGGAACCCGCCAGCCCGCGACCGTGTTCTTCGCTGTGCCCGCGGCCGACGTCTCGAAGACCGTGAAGATCGTCGAGTCGACCTGGTACACGAGCAGGCTGGGAAAGGCCAGCAGCGGCTCCAGCCCCAGCCGTTCGGCATACCACTCGCGGGCCTTGCCGATGTCCGCCGTCGCCAGGCTCGGATGGACGATGTAGTCGCTGAGCATTGGAGCCTCCCAGCTGTCGATCACACGAGAGAACGGCGCAAGCCGCGAAGGCCAGGCCCTCGCGGCTTGCGCGGTCCTTCTCAGATGGGCGTGCCGCGCCAGTACAGCGAGGCGGGCACGGCGCTGCAGTTGAAGATGATGCCGCTGTCGACCGAGATCGCGTCGCCGCCGTCGAGGTCGGCCTGCAGCTGGGTCATCGTCGTCACGTGCGTGTTCGCGGCAGCGCTGTTCGTGAACAGCACCACGTAGACGTGCCAGGCGACGTTCCAATCGCCACCAGTGTTCGCAAGCCCGATCAGGTGATCATGGCCGGGAACCGCGGCCGGATCCGTGCCGTACACACCCGACTCGAGGCCCGTGGCCGCGCCGGCGATCAGGCCGTCGTGGTCGGGGCAATTGCCGGGGACGCCCATGCAGTTGAGCGTCCAGCCGGGGTAGCTCGCGGGGTACACGACGATGTACAGCGGGGCGACAGCGTGATCATTGGCCTTCGACGGGAACGGGGCTCCCGTCGGCGTGAGGATGTACGTCAGCGCACCTGTGTTGTAGTCGTAGGCGGGCTCGATGGCTCCGCCGTGGCCCTGGCTCACATTGCCGATCAGCCGGTCGCCGCTCGGGGCTGGGGTGGCACTGACGGGGACCGCGGCCAAGAGCACTGAGACCACGGCCGCCGCGAAGATGAACGATCGACGACGCTTCGACATGCTGGTTCCTCCTTGGGCCGCGCACGCGGCCCTCGACTTCAGCCGGTACGCCAAGCCCTCGGCTGGGCGGTCTGGCTCCTCTGGTTGGTTGGCCCGGCGGTGGCCGGAGCCCTAGCAGGCCGCCGCGGGTCCGTGGAAGGCCGCGTACGGGTTGAGATCGCCCATGAACGTGTAGCGACCGCCGTTCGGGCTGGCGGACTGCGTGGCCTGAGAGGTCACGTTCGGTGTCTCACGAGCGAACCAGGGCAGGAAGACGATGTCCTGGCTGTGCCAGGAGCCGTCGGCATATGGCCCGGTGTCATAGGCGTTGCCCGGTACCGTGAACGCCACGCGATCGACGGGATCGCCGACCTCGAGCAGCCTTCCGCAGCCACCCTGGGGAGGGAGTGGCGAGTCGTACGCGCCGATGAGGTTGTTGTCGAACGGATCGTCGGCCCACTCTGCGAGCTCGTGCGCAAACACCGAGACATCCGACTCGAACGGCGCAAAGGCGGGGTTGTACGTGCCCGGCCTGAGGTAGGTCGCATAGCCCCAGGTCTGGAGGGGCGCGTTGCCCTGGGCGTTGCTCCTGCCGGTTCCGTAGCCCTGAAGACGCGAGGCGGCGTGCCAGCCAAGTGCGCCGCCGCCGATCGGACCGATGATCAGGTTGTCGCCCACGAACAGGATGAGGTGCGTCGGATCGGGATTCCATTGTCCCCACGGGGCGTCGAATGGGTAGTTATTGCAGTAGCCATACACGACCCCGCGGGAGTTCTGGAAGACCGCTCCACCGGCCCGCGAGCAGTTCACGGTCCATGGCGACAACACCGTTGGACGAAGCCGCACGTGGTACGAGGTGCCGACGCGATTGAACTGCGACCGCATGATCGCGTCTTCGAACTGAACGCCGGTGTTGCCGGCGGAGAGCTCGCCGCCCGGAACGACGGCGACGTTCCCTGACGTGTCCATCGCGCCCGTGACCCAGGGCGTCGACGAAAAGTCGGTCGGGCTGAAGATCGGCGATGCGAGGAGGCGGGGAATGATGTCGGAGCCGCTGAGGCGGTAGTTCCCTTGGCTCGTGAAAACGGCGTCGACCGGAATGATGTCGACCGGAATCGTCACGTCCTGTTGCAGGGCCGGATCGGCGCCCACCATGTTGAAGCCGTAGCTGGTGCCGTCGAACGGATCCGTGAACTGGCCATGCCAGTGAGCCACCGTCCGGTCGGTCGGCAACGGCGCCGCGCCCGCGCCCGTGACGAAGACCGGCTGGCCCGGATCACCCTGCGGCAGGCCTGCCGGGCTCGTCGCGTTCGCGTTCGGAGCTCGCAGGACCATCGATCCCATGAGGGTGAGGGCGGCTGCGACGACGACCTTCGCCTTGGCTCGGGGGGCGTGGCTTGACGATCGGGACGACGCCGTGGCCTCGCGGACGCGCGGGGCCGCGCCTCGAAGGGCATCGAGCAGCACTTTCGGAGAGGCCATGTCGCTCGCGTCGCGCGAGATGTGGCTGAACACGATCGTCCGGTTGGGCGTGACGATGATCGAACCGCCGAGCTGGGCCTCGTCGGCGGTGTTGTGGCCGAGCAGGACCCGGTTCTGGGCCATGGCCAGGAGGCCTCGCGCGACAACGCGCGGGCCGATGAGCTCATCGAGGGCCGCCAGTTTCGTGCCCGCCCACAGGTAGGTCACCCTGTCGATGTCGGTGAGGATTTGCAGGTCGATTCCAAGGTGTCTCCGAAACCGCCTGGCGTCATCCGGGGTGCCCTGGCCGATGAGGACCAGCCGCGCACCGGCCTCCTGAAACCGGCCCCGAGCCCGGTTGAGCTGGACCGCATACGCCCGGCAGAACGGACAGCCGAACTGGCGGAGCCACACGATGACGGCGGGTCCATCCGCCCAGAGGTCTCGCAGGCGTACCGGAGATTCGTCCTGGTCTGGGAGTGCGATGTCGGCAATGGCGTCGATGTGTTCGGGAGTTCCCGCCTGCTCCCGAGCTCGCACCGTGTCGAGCATCCAGGAGGGCCAGCGACTCGGGTTGTGGAAGCGCTCGAAGGCCACTCTGCGCGGTCCGTCGAGCGGCATGCTCCACTGGCGGTGGTCGTGAATGTCCAGCGGCGACTGGCCCGGCATGTCCTCTTCTCCCGTGGCGGAATGTGAGGACACCCTAGGAACGAAGCGTTCCGGAATCGTTCCTCGCTACGGCGAGGGCTGGGTCTCCAAGCGGTGGGCCGAGGCAGCCTCGACATGGGCCCGCAGGTCGCTCACGGTCCTGGACCAGGGCCCGCCCTGCCACATCTCGCTGATGCGTCCGGCCTCATCGAGGTGCCGGCGCGCGCTCCCGAGGTCACCGACGTCCGCGAATGCTCTGGCAGCGGCCACGCGGAAGCTCATCGAACACTGCTGACACACGTCGCTGTTAGCCAGCGCCCGCTCCCCGTCGGCCGCGACGGTCGCCGCTTCGGCAGGATCGGCGGCAGCCTCGACCATCGCCCCGTGGATCTTCACGAGCAGGTGCGAACCGAGCGGATCGCCCTCCGCCAGGCGAAGGGCAGTCTGGAGCAGCCGGCGCGCCTTCCATCGTTGCCCGAGCGCCGTCGACGCCTCGGCCAGCCGCTCCAACGAGATCGACTCCCCCGAGTTCGTCCGGGTGTCGCGGTGCAGCTCGGCCGCATGCCGCAGCGTGGCCTCGGCCTCCCCGGCCTCACCGTTGAGCAGCTGGGTCTCGCCGCGGATGAGCGCGGCGTGGGCGGCTGCTCGTGTCGAGCCGGTGGTCCCGGCAGCCTCCTCGAGATCCGTTGCGAACCGCGCCATCTCGGTCAGGCCGTCGGGCAGGTACAAACAGAACTCGGTGAAGCACAGGTTGGAATCGAACACGAATGGCGCGACATCGGGGGTTCGTCGGACGGTTTCGAGCAGCTCGTCCCGAAGATAGTTGCGCCACCGGCCGCGAGCGACGCCGATCGACGCGAGCAGGCTGCTCGCCTCGCCGACCTGCGCTCCAAGCCCGGCGTCGACGGCCAGCGCCCGCGCCTCGAGCGCCGTGCGCTCAGCCTCCTCGAGATCATTGCGCTTCCAATGGATCATGCCCCAGGCCAGGAGAGCCCTCGCCCGCTCGGCCGCCGTCGGTGCATCCTGCCCCTCGCGTTCGAGGACCTGTTCGTAGAGGGCCACGGACAGCGGGTCCGGACCGACGCCCAGCTCTTCCCTGAGGACTTCGCGAAGCCGTTCGAACTGGCGAATGGCGGCCTGGCGATTGCCGGCGTCCAGATACCCGCGGATCAGCTCCCGGTGGGCTTCCTCGTCTGTCGCGTCGACTTCGAGGACGCGGCTCCACAGGCCGGCGCCGCGGAGCATCCGCAGATACATCTCTCGCAGCGCGCGCCGGCGATCCTCGGACCATGATTCGTCGCGATCGTCCGGCAGGAGGTCGCCCGCGTAGAGATCGACCGCCTCGCGGAAGGCCCTGGCGTCGCCGCCCGACCCGGCTGACGTGCTCGCGACGTCGAACTGCTCGACGTCCGTCGTGACCGTGCCATCGGGCCAAAGTTCGATCGTGCCGGCACGGACGGCGATCGCTGCCTCGCCACCGAGTGCGCGGCGAGCGAAGTGCACCGCTTTCCGAACGTTGACGCCGCCCGCTTCCGGCGAAACCCCGGGCCAGAGCGCCTCGATGACGTCGTCGCGGGTCAGCCGGTGCCGGGGGGCCAGGGCCAGCACCTTGATCAGCGCCGCGGCGCGTCCCTGACGCCAGGCGTCACGAGGCACCGGCCGGCCGTCGATGTCCGCGCGGAAATCCCCCAGGAGGGTGAGAGCCAGCCCGCTCATACGGCAGAGAGTACCCATCTGCGGCCGATCCGCACGAGACCCGGCGCGCCGTGACCGCCTGTCGCCAACGCTCGTTCGCAGAACGATCGCGGAACGCTCGACGCATAGGTTGTGCTCGATTTCTGAACGCACGGACAAGGAGGACCCATGTCGGCGAGACGATCGATCATCCAGCGAGCCAGCCTTGGTCTGTTCGGCGCAGCCCTGCTCGCCGCATGCGGGGGATCGCCCGGAACGCCGGCAGCCTCGGTGGCGGCGACGGCATCGGCCGCGGCGACGGCAACGGCTGCACCGGCGTCACTCGGGCCCGCCGCGGTGACGATCCAGGCGACCGATGGGGGGATCACCGGTTCTTCGCCCCAGTTCGCTCCCGTGGATATCAGCATCAAGTCGGGCGATGTCCTCCGGGTGACCGACACGGGCACCAGTGAGCACAACCTCACCATCGACGTGACCGGGCTGATCCCGACGTCCAGCGCGAGCCGGTCCGACCGCGTCCTCATCGCCGTCGACCTCCTGAACAGGTCGGCCCAGGCCCCGATCAATCTGCCGCCCGGCACGTACAGGTTCTACTGCTCGATCGACTTCGGGAACGGTGCGGGCCACACGTCCCTGCAGGGCACCGGCATGGTGGGCACGCTCACGGTGCACTGAGCGGGAGTTTGGCTGGCGAGGAAGGATTCGAACCTTCAATCCCCTGATCCAGAGTCAGGTGCCTTACCGTTTGGCCACTCGCCAGCGATGGGGCGTCAGAGCCCCGGGACCGGCACGGAGTCTACCAGCGGGTCGCGAGAGGTTCGAATGGCGCATCCATCGAGCGTGCGGGCGTACGTCGTCGACAAGCCCGGCGGCGTCTTCCAGCGCGGGCTCGCGAGCGTCCCCTGGGCGCTCCTGCCCGAGGGCGAGGTCCTCATCCGGGTCGCCTGGTCGTCGGTCAACTTCAAGGACGGCCTCGCGGCCGCGGTGGACGGCAAGGTCGCGCGGACGTATCCATTGATCCTCGGGATCGACCTGGCGGGAACCGTCGTCGAGTCGAGCGTCCCGACGGTCCGACCCGGCACCGAGGTCATCGCCCATGGCTATGACCTCGGAACGAGCCACCACGGCGGGTTCGCCGAGTACGCGTCGGTCCCCGCGAACTGGGTCGTGCCGCTCGACGGCCT
>Ga0163163_10004555_pt1 | contig 11841 bp, 11 predicted proteins | sample S65metaG_FD_119766 | JGI IMG/M metagenome (GOLD analysis project Ga0163163, IMG submission 119766) | Switchgrass rhizosphere microbial communities from Kellogg Biological Station, Michigan, USA - S6-5 metaG | ecosystem: Host-associated > Plants > Roots > Rhizosphere > Soil | place: USA... | reverse complement strand
CGACCAGCGAATACTTGCCCGCACGCTCGAGCAGGAATGCGTTCACCGCGATGGGCAGCGAGTCGCCGGGCTGCTTACCGGCGAGCCGCGCGGTCTCGGCCGTGTCCATGCCGAGCACCACGTCGAGCGGAGCCGCCAGCACGCCGTCGCTGAGCGCGGTCACGGCGATGTCGCCGATCTGCTTGCTGTTGGAGCGCATCATATCCTTTCGCGACTTCGTCCCGCCGGCGGCAAGCCCGCCATCACGAGGCGCCCGGCACGATCTGGATCAGCTCCTTGAGCTGACCTTCATTGAGCGGTGCCGGCAGAAACTTGAACTGGACCGCGTCCTTCATGCTCTCGTCGAGGCCGGAAATCGTCGCGGTCTGCAGGCTCCCCTTCGGGATGAAGTCCTTGAGCATCAGCCGCACCGCCGGTTCCGACAGGCCGGAAAACGCGATATAGCGCGGCACCGCCTCGGGACTGGAATACATCCACGCGACGGTCTCGTTATAGGCCTTCATGTAGCGCGCGAACGCGTCCTTCTTCGCCGCCAGGTTCTGCGCGTTGGTGATCTGCACGCGGATGGTCTGGCCGCGGACGGCGGCGATGTCGCTGGCGCGCGCGATCATGCGGGCTTCGCCCTTGTCGAGCAGGTCGAGCACGAACGGCGCCACCGCCCAGCCCACGTCCACCTGGCCCGACATCACCTGGGTGATCGTCCCGGCGCTGTCGCCGGTCGCGACCGGCCGCGCCTTGAGGCCGTATTCGCTGATGAAACGCAGCACCACGATATGGGACGAGGCGCCGTTGGTGGAATAGGCGATGGTCTGGCCATTGACCTCGCGGATCGAATGCAGCGGCGATTTGGCGGCAACCCACCAGAACGTCTCCCCCGAGCCGGTCGAGCTCGCGCCGATGATGCGGATGGGCGCACCCTTGCCGTAGGCGCCGAGGCTTCCGAGCACGCCGGCGCTCAAGCCCACGTCGACCGCGCCGGAGACGACGACCTGCAGCGTCTCGCCGCCGCCCTGGGTGTAGAGAATGTCGAGATCGAGGCCGTGCTTCTGAAAGATGCCGGCCTGCTTGCCGAGCTCCGGGATCGCGCCTTCCCAGCTCCCGCGGATGGGCGACGCGATCTTCAGCGTCTCGGCGGCAAGCGCATGCGGCATGGCGCAGGCGAGAACCGCCGCCAGCACCGCAAGCAATCCGCGTTTGCTCATGCGTTTCTCCCTTCTGCTTCCAGGGCTCCGTATGCTCGGCTCGTTATGCCCGGGCTTGACGCGGGCATCCATCGAAACAAAGCGCTTCATCGAGGCGATGGATTGCCGGGTCAAGCCCGGCAATGATGACGGACAGGCCGCCGTTCATGGGGTGGCCGGCTCCGCGACTCGCCGCGGCGTACGCGCACCTTCCTCGCGCAGATACGGCATGACGTCCTTGGCGAACAGGCGCAGATTCTTCTCCGTCAGCTCGGCGGGAAGGGTCGCGATCTGCAGCATGGCGATCAAATTGCCGACGCCGAGGTCGCGCGCATAGGCGGCGAGGCGCTCGCGCACGGTGGCGGCGCTGCCGGCCACCACCATGCCGAGCTCGATCAGATTCTCGGCGGTCATCTCCATCATGCGGAAGGCGAACTTGCTCTCGATCAGCGATTTGGTCGAGGCAATCGACGAATAGCCGGGCGGCATCCGCATCTCGAGTGGATAGTGCAGGAACTTATTGAAGAACGCTTCGATATGCGGCTTGAGCTCGCGCCGCGCGATCTCGTCCGTCTCGGCGACATAGGTCGGGATCGCCCAGCCGAGCTGCGAAGGCTGGGATTCATAACCCTCGCGTTCCGCCACTTGACGATAGAGATCGAACGCCTTCTTGGCTGATTTCACCGGGCTGAAGGTCTGCAGATAGGTATATTTGCGCTGCGCCGATGCGCACCATTCGACCGTCTCCGAGCTTCCCTGCGAGGGAATCCACACCGGCGGGTGCGGCTGCTGCAGCGGCCGCGGCCACAGATTGACGTAATCGAACTGGTAATGGCGGCCGTGATAGCGGAACGGCCCCACCTCGGTCCATGCCCGCAGGATCAGCTCGTGCGCCTCGTAATAGCGCGCGTGCGAGTAGGTGGGATTGACGCCGCTGGCGAAATATTCCGTGCCGATGCCGCGCACGAAGCCGGTGATGATGCGGCCTCCGCTCATCTGGTCGAGCATGGCGAATTCCTCCGCCACCGCCACCGGATTGCTCACCAGCGGCAGCGCGCGGCCGAGGATGGCGATCTTCGCCTGCTTGGTCGAGCGTGCGAGCGCCGCCGCGATCAGATTGGGCGCCGGCATCAACCCGTACGCGGTCTGATGGTGCTCGTTGACGCAGATGCCGTCGAAGCCGAGCTGATCGGCGAGCTCGAGCTCCCCGATGTAGCGGGCGTAAAGCTTCTGTCCGACCGCGCGATCGAAATAGGAATTGGGCAAGGTGACCCACGCCGAATTGTGGCGCTCGGTGTAGCTGAGATCCAAATCCGCATAGGGCATGAGGTGAAAAAAGAACGTCTTCATCCCTTCGCTCCTCGAAAGAAGGCGTCGAGCCGCGTGCCGACCTCGTTCGCGCGCTCGATCGGCAGCGCGTGTCCCGACCTCGGCAGGGCGACCAGCTCGGCGCGGCGGATTTCGCGCTTGAACGGAACGTGACAGCCGAACGGGACCACCTGATCGTCCTCGCCCCACATCAGCAATGTTGGAACATCGATGCGATGCAGCCAATAGGGCAATTGCGGATTGTGCATGCGCGGGTTCCAACCGAGCCGCGCCAACGCCGTGCGGTTCTGCAGGCCGATGTCGATGTCGAGCTCCGCCTGTTGCCGCTGCCACTCCTGCGCCAGCTTGGCGTCGTGGAATTGCCGGCGCGCGAACTCCTCCACCGTCCAGGCGAAGATATCGTCGAACATGGCCTCGCGCGTTTCGACGCCGGCGGGCGCAAGCAATGCGAGCGACGCCAGGGCGCCGGTATTGCGGACCGCGATCTCCGCCGCGATCCAGCCGCCCAGGCCATGTCCGACCAGATGAACATCGCGCAGCTGCAGCGCCTGCATCAGATCGAGATAGAAGAACGCGACGTCGCCGACGCTCATCATCCAGTCCGGGATCTGTCCCCGTCCGAAGCCCGGATGCTCCGGCGCCAGGACGCGGTAGCCGCCGCTGAGCTGGTCGAGCAACGGATCCCACGACGCCCCCGCGGCGCCGTGCAGGAACAGCACGGTCGCTCCCGCTCCGGCCTCGCGATAGCCGAGCTTCGTGCCTGCGACTTCGATTGTTGCTTCTCGCATAGGCCTCCCCAGGCGGCGCCCATTAAGGCGCATTGTGTTGTCTGCGCCAGGCTCTCCAAGGCATGGCGCTCCGGCGCGGCGCGATGATAGGACACGCCTTTCCGCGCAAAGTCTGCCGACCGCAGGTTGCTCCGTTGTTGCCGAGGCTGGCAGGCAAGCGGTATCGTCGTCCGGCCGACGCCAATCGGGCGGTAGACCCGCATTCGATCAAAAACAACGGCAGTCCAAGACGCGCCTGGGGAGGCGATGCAGGCGATTGCACATTGCGCCGCCGTGATCGGCCTGGCCGCGCTGGCATTGCCGGCGCCGCCCGCGCGCGCGCAGGACTATCCCAATCGCACCGTCACCATTGTGGCGCCGTCGGCTCCCGGCGGCATGTACAGCATTCTTGCCCGGCTGATCGGCGGCAAGCTCGAGCGGCTCTATGGAAAATCCTTCGTGGTCGAGAACCGCCCGGGCGCGAGCTCGGTGACGGGGCCGTCGCGGTGATCCGCGCGCCGGCCGACGGCTACACCCTCATGGTCGCGACCAGCTCGACCCTGGCCACCAACGTGACCCTGCACAAGAACCTGCCCTACGATCCACTCACCGATTTCATCCCGATCACGCTGATTGCGCTCTCCCCCGAAGTCCTGCTGGTCAACGCGGCGCTGCCGGTCCGCTCGATCGCCGACCTCGTCAAGCTTGCGCGCACCACACCGGGCGGGCTGTCGTTCGGCTCGGCCGGCCCGGGAACCGCGCAGCATCTCAACGGCGAATTGCTCAAGGCCGCGCTCGGCATCGAGATGCACCATATTCCCTACAAGGGCATTCAGCCGGCCCTCAACGATCTCGCCGGCGGACATATCGCGCTGATGTCGGCGCCGATTCCGGTCGCGCTGCCGCTGGTACAAGGCGCACGGGTGCGCATGCTGGGGGTGACGACGAAAGAGCGGGTGGCGGCCATTTCCGATGTGCCGCCGCTCGCGGAGATCGGCGTGCCCGGCTACAACGCGCCATCGTGGTTCATGCTGGTCGCGCCGGCCAAGACGCCGCGCGCGATCGTCGACAAGCTGCACAACGACCTGCGCGCGGTCCTGGACGAGGCCGACGTGCGCGATGAATTCATCATGCGCCAGGGCCTCATTCCGGTGCGTTCACCCCCGCCCGACGAGCTCAACCGCTTCATCGCCAGCGAGATCGTCCGCCTCGGCGACATCGTCAGGAAAGCGGGCCTCGCGAACTCGGAGTAGGATATGTTGCGGTTTGAGTTCCGGACGGGCCGCGGAGCGGCATAGCCAGCCCCTCGATATTGAGAAGATCAATGATGACCCTGCTGCCGCGTTACGCCGCACTGATCCTGAGCCTGGCCGCAATTGGCGGCACGCCGCAACGTGCGCAGGCGCAGGCGGCCGACTACCCGAACCGGCCGGTCAGCTTCATCGTGCCGTTTGCGCCGGGCGGAGTGACCAGCCTGTTCGCCCGTATCCTCGGACAGAAGCTCGAGCAACGCTTCGGCAAGCCGTTCGTGGTGGAGAACCGGCCGGGCGGCGGCGGGATCACGGCGGCGACGGCCGTCGCCAATGCCACGCCCGACGGCTACACCATCATGATGGCATCGAGCACGGTGCTGGCGATCAACGTCACCATGCGTAAAAACCTGCCCTATGACCCGCGCACGGCGCTCACGCCGATCGCGCTGCTGGCGCGCGTGCCGTTCGTGCTGGTGGTCAATCCGGCACTGCCGATCCAGTCGGTGGCCGACCTGGTCAAGCTCGCGCGCGAGAAGCCTGGTCAGATCGCCTTCGGAACGCCCGGACCCGGCACGTTCCATCATCTCAATGCCGAAATGTTCAAGGGTATTTTCGGCCTCGATCTCGTGCACGTTCCCTACAAGGGCTCGGCGCCGGCACTCAACGACCTCGTCGGCGGCCATATCCAGATGATGTTCTGCGACGTGCCGCCGGCGATGTCGCTGATCCAGGCCGGCAAGATCCGCGCGCTCGGCGTCACCACGGCGGAGCGGGTCCCGGCGGTGGCGGATATTCCCCCGCTCGCGGACGTGGGCGTCCCCGGCTACGACACCGCCTCGTGGCATACGGTGACGACCACGGGCAACGTGCCGGCGCCGATCGTCGACAAGCTCTACGCCAATATCCGCGACATCATGAGCGACCCCGCGGTGACGGAAGCTTTGGTCAAGGATGGCGCCATCCCGCAGGTGAGCCCGCCGCCGCAGGAATTGAAAGGCTTCGTCGAGCGCGAGATCGTCCGCTGGGGCAAGGTGATCGACCAGGCCGGACTCGCGGGTTCGGAATAGCGGCCCTCCCGCGCAACTAAAAAATGCGCCCGGCCCCAGCGGGCCGGACGCACTGGCATGTGAAGCTCGAAAGCGGACGAAAGCAGCCCGCCGCGACGTCGGTCAGATGCGCCGGAAGGTGTCCACGCCGCGCACGCGCCGGCCGCCGTAGGTCATGACCCATTGCACCACGACGGTGGTCGCGTTGATCATGCGGCCGCGCCACAGCGTGACCGACTTGCAATCGAGCGACCAGGCCTTCCAGGCCTGGAATTGGATCAGGGGGCCCCGCATACCCCCGGCGACGTCATACACGGCGCCCGGGCAGGGCGGGCCATAGTTGATGAAGACGCCGTTGAAATTTCCCGCCGGGCCGACCGCCAAAACCTTCAGGAGCGAACCATTCTGGTTCTGCCAGACCGACGGAAACAGCGCGGGCTGGGCCGACGACGTAGCGACGGAGGCGACCAAAAGAAAGAAAGCAGCGATGATGCGGTACATATCTATCTTCCCTCGTCGTGGTGGTTCATGGGTGTCGGGGGTGGTATTTGGATAATGATATTTGCCCCGCGGCAATGTCCAAAAGGCTGTCTACAAACATTTCCGCACTTCTGCAACCATGGTAGCGAAGTAAGGTTTAACGGTTCTAGTCTCCGCTTCCGACCCTTCAGTCGCTGCGAAGCGGCCTCGCCGACTCGCGTCGTTCTGCTAATTGCGGGCGGCGATGCGGCGGGACTCGGGGTTTGCGGACTTGACGTTTGCGGACTTGGCGTTTGCGGACTTGGCGTTTGCGGACTTGGCGTTTGCGGACTTGGCGTTTGCGGCTTGGGATTTGCGGCTTGGGATTTGCGGCTTGGGATTTGACCTCACGCTCCGCGATCCGCGCGCCCGGGCTGGCAACGGCGGATTCTGCAACGGCGGCCAAAGCTCCCGCGCGCAAATTCGTCACGGAATCTTCTTTACCGGCTTGGGATCGAGCCCGAACACCTTCGCCGCCGTGCCGCCGAGGATGTTGCGCCGTCCGCTCTCGCTCAGGAACGGCAGGTCGTAGATCACGCTCGGCAGATCGAAATCCCAGTGCGGGTAGTCCGACGACCACATCAGCTGGGTTTCCGCGTTGATCATCTTGAACGTCGCCTCGAGAATGGAGCGGTCGCGCGGCTTCTCCATCGGCTGCGAGGAATAGTACATCTCGCGCATATACTCGCTCGGCTTGCGCTTGAGCGACGGACAATCCGACGTGCGCATCATGTAGGAATGATCGAGCCGCTGCATCAGGCAATAGGCCCAGGTAAGGCCGCTCTCGATCCACATCACCTTGAGCTTGGGAAAGCGCTCGGGCAGACCATTGATCACCCAGTTGGTCATGTGGACCATATTGAACCACATGAAGCCGAGCGCATGGACCGAGATGAAACGGTTGGTCAGCGACAGCGACTGGTCGTTCCAATTGTAGGCCGCATGGAATGCGATGGGCTTGCCCATCTCCTCGAGCAGGGCATAGGTCTTGACGTAGGCGTTGTCGTGCACCGGCTTGTAGCGCGGCGAGGTCACCATGAATCCGACCACGCCCTTCTTGTCGCCGAAATCCTTCACGGTCTTATAGGCCGCTTCGGGGTCGTTGAACGGAAGATAGAGCATCGAGATGATGCGCGGCTCGACGGCGAGAACGCGCTCGCAGAGCCAGGCATTGTAGGCCCGGCACATCGCCACCTCGACCTCGACCTGGGGATGCAGGCCGAGGAACAGCATCGGCGTCGGGAACAGGCAGGAATAATCGACGCCCATGGCGTCCATCCATTCCAGCGTCATGCCGACGTCGCGGTGATGGGGTGCGCCGAGCTTGTCGTGCCGACGGATGTCGTGCCGGCGCAGCTCATGGCGGATGATGCGCCCGCCGATGTCCTGATAGCCGATCTGGCCGCCCAACATGGAGGCACGGCCGCCGCGCTTCGCCGATTCGACCGCCTGACGGCGGATCACCGGACTTTCGATGTACTCGAATACGTCCTTGTAGGATTCGCTCTCATAGTGGTGCGCGTCGACGGAATAGTCCTCGGCGGCTAGCTTGCGGACTTCGCTGCGGACCATATCCATGGGCGCCCTCTCCTGCTCTAAAGCTTTAGCTTCGACGCGTTTTCCAGCGCGCTTTCAGGCGCCACCGGTTAGCCGCCCGAAAAACGCGACGCTAAGCGACGACGAAGATGTCGTCGCCGCGCCGGACCACGTCGAACTTCTTCAATCTCAGCCGCCGGTCGCCGACGCACTCGCCGGTCTTGAGCTCGAATTCGTAGCCGTGCCACGGGCAGACGAAATGCACGTCGTCGGAGAATGTCTGGCCTTGGTAGCTGCGGTCGGGTCCGATCACGTCGACCACCCGATTGATCATCAGCCCCTCGCACGCCGGCCCGCCGGAATGGACGCAGTAGTTGCTGTAGGCGAAATAATCGCCGTCTTTGTAGAACACGCCGATTTCGGCGCTCCCGGCAACGACGATCCGCCGATCGCCGTCCTGCATCTCGGACGCCTTGGCAACGAAGCATTCGGGCATGGTCCGCCTCCCTCGCGATCATCCTAGATTGGAATCGTGCCATGGTGAATCGCGATTTTGCCCGAGCACCTGCGCGCTCCGTGGACCCTGACGAACGCCCCGCAGCGCGCCGAGGCCGCGTGTTCGGGGGGCCGCGGCATGGCCCGCCAACCGCAAGTCGCAGCCGGCGGAGCGCGCCCCGGGTCAGTCGGCCAAGCGACACGGCGCCAAGCCGGCCGCGCCCGCGTAAGGTTAGCGCGCAAATATTTCATCGGCGCTGGTGCCGGAGTGTAGAGTTTTCTCGACGAGCAATTCCGCTGTTGCTACAGGTTGCAGGTCGAGCCAGCCCCTGATCGCGACGCAGTGCCGGGCGGGCGTCGGCGGCGGTGTAAATGGCCGCGCCGCGGGCTCTGAACCAGTTGATAAAACAACCGGTTAGCCGGCGGGTGCGGACGCACAAGGGGGCTGACGCGCGCGCTGATTCACGTCGGCGGGCCGTTGCAGCGATCGACGACATGCGAGCGCATGGACGCGTAGCAGGCAAGCATCGTCGTGCCATCGTGCCAGTCAAGCGCTGCCGATCGTATTTTGAACATTTGTTCATTTTCTGGATCGAACCTGTTCTCAGTGCCCTGATTCACATCTCCTGGCTGCGATTACTCGCTTTGCTGCCGGCGGCCACACGCTGCGACGATCCCCTGCGAATGGTCCTCACGCGCTCCGCGCTGCTGCTTGTTTGCGTCTTGTCGCTCGCGCCCGGCGCTATGGCGCAGTCGCCCGCCGACACACCGCCGGCTGAACCGGTGCGGCGCGAAATTCTCGCCGTCTATGACAGCCGCGAGGAGCCGAGACCCGATCAGACGCGGATTCACCGTTTCGCCGAGATGCCGCTCAACCATCTCGGCCTGGTCGTCACCTACTGGGACGTCAATGCCGGCTTTCCCGGCGCGGAACGTATGGCGAATGTCCGCGGCGTTCTCACCTGGTTTCGGCGCACGCCCCCGCCCCTGTTCAATCTCTGGGGCCGCGAGCAGGTCCGCCAGGGCATTCGCACCGTCATCCTCGGCGACGGCGGGCTGCCATCGGGGAACACGGCGTTCGCGGACGCCAATCGACTGTTCGCGGAGATCGGTTTCGGCCTCAGCGGCGGCCTGGTCGATCTGACCTACGGCGCCCGTATTCTGCAGCGGGACGCGCTGATCGGCTTCGAGCGTCCGCTCGATCCGGTGCTGCCGGCGTTTCCGATCATCGGGACGTTCGGCGCCGACGTATCGTCGCACCTCGTGCTGGAGCATCGCGAAGGCGATCTGGTACTCGCGAGCAGTGTCGTGATCACCAGCAGCCGTGGCGGCTATGCCGCGAACGGCTATTTCGTCTACGAAGAGCCGGGCACCGGCCGCACCAAATGGATCATCGATCCATTCGCGTTCTTCCAGAAGGCGTTCGGCGTGGAGACCATGCCGATTCCCGACGTGACCACGCTTTCGGGTCGCCGCATCTGGTTCAGCCATATCGACGGCGACGGCTGGAACAACGTGTCGCGCGTCGAAGCCTATCGCGAGAAGCCCACGATCGCGGCGACCGTCATCTTGCGCGAGCTCATCGCGCCCTATCCCGATCTGCCGGTGGCGGTCGGCGTCATCGGCGCCGACATCGACGAAAAGTACGGCACCCCCGAAGCCGGCCGCCAGACCGCGCGCGACCTCTACCTCCTGCCCCAGGTCGAGGTCGCCACGCACTCCTACACCCATCCCTTCCAATGGAGCTTCTTCGAGAACTACGACCGGGCGCTGGAAGAGCGCCTCACCGGCCCCGATGAGACCGAATGGAAGGCGGTGCTGGGCGAGCGTATGCGCCGTCTCGCCAAGCGGCTCTTTCCCGGACTGACCCGCAAGGGCGAAGCCGAGAGCAAAATCGTCGAGGACGATCCGCCGCGGGCCTACAGCGATTTCCCGTTCGATCTCGATCAGGAAATTCGCGGCGCGATCACCGCGGCCGAGGAGGTCGCCCCCGAGGGCAAGCATGGGACGCTCTACCTATGGAGCGGCGGCGCCGAGCCGTTCGAAGGGGCCATCGCACGGACGCGCCGGCTCGGCTTGCGCAACCTCAACGGCGGCGATTCCCGTTTCGACGCCGACTATCCTTCCATCAGCTATCTGTCGCCGATCTCGCGCGCCGCCGGCGCCGAACGGCAGATCTATGCCGGCAACGCCAACGACTACATCTACATCACCGACGGAAACGGCCGCGACCACGGCTTTTTGCACCTCGAGGCCACCGTCAACGCCACCGAAACGCCGCGGCGGCTCAAGCCGATCAACGTCTACTACCACATGTTCGCCGGCGAACGCGCCGCCCAGCTTGCGGGCGTGCGCCATCACCTCGATTTCGCCCGGCAGGCGCTGGTGACGCCGATCGGAGCATCACATTACGCCGCCATCGCCGACGGCTTCTTCGCGACGCAAATGATGGCGCTCGGCGACTCGAGCTGGCTCATCCAGAATCGCGGCGCGCTGCAGACCGTGCGCTTCGACGATGCGGCCGGTCTCACCATCGACTTCACGCGCAGCGTCGGCGTCCTCGGGCAGCGCAAGAAGGGAAGCTCGCTCTATGTGGCGCTCGACGAGGCGCAGGACGACGTGGTCGTCGCGCTCGGGCTCGACAACGGCGACAGCGCGGACATATCGGCCCCGCATCTGATCGAGGGTCGCTGGACGTTCCGCGACATGCGCCGGCAGGACTGCGGCTTCACGGTCATGGCCAAAGGCTACGGCACGGGACAAATGACCTGGGGCGGGCTGCGGCCCGGCATCTATCACGTCGCGGTACGCACCACCAGCGAGACGGTGTGGGAGGATATCGCCGAGGTGGGCGATGACGGACGGCTGGCGCTCACCGCCGACGCGGATGCCGTCAATCCACTCGAGATCGAGGTGGCGTGTTCAGACGATAACGGCCGGCCCTGATGTTTCGTCATATCGCTCTCATCGTCTCGTTGACCGCGGTGGCGCTGGCCGCGGGCGTTGCCATGGTGCCGGGCGAGCGCGAGCAATGGACCATGCTGGTCCGCGACGGCCGCAACCAGGAGGCACTCAAGGCGCTCGAGACCCGCTATCGCGCCGGCAAGCGCGAGGTCGATGCAGTCCTGCATCTCTACAAGCTCTACATGTCGTTTGCCGAGATCGAGCAAGCGACGCGCATCATGCAGGAGTTCGCCGCCGACCACGGCGACGATCCCGCGGCCGTCGCGCTGCTGGCGAAGCATTACGGCGACGTGCAGGACAAACCGGCGCAGATTCGCACGCTCGAAGAGCTGTTCGACCTGTCGCCGTCGGTGCAGACCGCCCGCGAGCTGCTGGCCCACTACCGCCTGGAAGGCACGTTCGACCGCGAAGAGACCCTGCTGCGGACCCTGCTCGCCAACCAGATCATCGCGCCCAACGATGCCGAGCGGCTGGGGCTGATGTTGGCGGCGCGCGGCGACCTTTACGGCGCGCGCGAAGCGCTCACGCGTTTCGACGAGATCGCCAATCCGGAACGCAACATCGGGCGCCTCGCCTTGTTCGACGTGCTGGTGCAAATCGGCGACAAGACCACGGCCCTGCAAAAGGCGGCGTCGTGGATCGGGTATTGGCGCAAAGCAAGCAATCATCGGACGGCGGGGGCGGACATTCCCTCCGTTCGCCTGGTGCGGATGATGATGGCGGTCGACGAGGCGACGGCGAGCCGACTCCT
>Ga0163163_10004554_pt1 | contig 11841 bp, 9 predicted proteins | sample S65metaG_FD_119766 | JGI IMG/M metagenome (GOLD analysis project Ga0163163, IMG submission 119766) | Switchgrass rhizosphere microbial communities from Kellogg Biological Station, Michigan, USA - S6-5 metaG | ecosystem: Host-associated > Plants > Roots > Rhizosphere > Soil | place: USA: Michigan... | reverse complement strand
TAGGGCCCATCTTCAGGCCCCGCAATCGCAAGCTCTGCACAGCGTGATCGAGTTGCTCAACGGCATCCGGATCCTGTGGATCGACCGAGCAAAAGCCGATCAGCTTTTCCGGATGCCTGGCGACATACTCGGCCACGTATTCATTCGGAACCAGCACGCCCACGTGACGCGCGCGAAAGCCAAGCACGACGGCGCGGTCCACCGGCTGCATCGCCTCCCAATGGCGATCGAGGTCGACGTGGATGTCTTTGTAGCCCTCTCCCGAGACTGCCTTGGCATCATTGATGAAGGTCTCGCCGATGTGGCAAGGGCATTCCCACACGTGCGTATGAACGTCAACAATCACTAGAGCACTCCGTACTTTTCGTACACGTCGCGCAGCAGCCGGCCGTTCATCAGCTCGGCGCGGCTGTGATTCTCGCGAGTCACTTTTTCGGTCGCGCGCCGCACTGCCTCGCTCACAGCGTCCGCGGGAATGACGACGACTCCGTCGAAATCGGCGACTACCAGATCGCCTGGATTGACCACTACTCCGCCGCAGCCCACTGGCACGTTGTAGTCGACCACCACTCCGCGGCCCCGCGAATCTACCGGTTTGATTCCGGTGGCAAAGACTGGAAACCCGAGCGCCTGGATCTTCTTGACATCTCGTACAAGGCCATCGATGACGGCGCCGCGGGCGCCGCGGTTGAGCGCAGCCGTCGAGAGCAGTTCGCCCCAGGGCGCATTCCGCTTCGAGTCGCCAGTGGCAACGACGGCGATCTCTCCAGGTAGCAGGCTGTCGACGGCTTCGATCTCGATCTCATAAGGATTCTCACAGATGTGATGCACATCCATACAGGAAATCGTGCGCGCCCATCCCGCAAATACCAGATCCGGCGATAACGGCCGGACCGACTCGCGCATTGCCTGTTCGCGCAATCCCAACTCATCCAGAGAGTCCGCCAAAACGGCCGTATACAGATTTTTTTCGACGTGTTCAAAAAGCTCGAGATCGGCCGTCTGCAGAGGCCGCCCAGGGGCTCTACCATTACTTCGATGTTCCGCGGTCAAGGTACACCTTCCTTTGCTATCTATGTCATGCTCAGCATCACCAACGAGGCGACGCCAAGCACGACTCCACACAATCCGTATGGGCCAATCCGCTCTTTGAATAGAACGATGCCCGCCAGCGCTACTAAGAACAGCGATCCTCCGGTGGTGAGCGGAAAGACAATGTGTCCGGGCAGGCCCTTTGAAAGCGCCATTGCCGTGAAAGTCTGGCCCGCCAGGCTACAACCGCCCATGGCGGCGCCCAGTAGAATCTCTCGGGTGTTGACGCCGTCGCGGCTGTAAATCAGCGCAGCCACGGCGAACACCAAACCGCCCAAATACCAGTACAGGAGATACCGCGATTGCTCTCCAGAGAGCCCCCGCATTGCGAGGACTTTCAACCCGAAAGGGCCAATTCCATTAGCCAGGAATGCAACCAGCATGAGGCGCGCCCAGAGATCGGTGTTGCGGTTGGCCCTGACTTCAGACATGCTTCGCCTCCGCATCCCGCTTGTCTTTCCACAACAGCGCCATGGACACCGGAATCAGCGCCAGTGCTACGGCTCGCTTCCAGCCAACCGGTTCGTGATAGATGACGATAGACGCGACTGTCGGAATACCTGACGAGAGATTGATGGCAAGCCAACTGGTCGCGATATCTCCATGGCGGATGCCGGCCTGAAAGGCCAAAATCGCAACGGAGGCGCTGACTCCGAAAGGAATCGCAAGCAGAGCGACTTCGCCCCCGGCAGGACTTGCGTCCGCATGCCGCAGCGCGACCGCAATTCCCGCAAAGAGCAATGACCACGCATAGAGCAGGGCATTCACCGAACTGGGCCGGCAATGGAGCGTGTCGGCGAGCTTGTGAAACACCCCGAGCGCGCTGAAGCCCAGCAACGCGAGAACGACGTACAGATAGCCTTCACTCATAACTGGCCACGATCTTATAGTTGATCTCCATCGGCGCGTTGATGCGGACCCACTCCTTGTCGGGATCGAAGTCCGTCCACGGCCTCCCGTTCACGGCGACGCTTCGAATGCGCGCACCCGCCGGATGCCGCAACCTGACGAACAGCGCTGTGGGCTTCGAACGTACCGGAACCTGGACATCCGCTTCAATCTGTTTCGCCGGTGTGACGCCGTGCAACGTCATCGTAAGCTCGCCGAACCGCGTCGGCGCCCGCGTCACCTCGATGTGTTTGCCCGCCTCGAGCCAGCGCCGTGGTGTGAAACCGGCAAGCATCAAAGAGTCGTCATCGCGTTCCATGACAAGCATGTTGCGATAGAGTTCGAACCACGCGCCATCCGTCGAAGGAGGTCCGAAATACTGTCCATGCGTGGATCTGTGTTCAACCGGCTCAAGAGCGGAATGGCTGAACGCGCTCGCCATATAGCTGTAAAAAGTTCGTATGACCGCTTGCGGATTGTCACGCAGAAGGTACGCCGCCGCGTGCTGATTGTAGACCGGCTCATTCGCAATCCCCCAACCCTTGAAGAAGAGGTTGTCCTCATGGTCGTTGAGCAGCGAATCCGCCAGATCCGTGCTCGCTCCGACGGCTTTCAATCGCAAGAGATGTACGGGTCCCGTGTCCACATCGGTCGGGTACCAGATGTCCATCATCCGCTGCGGAGTGTTCGCCTCTCCAGGCACGTACGGAATCCACGTGTGATCGCCAAGTTGCACCAGTGGAGAGTTGGCGCTGGCGGCGTGAAAGCCCCGATCGATCGACGAAGCCAGCCGTGCCGCCGCCGCGCGTGCCTCACCGCCTCGCGGATGGCCCAAATGCTCGAGCGCGCGTCCAAAGACGTCCAGCCCGGCGTACATATAGGCCTGATTGAAAGCCCACACGCCATCGCCCGTCAGATCATTCAACGGCCCTGAAACCAGCCCGCGCTCTGAAGAACTCAATTGCCGCAGACACCAGTCGAGCGCCTTGAGATTCTCCGGCAATAGTCGCTCGAACGCCGCGCGGTCGCCGGATAACAAGTAGTTTTGCGCAGCGGCGTACAACATACCCGGCGTGTACACGACCCAATTCGCATAGCCACTGACATGGCCGTTGATCTCCTGGTTGTTGCGATATTGAGCACGTAGTTCTTCATCCGCGACCTTGTCATAGCCGCGCAAGCCGTAAATCATGTAATCGACATAGACTGCCTGATTGACGGGCCAAGGCGTGCCGGTTTGATCGTAGGCGAAGTTGGAATAGGGAAGATCAATCCGGCCGTCATGCCGCCGTGGAAGGCGCAGGGCGTGCCAAAGACTCGCGCGAAACAGATCGTTCACGGCTTTTTCAGGGACCGTGAAACGCGCCCCCTTTTCAATCCATTCCTTCCAGAAACGCAGCGTGTCGTCGCGCGCTTTGTCGTAGTCGATAGCCGCCAGCACGGCGGCCCCGGCGTCGTCGAGCATCGGCGAAGGCAACTTCACGATCACATCGCGGGCACCGCCGGCAGGGACGTCCACATTGATCGTGATGTTCAGGCGCTTCATGCCCAAGTTGTCGTAATCGCTTACACCGGACCACCCGGCTATCCCGTCTCCGCCTTCGACTTCGAGAATCGTCTGACCGAAGCTGCTGGCTCTCGCGACCGTCGTGCCTCTGTTCTGCTGCACATCAAACACAGAGCTCAACCCGGCGTTGAACGCCCTCCGATGATTCAATGTCACCGGAACGCGCCGCGCCTTGCTGTCTAGCGACGAAAGTCTCACACGCTGCATTAGGACCATGGGAATGTCGCCCTTCCGCTCCCGCGGAGGTCCGTTCAGAGGATAGGCGAACTGCTCAATTTCGTACCGCACTTGATCCCGCTCGAGGATCGTCGTGACGACTGGCAATCCATCGAGCAGGCGCTGGCTCTTCCAACTGCGCGCGATGCCTTTGCTAATGTCGCCCACTTCTAACCAGAAGCGGAAGCGGTCGGGATTTCCATGGTCGTTGCGCACTCCGCTCCCGCGGTCGATGCCGAATTTGTGGATTCCACTGTCCCACGCGAGCCCGATAATGTGGCCGGCGCCGGTCTGTTGCGGGTTCGCATACAAAGGACTGCCCATGTCTTCCCAGCGCGCCGTGTAGTCCTCGTAGGTTGCCTCAGGCTCGCTGGCAATGCGCTGCAGGACCGTCTTCCCGTGCCATGCTTTCAGCGACGCCGCGTGCTCATCGAAGGGCCGGAAGCGATCGCCTGCAGTGATGTAGATGTCATAAGAGGGAATCCAGATGGCACGCTCACGCTCGAGTTGCTGGACTGTCACAGCGAAGCCACGACTGCTTTCAGCGTTAGTCCGGATATAGAGGCGCGGCGCGTGCGGCTCCATGGACGCATCGTTCCCAAGTCGCCGCGCGGTGTCGGAGTCGGCGGCCGCTAGCAGGTCCGCCCAAATGATTTGTAGTTTCTGAAGCTTCGGCTCTTCGCGCGGCGGGCAGTCCAGCACAAACTCGATGCCGTCTACATCTCCGCCGCCGGCACGGCTGCTCTGGGCCGTCTCCCCGGCTTCCAATTGAAACGCCCGGAGCGCGCCGATTGTCATGCCGTGGTCGGTCTCGGGCTTGACGAAATAGCTTGAAGCGGCGGGCCGAGTGTGTCCCCAAGTGATCCTGACCGGCAATTTGTGGGATTCCGAGGCACTACAAACCGAAATCAACAGCAGGCCCGGAAGCCAACCTCGCTTGGTCATCAACTGAATTATAGAAGGCCGCATCGTCCCGTCCTATACCTGTCCGACGAGGAACACGACAGGATTCCAGCTAATCGGAAACGTCACTACTGAGCGGTCCATCCACCGTCGACGGCCAGATTGACTCCCGTGACATAGGACGACTCATCGGAGGCCAAGAACAACGCTGCGCCGGCAACTTCGTCCACTCGGCCCACCCGCTTCAGCAGAGTCTGGCCGCACTGCCATTCATAGGCAGGCTCACCCGGCTTCGGCGATATACGCGTCTGGATCGGTCCCGGCGACAGTGAGTTAACACGAATGTTGCGCGGGCCGTAGTCGTACGCGACGCTGAGGGTCAAACCAAGTAGCGCGGCCTTCGCCGTGGTGTACGCCACCGATGTCGGACAACCAACCATTGCCTGAATCGAGACGACGTTGACGATCGATCCGCCGGACTGTTCCAGCATGTAGGGAAGAACAGCCCGCGTGCAACTGTTGGTGCCACGAATCTGCACGTTCAAACAGCGTTCCCACTCTTCATCGGACGCGTCCAAAATCCCGTGGAAAGCACCTAAATACGCAGCATTGTTGCACAGAACGTCGATTCTCCCCGTGAAGCGTGCCGCCACTGCGACCATCGCTTCCACCGATTCGCGCACTCCGACATCGCAGTGCCGGAACTCCGCGAGCCCACCGCCGGCAGCAAGCGATGCCGCGAGCGACGTGCCCGCGTCGTCGTCGATATCGGCCACCATCACTGCCGCACCCTCGGCGGAGTAGCGTTCCGCGATAGCCCGTCCAATCCCGTGAGCGGCTCCAGTGACGATCGCTACTTTGTTTTTCAGTCGCATGTCACTGTACGGCCGGCTGCGGATTGAGCCGCTGTGACATCTCGAAGGCGGCCGCTTTTACCAGGCCTCCCACGCGAGCGATGTCGTCCTCCAGGATCTGGTCGATCGTGCCCGAAACGCTGACCGCCGCCTCGACTCGTCCCGTGGCGCCGAGAACCGGCGCGCCGATGCAGCGTACGCCGATTTCCTCCTCCTCGTCATCAACCGAATAGCCGAGGCGCCTGGTTCGCATGAGGTCCTCCTTGAGTCTGGCCAGCGTCGAAATCGTATTCTCGTTGTGCCGCAGCATGTGGCGCTCTTTGGTCAATCGAACGATCTCCTGGTCGGATAGCCAGGCAATGAGCGCCTTTCCCAGACTCGTGCAGTGATAGTCGATGCGCTTGCCGATCCAGGTCGCGACTGGAGGAGTTGCCGACGGCTCGACCTTCGCGATCAACAGTGCCTCGCCATTCTCGAGCACCGCCAAATGAGCGGTGAGCCCCGTCTGCTGCGTAAGCTGCGCGAGCACTGGGCTGGCCTTCTGCCGCAGCGTGATTCCATAGGATGCCGCCGATGCGATCCGCAATAGATTCAGATCCGCTACGTAGCGCCCCGAGCCCTCCAGACGCTGCAGATAGCCGAGCCGCTCGAAGGTCACTAGCAGACAATGGATCGAGCTCTTAGGGAAGTCCAGCCGGCTCGACACCTGCGAAAAAGTCAGTCCATTTCTGGACTTCGAAACCAGCTCCAGAATCGCCAGTCCACGCTCGAGCGCCGGTACAGTCGGCGTTTTTTCATTGGACAAAGTCGGCCTCCTGCGTTTCCAATACATTGGATTCTACCAGAGCCTCGAAGCCGAATCCGCCCGATTACGGATAAGCTTCCAATAGGCTGGAATCCTCACCCTGACTTCGATTGACTCTCCTCCACCGTGCCCTGATGATTGACACAAAGGAGATTCAAATGCGCAACATTTGCATCGCGTGGATTTGGTTGTGTCTCGCTTGTTCGCTTCTTCCCGGCCAGATCGGCACAGAAGGCGCGTTCTTCGGCACGGTTACCGACAGTGCTGGTGCGTCCGTTCCAAACGCCGAGGTCGTGGCGACCCACATTGCCACCGGTATTTCGAAGCAGGCCGTCACCGACAGTCAGGGCAACTTCAACCTGTTCGCATTGCCGATCGGAAAGTATTCTGTGGCGGTGAAGGCCAAGGGCTTCAAGACATGGACGTTGACAGATTCGGAATTGACCGTAGGAGCGCGCAACCGCCTCAGCCCAGTGCTCACCGTGGGTGAACTCACCGAGTCGGTCTCCGTTGTATCCAACGCCGAACTGCTGCAAACCGAAAAGAGCAGCGCCGAGACCGTAGTCGAGTTGCAGCAGATCCGGCAATTGCCGCTGGATACAAGGAACCCCTTGGCGTTGATCGCGTTGGTGCCGGGCATGAGATACGTGAGTACGCAAGCAGGCGGCGAAAAAGCCACCTACGTCCAAGGACAGGGCCTCCGCCAGAACAAGACGCAGTTCCAACTGGACGGCTTCGCCTCGAACGCTCCCATGGACGAGGGCGGTACAGCGATCCCGAACGTCGACGCAATCGCCGAATTCTCAGTGGAGACGTTGAACTTCAGCGCCGAAAACGGACGCGGTCCGACGCAAGTAAAGGTTGCCACCAAAGCAGGCACCAATGAGATCCACGGCAGCGTCTGGGAATTCAACCAGAACGATTTCTACAATGCCCGCAACACTTTTGCCGCAGCCACGCCCCGTGTGCGCTACAACCAGTTCGGCGGAGCGGTGGGAGGTCCGGTCATCCGCAACAAGACATTCTTCTACGGAAACTTCCAAGGGACCGTTACCAAAAATTCTCAGGTCTTCAACACCCAGGTCGTGACTCCAGCGATGAAGCAGGGCGATTTCAGCGCCGTGTCGAGGATCATCAAAGACCCGACGACGGGCCTGCCGTTTCCCGGCAACATCATTCCCCAGGCGCGCTTCAATGCGTCGTCGAGTTATTTCCTTCCGCAGATCCTGTCCGCGCCGAACGGCACTTTCAACACCGTCGCCGGAACCAGCAGCAACGTGTGGGAAGGAACAGGCCGCGTGGATCACCAGATCACTCAGAACCAACACGTCTATGGCCGCTACGTGACAAGCCGCAGTCCGAGCCTGATCTTGGGGAACACGCCGACGGCGTACTCGAACGACATGGTGACCCAGCACAATCTCGGACTGAGCTACAACTGGACCATCTCGCCCAATACGCTGTTCTCTCTTGGCGGCGGCATGATGCGCACGTCGGAGCAATACACGAGTCCGGATTTCGGAGTCAAGAACGAAGCCTCAGCCGCCGGTGTCCAAGGGTTTCCCACCGCCGGGCGAGAGGCGTGGATCGGCTCCCCGCAAATTTCCTTCGGCAACGGCTATCTGGGCAACAGCACCTACAGCACTTGGGGCACGCCTGGTCAACTATGGGGTCATGTTTATGACGGGAAAGCCGACTGGCGTCATTACCGCGGCAATCACAGCCTGTCGGCAGGAATCCAGTTGGCGAACGTGCAAACCTACGCCAGCCACGGCAGTTGCTGCGTACGCGGCAATTTCTCGTTCACCAATCAATACACCAACGACGGTTTCGCCGACTTCCTTCTGGGCTATGCGGCCCAGGCCCAAAGAAATGCTCCGCTGGACAACTTCGGCACCGACCGCGCGCCGTATATGGGCCTCTTCGTGAACGATAACTGGCGGATTCTACCCAACCTCTCGGTCGAGGTGGGGCTCCGTTATGAGCGCTGGTTTGCGCGGCACAACCTGCGGGACGGGGCCGCGACCTTTGATCCTGCACTAGGCAAGATTGTTGCCGGAAACCGGGGAGATGGAACCATCAATCCAAACGTATTCCTGTCCACGCCGAACGTCATTGCATCCACGGCAGGACTCGTGGTGACAGCTCGCTCGGCCGGCTATCCGGACACGCTCTGGGAAGGCAATGGCAATTGGGCGCCGCGCATCGGACTCGTCTATCGGCCCTTCGGCCATCGCCAGTTCGTCGTCCGCACCGCGTATGGCTTGTTCTACAACACATTGACAGGCAATCGCTCGGCGTCGGCGGCAGCCAACCCTCCCTTCTGGGGCGTGGACACCGTCACCAAGAGCGTCAGCCAACTGGCGCCATGGAACACGCTGTTCAGCTCCGATCCCAACGCCTTCGGCATCTTTGGGATGAGCGAAGCACAAGACCCACGCCTGAAGCCCGCGCGCACGCAGGAGTGGAACGTGACGATCCAAACCGCGCTGCCTTTGAAGACGGCCCTCACGGTCAGCTACGTCGGTACCAGCGTCGGCCGCGAACTGGCGTCAATGCCCTACAACATTCCTACCATCGGGCCGCACGCCAATATCCAGGCGGACCGTCCCATTCCCCAACTCAGCGTCATCGATCGCCTCGAAAACAACGCGCACACCTGGTATCACGGCCTTCAATCGAAATTTGAACGAAGGTTCGCGGCGGGAATTTCCTACACCTTCTCCTACTCGTTCTCGAAGAGCCTGGGCCAGAACAACAACAATAACGTTGATGAAGGCGCGGGCTCGCCGCTGCTCGCCTATGCTCCGCCCTCGTATTACCGCGACCGGCTGCCCTTCGACTACCGGCATTTGGAGTACGCGACATTGGTTTGGGAACTGCCTTACGGACACGGACGAAAGTTCGGTTCGAACTTGGGACGCGCCCTTGACGCAGTCGCCGGAGGTTGGAATCTGACACTCACTGAATCCGCGCGATCAGGGACCCCGTTCTCGGTCGGCGGTGGCGTCAACGGCTTGGGCAACGGCGACGGCGCGCCCCGCTCGAACCTCATCGGCGATCCGCACATTTCAAATCCGAGCGTCGCGAAGTGGTTCAACACGGCAGCCTTCGCAGTGCCCGCGCCATACACGTTCGGCAGCACTCCACTAGGGATTCTCGACGGCCCGGGCTTCCTGCAGTTCAATACGGCGCTCTCGAAGAACTTCCGGGTGGCCGAGAAGAAGCAACTGCAACTGCGGGGCGAAGCCTTCAACGCCTTCAATCGTGCCAACTACGGCAATCCTAATAACAATGCGTCTAGTTCGCAGATCGGAAGAATCACGTCCACAAGCGGACCGGCGAGGTATTTGCAATTAGGAGTACAATTCATCTTCTAAAGCTTGAGGAAATCCGCTTTCATCTGTTGATCAGCGGCCAGTTCATGGCTTAACTCGTCCAATCAGATCGGCCGCTGATCGACTTCCGTTGCCCAGCCTGCTCGCGCTCCCATTCAGCCAGAAGCTGCATAAGTCTGTAGCTACAGCTATTTCAATCAAGTTGCAGCCCTGCTAGATAAAGATAAACTCGTCCTTCGCCTCAGATGCGGCGACTGGAATGATAAACTCGCCCGGCTTGACCTTGTTCCCATTTTCCGCGCGTCGGCGCATGGGCAAAGGTTGAACAAGCTTACCAGGACGGTAGCAACACGGAGATCGTTTCCTCGCGCGAGGCGCGGACAAAGGCGCCTGGGACCAAACTCAGCTCGATCTCCAGCCCCACTAATTTAGTTGATAGTTGAAAACGTAGCTCCGCGCAACACTGGGACGGAGTGCTCGATCTCATCTCGCTGAGTCCATCATAAGTCATCGCGCCGGAGTTGATCTATCGCCCGGACCGCCAACCGACACCGGCTTCCAAGTGACCACCGCTGCGCCGGCACTTGAGTGGAATGGCTCGGGAGCTCCGCGGTTTAGGTGGCAATCTGCTGCTATCCGTACACCACATCCAACGTGGTGTCGGACGACGTCAGCGTCACACCCACAAACCGGGAGCTACACCAAGTCCGCTACAATTACGGTTTCTTTACGACATGGACATCGTTACTGGACACATCGGCTGGATCGAAGTCATCTGCGGCCCCATGTTCTCGGGCAAGAGCGAAGAACTCATCCGCAGACTCCGCCGCGCCCTGATTGCCCGCAAACGCGTACAGGTCTTCAAGCCTGTCATCGACGACCGCTATTCGGTCGAGGAGATCGTCTCGCACTCTTCTTTACGCCTTCCCTCTGAGGCGGTCCAAAACGGGAAGGAAATCCTCGAGAAGCTCGATTGGCGAACGCAAGTCGTCGGCGTCGACGAGTCCAACTTCTTCGGCGACGATCTCATCGACATCGCCCAGCGCCTCGCGGACTCCGGCAAGCAGGTCATCATCGCCGGCCTCGACACGGACTACATGGGCCGTCCGTTTCGCCCCATGCCGGATCTCCTCACGCTCGCGGAGTCCATCACGAAAACGCTCGCAATTTGTGTCCGCTGCGGCAACCCAGCGAAGCACACGCAGCGTCTTGTGAAGTCCGAAGATCTCATCGTCGTGGGAGCGACCGGCCTCTACGAAGCTCGCTGCCGCAGATGCTTCGAACCAGGCGTCCCCAAGCAGGAGTTCCTCCCGTTCGTCAAAGACTAGCTAATCAGTTGCCGCCGCAATGAAGCCCCGTTTAGTGAAGCGTTAGCGTAAGCTCAAGCCGACGAGGATCCGCACTTCGTTCTGAGCCGCGTTGGCATGAAATCCCTGGCTGTCATTGATGCCGATAATGTCGTTGTCCCAATGCGTATAACGGACTTCCGGTGAGATTCGGAAGTGCCGCGTTCCGAACTCGACACCTCCGGCGCCCACAATTCCCAGGCTACCGATCGCTCCCCACTTGTCGTTCAATGTAAAGGTGGTGCGGGCGCCGGTACTAAGATCGATGTTGACGCCCTGTCCACTGATCGTTCCACTCGCATACCTCGGCGCCACTCCACCGGAAACATAAGGATGGACCAGTGGCAACGGTAGCCGATACTTCAGTAACACTGGAAGTTCCCACGAATTGGCTCTTGCGCGCGTCGTCAGGGAGCCGCCAATCGATCCGGTGGCGTACCTATATCCGAGCCGGCTGTACAGCCCATCCACTTCAATGCCCAGGTGGAGCGGCAATCTGAATTCCACCATCGGACCGACAATGTAAGGCCGGGATTCCGTGGCCACTCCGACACCAATTACATCGTCCTGGATTGTCACCCCGCCTTTTACGCCGACCGCTACTGCCTGCGCGAGTAAGGGAATCGATAGGACAGTGAAGAATAGGAAAATTCGCCCCATACGGACCTCCAAAAAGCAAAGCCGGACGCGGCAATTTCAATTTAGCATTCGCTGGCCGCGGATTGCGGCTGAGCCCGGAGCCGCCGCCCCTATGGGTCTCGCGCTCCTCCTTGCGCCCGCCATCTGAGGCGGCCCAAAACGGAAAGGAAATCCTCGAGAAGCTCGATTGGCG
>Ga0163163_10004553_pt1 | contig 11841 bp, 10 predicted proteins | sample S65metaG_FD_119766 | JGI IMG/M metagenome (GOLD analysis project Ga0163163, IMG submission 119766) | Switchgrass rhizosphere microbial communities from Kellogg Biological Station, Michigan, USA - S6-5 metaG | ecosystem: Host-associated > Plants > Roots > Rhizosphere > Soil | place: USA... | reverse complement strand
GGCGGGACGTTGACGATCGAGACCGCTACCGTCACCCTTGACGAGCACGACGCGAACACGCACCTGAACATGAAGGCCGGTTCGTACGTGGTCCTGACCGTCAGCGATACGGGCACCGGCATGACGCCCGAGGTGCAGGCGCGCCTGTTCGAGCCGTTTTTCACGACGAAGGAACCCGGGAAGGGCACGGGGATGAGCATGGCCACTGTCCATGGCATCGTCATGCGCAGCGGCGGCAGCGTCGGCGTGTCCAGCGAGGTGGGCAAGGGCACGACGTTCAAGGTGTACTTTCCGTCCGCCGAATTCGTCGAGAACGCCACGGAAGCGGCGTCGGCGGCGCGGCTGCATTTCGGCGGCGAGACGGTGCTCCTGGTCGAGGACTCGGAAGGGTTGCGCGAGCTCGCGCAGAGATTATTGGCGCGGCAGGGCTATACCGTCATCGTGGCGGCGAACGCCGAGGAGGCGCTTCGGCTGTTCGACGAGAACGTCAGCATCGATCTCGTGCTGACCGATGTGGTCATGCCGGGTGCCAGCGGAGCCACGCTCGCCAAGCAGTTGATGGAACGGCGCCCGGCCGTGAAGGTCATCTACATGTCCGGCTATACCGAGGACGTCATCACCCAGCACGGAGTGCTCCAGCCGGGCATCGCATTCCTGCACAAGCCGTTCACGTCCGACACGCTCGGGCAGAAAATCCGCGACGTGCTCGACGCGGGCCTGCGCTGAGCCGGGCTCGCAGACGTCCGGGTCACGGACCTGTCGATGACGGCAAGCGTGCCGCTCAGCTCTGTTCCGCTGGATTTCAGCAAACGGGAAGGAGCACAATCGACGGGGAGCCATTCATGCGGACACGTATCGCGATCATCGCCCTCGTCATGTTGAGCGCATCGCTCGTGGCACAGGAAAAGAAGAAGGTGCCCAGCGATTCGGTGCGCGTGTCGATCCCCGGCTGCACCAAGGGTTACATTTTCACCGTCGGCCGGCGCACCGTCGACGAGCCGGGCAGTGTCACCGTTCCCGAGGGCACGCACTACCGCATGAACGGGCCGAAGAAGCTGATGGGCGAGATCAAGGCGCAGGAAGGCTCCATGATCGAGCTGACGGGCATCACGCTGAAGGGCCAGTACCTGCCGGGCGGCGTCGCGATCGGCGGCGGCGTGCGAGTGGGGCCTGGCCCCTCGGGCGGGCTGGGCAGCCCGGTGGCCGGGCAACTCAGCATCGACGTGGAAGGCTGGCGCCCGGTCGAAGGTCATTGCCCGTCGCGATAAGTGCCGGCGTCACGGAGCAGTCAGCACCGCGCGCGCGGCCTTCAAATCGGCCGTCTCTTCTCCCTCGTCGAACCAGTCGTAGATTTCTCTCACGAGATGGCGCGGGTCACCGCTCTCGCGTCCGTCACGAGCGAGCGCGTAGAGACTCGTGGCACTCTTCAATTCCCAGGATTTCGCTTGCTGTTGCCGCGCGATCGCAAGCGCTCGCGTGAAGGATTCCTCCGCCTGCGCCAGGGCCGCCGCCGATCCTGTCGCAACGAGCAGTTCGCCGTAGACCCGGTGCAGTTCGGCGGCCGACGCCTGCTCTCCGGTGGCTCGAATGAGCGCGAGCGCTTCGGTCGCCGCAGTGAGCCCCTCCTGCACGCGGTCGGCCTTGACGAGCGCCTGCGCCAATAAACCGAGAAAGTACGGACGCCACAATCTGGCACCGGTCGCCCCGTAGGCGTCGAGGCCGCGGCGGATTTCATGAAGGCCATCAGTCACCGATGCCTGTGTCACCAGCGCCCAGCCGCGGATGATGCGGCCGAGCCCGATCCACACGGCCAGACCGTACTCTTCGGCGAGCGTGAGGACGACGTCGGCCCGTTCTTGCGCGGCAGACGCCTCGCCTCTCAGCTGGTGGACCTGTGCCGCGAAGTATGCGGCGACGATCAGGCTCTCGGTGTGCGCGAGCTCCCGCGCGACCGACAACGCGCGCTCGATCCGGGCGAGCGCCTGGTCAGGGTATCCCAGCGTCCACAGGGCGCGCGCGGCGTAGCAGTCGCTCGTGACTTCGGGATCCTGGCCGGGAAACGATCCGTGCGGCCCACGAGGATGACTGGCGCGAAGCGGCGGCACCTCGTCGAGATGCCGGATCGATTCCTCGAATCGGCCGAGGTCGACGAGGGTCACACCGTAGGCGCAGTGAGCCCCGATCACGAACCGTGGCTCCCGCAGGTCGTTCGCCCGCTGCAGCAACCGTTCGACGATGGCCAGGGACGGCTGCATTTCCGCGCGGAAATAGTGGAACAGTCCGAGCAGCCGCTCGACTTTGAACGCGTGCGACGAGGCGTCTTGTCGCGCGCACAGCACCAGCGCGCGGTTGCACACGTCCTCTAATTCGGCTGCCGCGAACCCCTTGATGGACATCAGCGATACGCCCAGAATCATCAGGAAACCGAGTTCCTGCTGATCGCGCTGGGGAGTCGCGGGCAGCGCGTCGAGCGCCCGCAGGCCGCGCCGCGCGAGTCCTTCTGCCTCGTGATGGGCGGAGCGATGCGTCGCGTTCTCCGCAGACTGCAGCAGGTACTTGACGGCGCGCGGGCTGTCGAGCCCCTGCTCGAAGTGCATGGCGAGCTCGGCGGCAATTTCCCCTGCGCGCTCGCGATAAAACAGTTCGCCGCAGTGTCCGATGCGCGAGTGGATTTGCGACCGGCGCAGCACGGGCAGGAGCCCGTAGAGCACTTCGAGATAGAGGACATGGTTGAATTTGTAGCGCGGCGTGATCGTGCCGTCCGGCAATTCAACCAGTCGCGCAGGCGACAGAAACTCATGTCGTCGAACGAGCGCGTCGCAGCGCTGCTCCACCCAGTCGGTCGGCTGGTCGAGGCCCGCCCCGATGGCGGCCGTTGAACATTCCATCCCGACCACGCTCGCGCCCTCGAGAACCATTCGTTCTTCCGGATCGAGTCGATCGATCTGCTTCTCGATGAGCTGCCGAATGCTTTCCGGGATACCCGACTCGCTTTCACCCACGCCGCTGCGCAACTGCCAGCCCTCCGCGGAGTCGGCGATGATTCCCTCGTCGGCCAGATAATCCGCGAGGTGGACCATGAACAGCGGATTGCCTTCGCTCCTGCGGTGCACCAGGCGCGCGAGCCTTCTCGGGAAGTGATGGCCGGGAAACCTCACCCCGAGAAACTGCGCCACGGCTTCTTCGCTCAGGAAACTGAGCGGCAATTCCTGACACAGGCCGTGCGCCTGCAGCTCGCGCTTCACGCTTTTCAGCGGATGCTCACCCAAGGTGACGTCGACCGGCCGATAGGTGCCGATCACCATCAGGCGCGCGGGGTCGCGGCGCCGGGCCAGGTAACTAATCAGGTCGAGCGTCGAATAGTCGCTCCAGTGCAGATCCTCGACGACGACGATGAGCGGCGACTCCGTGGTGATCGCGTCCATCGCTTCGGCCATCTCCCGCAGCATGCGCTCGCGGGTGGCCGGCGAGCCCTGCCGTTGAAGTGCCTCGCGCTCGTTGGCGGGGAGCAGCGACGCCAGCTCGAAGAGCCAGGCGGGCGCGTGTCGTCGCAGCAACTCGACGATGCGAGGACCGTCCGGCGTTCGGCCAAGCCGCGATAGCCCCTCGAGCACCGGCAGATAGGCCTCGCCGGCGCCGTACTGTTCAAGGCATTGGCCCCGGCAGACCAGCAGGCCGGGAACGGCGGACGCGTAATCCAGCAGCGCATTGACGACGGTCGTCTTGCCGATTCCCGGTTCGCCCGTCACGAACACGATCTGGCGTTCTCCACCGAGAGCGCGCTCCAGCCATGCCCGCATTTTCGCCGGCTCGGTGTCCCGGCCAAGCACCGCAACTGATTGCGGCGGAGTGCCGGTTCTCGTGGCGGCCGCGGCTGCAGCCGGCGCCCGCCCCGGTTCGGACAACTGAGCGATGAATCGGTAGCCGCGACGGTGCGCGGTCTCGACGTACCGCGGCGCCGCCGCATCGTCGCCGAGCGCCTCTCGCACTTGGCGGATGCTGTCTTTCAGCACGGCATCGGTGACGAACGTTGACGGCCAGACGCTGTCGAGGAGCTGCTGCTTGCTGACGAGCTCGCCGCGGTGCTCGACCAGGTGTTTCAGCACCGCGAACGGCTTAGGTCGCAGCGCAACGGGCTGCTCGCCCCGCCACAGCCGCTCGTTCGCGGGATCGAGACGGAAGCAGCCGAATGTCTTGTGCTGGCTGGATGACATTTACCGAAACATGACCGGAACATCACGCCGACGTGATGACTGCGCGCGCCGTGCTGGCTATTCTCGGCCGTGCGCTGAGGGAATTGCAAACACGGCCAGAGGGGAGTGCCGCGATGTTCGCAGAGTGCCAGTCACAGCGTAGGAGATGCAGATGTCACAGATCGAGAATGTCAGCGGAACGGCCTTCGTCGTCGCGGAGTACCGGGCAGAAGAGAATCGCGAAACCGCGCCCTTGTATCGGGATCCCGTCGTCGAACTCTTCCTGAATACGGACAGCCGGGACGCCGCGGAGCGGCTGGCGGTCCGCTTTCCGCCGGTCAAGGATATGGTCAAGATTCGAACCAAGTACTTCGACGACGCCCTGGAGGAGCACCTCTCGCAGGAATTCCGGCAAGTCGTCATCCTCGGCGCCGGCCTCGATACCCGGGCGGTGAGGAAGCAGACGCCCGGCGTGACGTATTTCGAGATCGACGACCCGGCCACGCTGAAGTGGAAGCAAGCCTGCTATGAACGTCATGGCATCGACGCCAACGTGAAGCTCATTCCAGGCAACTACGTGACGGATGGATTGATCGATTTGCTGGAGGAGAACGGATTCGATTTCGATGTCCCGACCTATTTCATCTGGGAGGGGAACGTCATGTACCTGCCGCTGGATGCCGTGAAGCGTGTGCTGACCGAGCTCACCACTCACCTCAAGCGATTCCGGGTGTCATGCGACTACATGGCGGAAGCGGTGATATCGAAGACCACGGGCGACGCAGGGGTCACGACGCTTGTCGAAAGTTTCGCCGCCATGGGCGCGCCGTGGCTGTCCGGGATCCGGGACATCGAGACGTTTGCGCGCGAGCTGGGGCTCGACCTCGTGGAAAACTTCCAGACGGCGGAGCTTTCCCGGACCTACCGGCACGACCTGCCGGTGGCATCGCCGATTTTCGGTTTCTACTCGGTCTGTACGCTCGGCTCGTAAGGATCGACCTCCTGCTAGACTGGCGCCATCGTGGCCGGCCGATCTGCTCTCACGTTTCTCGTTGTCGTGTGGACCGGGGCGGCCGGCCTGCAGTTGCCGCCAGGAAACGTGGAGGGCGGCGCGCTTCCGGTCTCGTGGGTCACCGGCGCCTCGTGTCCGGAGACACCGCAGGTCCGGATCCACGAGTACAATCCCGACTTTTTCATTCTCCGGCAGTCGGGATGCACGAATTTCGAGAAGCCGTTTCTCTACCTGCTGTTCGGTGAGCGGAGCGCCATGCTCGTCGACACGGGAGCGCAGAAGGCCGACGTCGCGGGCGCGGTGACGCAAGCAATCGACCGCTGGTCGGCCCGTCATGACGGCCGGCCGGTCTCGCTCATCGTCCTGCATTCGCACGGGCACGGCGATCACATTGCAGGCGACGCGCAGTTCGCGGGGAGAGCGAACACGACGCTGGTCGCCGCGTCACCAGACGCGCTGACGTCGTTTTTCGGGCTGAGCAGTTGGCCGGACGCCTCCGCCGCCTATTCGCTGAGCGGACGCATCGTCGACGTCATCCCTATCCCCGGCCACGAGCGCGCGTCGATCGCGCTGTACGATCGGCGTACGGGAATCCTGCTCACCGGAGACACGCTGTATCCCGGCCGCCTGTACGTGCGCGACGGTCCGGCGTTCACCGCGAGCATCCAGCGTCTCGTCGCCTTCACGCGGGACAAACCAATCGCCCACATCCTCGGCGCCCATGTCGAAAACGCGCGGACACCGTTTGTCGACTATCCGGAGGGCACAACCTATCAGGCCGACGAACACCCGCTGGAACTCGGGCGCGCGCACCTGCTGGAGTTGCACGACGCATTGGCGGAGATGCAGGGCACGATCGTGCGCCGCGCCTTGCGCGATTTCACGATCTGGCCGGTCGTGCGGTAGAAGAGCGAGGGCCGTCGCTACGCGCCGCCCGCCCGGCCTTGCGTCGTCAGCGTCGCGCCTTTCGGCGCGAAGATCATCGCGAGCAGCTTCGCCGGCTGCGTCTGGCTCGCATTGCCAGACTCTTCATGCGTGGCGCCCGGCTGCTCGTAGAACATCTGGCCGACGTTGTAGGTCTTTCGCTCGCCCTGCCCGGAGATTTTGGTGTAGATGCTGCCCTCGAGCACGTACGCGAGCACGAACCCCGCGTGGTGATGCGCCGTGCCGACCCGTCCTGGCGGGTAGTCCACGTGGCTGACCGTCACCTGCCAGCCGTCGAGCGAGACTTTGGGAAGCTCCTGGAGGAAGACCGGCGGCCGTGGCGCGGCGGCAGGCGCCTGCGCCTGGGCGGCGGCGTCGCGGCTGGAGGTGAGCATCTCGGCAAACAGAGCGAAGGCAGCAACGGCGTCGCGTCGGGTCATCAGCATAGGGCCTCCGAAACGTAAAACTGACATAGAACTCTAGAACATAGCGATCGCGTTGAGCGGGAACCCCGTGCCGCCGGCGACCGGCATCGGGTTGATCGTCAGCATGAACGTCCAGCGGTTCAGCCGCGCGGCGGTGTCGCCGAGGGCTTCCAGGTCCTGGTTGTCGAGCAGGTTGACGCCGAGCGCGGTGATCATCAGCGTGTGGATCGGCAGGGCCACGCCTTCCACCATCGACGGCGTCACGTCTTCCGCCGCGTCGCTGCCGAGCAGAGAGACGCCGCGGGCCTTGATCCACGGCACGACCGATGCGTGCAGTCCCGCCGCGCTCTGACCGACGTTCCACGGTCCTCGCTTCTCGCGCCGCGCCCAGCGTCCGGTGCGGAGCAGCAGCGCATCGCCCGGCGCGATCGTCACGCCGGATTTCTTCTCCCACGCCTCGAGATCCTCGACATAGATCGCGGTACCGGGCTCGAGATACGGCAGATTGCGCAGGCGCGGGATGTCGACCAGCACGCCGCGCGTGACGATGCCCGACTTGAGGTTCTGGATGCCGAGCTTGGTGCAGCCCTTATCGGTGTTGACGTCGGCACGTGCGTAGCCGTTGTAGGTCTGGTCCTTGTAGAGGATGTGGCAGAGCGCGTCGATGTGACTGTGCGCGTAGCCGTGGTACTGCACCGCATAGCGATCCATGTTGTTGCCGCGCAGCATCGTGTGCTCGAAAGGGCTGCTGTTGTCGTCGGCCTTCTCGGTCAGCAGCGTGTGCGCCAGCGAAACGGTCTCGCCCGTTTTGACGAGCGCCGCCGCCTGCTTCCGCTTCGCCGGCGTGATGAGGTTGACCGAGCCGAGCTGATCGTCAGGCCCCCAGCGGCCCCAGTTCTTGACCTGCTGGAACAAGGTGTCGAACTCGGCGGCGTTGCGCGGCGCGCGGCTGGCGGGTTGCGCTCCGACGGCGACTGCAGAAGCCAACAGGATCCCGAAGAAAAGACGCGATGCCATGGCGCTCCTTGGAACAGCTTCAGTCTCAGTCTCAGTCGGAGGTGCCCGCCGACTGCCGTTGTATAGTATGCGGCGAAAGGGGAGACCTCATGAAAAAGGCCATCCTGAGTCTGTTTGCGGTTCCGTTCATCCTTGCCCCGGCCGTCATGCTGGCGCAGAGCGTGGCTTCCAAGGGCGCCACCTACATTACCGACGAAGAAGTGAAGCAGGTCAACGCGCTCCCCGGCATCGACCGGACCATTCGCGTCGTCGACATCGGTCCCGAGAATTTCGCGGTCGGCATCATTCATCGGGGCGCGACGGGAGCGGCACGTGGGGCGGCACCGGCGGGGGCGGCGGCCGGAGCGGCGCGCGGTGCTGGCGCGGCGGCTGGCGCTGGCGCGGGTGCGGGACGCGGAGCCGCGGCGGGTGAACCGTGCGGCGAGCAGTCGACGGCGCCTCCGACCGGCGGCACGCCGGGCGCGATTGCCCACGACCAGCAAACCGAAGGCTATCTGATCGTGTCCGGCAGCGGGACGCTCGTCACGGGCGGCAAGATCGTCAACGGCCGCAAGTCACCGCCCGAGAGCGAGGTCACCAAAGTGTTGAACGGTCCGTCGTGCAGCGGCATGACCGTGGGCGCAGACGTGGTGAAGAAGGTCGTCAAGACCGGCGACATCATCATCATCCCCGCCGGCGTGCCGCACGGCTGGTCCGACATCCCGGAGCACGTCGACTATCTCAGCTTCCGGCCGTCGGCGCGCGTGCTCGAAGCCGGCTATGTGAACCCGGCTCTGAAGAAGTAAGAACTCAAAACTCAACACTAAGAAGGGGCCGGTACAGCAATGTGCCGGTCCGTGCCGCTCGCCTGGATTGCGTGCAGCTCCGCGAAGACTCCGCCCTTCGCCAGCAGCTCGTCGTAGGTCCCGCGCTCGACGACCTCCGCGTCCTTCACCACGAAAATCACGTTGGCGTTGCGGATGGTGTTGAGGTGGTGCGCGATGACGATCGACGTCCGTCCTTTCATCAACCGCTCGAGCGCCTCGGTCACGTATTTCTCCGACGCCGCGTCGAGCCCTGACGTCGGCTCATCGAGGATCAGGATCGGCGTGTCCCGCACGATGGCCCTGGCGATGGCGATGCGCCGGCGCTGCCCGCCCGAGAGTGTCGTGCCGCGCTCGCCGACCATCGTCGCGTAGCTTTCCGGCATCCTGACGATGAACTCGTGCGCGTTCGCTTCCTCGGCGGCGCGGACCGTGTCTTCGATCTCCGCGTCCGGTTTGCCGTAGGCGATGTTCTCCCAGATCGTGCCGCGGAACAGCAGCGTGTCCTGCAGCACGAAGCTGACCTGGTCGCGCAACGACTTGAGCGTGAACTCGCGGATGTCGTGACCATCGATCAGGATGCGCCCCGACTGCGGATCGAAGAAGCGCGGGATGAGGCCGGCGATGGTCGTCTTGCCTGTGCCGGACGGCCCGACGATCGCCGCGATCTGTCCGGGCTCGATCCGCAGGCTCACGTCCTTCAGGATCGGGTGCTTGCCGTCGTAACTGAACGTGACCGTGTCGAACTCCATCGCGCCTTCGAACCGGTGGGCCTTGCGCGCGTTCGGCAGATCGCGCACGCGGCTCTCCATGTCCAGGAGCTCCTGGATTCTCTCGAAGCTGATCGTGGCCTTCGAGACCGTGTTGGTCATCTTCGAGAGATCCTTCATCGGCTTGTAGGTCTTGCCGAGATAGAAAATGAAGATGATCAGCTCGCCAGTGGTGAATCCGCCGCTGTGGACGAGCCGCGCGCCGTAGCCGAGCACCAGGCAGGTCCCCACGGCGACGAGCAGGTCGACCATCGGCGAGAGCCGGGCCTTCATGCTGCGCGCCCTCAGCCCCGCCGCGACGTTCTGCCGGCTCTCCCAGTCGAACCGCTGGTCCTCGTACTCTTCGCGCGCGAACGCCTGCACGACCTGGATCGAGGTCAGCTTCTCCGAGACGCTCGACATCAGCTCGCCTTCGCGCTTCTTCACGAGGCGCGACGCCTTCTTGATCCGCTTGGTGTAGACGTACACGAACAGGAACATCACCGGCGCGACCGAGAGGCCGATCAGCGTGAAGCGCCAGTTCATGTAGAACATCACCGCGAGCATCCCGGCCAGCGTCAGCACGTTGGTGACGATGCCGAGCAGGGCGGAGGTGATGAAGTCCTGGACGGCGTCGATGTCGCTGGTCACGCGCGTGAGCAGATCGCCGGTTCGCGACTCGCCGTGCTCGGCGAGTGACAGACGCTGGATGCGCTGGTAGATCATGCGGCGCAGATCGTGCGCCACCCACTGGGCCACGCTGGTGGTCAGGAACTTCTCGGTGTAGGAGCTGATCGCGCCGACGACGGCGATCAGCAGCACGAAGGCGAGCGCGAAGTTGAGCGTCGCGAACGCGTTGTGCGGGAACAGCTCGACGATCGCATCGAGGCGGGGCGGCAGCTTCTTGTTCTGCAGGACGTTGTCGATGACGACCTTGACCGGCCACGGCTCGGCGATGTCGGCCAGCGTCTCGCCCAGCACCGCCAGGAAGGCCAGCGCCAGCGCCTTCCAGTGGGAGCGCGCCAGGTGGGCGACGAGCGGCATCCCGGCCAGCGTCAGCAGCGGGCGGGCAGCGTGCTCCTTGTTCTTTTTCTTCGTCTTCTTCTTCTTCTTGACCGTCTGCACCCTCACGACAGAAACCACTCGAAGCCTTCGCGCACGACTGCCGGCGTGACGCCGTGCCGGCCTTCGTACTCGCGGTAGGTCACGTCGTAGCCAAGTGCTTTCAGCCGCGGCACGAACTTCCGGCTCGTGACGTCGATCGGCATGATCGGATCGCTCAGCCCGTGCGAGATGAAGATCTTCGGCTTGCCGTGCACCTCTGCCGGCTGCATCACGCCCGGCGAGAACGCCATGATCTTGCCGAAGGTGTCGCCGGTCCCCAGCCCGAGGGACAGGGCATACGACGCGCCATCGGAATGGCCGGCGATCGCCATCCGTGTGCGATCGACGTTGCAGCGGGCGTACGTGTCCTTGAGTGCGAGGCCGATGAACTCGACGTCCTCGCCGTACCCGTGCACGAGAAAATCCCATGTCGCCTCGTCGCGCGAGTCGGGCGCCAGGACGATGATGCCGAGGTCGTCGGCGACGGCAAACGTGTAACTGACGCCGAGACCCGTTCCGCCCGCGCCGTGAAACATCAGGACGAGCGGCGCCGGCACGTCGGGTTTGTAGCCCTTCGGCACGAACAGGATGCCGTCGCGATCCGAGCCGAGCTTCAGCGGTTGCTGGCCGATACGGACCGGCTCCGAGGCCGCCCCCGGCCAACTGCGGCCCAGGGTCGCAGCGGCGGTGCTGGCCGCGAGGAAATGCCGCCGGCTCATCATCGTCATCTCCGGCGCATGTTAGCGCATACCACGCCCATGCCCGGAACTCGACGGGAGATTCCTGAACATGGTGCGACAGTTGCTGCTAGATCAAACGCGAGGCTCGCCAATCCGAATTTGAGGAGGAATTGGTGTCCTCCGGCTGAAGTCAGATGCCTATACGTAGTCTCGAAGTGCCACATTCCGGTGACGGGAGGCCCAAGGACGCTACGGTCCGGGGACGGTAATGCTCATCCGCCTGGTTCGGAAGCTTGCCGACAACCTCGACGGTATCGACGTGTCCGGGCACCACGAAGGTGATGTGCTCGATCTGCCGGCGGGACGGGCGGCATTGCTAATTGCCGAGCAGTGGGCTGTGCCGGTTCGCGGTCGGGAACGTCGAGCGGCGTCGACAATCAAAGAGCGTGCGCTGGCAGCCGATCACTCCGCACAGCGAACGCGAAAACCTTCAAAACAACGGTCCGGCTAAAGCCGGACACTACCGAAACGCGGACACGGCGGCACGTCGATCTTCATGCGTTCACAATGAATCGATGACGGCAGCGGGTGCACTCGAACGTTCCCGCCTCAGTCGCCAGCGCGTACGTGTCGTGCACGCCGCACTGCGGACACTGCCGGGTCGTCTGCGGATCGAGCACGTGACCGTTCGCGCACTGGTACGCAGCCGCGCGATTGTCGCCGTGCGCCCAGGCGTTCTGGGTCCAGAGCATCCGGGCTCCGCATTCGGCGCACGGTTCGGTCCGGAGCAGCGCGTCCGGGTTCGGTGTCATTTACTTCTTCGTGTATTTTTTCACAGCCTTCGGTCCGACCTCGGCGCCGTAGATATTGCCGGCGGCATCGACCGCGACACCTTCCGCAGCGCTCGTGCCGTTGTAGGGAGTGGCATCCGATC
>Ga0163163_10004552_pt1 | contig 11842 bp, 11 predicted proteins | sample S65metaG_FD_119766 | JGI IMG/M metagenome (GOLD analysis project Ga0163163, IMG submission 119766) | Switchgrass rhizosphere microbial communities from Kellogg Biological Station, Michigan, USA - S6-5 metaG | ecosystem: Host-associated > Plants > Roots > Rhizosphere > Soil | place: USA... | reverse complement strand
GGATCTGATCGGCGATCTGCTCCGTCGTCACATAGTCCTTGATCGAGGTGTAGGAAAATGCCGTGCGTTCCATCTCGGCGTAGGAAATGCCGCGCTGCTGCGCCTTGGCTTCGAGCACCCGGCGCTGCCGGTCGCCGGCGACGAGGCCCGGCAGGATCGCGTTGACGCGGATGTTGTCCGGCCCAAGCTCGATCGACAGCGATTTTGTCAGCCCGATCACGCCCCATTTCGCCGCCGCATAGGGCGTGCGCATCGCAAAGCCAAGGCGGCCCGCGGCCGAGGAAATGTTGACGATCGAGGCATTCTTGCTCTTGCGCAACAGCGGCACTGCAAGCCGCGTACAGTTGAATTGCCCGGTCAGGCAGACATCAAGGCAATGGTCCCAGTCTTCGGGATTTAGCTCCTCGACCTTCGACGTCGGTCCGGCAATGCCGGCATTGTTGACCAGCACGTCCAGGCCGCGGAGGTTTCCCACCGCTTCGTCGAAAAGCCGCCTGACCGCACGGCGATCAGAGACATCGCATTTGGTCTGCGTAATGGCAGGATCACTGTTGGCGAGCGCCGTCAGCGCGGCATCGTCGACATCGCAGGTGTGAACTTTGGCGCCTTCGCGAACGAACGAGCGTGCGATCGCAAGTCCGATGCCGTTGGCGCCCGCTGTTACCAGCACGCGCAAGCCTTTGATGTCGAGATTCATGATTGCTCCGCAAGTCGTTCGGGTGGCGAAGGACTCGACAAGCGTTCGGTCTTTTGCAACTCTAACTGCGATCACGGACCGCGACAAGCTGGACAAGCGCTCCTGCAAAAATGCAGCACGAGTCCCGTCGGAAACAGAGCGGCCTTGCGCGTGCGCCAGCGTTTGACCGCCTGCGCCGCTCGCGCACGGCTGATCATGACCTTGGCAATCGCGAGGTCGCGATCTTCGCCGTAGGCCGCCGCCCGCGCAAGGAAATCGTTATCATCACGTCGATAACCATCTCGACGTGACGCTCGCTTTGTCCGATACCACGGTACGAGTGAATTCAGGGAACAACGGATGAGAGACAATCCTGAGGCGCGTGAACGCAACGTGGCCATCGTCGGCGCCGGCCTGATCGGCCGCGCCTGGGCCGCAATCTTTGCCCGCGCAGGCTGGAACGTCCGCCTCAACGATCCGCATGTGCCGACCCTGAAAGCCGCGCCACGCCTGATCCGCGATGAACTGCACGCACTCGCGCGCCACGGTCTGGCTGGTGATCCAGACGGCGCGGTCGCGCGGGTCTCGGCTGCCGGAAATCTCGAGGAGGCCGTCAGCAATGCCGAGTTGGTTCAGGAAAACGGGCCCGAAAGGGTCGAGGACAAGCGGGTAATCTTTGCCCAGCTCGACAGGATGGCCCCGAAGGATGCGCTGCTGGTGTCCTCGACCTCGGCAAACGCGGCCTCGCGTTTCACCGAGACGCTGCCGGGCCGGGCGCGCTGCCTGGTCGGTCATCCGGTTAACCCGCCGCATTTGATACCGCTGGTCGAACTCTGCGGAGCGCCGTGGACTTCGGCGGAAGCGATCGAACGGGCCCGCAACATCTATCGCGAGATCGGGCAAGTACCCGTGATTGTCAAACGCGAGATCAACGGCTTTGTGCTCAATCGCCTGCAAGGCGCGCTTCTGGCAGAAGCTTTCCGCCTGGTGGGCGAAGGCTATATCTCTGCTGGCGACCTCGATCACACTGTCAAGGATGGCCTTGGGCTGCGCTGGTCTTTCCTGGGTCCGTTTGAGACCATCGAGCTGAATGCACCCGGCGGTATTCCGGATTATTGAGCGCGCTATACCGGTTTTTACAAGGAACTGGCCTCCTCCGCCGCCGGCCCCGAGGTGTATGAGAGCCCCAACGTCGACCGGGTGGTCGCCGCCTGGCCGCATCAACCGACGGGGAAACGCATCGCTGACCTGACGCGGCTGCGCAACGAGCGCCTTGCCGCGCTTGCCGCGCACAAGGCCAAACATGCTAGTACCGCCGATCTGAAGTCCCCGCACAACGAGCCGGGAGTGCATTCAGGGACTTCAGATCGATAAAGCGGTACTAGAACCAATAAGTTTGTGAGTAGCCCATGACTTTCCGAAGTTCGTGAAGGTGAGCGCCCCGACGGAGCACGAACTTCGGAAAGCGGGCACTTGCCAGAACTGACGATCCACCCACAACAAGAAGGCAAAGCCATGAGCCGCAAAGTCATCATCACCTGCGCCGTGACCGGCGCGATTCATACCCCCTCGATGTCGAAGGCTTTGCCGGTGACGCCGCAGGAGATCGCCGACGCAGCGGTCGATGCCGCCGAGGCCGGTGCCGCGATCGTGCACCTGCATGCCCGCAATCCCAAGACCGGTCAGCCCGACCAGAGCCCGGAGGCTTTCGCGCCGTTTCTCAAGATCATCAAGCAGCGCTCCAACTGCGTGGTCAACCTGACCACCGGCGGCGCGCCGACCATGACGGTGGACGAGCGGGTGAGGCCTGCTGCGACCTACAAGCCGGAAATCGCCTCGCTCAACATGGGTTCGATGAATTTTGCTTTCTTCGGCATGCTCAATCGCTTCAAGACGTTCAAGCATGACTGGGAGCGCAAGCACCTGGAGAACGAGGACATCGTATTCCGAAATACCTTTCAGGACATCGAGTATGTGCTTCGGACGCTTTCGGAAACCGGCACACGCTTTGAATTCGAGTGCTACGACACCGCCCATCTCTATAACCTGAATTATTTCCTCGAACGCGGCATGGTGAAGCCGCCCTTGTTCGTGCAGACGGTGTTCGGCCTGCAGGGCGGCACGGGAGCGCACCCGGAGGACGTGCTGCATATGAAGCGCACCGCCGATCGCCTGTTCGGCGACAAGATGGTCTGGTCGGTGCTTGGCGCAGGCCGCAATCAATTGCCGATCGCCGCGATGGCCGCCGCCATGGGCGGAAACGTTCGTGTCGGCCTGGAAGACTCACTGTGGGCCGCGCCGGGGCGAATGGCTGCCTCGAACGCCGAACAGGTGGTCCTCGCCCGCAAGATCATCGAGGGCCTTGGCCTTGAGATCGCAACCTCGGACGAGGCGCGCGAAATCCTGCAGCTGAAAGGCGGCGACAAGCTCGAAATTTGAGGGTTTCCCCTTCCGTTCCGGCGTCGCAACCCGCGCCCGATCCGGCTGTGGTGGAGTTCATGACTGATTGGGCGGCTTTTCGTGGTCGAGAGGAATCCGCGCGGCCGCCTCGAAGCGCGCCTTACGTTTGCGGCTGAATACCCAGATCACGATGCCTATGAATCCAGCGATAAGGATAAGAAGGTAGATCGTTACGGCCACGGTTCACCTCGCGATCGTCGTACTCCACGCGCGCTAGACTGCGGCTATCGATGATGCACGGTGTGGTAACTCAGAAAAGCCGCATTGACATAGATCAACATCTAGCCAGAAATACGCGCGCGAGCGCCTGATCGAAAAGCCATCCCCTTTAGCCGATGCGAAATATCAACCGGCGGCCAAGCCGGAGGCATACTATCGCGCAAGCGACCGGCGGGATGGGCCATCGTCGAGATAAGCCAAATGCCGCATCGTTTACTCTCAGCGTCTCGTGGAACGTGATAGACTCGGCGCGTGCCATTGGCACATAAACGGCAATCAATTGGAGGAGTGTGGGTGATGAGGAAAACGCTTTGCGTATTGGCACTGACATTCGCCGTTGTAGCACCCGCTATCGCCGACGACGCTAAATCAATTGCGCAGCGTCTCGATGACAAGTGGATCGAGGCCTTCAACAAGAAAGATGCCGCCGCCCTTGCCGCTCTGTATACGGCCGACGCCGTCTTGTTGCCGCAAGGCGCAGATCAACCGATCGTCGGCACCGAGAACATCCGTAAATTCATGGATCAGATGGTAAAAGAGAAAATCGAGAACATGGCTCTCCCGGTCGCGCAGGCCACGATGATCGATCCAAACTCGCTTTATCAGGCTGGTACCTGGACAGCCGATGCCGGGGGCCAGCAGATCAAAGGAACCTTTCTGAGCGTCCTTGCAAAGGACGGCTCAAACTGGAAATACCGCGCCGACACCTGGAACATGGTGCCACCTTCTCCCGCAACGACCGGTTCAGCCTCCACGAACAAGTAGTCAGCCAAGTAGTCAGCCAGCGCGACGTTGGCGGCGCCGATTGCTTAAGGTCCAGAGTGGGCCCCTTCGGCCCACTCTCTTCGGATTCGCAAAACGCCTGCACTGATGCCGCAACGCGGCGAGTTCGCGCAATCGGATTGGATCTCCGAGCTGAAGGCCGCAAGCCGCTTGCGACTGAAAAAAACGAGATCGAAAGCCGCGCCCTTGATCATGGCAGTTTATTGTCGCGTGGTAGTCAGTGCCTGTCAAAGGCTGGGCCAGCCCTAACCTGAACATGCACACTTCAGAACGTTACGTCGTCGCGGCCGCGACAATGACCTTCGTTACATTGCTGGGCGTCTTTTGAGACGGGAACCAAATCACGGACAGTTCGCGGTCGAACGTTCTCCTCTGTCTCATCTGTTCGGTGAAGCGAATCGACAAGGGCGCGCAATTCGCTGCCGTCAGAAGGCTCTGCCGGATCAATCTGTGCTCGATGCCGCAGGATCAGCGCGACACAAACCAGCACTGCGCCGACTACGATCAACGCAACGCCGAAAGCAAAGGGATACCCGGAAGCGTTCATAACTTATTGTGCCGAAGTCGACGAGATTTCAGATTGGCCCCGGCTCTTGCGCCGGGTGAGCGGAGTTGACGCAGCACTAACAGTGGCTGGCTTCACGGAAGATATTTTGCCATTCTGGTGATGTTTGCTGCTCGAGCATGCCGCTTTCCCTTCGCGATCAGCCCCCAAACCCCGTTCTACCGTAACTCATCGGCTGGGATTGCGAACGAGCATAATCAACCAAAAACGGCTGCCACTTTGCAAAAAAAAATCTTTGCGGCCCCACGTGAGAGAGAAACAGCCTCGGAAATAGCTCAGCCTTGCCGAACGGGACGCTGCGCTTGCGAAGCTGAACGAAATCAACCACCAAAATACCTGGCAAGCCGTAATGCTTTCTTTTGAACACAATTGAAAGTCCTCACTGTCGCCGTCGCGACGAGTGACGAATCGTCACGATGGCAGCGGGCTGGGGGGCGCGCGTGGGGAAAGTTTTTCAGGTCAGCATTGCTCTTTGGTTAGCGATACTCTGTTTGGCTTTGTTAGCCCTGCATTGGCTTGATTACGCTCTCTAAGACAGGACGCGCTGAACCAACCAATACGCTGCCCAGGCTAATCCAGCCAACCAAGCCCCGGTCGCGACACCAATCAATGCCAGCCAAAGCCATGCAGTCCATTTTCGGGTTGGCTCCCGATCTCGATCGGGTACTTGATCGCTCATGGCCGGTACCGCGTGGGCTTGCTGCGATACGATCAATAAGCATCAAGTTTTAAATGATAGTGCCGAAACATGGTTCGAAATTCGAGGCCGATGTTACCAACGATTCACCATCGCGGCTGTAGCCGACAGCAGATGGATCACGAAAAACATCCGGCGATGGCGAGGGGCGATCAGGTCCGACCGAGAACCGTCAACGCCACGCTGCAGGCATGGATCGCGGCTCATTACAACAACGACTGCGCTTTCGCACTCGCATTGGTGGCCGGCGTCGTGGCGGTCGTGATCGGCCGCGATGAGCCTTGGCTACGGAGTCGTCCAACTTGACGTCACCATTGTCAATACGGCGCTCAACAGCATCGGCGCCTCGCTCGGCGGCGGCGTATCGTCGCGCGGTCGGCGATCATGAGCAACAAGGTCTGCCTCGCTCATCGATGACCGGCGCGCAGCGCACCGATCTCCGGCGGCTCGGGGCGGCAGACTGCCAAAACGCAATGCTCGCGGTCGAAATGAAATGAAATGACGAGAGGAGCCAGAACCGGTCATCCACGATTCTGGCCAACGGCCGCGCGAAATAACTTTTTTCCAAAAGCGACTGCCGCGTTCAAAGTCAACGATTACTGGTTTTTCGCCGCTGCGGCTCGTATCGCGTTCTGATAGTCGCCGAGAAGTTTGGCCTCTTCGATTGATCCGTGATGATGAATCTGCCGCCAGCGGCCATCGATCAGTTGAAATATGCGAGTCGTGCGAATGTTTAGATCTTTTATGGCGTTCCCGTCACGGTACGTGCCGCGTTCCCGCCCCACGGCCCAAAATACATCACCGACGCGCTGTATGGTATAATCCCAAAATTCAACGTGAACGTCCGCCGGACTCTTGAAAACTGCCTGATACATCAGGTGCGGCTGATCTGCTCCTCGCCGAATACCTCCGAGAGGATTGTCGATTGCGACCTCATCGGAATGAGCAAAATTTTCGTCGATCATCTTCAGGTCACGAGCATTGAATCCGCGGTAGAATTGGGACAACGCCTGCTGAGGCTGGCTCAGGTCTCCGAGATCCTCGTTACCTGTGATTGGATCTTTGATTGGTCGTGACCCCAGGGCATCGGCGGCAGCCACAGGCATCGAAAAAAATGCCCAATTGGCTGCCAAGGCGAACATTGCGAAGATGTGCCGGTTTTTACGGGATGACTGAGCTGACATGGCTCTCTCCTGCTTTCTCGAGTGTATTTGCCTGTACCTCCACTTTCGAAAGTGCCGCGATGCGGTCGAGTGCCAAAGCTACATCCCGGCAAAATGCTGCTCGACGGGTAAGTTTGCTGTATTAAACTGCAAAAATGCAGGACCTGGACTGGAATGACCTGCGTTACATTCTGGTCTTGTCACGGACGGGCCGCATCGCCGGCGCGGCGAGAAAGCTTGGCGTAAACGACACCACGGTCGCTCGGCGGCTTGCGCGTCTTGAAAGGCGGTTGGGCGTGCGTTTGTTTGAGCGTCACGCAGGTCATCTAGCGCCGACCGACAGTGGGCAAATCGTCATCGGTCGAGCCCGGCGCATCGAACTCGATATCGACGAGGTCAAGGATAGCGTGTCGAGCGCTGACAAGATCGAGGCCGGTAAAGTACGGCTGACCGCCAATCCAATGGTGCTAAACCATATTGTGATCCCAGCACTACCGTCTTTTCTTCAGTCGCACCCGCGCTTGCAAATCGAACTTGTCGCCGACCCCCGCAATCTCAGCCTGACAAACCGGGATGCCGATATTGCGTTGCGCTTGAACCGACCGGAAAGCGAGCACCGCGTCGTAGCTCGCCGTGTCGGTATTTTCAAATACGCGGTGTATGCCGCATCAACGGCACACCAGGCATTGCCCTGGATCACCTATGATGCCACCTGGTCCAGCTTGCCGCACGCGCGCTGGATGGCGGAGGCAATAGCATCGGATCCGGAATCGCAAACATCGATCACCGTCAATGATTCCGAACTTGCCCTCACCGCGGTCCGCGCCGGGTTGGGGCGTTCGCTACTGCCTTGTCGCGTAGCGGATGGCATTCGTGAACTTTCGCGATTAAGCGGCACGAAGCCCGTTCTCTCCCGTGAAATCTGGCTGATGGTCCACCCCGACCTAAGGCATCTAGCGCGGGTCAGGGCGGTGATATCGTGGATCGAGCAGCTGATGTCCGAGCGGCCGGGCTAGTCCAGCAGCGTGCGTCCCGAAACGTTTGTCACGTTGAGCGCAGGGTGGTTCGAGTAATTCTTATAACGACACCTCGCCTGCTAACCGCCACCGCCATACGGGATCATAGACCGCTCACCGCCGTGTTCCGAAGTTCAACCCCGGCTGAGCTGTCGTTCCTTCTGCTCCCTTAAATCGCAGCCCTTACCGCCGTCGTGGCGGAAGGCCGGCTGCCAGGCTGTACTTCAGAGCCGGCCCGCACCGCCCCAAAGGATTAAGCGGCCGGAACTACTCCATCATGCAAACGTCAATATAAATCTCGTAAGGCGGAGTGGAGTGCCAGCATCGATGGGATCGACGGTTTCACCCCCGGGACCCAAGGCGGTTCACCTGTGCGTCGACATGCAAAACGTGTTTGCGCCAGGTGGCCCCTGGGCGACTCCCTGGATGGAAAAGGCCTTGCCCTCGATAGTCCGCCTCGCCGCGCATGCGCCCGAACGCACCGTGTTCACGCGCTTCATTCCGCCCACAACCGCGTCCGATGCGCGCGGTATGTGGCGGGAGTATTACAAGAAATGGCGCAACGTCACGCAGGAGCGGATCAAGCCGGAGCTTCTCGATCTCGTACCGGACTTGCAGTCATTCGTGCCGCCAGCGAATATGATGGACCGAATGGTTTACTCGGCGTTCGGCGGCAGCCGGCTGCTCGGGTTTCTCACAGAACGGGAAGTCAATACTCTGATCGTGTCGGGAGGCGAGACCGACGTCTGCGTCCTGTCGACCGTGCTTTCCGCGATCGATTTTGGGTTCCGCATCATTCTCGTCAACGGAGCACTCTGCAGCTCCTCCGACGAAAGCCATGACGCCATCCTCGGTCTTTACCGGAAGCGCTTTGACATCCAGGTCGGCGTCGCCTGCCTGGAAGAAATCCTCAGCACTTGGAGGCCGGAATAGATCGCCAGCGCGGGCGGTGACGATGCGAACGACTGGGACCCCCTGCGAAGGTGCATCTTCGCAGTCGAAACCGCGGCCCACTGTCGCTGCATCGATCCACCGGGCGAAAAGAATCCTTCGGCTCGCCAGATTTGAGCCGCATTCCGACCCAGGTCGTGGCGGAAGGTCGCGCCAGGTCGGGGGCGCAACACCGGAGGTTCCATGTCCGGTTATCTGCGACTTTGCCTCGCTGGTCTCCTCCTCACAGGTCTTTCGACCTCACCCGCGTCTTCGAACCCCTTCACCGACTTGTTCAACACCGCTCCCGAAGAAGCAGCTGTGCCCGCTCCGGCTAAAGAGGAGTGCTTGCTGCGACCGGGCAAGTCGACGGCCAAGGATCAGCACTGGGTCTATCGTTTCGACGGCAACCGCAAATGCTGGTTCCAGTCGGAGGGCGTCGTCGCCAAGAAGCGGCTGCATCATCAGCTCACAAAACAGCGTTTTGCTGCTGCTGAGGAGAATGAGGACGCGCCGCGCAAGCAGAAGGCGGTGGATGCGCGTGCAGAGCTCGCGCGCTCCGCGCCGTCGGAAACGTCTCGTCCGACGGCGCCCAAGTCCGAGTTGGTCGATGCAGCGCCCCTGCCCGCTGCAGCAGCCGCGGCGCGCATGCCGCCGCCGCTGGTCCCGAAGCCTGCGATCGATCGGCTTGCGCCAGACGATCTCACCCCCTCGGTCGACGTGGAGATGCTTTTGGCGTCGGCGCCGTCTGCCAGGGATACGCTTACCTCCTTCGAAGCTTCGGCGAGCACAGGCGCCCCTCCGGCCGACGAAGCTGCCGATGATGGGTGGGAATGGATAGCAAGCTGCTTTGGCATGGTGCTAATGGCACTCGGGCTCGTCGCGCTCGTATCGTTATTCGCATCCCAAGGGACCATCGCTGTCTTCCGGGCGCGGCAAAGCCATGGTGGTCTCATGGGCCTTGACTTGCCTGGCCGATGGGTCGCTCGGGCCGTTGCCAATTCGCACAAAGGCGCCCAGGGCTGGCTCGATTAGCCCGGCACTCACTAGCCAGACAAACGCGCCTGGCCTTTGCCAAGGCGCTTGGTTATGATCCGATTTCCAATGTTAGGAACATAAACGAGGTGAGACGGTTTCAAGTTTCTCAACCCTTACGGAGTTGCAGATGACGCGCGGAATGCCCTCCATGACTGCACTGTTGGGGATGCTTGCCATCGCCGGCTATCAGAATCGCGACAAGTTGGCGGAGCTGCTGAAAGGGGCAGGCAGTCGGCCTTCAAATCCGGACGGCGCTCAGCAGCCATTCGGCGGACTATTTGGCAATTTAGCGGGCATGCTCGGCGGCAGCGGGATTGGTGGATTGCTCAACGGAGGAATCGGCGAGTTACTGGAGAAATTTACTCAAAATGGCCAGGGAGAGGTAGCGCAGTCTTGGGTGCAACCAGGGCCCAACAAGGAAATCTCGCCGCCTCAGCTAAAGCAAGCGATCGGTTCCGATGTGTTGGAGAAGCTCGAGCAGCAAACCGGGCTTTCTCAAGACGAGATCCTTGCGCGCCTGTCCCGTGAGCTGCCCTCCGCAATTGACAGGTACACGCCGGACGGACGCTTGCCCGACGCATAGCTGTCGCGGCTTGAATCAGTGGGGTAAGCAATGAGCATTATTTGGACAATTATTATCGGCTTCATCGCGGGCGTGATAGCCAAGTTCATTATGCCGGGTGATAACGAACCTTCTGGCTTCGTCCTGACTACCATTCTCGGCATCGTCGGCGCTTTCGTTGCGACCTACCTCGGGCAAGCTCTCGGCTGGTATCGCCCTGGACAGGGCGCAGGACTGATCGGTGCCGTCGTCGGCGCGGTCATCGTGCTTTTTATTTATGGACTTATCGCTGGCCAGCGACGCCGCTCAATCTAACGCCGCCGAAGTTTGTTTGCTGAGCGCGAGCCCTTGCTCTACCAACTTCCACCGAATTGACGTCGATGGCCCATCCCTGACGCCAAACCGGACCGGCGTACGCATCCACGAAAGGTGCCGCGTACACGCGCGATTGAAAAGCCCATTCGCGGCATCCATGGACCGGGCTTACAACGTCAATTCCGTTGCGCATGTCGTTGCGCTTTTGAACTGCCAAAACTATAAGTCATTGAAATTCTGGTCGGAGTGGCAGGATTTGAACCTGCGACCCCTGCGTCCCGAACGCAGTGCTCTACCGGACTGAGCCACACTCCGACAAGAACGCGGCTTATAGCCTTGGCTTTCGCACACCGCAAGAAGCCGAATTCTAAGGACCTGAACCCCTGTGAAACTGGGCCTGAAAACGCAGATTCTGCCGGCAGACGAGGCCGCGGTGGCGCAGGCAGCCGAATGCCTCAAGGCCGGCGGCCTGGTCGCGTTCCCGACCGAGACCGTCTATGGGCTGGGCGCGGATGCCACCAACGCTGCCGCCATTGCCCGCCTCTATGAGGCCAAGGGACGGCCCTCGTTCAATCCGCTGATCGCTCATGTCGGCGATATCGCGAGCGCCTTGAAAATCGCCCATTTCAACATCACCGCGCGCAGACTTGCCGGCCATTTCTGGCCGGGGCCGCTGACGCTGGTGCTGCCCAAAACCAGCGATTGCCCGGTCGCGGAACTGGCAACCGCGGGTCTTGAAACCATCGCGGTGCGGCTTCCCGCTCATCCGCTGGCGCATGCGATCCTGCGCGCCTTTGGCGGTCCGGTGGTGGCACCCTCCGCCAATTTATCCGGCCATGTTTCGCCGACCGCGGCCGACCATGTCGCAAGCGATCTCGACGGGCTGATTGACCTGATCATCGACGGCGGCCCGGTATCGGTGGGGGTCGAATCCACCATTGTCGGATGTTTCGAGACGCCGATGCTGCTGCGTCCCGGGGGCCTTGCGCGCGAGGAGATCGAGCGCGTGCTGGGCCAGCCGCTGGCCCGGCCGCCGCAGGACGAGCCCGCTGAAACCGGCCAGCCCTTGGCGCCGGGCATGCTGGCCTCGCACTATGCGCCCCATACCAGGGTCAGGCTGGATGCGGCGAGCGTCGAGACCGGTGAAGCGCTGCTGGCGTTCGGTCCCGCTGCCGTTCCCGGCATGGAATCGGCCAGTGCGGTGATGAACCTCTCCGCCCGCGGCAATCTTGCGGAGGCCGCCGTGAATCTTTTCGGCTATCTTCGAGCGCTCGACGCCAAAGGCGCGCGGGCCATTGCCGTTATGCCTGTTCCGCACCAGGGGCTTGGCGAGGCGATCAACGATCGCCTGCGGCGCGCGGCAATCGAGCGCCGATAAGTCCGCGCAGGAACGCAAACCAAGACCGAAACATGGATAT
>Ga0163163_10004549_pt1 | contig 11845 bp, 9 predicted proteins | sample S65metaG_FD_119766 | JGI IMG/M metagenome (GOLD analysis project Ga0163163, IMG submission 119766) | Switchgrass rhizosphere microbial communities from Kellogg Biological Station, Michigan, USA - S6-5 metaG | ecosystem: Host-associated > Plants > Roots > Rhizosphere > Soil | place: USA: Michigan... | reverse complement strand
TGGCCCGTGATGAACGCCATTTCGCCCGCACCGAGTTCAAAGCTCAGTTCGTTCAGCGCCTCATGGCCGGAAGGGTAGCGTTTGCTGACGCGGTCGAATGCAATCATTTGACCATCTGATTCATTTCGAAGATCGGCAGCAGGATCGCCAGCACGATGAACAGCACCATCGCGCCCACGGCCAGGATCACGAGCGGACCGAGGACGGCGGTGAGGGTTGCGACCCAGCGATCCAGCTCGCGCTGCTGGTGGTTCGCCGCTTCGTCGAGCATGCGTTCGAGCTCGCCAGCGCGCTCCCCGCTGGCGATCAGGCGCAACGCCACCGGCGGGAAATAGCCACTCTCGCCCAGACTGCGTGAAAAGCTGCCGCCTTCGCGCACTTTGACCGCCGCGCGGCGAATCGCCGCGCGCATCGGCAGGTTCGGTATCACCTGCGCGCCGATCTGCAAGGCTTCGAGTAGCGGAACGGCGCTCGCGGTGAGCAGCGCAAGCGTGCGCGTGCAACGGGCCGTGTTCGCGGCGCGTACGAGGCGGCCGATCAGTGGCAGGCGCAACAATGCTTCGTGCCAGCGATAACGCGCCTGCTCCACGCGCAGTGCAAGGCGGCCGCCGACTGCGGCGGCGATCAGCGCTGCGAGCAGCAGCCAGCCCCAGGTCTGCACGAAGCGGCTCAGCGCGAGCAACGCGCGCGTCGGCCACGGCAGCGCCTGATGCATCTGCGTGAACACGCCGACGATCTGCGGCACGACATAAACCAGCAGGCCGCTGACGACGGCGATCGCAACTATCGTCAGCAGGATCGGGTACACCAGGGCCGCCCAGACTTTCTGGTTCAACGCGTCGCGCGCTTCGCTGTAGTCGGCGAGCCGCGCGAGCACCTGATCGAGCTTGCCGGATTGCTCGCCAGCGGCAACCGAGGCGCGATAGATTTCCGGAAAACTCTCGGGCGCATCGGCCAGGCCCGCGGCGAGACTGGATCCCTCCATCACGCGCGAACGCAGCGATACGACCAGGGTGCGTGCGCGCGTGTCGTCGTTCTGTTCGGTCAGTGCAGCGAGCGCCTCCTCGAGCGGCAAACCGGCTTTGAGCAAGGTTGCCAGTTGGCGCGTCAGCAGCGCGAGCTGCGCGCCGGAAAGGCCGCGTTGAAACAGGCCGCCGCGCCGCTGCGCGTCCGCGACCGGCGTCACTTCGAGCGGATTGAGGCCCTTCTCGCGCAGGCTGGCGCGTACCGCGCGCGCGGTGTCGCCCTGCAGCACCCCGCGCTGGGTTTTGCCGCCCTGGTCGAGAGCTTGATAAGCGAACGCCGGCATGGCGCCAGTTTACGTTATGCGCTGCCCGCCAACTTGCTGCGGCGGATGCCGTAGCCGAAGTAAACCAGGAACCCGATCACCATCCAGATCGCGAAGCGCTCCCACGTGATCACCGGCAAGCCCCAGATCAGCGCGAGCGAAAACAAAATGCCCACTGGTGCGACGATCCATGCACCGGGCACGCGGAATGCGCGCGGCAGTTCCGGCTGACGCGTGCGCAGCACCAGGATCGAGGCACAGATGATGATGAACGCGGCGAGCGTGCCGATGTTGATCAGCTCGGCGACCTGTGTGATCGGCAGCAGGCCGGCCACGACTGCAGTGACGACGCCGGCGATCAGCGTCGGCCGATACGGCGTGCCATATTGCGGATGCACTTTCGCAAACCAGGCCGGCAGCAGTCCATCGCGCGCGAGCGCGAACCAGATGCGCGCCGTGCCGAGCATGAACGCGAACAGCACGCTCATGACGCCGACTACGACGACGGCCGCCACGGCCACGCCGATCCAGGCGAAACCGCGCGCGGCGAACGCATCCGATACCGGCGCCGCACCGCCGAGTTGCGCGTACGGCACCATGCCGGTGAGCACGAACGAGATCGCCACGTACAGCACCATCGAGATCGCCAGCGACGCGATGACGGCGAGCGGCAGATCGCGCTGCGGATTCTTCGCTTCCTCGGCGGCCGTGGTCAGCGTGTCGTAGCCGAATACCGCAAAGAACACGACGCTCGCCGCAGTCAGCACGCCAGCCCAGCCGAAATGCGACTGCCCGTCCGCCGCCTTGACTTCGGGCGGCACGAACGGATGCCAGTTCGCCGGATCGACGAGGAATACACCGATCGCGATGACGAGCAGCGCGCCGATCACTTTGATTATCACGATCACCGTGTTGAAGCGCGCGCCCCATTCGGTGCGCACGGTCAGCAGTCCCGCGACGATCAGCGTGATCGCAGCGGCAATCACGTTGAACACGTGACCTTCACCGGTGCCGAGCGCGCCTTGCGCCCACGCCGGCAAATGGATGCCGGCCGACGACAGCAACACCTGCACATAGCCCGACCAGCCGATCGCGACGACTGCGACGACAAGCGCGTATTCGAGCAGCAGATCCCAGCCGATGATCCAAGCGGCGAGCTCGCCGAGCACTGCGTAGCCATAGGTGTACGCGCTGCCGGTGACCGGGATCATGCCGGCGAACTCCGCGTAGCACAGCGCCGCGGCGGCGCTGCCGACGCCCGCGATCAGAAAACTCAGCGCGACCGCGGGTCCGGCGTTCGCCGCGGCTTGTTGTCCGGCGAGCACGAAGATGCCGACGCCGATGATGCCGCCGATGCCGATCGCGGTAAGCTGCCACAAGCCGAGTACGCGGCGGAAATCGCGGCGCTGGCCGGCTTCGGCTTGCAGCGCGGCGACGGATTTGTGGCGCGTGAGTTGCTCGATCAGGCTCATGATCCCTCCCGGAAGTCAGCGCCGATCATACCGGAGTCCGTGACAGTGCCTTCAGACGCTGGCGAGTTCACGTGCCTGCAACGACACCTGCTTCTTGCCGCCCGCCACGTGTTGTCGGCCGACTTCGCGAAACCCGTAGCGGGCATGGAAACGCGCCGACACGGGATTCGGTGGCTCGAGATCGAACTCGCAGGTCAGACGCGAGACTCCGGTTCGTGCCGCGAACGCGAGCAGATCATCGTAGAGGATCGCGCCCAGACCGCGTCCTTGCTGCATCGCGTCGACAACGATGCGATCGACATACAGAAATTCAGGATAGCGCTTTGCGAACCAGCGGTAGTTCGGGCTGGCGTAGTCCGAGCCTTCGCGCAGAGCGAGCAGAAAGGCGCGCACCCCGCTATCGAGCTCGATCACGCGGTGATAGGCGGCCTGTGCATGCAGGCCGTGTAAGCGCAACACATCTAGCGGACTCGTGTACTGCACCGACGCGGCGTTCAGCGCCAGGATCGCCGCGAAGTCCGCCGGCGTGGCGTCGCGGATCACCTCATTCCTCGCGCGTCACGCGCAACACTTCCTCGGCGGACGTGATGCCAGCGACGCATTTGCGCCAGCCGTCTTCGAGGATGCTCGGGGTGCGCGTGCGCGCGCGACGTTCCAGATCGCTTTCCGCGGCGCTGGCGTGGATCAGACGGCGCATTTCTTCGTCGACATAGGCGTACTCGTAGATGCCGGTGCGGCCGCGGTAGCCGGCATGGCGTCCGGCGGCCTGCGACGAGGGCTTGAACAAGTTCGCCTGCAGGTCGGCCGGCTTGCCGAAGGCGGCGAGCTCGCGTGGCGTCGCCGCGTACGTCTCGCGCGTGTCCGGATCGAGCACGCGCACGAGGCGCTGCGCGAGCACGCCGATCAGCGACGAAGACAGCAGGAACGGCTCCACTCCCATGTCACGCAGGCGCGTGACGGCGCCGACGGCCGAGTTCGTATGCAACGTCGACAGCACGAGGTGTCCAGTCAGCGACGCCTGCACGGCGATCTGCGCGGTTTCCAGATCGCGGATTTCGCCGACCATGACCACGTCCGGATCCTGGCGCAGGATCGCGCGCAGCCCGCGCGCGAACGACATGTCCACTTTCGTATTGACCTGGGTCTGCCCTACACCGTCGATGTAATACTCGATCGGGTCTTCCACCGTCATGATGTTGCGGCTGCTGTCGTTGAGCTTGAGCAGAGATCCATACAGGGTCGTCGTCTTGCCGGAGCCGGTCGGGCCGGTGACGAGCAGGATGCCGTGCGGGCGTTCGATCGTTTCGCCGAGCAGTGCGAGCGTGTCCGGCGCCATGCCGAGCTGTTGCAAGTCCAGCTTGCCGGCCTGTTTGTCGAGCAGGCGCAGCACAACGCGTTCGCCATGGCCGGCCGGAATCGTCGAGACGCGCACGTCGACCGGGCGGCCGGCGATCTTCAAACCGATGCGGCCATCCTGCGGCAGGCGTTTCTCGGCGATGTCGAGCCTGGCCATGACCTTGATCCGCGACACCACGGCGTTGGCGATCGCTTTTTGCGGATTCAGCACTTCGCGCAACACGCCATCGATGCGGAAGCGCACGACGAGGCGGTTCTCGAACGGCTCGATGTGGATGTCGCTCGCGCCTTCCTTGACCGCTTCGGTCAGCAGCGCGTTGATCAGGCGAATGATCGGCGCATCGTCTTCGGATTCGAGCAGATCTTCTGGTTCCGGCAGTTCGTCAACCAGCGCTCTAAGATCGAGCTCGTCGTCGAAATCGGCGACCATCGCGCGCGCATCGTCGCCCTGCTCATACAGCGTGCGCAGCAGGCGTTCGTAGCCGGCCGCGTCGTGGCGCACCAGCCGCAACGGCGCGCCAAGATAGCGCCGCAATTCGCTGAGTACTTCCGGCTTGACGCCCTCGCGCCAGGCGACTTCCGCGCCGTCGTCGCGCCAGGCGACCAGGGTGGCGCCGTTGCGGCGCGCGAAGCCGAAACTCGGCCGCGGCGGTCGCGCCGCCGTGCTCACGGCTGCTTGGCTCCCGCGTCCTTCGGCGCCACATCGAGCGCCGGGCTGGCGAGGAAATCGTGCACTTCCGGCAGCATCGGCTGCTGGCTGCGCGGCGTGATCGTTTCGCGGTTCTCGCGCATCTGCAATTGCTCGGTGCGCAGAAAATTATACTTTTCCTGCGACACCGCCGCTTCGGTCGTGGCGTCCTTGAGGATGCGCGGATGCAGGAACACCATCAGATCCTGCTTCTGGTGATCGTTGCTGCGATAGCGGAACAGGTTGCCGATCAGCGGGATCTCGCCGAGCCCCGGCACCTTCTGCACGCTGTCCTTGACGTTGTCGGAGATCAGGCCGCCGAGCACGAGCAGTGAATCGTCCTTGATCAGCACGGTCGTCTTCACTTCGCGCTTGTTCGTGACCAGATCGACCGCACCCTGTACCGGCGGCAGCAGGTTGGAGACTTCCTGGTGCAAGTCCAGGCGCACGGAGTCACCGGAATTGATATGTGGCGTGACCGTGAGCGTAAGGCCCACGTCCTTGCGCTGGATTGTCTGGAACGGATTGCCGATGCCGCCCGAATTCGAGCCGGCGGCCGTTGTCGTGTTCGAGCCGCCGGTGTTCGTCGTGTATGAGCCGGTCAGGAACGGCACTTCTTGCGCGACCTTGATCATCGCCTCTTGATTGTCGAGCGTCATCACCGACGGCGTCGAGAGAATGTTGTTCTTGCCGTTGCTGCGCAGTGCGGTAACGAGGGCACCAAGCTGAAAAATCTGGTGGCCTGCCACGCTCACGGTGCCGTTGATATAGCCGAGATTAAAACCGTTGCCGACACCGGTTGGGTTGGCGGCCGCCGAAAAAATATTGTTGCCTGGCGTGTTGCCGGTGAAGTTCGTGCCCCCGATCACGCTGTGACTGAGATCCTTGCCGTTCTTGAACGGCAGCTGCCACTGGATGCCGAGCTCGTTCGCGGTCTCGTCGGACACTTCCGCGATCACAGCCTCGATCAGCACCTGCGCACGGCGGATGTCGAGCTGACGGATCACGCTGGCGAGCGAGCGGAACACCGCCGGCGGCGCACTGATCACGAGCGCGTTGTCGCCTTCGTGGGCCTGAATCGTCGCCGTCGAGCTGCCACTGGAACCCGACGCGCCGGCCGGTGCGCTGCCTGCGGCTGCAGCCGCCGCTTTGCCGGCCTGCGCATCGCCGGTCAGTGTGGCTGCCACCCCCTGCAGGATCGGCACCATGTCCTTGGCGCTGGCGTAGTTCAGATACACGACCTGGGTTTCGCCGCCGTCGGTGATCGGCGTGTCCAGGTGCGTGACGAGGGCGCGCAAGCGCAGGCGCCCGCTCTTGCCGCCGGAGAGCAGGATCGAATTCGTGCGCTCGTCCGCGAATACTTTCGGCGCGTCGCCCATCGCTTCGGCGGTCTTGTTGTCGCCGCCGAGCTGGGTCAGCGTGCGCGCGACTTCCGCGGCGCTGGCGTGCTGCAGCGGAATGACTTCGACGCCGGAGTCGGACACGGTGTCGATGCGCTCGATGATGCTCACGACACGGGCGACGTTGCCGGCGCGGTCGGAGATCACGAGCGAGTTGGAGCCCGGATGCGCGATCAGCTGCGCGCCTTGCGGCATCAGCGCGCGTAGGATCGGCACGAGTTCGTTCGCCGAAATGTGCTTGACCGGCACGATCTGCGTGACCAGTTCGTCCGGCTCATGGCCGTGCGTACCATTGAGCCCGCCGGAACCGTCCTGCTGCGCCATCGCCTCGGGCACGATCTTGATCATGCTGCCAGTCGGGATCGCGGCGTAGCCGTGCACGCGCAGCACGGACAGGAACACGTCGTAGATCTCGTCCGGCTTCATCGGCTTGGCCGACACCACGGTGACTTTGCCCTGCACGTTGGGGCCGACGATGAAATTCTTGCCGGTGATGTCCGACACCGTCTTGATCAGCGCGGCCATGTCGGCTTCTTGCAGGTTCAGCGTGTGCGTGCCGGGCGGGTTCGCGGCGGGCGGCGGATTTCCGGGTTGCGCGAACACCGGCATCAGGGCAAACGCAAGGACAACGGCAAAGCAGTAGCGGATCATCATATTCCCCGAAAGACATCTATCGCAGATTGAGCGTGAGCGTGGCCGGCTTGCCGTCGCGCAACACCGTCACCTGCAGGCTCGAAGCGTTCTTGAGATTGTCCATGAATTGCTGCGGATTGGGCAGGCCGGTCAGCGCGGTGCCATTGACCGACGTGATCGTGTCGGTGGCCTTCAGGCCCGCCTGGTTCATCAGCGCCAGCACCTCGCCGCTGCCGGACAGGCGCGCGCCGCTGATCTTGCCGTCGACGAAGACCGGCTCGATATGCACTTGCTTGGCCAATTGTGCAGGGTCCAGCCGCAGGTTTTTCTGCGCCTGGGTCCAGTCGACGGCGCCATGCGCCATCTGCGGCGGCACGAACAGCGGTGCGGCCGAACCGGGTTTCGACGCCGTGGCGGCGGCGTTGCCCGTGCCCGCGGTGCCTCGCGGTCCGGTTGCCGGCGCCGGCGCGTGCGCTTCCGGCTGCGGCAGGTTCAGCGTCTCGCTCGCGCCTTCGTGACTGAGCACGACATGATCGGCATAGACCTCGCTGAGTTTGGCAACGCCGGCGACGTCTTCGCCCACCTTGTACGCGCGCTCGCTGCCATGCTCGTCCTCGATCATCGCAATGCCCTGGTTCGGCTCGGGCAACGCGAGTGTGCCGCGCAGGGTCAGCTTGAGCGTCGTTGCCGGCGCATGCATGGCCTGTGCGACCAGGACATTCTGCGGATTGCCGAACAGATGCCACTTGGCCACGGATTGGGCGGGCGGCGCGTTCGCGGCAGCCGCCGGCGGCGCTGCGGCGACGTCATCTTCCTGCGGCACCAGCAGCCAGGCCAGACGCACGAGCAGCCACAGACAGATCGCACCGGCGAAGATGCAGACGGCCAGCGCGGCCAGGCGCGAGGCGCGGGCTTGATCGGCGGTTGAGAACGAACTCAGCATGCGGCAGCGCGAACGGAAACTGCCGCGAACTTTAGCAGGATGCTACTTGGAACGTTTGAACAGGTTGCCCAGGCGGCGGAAAAAGCCCGGCTTCTTGTGTGGTGGCAGCGCGGCTGACACTTGCGTCGGCGTCGTGGCGACAGGTTGATGACCGCGCGGACGACGCTCAGCGGGCTTGGCGGCAACTTCGTTCTGCCGCACCGTTGATCCGGCGGACTCCACACCATCACGCCGGCGTCCGCGACCGCCGCGCCGACTGCGCTTGCGTTCAGGGGCTGCACTGGCGCCGTCGGCGCTCTCCGCTGGCCTGGGTGCCGCTGGCGCCGCCACGTGCGTCCGTGCGGGTCGCGGCGCATCGCGGCGCGACGCACGTTGGCCCGAGTGCGGGCCAGAGCGCCCGCGCTGCTTCGGCGGCGGTGCGGTCTCGATCGAACCATCGTCTTCCTCCACGCTGACCGGCAGCGGCGTCGCGCGCACGCGCGGCGGCGGCGCTACGAGCAACTGCGGATCGACGCGTTCGACCGGAATCTTCTGACCGATGTATTCCTCAATGTCGGGCAGGCCCTGCGCGTACATGTCGCAGGCGAAGCTGATCGCGTCACCTTCAGCGCCCAGGCGTGCGGTGCGGCCGATGCGGTGCACGTAGTCCTCGGCATCCTGCGGCAGGTCGTAGTTGAACACATGGCTGACAGCGGGGATGTGCAAACCTCGTGCGGCAACATCGGTCGCGATGAGGATTTCGATTTCGCCGCGCTGGAACTTGCCGAGCAGGCTCTGGCGTTTCTTCTGCGGCACGTCGCCGGACAGCATGCCGACGGCAAATCCCTGCCGTTCCAGACGCCGTGCGACTTTTTCCGCCGCGACTTTCATATTGACGAAGACCATACTGCGCTGGGCATCCGTGCGCGACAGCAGGCCGATCAGCAGCGGAAGTTTTTCTTCGGTCGCCGGGAAATAGATGACCTGGCGCACGCGATCGGCGGTGACATTTTCGCTTTCGGCCGTGAGCTTGACCGCCTCGTTCATGTGTTCGTAGGCGAGTTCGAGCACGCGATGGCTCAGCGTGGCCGAAAACAGCAGGCATTGGCGTTTCTCACGCGGCGGCAGGCGGCGCAAGATGTAGCGCACGTCCTTGATGAAGCCGAGGTCGAACATGCGGTCGGCTTCGTCGATCACCATCACTTCGACGGCGTTGAACGAAAACACGTGCTGCTTGTAGTAGTCCAGCAGACGGCCCGGCGTGGCGATGACGATATCGACGCCGGCGCGCAACTGGTCGCGCTGCTTGTCGTAATCGACGCCGCCGTAGATCAGCGCGGACTTGAGGCCCGTATCGCGGCCCAGGCTGCGGAAATCCTTTTCTATCTGGATCGCCAGCTCGCGGGTCGGCGCGATGATCAGGGCGCGCGGATCGCTCGCGCTGCGTTCCGTGAACGCCGGCTGCGTCAACAGGCGGTTCATCACCGCGACCAGAAAAGCGCCGGTCTTGCCGGTGCCAGTCTGCGCCTGCCCGGCGACGTCGCGCCCGACCAGCGCCAGCGGCAGGGTCAGCGCCTGGATCGGCGTGCAGCGCGTGAACCCCGCTGCGTGCAGGCCTGAAAGCACATTGGGTTGCAGCTCGAAGCTGTCAAAGAAGGTGTCGGTGAGAGGTTGATGATCTGACATGCAAGATGGCCGCTCCAGGCCATGATTGGAAAGCGCGAGTTGGGTCGATACTTGAATCGCGCATGCCGCGGCCCAACTTGATTAAGTCCGGCGCTTGGGCTGAAATGGGCTGTACAACAGCCCGGTCTGAAGCACACAGTGTAGCCGAAGCGCGGCCGCAGCGCCCGCGGCGGCCGCAAGAACCCCCTGGAGAATACAAGTGAGTACAGCGATTGCCCACGTCGGCGACGACCAATTCGAAGAACAAGTACTGAAATCGAGCGAGCCCGTGCTGGTCGATTTCTGGGCGGAATGGTGCGGTCCGTGCAAGATGATCGCGCCGATCCTTGACGATGTGGCGCAGAGCTACGCCGGCAAGCTCAAGGTGGCCAAGATCAATATCGACCACAACCAGAAGACCCCGCGCAACTACAACGTGCGCGGCATCCCGACCCTGATGATCTTCAAGAACGGCAAGGTCGAAGCCACGCAGATCGGTGCGGTCAGCAAGACGCAACTGACACAGCTGATCGACAAGACGATCGGACAAACCGCCATTCCGGCGACACGCGATGCGTGAACAGCGAAGCTGGCCCGAAGGGCGAGCGCGCCGCGCGAGTAAAGCCGGAATCTAGAGTCTTTGCTGGTACCGCGATTTGCGCCGCACTTGCTCCGCGGCACAAAAAAGCGAACAATAGAACTCGACGTGCGGAGCTAGACGCCCGCTCGTCTTTGCTGCTAACGTAGTTGAGCCTGCTGGGGCGATCGCCCCGCCCGCCCTCCCCGATCCTTCCAATCCGTACGTAATTACGGCGCCCGCACGAGGTCCGTCCGTGACTGAACCCGATAACAAAGATTCCGGCGAAAGCCAACCCAATGACGAAGCGCGTGCTGATTCCAAGCGCGCGCGCCAGGATGCGCCTGAAGCTCCTGCCGCCGAAGGCAACAACGCCGGCGGCGAGGGCCAGCAAGGCGGCGGCGACAATCGCCCGCAGGGCAATCGCCCGCCAGGCCGGCGCGACCGCAACCGGCGCGACCGCAACCGCGGTGGCGGTGGCGGTGGCGGCGATCGCAATCAACAACGTTTCCAGCCGCCACAGGACGAAGAATACGACGAGTCCAAGAACGGTGGCGGCGATGGCCCGCAGATCGATCTGAACGAACTCAAGCGCAAACCCGCGCATGCGCTGCTCACGCTGGCCGAGGAACTCGGCATTCAGGAAGGCGTGGCGCGTGCGCGTAAACAGGACATTATCTTCCTGATCCTGAAGGCGCATGCACGTGCCGGCGGCGGTATCTCCGCCGAAGGCGTGCTCGAGATCCTGCAGGACGGCTTCGGTTTCCTGCGCGGTCCGGACGAGTCGTATCTGGCCGGCCCTGACGACATCTATGTGTCGCCGTCGCAGATCCGCCGCTTCAACCTGCGCACCGGCGACTACATTGCCGGCCGCGTGCGTCCTCCAAAAGAAGGCGAGCGCTACTTCGCGCTGCTCAAAGTCGACACGATCAACATGGAGCCGCCGGAGGCATCGAAGAACAAGGTGTTGTTCGAGAACCTCACGCCACTGTTTCCACGCAAGATGTTCCATCTGGAACGCGGCAACGGTTCGACCGAGGACATCACCGGGCGCATTCTGGATCTGATCGCGCCGGTCGGCCGCGGCCAGCGCGGCATGATCGTGTCGCAGCCGAAAGCCGGCAAGACGATGATGCTGCAGAACGTCGCGCAGGCGATCGTCAAGAACTATCCGGAAGCGCACCTGATCATCCTGCTGATCGACGAGCGCCCGGAGGAAGTCACCGAAATGCAGCGCAGCGTGCGCGCCGAAGTGATCTCCTCGACGTTCGACGAACCGGCAGTGCGTCACGTGCAGGTCGCCGAGATGGTGATCGAACGTGCCAAGCGTCTAGTCGAGCACAAGAAAGACGTCATCATCCTGCTCGACTCGATCACGCGTCTCGCGCGCGCCTACAACACCGTCGTGCCGGCCTCCGGCAAAGTGCTGACCGGTGGTGTCGATGCGAACGCGCTGCAGCGTCCGAAGCGTTTCTTCGGCGCCGCGCGCAATGTCGAGGAAGGCGGTTCGCTGACGATCCTCGCCACAGCGCTCGTGGAAACCGGATCGAAGATGGACGAAGTGATCTACGAGGAATTCAAGGGCACCGGCAACATGGAAGTACACCTGGACCGCCGTATTAGCGAAAAGCGCGTCTACCCGTCGATCAACATCAACCGCTCCGGCACGCGCCGCGAGGAATTGCTGATCGAACCGGACATGCTGCAGAAGATCTGGATCCTGCGCAAACTGCTGCATCCGATGGATGAACTTGCGGCGATGGAATTCATGCTCGACAAGATGAAGAACACCAAGTCGAACGACGAATTCTTCAACGCAATGAAACGATGACATGAAGGCCGGC
>Ga0163163_10004547_pt1 | contig 11847 bp, 12 predicted proteins | sample S65metaG_FD_119766 | JGI IMG/M metagenome (GOLD analysis project Ga0163163, IMG submission 119766) | Switchgrass rhizosphere microbial communities from Kellogg Biological Station, Michigan, USA - S6-5 metaG | ecosystem: Host-associated > Plants > Roots > Rhizosphere > Soil | place: USA... | reverse complement strand
GAAGATGAAAAAGAGTCCCCAGCCAACAAACAGCACCAGCATCAACCAGTGGACCAGCACCGTCATCTGATCGACTTCGGCGGCGTGCGCCGACGCCTGTTTCGGGAACATCGCGAGGAAGGTCTGCATTTAAACGGTCCCCTCCTGCTCGGCGACGCAATTGGCGCGCCGATTCAGGTAGATGAAGAAGGTCGCGAAGGCACCGATCATGCCGGCCACGACGACGAGCATGGCAATGATGCCCATGTTCGTGGCGATCGCCAGCGGCGAGTCGCTGTTGCCGAAGCAGACCGGGCATGCCAGCGCGGCGCGCGGCGCGGCGACGGCTCCCAGGGTGAAGAGGATTTTTCGCATATTCATTTCGCTCGGCAAAAGCCCTCGCACGACACCGATCACCGTCACGCTACGACAACCGCTTCGTCTTGCGCTGGAACGCGGCGCCGTAGGCGATCAGCCCACCGCCGGCCGCCAGCGACAACGCCGCCGTGACCGCGTACCCGGCGGCGTGTACGGCCTGAAACTGCTGGACTGCCCACGCTGCCACGAAGGCGGCGAGCACCACCGAGATTCCGATGAACACCAGGTGGAACATCCTCAGCGACATCAATGCCCCGTGTGCGCGGCTGCCGGCGCCGCCACGTGAATCGGCGTGCCGATGCTGTCATTGATCGTCAGGCTCGGCACGAGCATCAGGATGGCGAACCCGATCACCGTGAGAATGAGCGCGCCGTAGATCCACTGGCGCTCGTGGCTCAGGTGCATGAACACGCTCGCGACCATCGAACCCTTCATCGTCGCGATGATCAGCGCCACTGTGATCGCCAGCGGGATGGCGAGGTGCACCTGGTTGACGGCGACCGTAATCCCCGTGAACACGAACAGCGCCGCGCCGATCATGATGTAAGAGCGGATCGATTTCTTGATCGATTCCTGATCAGAATGCATGCAGCCCCCTAGAGCAGGTACAGAACCGGGAAGAGGAAGATCCACACCAGGTCGACGAAGTGCCAGTAGAGCCCGGTGTACTCGATCCGGTTCGTGAACTGCTCGGGTTTCGTCTTGTACATCTTCGCGCCCGGTCCGAGGAAGTACGCCATGACCACCATCCCGCCGAGGATGTGGATGCCGTGCAGCCCGGTCAGGGTGAAGTAGATCGCCAGAAACGTGCTCTTGTCGGGCAACTCGCCGTGCGCCCAGTGCGCCGCATATTCGAAGTACTTGTTGACGAGGAACGCGGCCGACAGCAGGAAAGTGGCGAGCAGATAGATGCGGTGCTTGCCCCAGTCGCCCAGCTTCAGCGATGCCCACGCCATCACCATGGTCACCGACGATCCGATGAGGATGAAGGTGTTGGCCATGCCGAGCCACACGTTCAACTCGCCGTGCGGCCATTCCGGCGCGCCCATGCGCAGGATGATGTAGGTCGAGAACAGCGCGCCGAACAGCATCACTTCGGACGCGAGGAACAGCCAGATCCCGAGCTTGCCGTTCGTGAGCCCGGTATCCGGCCGTTCTTCGACCGTGTACGGAATGTTCATGTCCATCGACTATGCCTTCTCCGGTTCGAACGTCGGCGTGAAGTCACGCGCCGCGCCAGGGACACTGTATTCGTACGGTCCACGATAGACGATCGGCTCGGTCAGGAAGTTGCCGTGTCCGGGCGGCGACGGCGCCGACCACTCGAGGGTGGTCGCCTCCCACGGGTTGATGCCGACCGCCTTCCCCCATTTGATGCTGCCGAAGAAGTTGATGATGAACGGGATCTGGAACAGGCCGAGCGTCCACGCGGCCATGCCGATCCACAAGTTGTACTTCAGCAGCTCCTTGTTGTGCGCGTACTGCATGCCGCCGTCATACATGCGGCGGTTCATGCCGCCCAGACCCTGGATGAACATCGGCATGAAGACGATGTTGATGCAGATGAACGATCCCCAGAAATGGATCGCGCCGAGCATCTCATTCATCTTCCGCCCTGTGGCCTTCGGGAACCAGTAATACACGCCGGCGAACAGCGCGAAGATCGTCCCCGGCGCCACGACGTAATGGAAGTGGCCGATGACGTAGTAGGTGTCGTGCAGGTGGATGTCCGACGGTGCGAGGCCGAGCGGCAGGCCGGTCAGACCGCCGATGCCGAACATCGGCAGGAACGCCAGCGCGAACAACATCGGCGTCGTGAAGCGGATCGACGCGCCCCACAGCGACAGCAGCAGCGCCGTCAGGATGACGACCGACGGGATCGAAATGATCATCGTCGTCGTCTGGAAGAAGGCGCTCATCGTCGTGCCCATGCCGGTCATGAACATGTGATGCGCCCAGACGATGAACGACATGAACCCGAGGAAGGTCACCGAGTAGACCAGCGCCTTGTAGCCCCAGAGCGGCTTGCGGGTGTTGTTCGCGATGATCTCGGCGACAATGCCCATCGCCGGAAGAATCAGCACGTACACCTCGGGGTGCGCCAGGAACCAGAAGAGATGCTGCCAGAGCAGCGGGTTGCCGTTGCCGGCAATCAGCATCGGCTTCCCCGAGATGACGAGGCCGCTCGGCATGAAGAAGCTCGTGCCGGCGAGACGGTCCATCAGCTGCAGCACACCGGCCGCTTCGAGCGGAGGGAACGCGAGCAGCAGGAGGAACGACGTCACGAACTGTGCCCAGACGAAGAACGGCAGGCGCATCCACGTCAGGCCCTTGGCGCGGAGCTGCACGATCGTGACGATGAAGTTGACCGAGCCGAGCAGCGACGAGGTGATCAGGAACACCATCCCGATCAGCCACATCGTCTGGCCGGGCGCGATGACGGCGAGCGGCGGATACGACGTCCAGCCGGACTGCGCGGCGCCGCCCTTCTGGAAGAAGCTGGCGAGCATCGTGACGCCGCCGAGGAAGTACACCCAGTAGCTCATCATGTTGAGCTTGGGGAACGCCATGTCGGGCGCGCCAATCTGGAGCGGCATCACGAAATTACCGAAGCCGCCGACGGCGAGCGGCACGACGCCCATGAACACCATGATGGTGCCGTGCATCGCGCCCAGCTGATTGTAGAACTCGGGGAGCATGATGCCCATCGGCGCCCGATCCTGCCCGAGCCACATCCCGATCAGCGGAATCGGCCGGCCCGGGTATGCGAGCTGCCACCGCATGATCATCATGAGGGTGAAGCCGAACAGGAGGAACAGGAGGCCGGTGATCGTGTACTGAATGCCGATCACCTTGTGATCGACCGAGAACACGTATTTCCGCCAGAACCCGAGATCCTCGTGATGCTCGCCGTGGCTGTCCACGTGAATGTGCGCGTGCTCGCCGCCCGGATGAATGCCGGTTTTATCCATAAGCGAGGCGATTGTATGTAATAGGCACAAGCGGTGCAAGTTGGTGCCCGGGCGTAAGATCGGTCAATGACCCGCCTCGAAGGCATCCGCGCCGCCGGTTTCGCCGTGTGTCTCGCCGCGGCGGCCGTTCCAGCGCGGGGAAATCCGGAATCGGAAGCGCTTCGAGCCAAAGCTGCAGACCATACGTACAACCTGGAGCACGACGCCGCCCTCGCGGCGTTCCGGCAGGCCGTTGCCGCCGACCCGCAGGATGCAGGCGCATACCGCGGCCTCGCCTCGTCACTGTGGCTCAGCATCACGTTCCGTCGGGGCAACATGACGGTCGACGACTATCTCGGCCGCCCCAACAAGCCGAATACGAACCCGCTTCCCCCGCCGCCGCCTGAAACCGTCGCCGGCTTTCGCGACGCCATCGACAAGGCGATCGCGCTCGCGAGACAGCGGATCGCGAAGAACCCGAAAGACGCGGACGCGCATTACCAGCTCGGCGCAGCAATCGGACTGCGGGCGTCCTATTCCGCGACCGTGGAAGGCAGCGTCATGGCGGCGTTCCGCGCCGCCCGCGAAGCCTATGAGGAAGAGGAGAAGGCACTCGCTCTCCAGCCGCAGCGCAAGGACGCCGGCCTCATCGTCGGGACCTATCGGTACATCGTGGCAGCGTTAGCGCTCCCGCTGCGCGTCGTCGCGTACGTTGCGGGATTCGGCGGCGGCAAGGAAAAGGGCATCAAGCAAGTCGAGGACGCGGCCGCCTATGGAGGCGACAACCAGACCGAGGCGCGGTTCGCGCTGATCCTGCTCTACAACCGCGAAAAACGATACGACGACGCGCTGAAGGTGCTGGCGACCCTGCGCGAGCGCTACCCCCGCAATCGGCTGGCATGGCTCGAGTCCGGATCGACGGCACTTCGCGCCGGCCGTGCCGCCGATGCCGAGCGGTTTCTAAGCGATGGACTCGCCCGCTTCGCGGACGACCAGCGGCCACGGATGTTCGGCGAAGACGCGCTGTTACGTTACAAACGCGGGGCGGCGTTGGCGGCACTCGGCCGCAACGCCGAGGCCGAGGCCGACCTCCGGAAATCGCTGACGCTGGAGGGCCGCAAATGGGTTCACGCGCGCAGCCATCTGGAACTCGGCAAGCTTGCATTGAGGACGGGAAACAAAGCCGCCGCAGAGGCGGAACTTCGAGCGGCGATTCCGCTCGCCGACAGCGATAATGACCCGCTGACGAGCGACGAGGCGAAACGACTTCTGAAATAGGGGCCAGGCGTTGGGTGCCAGGGGCTACCTGGGATGGGCGCTGCGAACGGACCAGGGCCAACCATCGTCTTTATGAGTGTCCGGCTTCGAACGTATCGGTAGTGTCCGGCTTTAGCCGCCCCTTCGAGAACCTCAGGGCGGCCCTGAGCTTCGTCGAAGGGCCGGACCGGCAGGAGCCTAGCCGGACCGACGAACATCATGAGCAACAAACGAACCTGGATTTCCGTCCTCATCGCCGCGGTGATCATCGTCGGTGTCCTGGCGGTGTCCGCGGTCGGCGGTACGGCGTACTTCATCTACCGTCACGTCCACACACAGTTCGTGCCGAACGAAAACGCCGAACAGCAATTCGCCGCAGCACGAGCGCGCTTCGCGGGGCAACAGCCGCTCATCGAGGTCAGGAAGGACCAGGAGGCGGTGCTCCATCGGGAGATGATCCCGAAGGCGATGCCGGCGGCGAAGCTCGACACACTGCGCGTCCTCGCGTACGACACGCGCGCGAACAAACTCGTGAACGTGTCGATTCCCATGTGGCTCCTCCGCATGGCGCCGACGAACAAGTTCTCGTTCATGAAAGACAACGGGATCGACTTCGACTCCGACCGCGTGCACATCACGCTCGACGACGTCGAGCGCCGCGGCCCGGGCCTGCTGCTGGATCAGGCGGACCGTCGTGGATCGCAAGTACTCGTGTGGACCGAATAGGGCCCGACCAGATCAGCTGCCCTGTGCAGAGGACACCTGCCCGTCAACAACTCCGCTTTTCCAAGCAAAACAGAGCTCGCGCGTGGCACACAGGTTGAACCTATGTCAGGCAGTGAGGCTGACATGACCAAATTGACCAGATATCTTCCGGCGTTGCTCCTGGCTGGCGCGGCGCTCGGCACGACGGCGTGCGCAGCGAGCATCTACGACGATGGCTACCGGCGCGGCGGCGTGTATCCCGTCTACCGCGGTCCGAGCCGCGCGGCGGACATCGGCTTCCGCGACGGCATCGAGGCGGGGCGCGACGATGCGCGGCACGGCGATCGGTTCGATCCGGTGCGCGCGCGGCGCTACCGCTCAGCGGATCACGACTACGATCGCCGCTACGGCTCGCGCGACGAGTACGCGCGCGAGTACCGCGCCAACTTCGAGCGCGGTTACCGCGAGGGCTACGAGCGGGGGCGGTATCGGCGCTGAACCGCGAATTGGAGAGTCGGGTAATTGGGTAATCGAGTAATCGATTGTCCAATTGCCCGAGTCCAAACCCTCAATCGATTACCCGATTACCAGATTCCCGATTACCCAATCTAGAAGGCGAGCATGTGCGTGTATTTGACGATCAGCCCGCGGCCGGTGTTGACCGGCGTGAGCTGATCCGTCAGCTGCTGCTCGTTGTAGACAACGAACAGATCGCTCAGGGGACGGTGAATCAGATCGAAGCGGACGTTGGCGCTCATCTGCTTCAGGTCCGTGTTGTACTGCAGCAGCGTGTCGAGGAACGTCCGCGTGCTGAACGCGTAGCCGATGCGCGACGTCACGAGGTTGGTGACGAACGCGTGCATCGGAAACGGCAGATCGATGTCGTTGCGCTGCAGCGCCGTATCGAACGTCAGATGATAGGACGGCCGGTAGATGATCCCGACCTTCATCGACTTCTGCGTGCCGCTCCAGAATCCGCCGGTGGTCAGCAGCGCCGAAGCCGAGACCTTCTTGCTGTGGTTCGTTTCCAGCTCCAACGCGTATTCGTTCCAGCCGTACTGGCCCGGTGCGAACGATTGATCCGTGCGGACCTTGAACGGCGCGATGATCCGCTCGAAGCGCGGGTTCCATTGCAGCTCCACGTAGCCGCCTTTCTCGAAGAACCACGCCATGGCCACATGATTGGTGTGCGACACCTTCACGTTCGACTGGTCGGTGTAGATGTTGTAGCGCGTGTGCGGGTGCAACTCTCGGATCCCGAACTTCCGCCACCACTCGGGGCGGAAGCGGATGCCGAAGTCGACGAAATGCTTGCGGCTGCCGGTCCGCTTGATGAAGCCGATGTCGTCGCGGAAATTGTCGCCGACGCTCAGCAGCGAGTACTGCGTGTGCAGGAAATTGTCGTTCCAGACGATGGAGCCCTTGCCGGACATGTCGCCGCCGCTCACGCCCGGCGTGAACGACTTCGCCAGGAAGCCGTTGAGGCTGAGCGCGCGTATGAACCGGAAGTTCGCGTCGACGCCGGCCACTTCGTTGCGGTCGTCTGAGGCCCCACTCGACTGCCGGGAGAGAAAGATCGCACCGATGTCCGAATTCCTCAGGATGTCGCGCCGGCCGCGCAGCACGGTGTAGTTGTCGCCGTCCCGACCGTTGTCCGACTGCGTCTGAATCGTCATCAGCCCGACGCCGGTCCGCCCGGCGCGTCCGGTCAGCCGGCCGCCCGCCGCTATCGGAATCTCCTCGCCCGACGAGGTCAGGCCGATGCGGCGCGAGAAGAACAGCAGCATCTCCTCTTCCGGCGGCGCGAACCGCGCGTTGCCGAGCCGCGACTCGCGCGGGATGTCGCCGAAGTAGAACATCCCGGAGTTCTCGAGAAAGAACTCGCGCTTCTCGGGGAAGAACAGGCTGAACTGCGTCAGGTTCACCTGCTGCTCGTCGGCCTCGGCCTGCGCGAAATCGGGCTTCGCGGTGACGTCGAGGGTGAGCGACGGCGTGACGCCGTACTTGATGTCGAGACCCGCGTGCACGTCCGCGTCGAATTCCTTGGCGGCGAGGGCGCGCGTGGAATCGGCGGCGATCCACGGCTTGATCCGCAGGTTCCGTCCCTGACTGGCATCGGGCAGCCCGGTCAGAGTGCCGGCGAGCCCCGCGCGATACAGGTTGTAGACGCGCGGCACCGGCGACCAGTAGTCGATTTCGTTCTTGCCGCGGATCCTCCGGCTGAAATTGACGCCCCAGATGCGGCCGGAGCCCGATTCGAAGCGGAGCGTCTTGAAGGGAATCCGCAGTTCCGCCGACCAGCCGCTGGCGTCGCGCCTGGTTGCGACCGTCCACACCGCGTCCCAGCTGGTATTGACGTCGCGTCCTTCGTTGGCGATCTGCGCGTCGGACTTCGCGCCCACGGCATTGGTGACGAAGACGAACCCGTTGCGCCGGTCGGCGAAGGTATCGAGGATGATTTCGAAGGAGTCCTGCTCGCCGGCCACGAAGTCCTTGCGGATGTCGTTGATGATCAGGCTCGCCGGATCGCTGCTGTGGCAGACGACGCCGATGTAGAGCGCTTCGCGATCGAACGCGAGCCGCACTTCGGTGAGTTCCGTCGCCGGCTGCCCCTCGTGCGGCTCCGCCTGGAGAAACTCCGCGGCCGGCACGGCGATCCGCCACACCTCTTCGTCGAGCGCGCCATCCAGCGTGATCGGCGTGCGCGATTCGACGGCGGTGACGGTCCGGCGGCCGTCGGGCGACTGGAAGGGCAGGTCGGCCGCGACGCCGGCGCGGGCCAACAGCAGCGCACAGGCAAACATCCCAAACGAAAGTCGATAGCTCATCCGCCGCTCAGTTTATCCAATACGTCATCGGCTGAGCCATTCCGGTAGGGCTCTGCGCATTCTCAACCAGGGAGAACAGCACATGACGCAGCGATCGGCATTGACGACGTTTTCGATGTTCCTCGTCCTCGTATCCTTCACGTCCAACGCCGGTGCGCAAACCGTCGGCGATCGGAGGGCCGCTCCAGGAATCTGGAACGTGGCAGTCGCGTCGGTTTCGGCGGATGCGAACCCGCGCGTTCATTCCATCGCCAACTCTCAGCCGCGGCTCACGCAGCAGACGAGGCTTCGCCCTGGTCCACGCAAGGTGGCCGGTGCAGTCGTGGGGGTCGTTGGAGGCTTTTTCGCCGGCGGTTTGGTTGGCGCCTCGCTCGATCGCAATTGCCGATGCGACGATCCCGGCCTCCAGGGATTTGTCGTTGGCGCCCCAATCGGCGCCATCGCCGGCGGCGTGCTGGGATTTCTCGTGGCGAGCCGCTAGGCCCAACAAAAAAGCCCCGACCAACGGCCGGGGCTGTAACCAAGGGAAGAGAGCGAGCGTGCTATGAATGATGGTAGCGGTACGGGGAATCGAACCCCGATTTGATGGTTGAGAACCATCCGTCCTAACCGTTAGACGATACCGCCACTCGCCGTCACGAACCCCAGATTTTACCAAACTTGTATGATGGAGTCCATGTTCCGCTGGCTCCTTGCTCTTCTGCTCCTTCTTGCGCTGGCCTGCACCGGCGCCTACATCGCCGCGGGCCGCGGCGCGCCGCCGCAGGTGACGATCAACAAACCCGATCGTTTCGTCGGACAGAGCGGCTCCCTCGACGTCACCGCGGAAGCCCCCAATGCGCAGCTCACCGCGCTGACGATGACGCTCGAGCAGAACGGCCGGAGCATCCCGCTGTTCACCCTCGACGGCCCGCAGACCGCGACCGTGACGCGCGTGGACCGCACGCACCTGCAGGTCTCGCGGCCCATCGGCAAGCAGAGCGTGCCCGACCTTCAGTCAGGACCCGCGCGCATCGTCGTCACCGCGACACGGCCGTCGTTTCTGAAGCTCCGGCAGCTGACGAGCACGGCGACGAAGGACTTCCAGGTCCGGCTCGAGCCGCCGCGCATCGCCGTCCTTTCCACACACCATTACGTGAATCACGGCGGCTCGGAGATGGTGGTCTACAAGGCGACGCCGGCCGACATCGCCTCGGGCGTGCGTGTCGGCGAGGTCGAGTACCCCGGCTTCCCCGCGGCGGGCGCCGGAGTCGAAGGCGCCGATCCGTCGATCAAGGTCGCCATGTTCTCACTGCTCTACGATCAGCCGCTCAACACGCCGATTGCCGCGTTCGCGCGCGACGAGGCGGGCAACCAGGCGAAGGCGACGTTCGTCGACAACGTCTTCGAAAAGCCGTTCAAGAAGAGCCGGATCGAGATCGACGACAAATTCATCAACCGCGTCGTCCCCGACATCCTCGAGCACGCGCCCGAGCTGAAAATGACCGCGCCGGCCCAGGACAGCCCCGAGATGCTCGCGGCCTTCCTCCGCGTCAACGGCGAGCTCCGCAAGATCAACGCGGATCAAATCGCCGCGCTGGCGGCTAAGACGTCTCCGAGAAAGCTGTGGGACGGACCGTTCGTCCAGCTCGGCAACTCGCAGGTCGAGGCCAGCTTTGCCGATCACCGCACCTACATTTACAAAGGCAAGGAGGTGGACCAGCAAACGCACCTCGGCTTCGACCTGGCGGTCACCCAGCACGTGCCGGTCGCGGCGGCCGCCGCCGGCACGATTGTGAATGCGAGTTGGCTGGGCATTTATGGCAACTGCGTGATCATCGACCACGGGCTGGGGGTGCAGTCGCTCTATGGCCACCTGATGTCGTTCGACGTCAAGGTCGGCGACACCGTGACCCGGGGCCAGATCGTCGGCAAGAGCGATTCGACGGGCCTGGCGGGGGGCGATCACCTGCATTTCACCCTGCTGGTCGGCGGGCATATGGTCAACCCGGTCGAGTGGTGGGATCCCCACTGGATGACCGACCGCGTCGAGCGGAAGCTCAGAGAAGCAAAGTAAAAAAGGGAAAGCAGGAAGCAAGGTAGAATAGGCAGCTGTTCTCGTCTTAGTCTTTTTTGTTCAGGAGAGCTCAATGCGCCTACGAAACACCTGGGTTGGTCTGCTGGGAATCGCGCTCGCCACGACACTGGCGTGCGGCGGAAGTCAGGAAACGTCGAGCACGTCCGCGAAGCCCGAATCGCCGTCGGCGACCCCGGCGGGTCAGAAGGTCGACAGCGCGACGGCGGGCGACGTCAAGGGCGTGGTGATGCTCGACGGCGCCGCGCCGAAGAACGAACCGATCAAGATGAACGCCGATCCGGTCTGCGTCAAGCAGAACACGACGCCGCAGTCGCAGGAGACCTACATGGTCAGCGCCGACGGCAAGAACCTCGGCAACGTGTTCGTCTACGTCAAGGACGGCCTCGGCAGCTACGTGTTCGACACGCCAACTGAATCCGCGAAGATCGACCAGAAGGACTGCCGCTACCATCCGCACGTGTTCGGGATGCGCGTCAATCAGCCGCTCGAGATCGTCAACAGCGATCCGACGCTGCACAACATCCACGCGATGCCGAAGGGCAACTCGGAGTTCAACAACGGCCAGCCCATTCAGGGCATGAAGATGAGCCACACCTTCGACAAGCCGGAAGTGATGGTCCCGTTCAAGTGCGACGTGCACGGCTGGATGAACGCCTACGTCGGCGTCATGAGCCATCCGTTCTACGCGGTGACCGACAAGGACGGCAAGTTCGAGCTGAAGGGCCTGCCTCCCGGGACGTACACCATCGAAGCGTGGCACGAGAAGCTCGGCACCCAGACCGCCAGCGTGACGCTCGGCGCGAAGGAATCGAAGGACGTGACCTTCACGTTCAAGGCCGCAGGCCCGACCGCAACCAACTGATGTTCGTCAGGGCTGAGGGCTGATGGCTGAGGGCTTAGAACCCAGCCCTTAGCGCTCAGCCCTGAGCCCTATCCTGTGCTTCACCGTTTCTCCAAGTTCCTCGTCGCCTGCACGGTTGTCCTGATCCTGGCGGGCAGCCTCGTCACGAGCCATGATGCGGGGCTGTCGGTGCCCGACTGGCCCACCAGCTACGGCTGGAGCATGTTCACGTTCCCGCCGTCGATGTGGGTTGCCAACATCCTCTACGAGCACGGCCACCGCCTCATCGCCAGCACCGTCGGATTCCTCACGATCATCATGGCGGCGTGGCTGTGGTACGCCGATCCGCGGCGCTGGATGCGCTGGTTCGGCGTCGCCACGCTCGGTTCCGTCGTCGCCCAGGGGTTGCTCGGCGGGCTGACGGTGTTGTTCTTCCTGCCCGCGGCGATTTCCACCGCACACGCCGGACTCGCGGAAATCTTCTTCTGCATGACCGTGGCGATCGCGATCTTCACCTCTCCCGGCTGGATGGCCGGCTACGCCCATGACGCCGGTACCGCCGGACAGATTCGCAGCGCCGAGGACGTCAAGATCGGTGCGCCTCTCCGGAGACTCGCCACCACCGCCACCGTCCTGATCTACACGCAGATCCTCGTCGGCGCGACGATGAGACATACGGGCGCGGGACTGGCGATTCCGGATTTCCCGCTGATGTTCGGCCATATCCTCCCCGATCATTGGAGCACCGCAATCGCGATCCATTTCACGCATCGTGTCGGGGCGCTGCTCGTGACACTGAGTCTCGCCGCCCTCTTCATTCATGTGCGGTCG
>Ga0163163_10004545_pt1 | contig 11850 bp, 11 predicted proteins | sample S65metaG_FD_119766 | JGI IMG/M metagenome (GOLD analysis project Ga0163163, IMG submission 119766) | Switchgrass rhizosphere microbial communities from Kellogg Biological Station, Michigan, USA - S6-5 metaG | ecosystem: Host-associated > Plants > Roots > Rhizosphere > Soil | place: USA... | reverse complement strand
TCAAATACCCGGCAGCTGAGAAATGATCAGCATGCGGATGTGTATCGAGAATCCATTCCAACGTTAACTCATGCGTTTCGATGTACCTCAACAATCCATCGGCGGATGTGGTTCGCGTTGACCCCGATCTTGGGTCATAGTCAAGGACCGGATCGACGACTGTGCATCTTCGTGTACTGGGATCGGTTACGACATATTGGATGCTCCCTGTCGGAGCGTCATAGAACCCGATTACATCAGGCTGCTGATCCATGTGCGATCTGCTCCACAGAAGAAGTCATCGCAGCGCAAGCTTGAGCGTGCGCTAAGAGCGAAAGCGGCAATGTCTGCTAAGGGCCAATAGCGGACATTGATCGCACTCACTCGATGATTTCGTCCGCGCGTCCGAGCATCGACGACGGCACGGTGAGGCCGAGCGCCTTAGCGGTCTTAAGGTTGAGGACCAGCTCGATTTTGGTCGCTTGCTCGACCGGTAGGTCGTCCGGTTTGACGCCTCGGAGAATTCTGCCAGCGAAAATGCCGACCCGATAATACGCATCGGCGAGACTATTGCCGTAGCTCATTAGCCCGCCGACGGCGGCGAATTCGCGCAGAAAGTACATTGCCGGGATGGCGTGCCGGGCGGCCATTGCCACGATTTGTTCGCGGCGGCCGACAAAGAATGCGTCGTTGGCCACCAGAAATCCGCCGATCTGTTCACGCACCATTGTCGCGAACGCAGCATGTAGGTCGTTATCGTTGCTCACGTTGAGCAAACGGAGATCCTTCCCAGTTGTGCGCGCTGCCTCCCGGATGTCTGCGAGCTCTGTTTCGGCTTCCGGACTGCTTGGGTTCACAAGATATGCAACGTTCGCTTGCCGACGGAGCTCACGTAGCAGTTCCAGTCGCTTCGCGGTTAGCGCGCCGGAGAGAATGGTCACCCCAGTGACGTTGCCGCCCGGTCGGTTTAGGCTCGCGACGAGGCGGAGCTTGACCGGGTCGCCTCCGATAATGAATACGACAGGGATGTTTGAGGTCGCAGCCTTGGCAGACTGCGCGGGCGGGACGCCGCCAACCGCGAGGATCACCGCTACTTGCCGGCTGACGAGTTCGGCAAACGATAATCGCGCTCGCGCATAAGCATCGTATGCCATACCCAAAAGTTCGTCGACTGTAATGGAATCCGTCTTGTTCGTGCACTCGGCCATAGTCGCGAACTTTAAGCCCTTCCTTCGCGCGCCAATTCGCGGAGCAAAGTCTTCGCCACCTGCTCGGGGGGACGACCGCCCAATTGATCTGTCTTGCTTCCGTGCTGCGTTCTCACGTCCACCTTGCCATCAATGAATTTAAACGAGCCCTTGATAATTCTGCCGTTGTATTCGGCTGTTATTTCTCTCCAAAGCTCAAGAGACATATCGCTGTCCCCAACGGGTTCTGTCGCGATATAGATAAATGAGATCTAAGGTCTTTCGACTCTCAGCGGACGCGACAGATCGGTCAGGTTTTTATTACTTCCTCTTGGTTGTCATCGTCATCCGGTACGAAACCGCTGCCTGTGTTTGACCATTTTTATGAGTTGCGCGTACGACTTAAATTCCATTCGTCCCCCATCACTTGATCTTCGGATTGAGGAGTTCCTGCGAACGTGCCGAGTTCATGTTAGCCTTGGTGATGATGTTGGCGCCGGTATCGATACTAGCCGGCACTTTCTCGCCCTTCGAGGCAGCGAGCGCGGTCTTGACGCCATCATACCCCATGCGGAACGGGTCCTGCACAACGAGCGCGGCGATCGTACCGTCCTGCAGGAATTTGACGAGTTTGTCGTCCGAGCCGAAGACGACGTAATTGATCCTGTCTCCTGAGGACTTGTTGTAGACCACTTGGCTCGCCCCGTCCGCCATGATTATGTTGGAGACGAACACGCCGCGGAGGTCCCTATCCGCGGCGGTGAGGTCCTTCATGATGTTAAGCCCGGTCGCCTCCTGAGCGTCGGCTACCTTATCGGGGAGTACATTCAAGGCCCGATATTTCTTAGCCACTTGCTCCCTGAAACCCTTGGCGCTTTGATCGGGCGACGCGGCCCCGGGCGAAGCGGAGATGATCGCCACGTCGCCTTCCGTATCGGCGTAGGTCTTAGTGATCGCGTCGGCGAGGACATCGGCAGCGATGCGACCCGCCTGTACGGCGTCGGTCGCTAAGAACGAGGTCAAGGCCTTAGTATCGGCGGCGGAATCGATACCGATGATCTTGACTTTCTTGGCAGCTTCATCGATCGGCTTGCCAAGCGCGGTAAACTGCGCGGGCGCAATGATGATCGCTGCCGGATTCGAGGCCACAGCCTTCTCGAGAATGCTGATCTGGCCGGCGACGTCGGATTCGGATTGGGCGCCGAGCTCAGTAATCTCGACGCCGAGATCTTGACCGGCCTTGCGTGCGCCAGCCAGCACGGTCTGCCAGTAGGCCGATGTCGTATCTTTCACGATGATCGAAATCGTTGGTTTCGTCTGCGCCATGGCCGGCGCCCCGAAAGCAAGACCGGTCACAATACTTGCGGCTACCAAAAATCTCTTCATGATTGTCCTCTCAAAGTGGACCTGCGGCTCTCCACGAAATGTGTAATCGCAACCGGTTACTGCGTTGGCTCAGCTCGAAGCCAGCGGCTGATCGATAGTGGCGAGCACCTCTTTGCCCGGGACGTAGGAGACGCTCCGGATGCCAAGTACCGAGCGCAACTTTTCAGCCGGAACGGCCAGCGGCGTCGGCGCAGGAGCCGCGCCCGGCGCCGGCTGCGGAAAGCCCGTCGACAGCGCTGTGTGGAATGCGACGTTGCCCTCCACCTTCTGTATGATTTGATGAATATGACCATTGAGCACCGTCAGCGAACCGAATCGCTTGAGAGTCGACAATGCTTGCTCCGCGTCGTCGGTGCCCCAACCCCAGTCCTTGTAGATCGTCCACAGCGGAATATGAGCGAAGACGACGATAGGCGTGGAGGCGGAGAGACCCTTAACATCGTCGGCGAGCCAGGCGAGCTGCTCGGCGCCGAGAACGCCCATTGTGCCGGCCTGGAGGTTCACCACGTTAACGAGACCGATGAAATGGACGCCATTCTGGTCGAAGGAATACCAGCCGGCGCCCTTGGTATTCTTGCCGTAACGCTCGAGGTAGGACTTGCCCGGCGTCTCGTCGAGGAGGTCGTGCTCGCCCGGAACGTAGTGCACGTCGAGTCGCGCGGAGCCGATGACCTGAGCGGCATCGTCGAACTGGTCCGGCTTGGAAAGGTGGGTGATGTCGCCGGTATGTATCATGAACGCCGGTTTGGCGGGGAGCGCACCGACCTTAGCGATGGCTTCCTTGAGCGTGCCAAGCGCGTCCGGATTCACGGGCTTCACATGAAAGCCGATGTGGCTGTCGGAGATCTGCGCGAATGTAAATGATTGCGTCGCAGCAGCAGCCGCTTCGGCGCGGCCGAGCAGGCTCAACGACTTCGGTACGCCGCCTGAAACCGTCCATAGAACGCCGGTTCCAGCCCAGGTCATGCATTCCAGGACCTTGCGCCGACTAGAACCCTCGCCACTGCCGCTATGATCGGAAGTCATTGCCATTCTCCCAAAGAGCTTGGTTGCGGAATTTGGTTGCTTTCAGGGACTAGACTCGGGGCCGGCGGCTATTTATTCCCGAGCCAAGGCGTTATTTTAAAATAAATTCCTGCCGCGCCTTGTCCGTCAGCATCGCTGACCGCCACGACCAGCATCGATCAGCCTCGTTCGGATTGCGCCGAAGACCCTGCATCATGGGGTAGCGCCAGCCCCCGTCGCCGCCTCGACCACGATGATTCCGGTCTCATATGCGGATGCAGGGAGCAAAAATATTCGTAGGTGCCCGGTGTCGTGAACGTGAAGGTGAACTTGTCGTCGGTGTCGAGTGGCTTGGATCTGTGGTCGTCGACGTGACGGTGTGCGGGATGTCGTCTTGATTGGTCCAGGTGAGTGTGAATCAAGCGCCCGCTAAGGAATCACATCTGATTCGTCGGATTCAATAACTTCTCGGATCGGCTCTAACTTAAGGTTGCCGGAGCTGACGATCGTCATCCTCTCGCGTTTGCTGCTCGCTATCTGCCCGCCGGGATCGTCATAATTTAGTGGCGGATACAGACGCCCGCCCAGAAAAATTCCTGAGTTCGGGAATAAACGGTGCCGCTGCCTAGTCTTTGGAGGCCGGATTGATGTTGGCTTCAAGGGGCAGGCAATGTGCAAATTCGATCGTGAGGACGGCCGCCAACGGCGTAGCGCCGACGAAGGCATTATCGCAAAGGGGGGCGAGTTAAAAAAATTTGGTGTTTTCGTGGCGATGGTCCTCGGACTTGCCGGCACCGCCTGCGCGTCGACGGCGTTGGCCGACGACATCATGGTGGCGAAGGCTCCGCCGCCGCCCGCACAGCCCGCGCCGGCTGCGTGTACCAGCGTCGTTGAGTTTTTTACCACGAGTTGCCCGCTGAGTTGGTACGGCATTACGGTCTACGGCACGGTGGATGCGGGGGTGTCGTGGCAGAGCCACGGAACGCCGTTCAATCGGTCATACGGCCCTGGAACCGAACCGCTTGTCTCGTCGAACAGTAATCGCGCTCTATGGAACATCGCGCCCAACGGATTGAGTCAGTCGAACATTGGAATCAAGGGAAAGGAGGAGTTCGCTCCCGGATGGTCCTTCATTTTTGATCTGCAGGCTGGGTTCGATCCTTATTCTCTGCAGCTTGCCAATGGACCGAAGTCCCAGCTTGAGAACAACGGCGTGGCGGCCGCTAACCAAAGTTCTAACGGCGATTCGAGCCGGGCGGGTCAGTTTTACAATTCCGTGGGTTATGCGGGCATCAGTTCGCCGACCTATGGCACCTTGACCGTTGGCCGGCAGAACTCCCTCACCTTGGACGGCGTCATTGCCTACGATCCCCAAGCCGCTTCGTATGCCTTCTCGCTGATCGGCTACTCGGGGGTGACTTCCGGAGTGGGCGATACCGAAGACGCCAGATTCTCTACGGCGGTGAAATATCGCGTTGACATCGGCCAGTTCCGGGTGGCGTCACTTTATCAATTCGGCGGTTACCTGCTGAATAACGCTTCGACCGATGCCTATCAGGTGCAAGTCGGTGGAGACTTTTCCGCCGGGGCATACGGGAAGGTCTCGTTCGACGCGATCTACAGCAGCGTCCATGATGCTGTGTTGTCGCTGCCGCTTACGCCGGCGCAAAATGCGCTGTTTCCGCACACTCTCGCCGCCAGGATCTCCGATGACAGCAGCGTGATGCTGCTTGGCAAATACACCTACGGACCGGTTCAACTATATGCCGGGTACGAATACATTTCATTTGAGGCTCCTAGCCATCCCCAGACAACCTTTATCAATATTGGGGGATACACCGTCGTTTCGGCTGACATCAGCAACACTTTTTTCGATGGTAGGAAACTGCAAGTATTTTGGACTGGGGCGAAATACGCCGTTACCAGCGACATAGATTTGATCGGTGCTTATTATCATGTGGACCAAAATAGCTTTGCCACCGGGGTCAATGCCGGCTGCCGCAGCACCGTGTCGTCGCAGTGCGCCGGCACGGAAGACGCGCTTTCTCTCGCCGTCGATTGGAGATTTGCGAAGAAGTTCGATGCTTACGCCGGCTTCATGTATTCAAAAGTTAATAATGGGCTGGCAAGCGGCTTCCTCTTTAACAATACAATCAATCCCACGGCTGGGCTTCGCTTCCGGTTCTGAGAAGCTGTGAGCGGGGATTTCGGAGAATAAGCCCCGTCTGCTCCGATCATGGAGCTGTGCGACCTGGAGGGCCTTCTAATCAGCACAGGGTTTTCGGTATACACATCCGTTCCCGATCGTCGCAATCAATCGGCGGCGCGCACGGGCGAGCCGTGACATCACGGTGCCTATCGGCACTTCAGTCGTCTCAGCGATCTCGCGGTAGTCAAGGCCTTCGATGTCACGCAGCACCAGCGTCTCGCGGAATGGCGTCGGCAACGCCGCGATGGCGGCGCGCAAATGTTCGGCGTCAGTTTTAGCAATCAGCTCTGCCTCTGGCGTATCAGCGCCCGGGTCGCTTGGTTTGGCGTGCGCAGCCTCTACTGCTTCGAGATCTTCGACCGCGACCACCGCAGCCGGACGGTTCTTACGGAGCCAGGAATAAGCGCTGTTGCGTACGATGCTCAGCACCCAGGCACGGGCACTGCCGCCGCCGAACTCTCGGATGGCGCGAAAGGCGCGCAGCGACGCATCCTGCACCACATCTTGGGCGTCCGTACGATTGCCCGTCAGCCAGTGCGCCAGTCGATAGGCATCGTCGATGTGTGGAAGCACGATGTTCGCAAAGCGCGTATTGTCGTCACCCGCGCTGATCCTGCTCGCGGTTTTGAACATTAGGCTGCTGGCATTCATTTGGTAGCCACAGCGCTGCCTCCCACTACTCGTGTGCAGCGTGATCAGATTACGAATGTTGCTTCAATGGACGGGCAGTCCTATTTCGCTGGAACGTGAATGCCCTAGAAAAATTAGTAAAATCAACGGCTTTTGGGGGCTTGTCCTCTGCTTGCATCACCGCGAGATTGGAGCAATGGTAACGTCTTCGGGCATTCAGCTTGAGTTTGCCATGCAAGCCAATGTCCCCCTTAAACGTTTGCGCTTTGGTCCCTTCGAGGTTGATCTTCGCGCCGGCGAACTAACGAAGCGTGGCCTACGTCTCAGACTGCAAGAGCAGCCCTTTCAAGTGCTGGCGATGCTGCTGGAGAAACCGGGTCAACTGGTGACCCGGGAGGATTTGCGCAGCAGACTCTGGCCACAGACGGTGGTCGACTTCGATCACGGCCTCAACAAAGCGATCAGCAAGATTCGTGAAACGCTGGGCGATTCGGCCGAAAATCCGCGCTTCGTCGAGACCGTTGCTCGTCGAGGCTACCGGTTCCTCGCCGACGTCGCAGTGGTCGACACTCCCGAAACGCAACTTGAAGCCGTGCCTGACGGTCTTGCGTGGCCCAAGGATTCTGCGTTCGTCAATCTCACCAACGCTGGGGCGTTACTAAAGCGATCGCTGGGTCCCTTTGCTTGGAGGCTATCCAGCGTCGGTTTAGCTCTGGCGCTAATGGTCTTCTTGTCTTGGATTCTCTACTCCCGAAACCAATCCTCACCCATGATCCGCTCCTTGGCAGTGCTGCCATTGGAAAACCTTTCCGGCGATGCTTCACAGGATTACTTCGCTGATGGCATGACAGACGAGTTGATCACCAATCTTGGGCAGATCAGCGCATTACGCGTGATCTCCCGCACTTCGGTGATGACTTATAAAGGCGCTCGCAAGCCCTTGGCGCAGATTGCTGCCGAGCTGAACGTTGAAGCTGTGGTGGAAGGAAGCGTGTTGCGTTCTGATGAGCGAGTTCGGATCACCGCACAGCTGATCCAAGTGTCGGCCGACAAGCACATCTGGGCCCAAAGCTATGAAGGAGACATCCGGGACACCTTAACGCTGCAAAACAGGGTAGCCCGCGACATCGCCCAGCAGATCCGGGTCACTTTGAATCGACAGGAGCAGGCTGCGCTGGAGGACTCCAAGGCCGTGAACCCAGAAGCCTATCAGGCCTACCTTACGGGACGGCATTACTGGAACAAACGAACGGAAGGTGGTCTGAGGAAAGCCATCGACTATTTCAATCGGGCGGTCGAAAAGGATCCAAACTACGCGCAGCCATACACCGGCTTAGCTGACGCTTACGCATTATCGGGAGATTGGGAATATGGGATTCTGTCTCCTGAGGACGCTTTCCCAAAAGCCAAGGCAGCAGCGACCAAAGCGTTGGCATTGGACGATAGCCTGGCTGAGGCCCATACCTCTCTGGCATTTATCTTGGACCTTTACGATTGGGACTGGGAGTCTGCTGAGCAGGAATACAAGCGCGCAATCGCGCTAAACCCGAGCTATGCGACGGCTCATCACTGGTATGCCTGGCATTTGATCGTGATGGGACGCAATAGCGAGGCCCTCGCCGAATCGAGAAAAGCGGAAAGCCTGGATCCTCTTTCCCCCATCATTAGCGCGGACTTGGCGGAAGCATTGTGCGTCGCTCATCTCTATGACGAATCGGTGAGGCAAAGTCGGAAAACGCTCGAATTGCACCCATACTTTGCCGTCGCACATTATCAACTAGGTCAGGCCTTCGCGCAAAAGCACATGCACGACGAAGCGATCGCGGAACTTCGAACAGCAATCGAGCTTTCCGGAGGCAACACCGCATTCGTCGCCCAACTCGCTTATGCTTACGCCATTTCCGGACGGACGGAAGAGGCGATGAAAATAGTCAAGGACTTGGAGGTCCGACAGGATCGGCCCTCTTCGACCGACCCGCATATTGCCTTGATCTATGTCGGGCTAGGCGATCATGACCAGGCGATGAGGTGGCTGAATAAGGCCTATCAAGCGCGCTTCAACCCCTCCGTCCTCATGAGGCCCGCCTTCGATCCCCTTCGGTCCGACGGTCGGTATCAGGATCTCGTGCGTCGTATCGGCCTGCTTCGATGAGTTGAAGAGTTTTGCGACCGACATGCCACGCAGAACATTGGGCGCCTTGGTGAACTGAATATTGTCGTAACCGACGATCTCTACTCGGTTGCCTCAAGGGTCCCGAAAATCAAAGAACGGACCATCAAGTAACGTAACGCCAGCCGCCTCGAGTGCTTTGCGGGCCGCCTCCTTGTCGTCCACAACGAGACCGAAATGGCGACCATCGTCTGCAAGCTGCCCGGCCGCCCTTCTGAAGGGCGATAACTGATCGCCCAGGTCGATGAAGGCCATGGAGTCACTCCTGCCGCGCAGTTCGAACCTGAAGAGACGGCCGTAGAACGCCCGTGCCTCATCAATATCCCCCACCCCCAATGCGACATGGTTGAAGCCCGCGACGCGCGGTCTTGTAAATTCAACCATCAGAACCTACTCCGAGGATTAGGTGGGTAAGGCCAGCCCAGGACGCAATCGCAACCACCGCGATTGACACAGTTGGAGCCGCGACCGAAAGGCTTTCAGTGCATCGATTTGTCGGGCCGAAACGGATCAAAGGGACAGCCGGCGTATACGAGGCTGGCGTCGCCGCCGTAGCCTAACTGTTCTTCCACCTTTTCGACCGCACGCTAAGAGACTCGCCGGCTTAGAGCTGGTACTTGACCTCGATAAGCCATGGGTCTTCCACGATGACGCACGTTCGTCTCGCTCCATCGGGGTCTCGCCTTCTTCAAAGGTAGGCAGCCCCAATGTCGACCGTGGACCGTGAACCCAGGTCATCGAAATGGCGATCTATCCATGCTTGCGCTCGCTGCCGCCCCAGCGCGCGGAGTTGCCTGAGGAACCCGCCATCGGCGTCGAGTTTGCTCGCGGCCCCAAGCCCACGCATAACGTCGTCGGCGCAAACAGCATGGATGAGGACGCGTTTTGCGTTGCCCAGGCTCAGCTTCCCGTCGTCGATTAGCTTTGTCACGAAAGCGACGGCTCGCATCTCTCGCATAAGCGAGGAATTGAAACTGATCTCATTGACACGGTTCATGATTTCGTTGGCACTCGTCGGTTTGTCCGGTCGCTCGATCGGATTGACGTGTACAATGAGAACGTCGCGCGCCGCGCACGAATAGATCAGCGGGAACAACGCCGGGTTTCCCATATAGCCTCCGTCCCAGTAGTGCTCGCCGTCGACCTCGACGGCTTGATAAAGGAACGGCAGACAGGCCGATGCAAGCACACAATCTACGGTAATCTCCTTATCGGTGAAGACCTTGATCTTTCCCGTGCGCACGTTGGTTGCGGACACGAACAGCTTGATTGCCGAACCTTGCCTCAGCCGCTCGAAATCGACGACATCTCGGATGAGCCGGCGCAGCGGGTTGTAGTTAAACGGATTGACCTGATAGGGCGACAGGAACCGCGACACGATTTCGAATAACTGCAGCACGCCAAGCGGGGCACTGACCCGCGCGACGCCGAGCCAGAATTCTTCGAGCGCCTCGCGTGCGCCCTTTCGCCCGCCGGTGGTCAGCCCATGGGCCATCACCGTCGCGTTCATTGCGCCGGCGCTCGTCGCGCTCACTCCCTCCACCTCGATACGCGGCTCTTCAATAAGCCGGTCGAGCACACCCCAAGTGAATGCGCCATGGGCGCTGCCGCCCTGAAGAGCTAGGTTGATGCACTTCACCTTCGAGATCACTGGTCCGAACTTTCGAGAGATTGTAAAAATGCCGCTGAACTGACGAGACCGCGCGCAGCCCAGTGTAAGCACGCGAAAGATCGAAAACTCAGAGCAATGATTTCGAGCACTCGCGTCAGCCACACTTGCTAATTGATGGTCCACAAAGTGCCACGGGAACAGTTGACGCTCCAAGAAACGAAGCCGCCCTGATCTCCACTCGGTCCAATGTAAGCAAGGCATCCCCCTCCATGTCCTGCTTGCGTGTGAAGGGTTACCGTTTGTCCTGTCTTTATGGATTTATTGATCTGATCTGCCAGCTCACCGACTGTATGCTCCAGTCCTTGTGTTTTTTGGTTGAGCGCATCCATTTTTTGCATAAGGCAGTCAGTATTGCAGACGTTAGTCGCAGCTTGTGCTCGAGCAGCGAAGTAGAACGCGCAAACCGCAACGAGGCCGTAAGCGATGCAAGCTAAAGCAAGCGTAAGTGGAGCAGCAAATTTTTTCATGGCATGAGCCTTTTACCAATTGCCGGACCGGTGTGATTTGTAGACGGGTTACTTCACGCCCAATTAGGCGCAGAGCGGTATTGCCGATCTGCCATTGAAAGACTGTCAACCCCTTGCGATTATTCCCAGCGGCCAATGATCGCCGCGGCATTCCAGATCACGTTTTCATGAGCGCGGATTGGGGGCGTTTCGCGGAATAAAGTTTTTGCTGCTCTGATCATGATTCTAGACGGTGTGATGGCTAAGATGTCAGAGCACAGAATATCTATGGAGGCCTTGAGCGGGTCGCCCCTTGCCGCGTCGCGTTCGAGGGCCTTAGAGGAGCTTTTTGCTCGCCGCAGTCGACACTGAGTTCAAGTGGATGTTCATCCCAGGTGGCCAAATTCTCTTTCGCGAGAATGAAGTCGACGATTCGCTTTACATCGTGTTATCGGATGGCTGCGTCATTGTGCGGGACCGCGACGTTTTGGTCGCGCGACATGCTCGCAATTTCGGACCGGCGTCGGTGACATCTTTGTGATGTTACTTCGTTCCGGGAATGAATCGCCGTCACGATCAGTCTGGTCTCCGTAAACGCAAAATCGTTACAGGAGAGTGCAAACATGATCAAAACGGAATCCCTCGTGAACGTTGCTGTTATTGTCATCGCAGCCTTCCTCCTCCTGGCCGCGACGCCGGTCAGGGCAGCCAACCCAAGAGGACTCGTAGGAACGCATGCTAACGCGGCACACGATGCCTATGACCGCATTTACAGCGGCTCCGAACCGGGACCAGCGTACTATGGAAATTTCGGTTTTGCGCCGGAAGGCTTAAATCCAGCCTTTGATCCATGGGGTCGGGCCCGCGGACCAAACGATACCAATGCGCCGGGATGTCCGCTGCGGTCCTGTGACTGAAATCGTACGGAAGGAGCTTCGTCTCGCCCGCGAGCGATGCACTTCATGATGAAATAGCGAGGTTTCCATGTGCGAGCAGAAAAGCGAGCGCCGACGGTCAATCAACGCAAGCAAGAATGGCGCCGGCGTGGGAATAAAATTCCGCACGAGACGGTCTCCGTTTAATGAAGGCGTTTCGCGAGCTCCGGCTAAGCGAGACGTCGCCGACCACGGACTGTGTGGAAGCGTCTTACGGAGAATGGAATGAGC
>Ga0163163_10004544_pt1 | contig 11850 bp, 9 predicted proteins | sample S65metaG_FD_119766 | JGI IMG/M metagenome (GOLD analysis project Ga0163163, IMG submission 119766) | Switchgrass rhizosphere microbial communities from Kellogg Biological Station, Michigan, USA - S6-5 metaG | ecosystem: Host-associated > Plants > Roots > Rhizosphere > Soil | place: USA: Michigan... | reverse complement strand
TTGCAAAGTATCGCGAATCACGTGCTGCGCAAAGACGTTCCCCACGCGCTTACCGTAGGCTTCAGCCCCGCCACCCCACTCTTCCGGAGTGTTGTGCGCCTGCGATATCCCGGCGGCTGCAGCTGCGGTGGCGATGGATACGGGGCTGACGAGCCCAGTGACGTACATGCCAAGCCGCTCTTGCCGGGTCATGGGCGAAAATTGCCGGGGCGGTGGAGTCGAGCTTGCCTGAAGAGAATCGCCCCCCGGCTGATCGGCCGCGTACACCGAAGTGGCTGAAATCATTGAGCTAAGAAGAACGTAAGCGGTAACGCAAAAACCCTTTTTTCTAGTAATCATGTGTGTCTCCCCTAGATAGGCGCCGCAAGTTGCAAGCGTCTTCTAACAGATGAAGAGCACCCCTCGCGAGTTTCTGTTGGTGTGAAAAAATTTCCTTTCCATGACGCCTACCGATGCGCTCGAATGGATCGCCGGTCGGTTTCAGTGGCTTAAGTGTCGAAAGAACGTCGCGTAATGACGGTATTTCGACTCGCCGAAGGAGAAAACGCGATGCGCCCCGCCTTAGATCAAGCCGTGATCCTGGAAGCTCAGTTGCAGAGCTGGGGATCAATGGCTAAAGCGCACGATGCCGAATATTGTACGTACGCGCGGGCCAAGAATGTCGCCACGCCTGAGACCCTGCCGGCTGAATCCAATCGCACGTTGGTGCAACCAGAATGATTCCTCTATCGCTCCGATCGGAAATCTGGCGCGAGGATGTATCCACCCATGAATGGCTTTCCACCTCGATCGTTCACGATCTCCGTAGTCCGCTTGGGACAGTCTACGCAGCCGCCGAAATGCTGATGGAGCTCGATCCAACGCCGAGTCAAGTGAAGCGCCTCGCCAGGAACATCTATTGCGCAGCCAACCGCATGCGGGAACTGTTGACGGATCTCAACAACGTCGCTCGAGGACAAAAAGTAGCGGCCGAGAGGTGTGACATCCGCGGAATCATCGCCGCGGCTTCCGATGCGGCATTGGCGATCACGAAGAAGCACAATGTACAGATTTTGCTGAAATTATCTGAGGAAATAGAATTGTCGCTGATACGTTCCCGCATTGAGCGCGTATTCTTTAACCTGATTGTCAATTCCGTTGAGGCCATGCCGGCCGGAGGAACAGTTTACATAGGATGCCGGAAAGCGAATCGCTACGTGCTGATCGAAGTTGAGGATACAGGGCCCGGAATTCCACGCGGGATTCGCGATCGATTGTTCGAGCCTTTCGTCACGGCAGGCAAGCAAGACGGCCTCGGGCTTGGGCTGGCCCTTTCTCGACAGACTGTTCTTAACCACGGCGGCGATATTTGGACGGAGCCAGCCAGGGGTGCTCGTTTTGTTATTCGCCTCCCGCTGCAATCGCCGCGGCGATCTTCATAAGCCTTCACGCCCACTTTCGGCTTTGCGTCCGCAAACAAACATTGAGGGGCCGCGCTCTTCTTGTGTGGAGCCGATTTTAGATGGTGGGCGCCTGGCGGCGCGGCAATACAACGGCCCAACGCACCGGCATGGACAACCAACTTCCTGTGATCTACATCGCGCGGCATGGCGAAACGGCGTGGACCATCACCGGCCAACACACCGGACTAACAGATCTTCCCCTTACTCCACAGGGCGAAAAGAATGCAAAAGCGCTATCGGACCGGCTGAACGGAATGACGTTTGCAAAGGTTCTGACCAGCCCACTTCAGCGCGCCAGGAAAACGTGTGCCTTGGCCGGATTCGGATCTGTCGCCGAGGTCGAGAACGACTTGGTCGAATGGGACTACGGCCAATATGAAGGGCTCCGGTCGGCGGAGATTCGCGCAAAGCGTCCCGATTGGCAGCTATTCCGCGATGGCGCTCCCGGAGGCGAATCGCCATGCCAGGTGATGGCACGCGCGGACAAGGTGTGGAAACGTGTCCGCGAAGTTAAAGGAAACGTGCTGCTTTTCACTAGCGGACATTTTATTCGCGTCTTAGCGGCGCGTTGGATTGGCATCGAACCATCGGTACATAGCAACTCTTTTCTGCTCAGCACTGCGAGCCTGAGTGCGGTGGGATACGACCAAGATTGTTCCCACCCGGTGATCCGGCTATGGAACGATACTCACCACGTCCGCACATAACCGCCACCCAAGGAAAACTCAATGAGCACAACTCAGGCGATCAAGACTCCGCCATCCAAGCAAGATCAAGAAAACACTAAGCTCCTCGAGCAATACGGAGCGGGTCCGATTCATTTCGCCGGCACGGATAACGGTTTATATGAACGGCATCTTTTTTTTGACAACGTCATAAACCCGGGCGGCGACAGCGCACGCGACCGTTTCGAGGCCTTCGCCCGCTCCGGGCGCGACGTACTTTCACAGCGCTGGACACTCACGGAGAGCACCTACGCGCGGGAAAACCCCAAGCGTGTCTATTACCTCTCAATGGAGTTTCTCATCGGCCGGTCGCTGGCCAATAACGTTACGAATCTGTTGCTCGAGCCGGTGGTGGATGAAGCTGTCCGGCAGAAAAATTTGGATTGGATCGAACTCCTCGAGCAGGAACCTGACGCCGCGCTGGGCAATGGCGGTCTGGGACGGCTGGCAGCTTGCTTTCTCGAATCCATGGCCACGATGCAACTCCCGGCGATGGGTTACGGACTGCGCTATGAATACGGCATCTTCAAACAAAGCATTGAGAACGGCTGGCAGAAGGAGAAGCCGGATAACTGGCTCCGCCGCCAGGACCCCTGGGAGGTCGCTCGCCCCCATGAGAAGGTCGAAGTCAAATTAAACTGCTCGTTCGAGATACGCGGCGGAACTTTGCATGCAATCCCAGGACGTCCTTCAACTCTCATTGGGATGCCATTCGACAGGCCCGTGGTAGGGTACGGAGGCAAGACCATCAATACGCTCCGCCTGTGGGCCGCCGGGGCGCCGGATTACTTCGATTTCCAGGCATTTAGCCACGGGGATTTCGTGGGCGCCGTCGCCGAGACTCTCGAAGCGGAGTCTCTGACCCGTGTACTCTACCCAGACGATTCGACCACTCTGGGACAAGGCTTGCGCTTCGTGCAGGAGTATTTTCTGGTTGCTTGCTCGCTGGCGGATCTGGTGCGGCGTTTCCGGCGGAGCAACACGCCTTGGAGTGCGTTTCCCGAAAAGGTCGCTATTCAACTCAACGACACCCATCCGACGCTGGCGATTCCGGAGCTCATGCGGATCCTCCTGGACGAAGAGCATCTGGGATGGGACGAAGCCTGGGCCATCACTCAGAAAACGTTTGGATACACCAACCACACGCTACTCCCGGAAGCGTTGGAGAAATGGCCACTGGCGTGGTTTCAGGAGATGCTGCCGAGGCACCTCGAGATCATTTATGAAATCAATCGCCGCCTGCTGGATGCGGTGCGGGCGCGAGTCGCTGGCGACGAAGCGGCCGTCGAGGAAATTGTTCAACGCGTGAGCCTGGTGGAAGAGAGCGCCGGCCGCAAGATACGGATGGCGAATCTAGCGATTGTCGGTTCGCACAGCACCAACGGCGTTGCCGCGATCCACTCCGGGCTGCTGCGCACGATTACGGTGAAGGAACTGGCCAACCTGTTCCCTGAGCGTTTTAGCAACAAGACCAACGGAGTCACGCCCCGGCGCTGGCTCCTACTGTCAAACCCATCCCTCGCGAACATTATTACGGAGGCGATTGGCGAAGGGTGGATCACCGACCTCAATCAATTGCGCCGCCTCACGCCGCTGGCCGACGACAAGTCCTTCCGCCAGGCGTTCCTCAAGGCTAAGCGCGCATCCAAGGTACGGTTTTCAGAATGGCTAAAGTCGACCTCGGGGGTCTCGATTAACCCCAATACCATCTTCGATTCCCAGATCAAGCGCATTCACGAATACAAGCGGCAGTTACTCAATGCCCTGCGCATTGTAATTGACTACAACCGCATTCGCCAGAACCCCGATCTGAAAGTCGCTCCGCGAACGTTCTTGTTCTCGGGCAAGGCCGCGCCAGCGTATCAATTGGCCAAACTGATCATCAAGTTCATCAATAACCTGGCTGCCACTATCGATGCGGACCCAGTGGTGAAGGGCCGTCTGAAGGTGGTCTTTCTGCCGGAATATTCCGTTTCGCTCGCCGAGCGGCTGATACCCGCGTGCGATGTTTCGAACCAGATTTCGACGGCCGGCTATGAGGCCAGCGGCACCAGCAACATGAAGTTCATGATGAACGGCGCCTTGACGGTTGGCACGCGCGATGGCGCCACCATCGAGATGGCTCAGGAAGCCGGCGAGGAGAACTTCTTCATGTTTGGCCTCACCGCCGATCAAGTGGCGGACAGCCGGTCGTGGTACAACCCGCGGTGGCATTACGATAACGAACCTGAGATCCGCGCCGCCCTGGATCTGATCTTTTCCGATCACTTTAGCCCCGAAGAACCCGGTATCTTCGAACCGTTGCGTAATACCTTATTAACTCAAGGGGATTACTATATGCACTTGGCGGATCTGACGGCCTATGTTCAGGCCCAGGAGCGCCTCGGCGAGCTGTATGCGGATTCCGGCGGATGGGCGAGGAAGGCTATTTTGAATGTCGCCGGCTCCGGAAAATTTTCGAGCGACCGGACCATCGCGGAGTACGCAACCGGCATCTGGGGAGTGAAGCCATGCCCGGTCTCGTAGAAACTCATCCTGGCGCGAGCCTCTCACCGCTTGCCGGCAAGCCTGCACCTAAGGAGATGTTGGTCGACCTCGCCCGGCTTGAGCGCGATTACTATGCGCGCCGTCCGGATGTGCAGGATCCGAACCAGATGGTCATCTTCGGAACCAGCGGGCACCGCGGCTCGCCGTATTCCAACAGTTTCACCGAGGCTCACCTTCTCGCGATCACTCAAGCGATTTGCGATTACCGGCTTGCCCACGGCACGGATGGTCCGCTCTATATGGGCAAGGACACGCACGCATTGTCCGACCCTGCACAGCGGACCGCGCTCGAGGTCCTGGCGGCTAACGGCGTCGAGACCATAATTCAGCAGAACAACGGCGTGACTCCGACGCCGGTCATTTCGCGAGCGATCTTGGTTTACAATCGCGGCCGCAAAGATCACCTCGCCGATGGCATCGTAATTACTCCCTCGCACAATCCTCCGGAGGATGGCGGCGTCAAGTACAACCCTTCGAATGGCGGTCCGGCGGACACCGACGTGACGCATTGGATCGAGGGCCGCGCCAATGACTTGCTCCGAAACGGCAATGCCGGCGTGAAGCGCGTCGGATACAACGAGGCCTTCAAAGCCTTGACTACTCATCAAGAGGACTTCGTCCTCCCCTATGTGCGCGACCTGCGGAATGTCGTCGATATTGACGCGATTCGCGGCGCCGGACTCAAGCTGGGCGTGGATCCGTTGGGAGGCGCGGCACTCTCCTACTGGGAACCCATCAACTCTATTTACGGCCTGGACGTCAAAGTAGTGAATCCGCTCCTGGATCCGGCCTTCGCCTTCATGACCGTGGACCATGACGGCAAAATCCGCATGGACTGCTCCAGTCCGTATGCGATGGCGCGGCTGGTAGGGCTCAAAGATAAATTTCAGGTGGCCTTTGCCAACGATCCGGATTCGGACCGCCATGGGATCGTCACGCCGTCGTCAGGCTTGATGAATCCAAATCATTATCTTGCCGTTGCGATCGGTTACCTGTTAGCGCATCGTCCCAAGTGGCCTGCGCACGTTGTTGTCGGCAAGACTGCCGTCAGCAGCAGCATGATCGACAGAGTAGTGATGAAGCGTCAGCGCACCCTGTCCGAAGTTCCCGTCGGGTTCAAATGGTTTGTGCCAGGACTGGTCGACGGCTCATGGTGTTTCGGCGGTGAGGAAAGCGCGGGCGCCAGCTTTTTGCGTCTCGACGGCTCAGTTTGGACCACCGACAAGGACGGGCCGATCATGGACCTGCTCGCCGCGGAGATCGCTGCTCGAACGGGTAAGGATCCAGGGGAGCATTATCGGGATCTGACTGCTGAGTTCGGCACGGCCTACTACACGCGCATCGATGCACCGGCCACTCCGGAACAGAAGGCAAAGCTACGAAGACTTTCGCCGGAAGCGGTGGTGGAATCGAGCCTCGCGGGAGAACCGATTACTGGTAAGTTAACGCGGGCTCCAGGAACCGGCGCACCCATCGATGGGCTCAAAGTGACCACCGCGCACGGCTGGTTTGCGGCGCGGCCCTCGGGCACCGAAAACGTGTACAAGATTTATGCCGAGAGCTTTCAGAGTGAAGCGCACTTGAATAAGATCTTGACTGAAGCGGAAGCTATCGTGAACCAGGCGTTGACTTCGGAGGGTACTCGATCATGACGCAGGTGTTCGCTCCGGAGTACCGCGGCGCCGGCCTTTTGCTGCACGTGACCTCTTTGCCGTCGAGCTACGGGATCGGCGACTTAGGGCCCGCTGCGTTCACCTGGATCGATCACCTGTGCGCTGCAGGTCAAAGCTGGTGGCAATCGCTCCCACTAGGGCCGACCGGATATGCGAATTCTCCTTATCAGGAGCTGTCCTCTTTTGCAGGCAACTGGCTGCTCAGCAGTCCGGAGGCGCTGGTTGAGGAGGGGCTCTTAAACGCGAGCGATTGCGAAGGCCATTCATTCCCCGCAGATTTTGTGGATTTTGAGGCGGTCACGACATTCAAGCGATCGCTGATTGAAAAGGCCTGGGACAATTTCGTACGCGGGGAGCGTCCCGCATTGCGGCCGGCTTATGACCAGTTCTGTAATTCACAGGCATATTGGCTTGACGACTACGCACTTTTTCGGGCGCTGAAGATTAGATACAACGGAGCATATTATTTGGAGTGGCCGGCGGAACTGGTTCGGCGACTGCCGCAAGCGCTGACTCAAGCGAAACAGGAGTTGGACGCGGATATCCAGAAAGTTCGTTTTGCGCAATTTCTTTTGTTTCGCCAGGCTGGAAGGCTGAAAGAGGACGCCCGCTGCAAGGGTATAAAGCTCATTGGCGACTTGCCCTTTTTCGTGTCTCCCGATTCCAGCGATGTATGGGCCAACCCGGAACTGTTCGAGTTGGATGGGCAGCGCCGTCCCCGCTTTGTCGCCGGAGTCCCTCCCGATTATTTCAGCGCACAAGGACAGCTCTGGGGCAATCCGGTGTACGACTGGGAGGCGCTTAAGCGCACCGGTTATCGCTGGTGCCTCGATCGCCTGCGCGCTTTGCTGGAACACGTGGAAATAATCCGGCTCGACCACTTCCGCGCCTTCGCCGCGGCCTGGCACATACCAGCCGGTGCGCCGACCGCACAAACCGGGGCTTGGGTGAACGGGCCAGGTGCCGATTTTCTTGAGGCTGTGAATCGCGAGTTCGGCGCGCTGCCGTTTATCGCCGAAGATCTCGGGTTCATCACGCCGGATGTACCGGCTCTGCGCGACCGCTACCAGTTGCCCGGAATGCGGGTCCTTCAGTTCGGCTTCGATGGGGATTCCAGAAATACGCACCTGCCGCAAAACTACGTGCACAACGCCGTCGCCTATACGGGGACGCACGACAATAACACGACGCGGGGCTGGTTCGAGGCGCTCCCGGACAACCAGAAACAAATCGTGCGGAACTACTTGGGGCGTTCCTCGGATGTGCCGGGCGGAGTTACAGCTGCCTTGATGCATATGGTGTGGTCTTCGCCGGCCGCCCTCGCGATCGCACCCTTACAGGACTTGCTGGACCTGGGCGCCGACGCACGCATGAATGTGCCGGGCCGCGCGGAGGGCAACTGGCAATGGCGATCCACGGAAGCCATGCTGTCCGGACCCGCTTTCGACTGGTTATTCGATCTGACAAAAGGTTCGGGCCGACAGAATCATTTAGCCGCAAACGCTGGCGCTGCGAGCGCTGCGCAGAGCGAACCAATTCCTTCGACTGTGAGCTGAGGAGAATATGAAAGCAACCAAAAAACTGCACGATCTGGGTCAGAGCCTGTGGCTCGACAACATCACGCGCGATCTGCTGGATCACGACACGCTTAAGAAATACATCGAAGAGCTATCGGTAACGGGACTGACCTCGAATCCGACCATCTTCGACCACGCCATCAAGAACAGCGCCGCGTATGACGCGCCCATCCGTAAGAAATTACGCAAGGGCAAATCCGGCGAAGGGTTGTTTTTCGATTTGGCTCTTGAGGACCTCACCCGCGCCGCCGACATGTTTTGGCCGACATTCGTGCAAACCAACGGCATGGATGGATGGGTTTCGCTCGAAGTATCGCCACTGCTCGCGCATGACACGGCAAGCACAATCGCCGCGGCGAAAGACTTGCATGGGCGCGCGGGACGGCCCAACCTGTACATCAAAATTCCTGGGACCAAGGAAGGACTGCCTGCGATCGAAGAAGTGATCGCCGCCGGTATTCCTGTCAATGTGACCCTGTTGTTCTCGCGCGAACAATACGTCGCCGCCGCCGAAGCGTACTTGCGCGGAATCGAGAAGCGCATCAAAGACGGTCTCAATCCTAACGTCGGTTCAGTCGCGTCGGTCTTCATCAGCCGTTGGGACACTGCGGTCGTGGGCAAGGTTCCTGATCAGCTCCTGAACCGCCTGGGAATAGCGATCGCGAAGCGCACATTTAAAGCCTATCGCGATCTGCTGAACTCGGACCGCTGGCAGCGTGCCTACAATTTCGGGGCGCGTCCGCAGCGTCTGCTGTGGGCTAGCACGGGAACCAAGGATCCCAAAGCATCGGACATTCTCTACGTCAAAGCTCTAGCCGCGCCTTTTACCGTGAATACGATGCCCGAGGCCACTCTGAATGCATTCGGCGATCATGGAGAAGTGGGCGACGCCCTGCGCGCCGATGGCGGCGATGCCGAAGAAGTGCTGGCGCAATTCGCGAAGGCTGGCATCGACGTTGGCGCTTTGGCGGCCCAGCTCCAGGATGAAGGCGCCAAGTCGTTTGTGAAATCCTGGGATGAGCTGATGGGCGTAATTGAGATGAAGAGCGCCGCGCTAAAAAAGGCCAGCTAAAATTCAGCGAATAACGGAGCAAAAATATGGCGACTGTTGTAGATCCACTTACCAAATCGCGGCTTACCGATCGGCCGGCGTGGAAGGGCCTCCAGGCCCACGCTCAAAAGGCTCGCGCACTGCATATGAGAGATTTGTTCGCGCAAGACGGTGAGCGCGGCAAACGCTTGACCGCTGAGGCGGCCGGGCTCTTTCTCGATTATTCAAAGAATCGTATCACCGGCGAAACGATTCAACTGCTGCTTCAGCTCGCGGAGGAATCCGGTCTGCGGCAACGGATCGAGGCCATGTTCCAGGGCGAGAAGATCAACCGCACTGAGAACCGCGCCGTACTCCACGTAGCGCTGCGCGCGCCGCGCGGGGCATCCATCCTCGTCGACGGGAACAACGTCGTGCCAGGAGTTCACGAAGTCCTGGACAGAATGGCCGAATTTTCCAACCGTGTTCGCAGCGGCGCGTGGAAGGGCCATACCGGCAAGCGCATTCGCAACGTCGTGAACATCGGCATCGGCGGCTCGGATCTCGGGCCCGTCATGGCCTACGAAGCGCTGAAGTTTTACAGTGAACGCTCGATGACGTTCCGCTTCGTTTCCAACGTTGACGGCACCGATATGGCCGAGGCCGTTCGCGACCTGGATCCTGCGGAAACGCTGTTCATCGTCTCATCGAAGACCTTCACCACCTTGGAGACCATGACAAACGCGCACACGGCTCGCGATTGGTCGTTAAAAGGGCTCGGCGGCGATGAAAAATCCATCGCCCGGCATTTTGTAGCAGTTTCGACCAACGCAGCGGAGGTGTCCAAGTTCGGCATCGACACCGCCAATATGTTCGGGTTCTGGGATTGGGTCGGCGGTCGCTATTCGATGGATTCAGCGATCGGCCTGTCGACCATGCTCGCCATCGGTCCGGACAATTACCAGTCCTTGCTCCGGGGCTTTCATGAAATCGACGAGCATTTCCGCACGACGCCATTCGAACGCAACCTGCCGGCCCTCATGGGACTGCTCGCGATCTGGAACAACGACTTCCTCGGTGCGGAAACGGTTGCGGTGCTTCCGTACGAACAATATTTGAAGCGCTTCCCGGCGTACCTTCAGCAGTTGACGATGGAAAGCAACGGCAAGCACGTCACGCTGGACGGCGCCGAAGTGGACTATCAGACCGGCCCTGTGTACTGGGGTGAGCCGGGAACCAACGGCCAGCATTCGTTCTATCAGCTTATTCACCAGGGAACCAGACTCATCCCGTGTGACTTCATCGCATTCGGTCATACACTGAATCCACTGGGCCGCCATCACGATATTCTGCTTGCGAACGTCTTCGCGCAGGCCGAGGCCTTGGCATTCGGCAAAACGCAGGAACAAGTGAAAGCTGAAGGCACTCCAGATTGGCTTGTGCCGCATCGGGTTTTCGAGGGCAACCGCCCATCGAATACCATCCTTGCTGAGCGGCTCACACCTGAGACGCTTGGCAAGTTGGTGGCGCTTTATGAGCACTCGGTCTTCACCCAGGGCGCCATTTGGGGAATCGACTCATTCGATCAGTGGGGCGTCGAATTGGGCAAGGTTCTGGCGCAACGAATTATTCCGGAGCTGGAAAGTCGCGAAGAGCACAAGCTCGAGCACGACAGTTCCACCAGCAACCTGATTCGCCGCTACCGCAAGTACAAGGAGACCCTATGAACAAGCTCGGATACGACCAGCCGCTTTACATTTTGCCTTTCGATCACCGGGGTTCATTCCAGAACAAATTATTCGGCTGGAGTGGCACGTTGACGGCGGACCAAACAGCGCAAATCGCCGCTTCCAAGGAAGTGATCTACGACGGCTTCAAAGCCGCCATCCGCGACGAAGTGCCGGATTTTCGGGCCGGCATCCTGGTGGACGAGCAGTTCGGCGCCGCGATTTTGAAGGACGCCTGGAAGCACCATTTCACCACGGCCTGCCCAGCCGAAAAGAGCGGCCAGACAGAATTCGATTTTGAATACGGCGAAGACTTCGCCGCACACATCGAGGCCTTCCGGCCGAGCTTTTGCAAAGTTCTGGTGCGCTACAACCCGGAGGGCGACCAAGCCCTGAATGCACGGCAGGCGGCACGATTGAAGCGGCTGTCCGAATACCTTCACGACAAAAGCAACAGCCGGTTCATGTTCGAATTGTTGGTCCCGCCGGAGAAGGAACAACTGGACCGGCTGAATGGGGACAAAAAAGTATACGATCTGGAACTCCGGCCCGGGTTGATGTTTGCCGCCATCGAGCAACTGCAGGACGCGGGCGTTGAACCGGATATCTGGAAGATCGAGGGGCTCGATCGTCGCAAGGACTGCGAGGCAGTGGTCGAAGCGGCGCGGCGCAAGGGCCGCGAAGAAGTCGGATGCATTATTCTAGGCCGCGGCGAGGATGACAACAAAGTGCGAGATTGGTTGACTACGGCCTCCGGTGTCCCAGGATTCATCGGCTTCGCGGTCGGCCGGACCAGCTTCTGGAATGCCCTGGTGGACTGGCGAGCGAAAAAGATCACGCGGGAACAGGCGGTAAATAAAATTGCCCACCGCTACCGGGATTGGGTGAATACCTTTGAGGATCACGCCCGTGCCGCATGAAGTCAAAATCGCGCCCTCGATCCTCGCGGCGGATTTCGCACGGCTCGGCGAACACGTGCGCGAGACCGAACGCGCCGGAGCTGAAAGGATCCACATCGACGTGATGGACGGACATTTTGTTCGCAACCTTTCGTTGGGAGTGCCGATTGTGGCTTCATTGCGTCCGGTAACGCGATTACCGTTGGAGACGCACATGATGGTTGCCGATC
>Ga0163163_10004543_pt1 | contig 11853 bp, 7 predicted proteins | sample S65metaG_FD_119766 | JGI IMG/M metagenome (GOLD analysis project Ga0163163, IMG submission 119766) | Switchgrass rhizosphere microbial communities from Kellogg Biological Station, Michigan, USA - S6-5 metaG | ecosystem: Host-associated > Plants > Roots > Rhizosphere > Soil | place: USA: Michigan... | reverse complement strand
GTCCATGGTGACGTTGCCGACGTCGCGCGACAGCCGCGTCCGTCCGCCGTTGGCTGAGATGTCGATCTTCTCGCCGACGTTGGAGCCGTTGAACACGAGCGTATCGGCGCCGTCCTGGCCCTCGACCACGTCGCTGCCATCGCCCGGGTTCCAGACGAACGTGTCGTTGCCCGCGCCGAGCAAGGCCGTGTCGTTGCCGCGGCCGCCCGTAATGAGGTCATCGCCGTCGCCGCCGATCAGCGTGTCGTTGCCGTCGCCGCCGGTGATCGTGTCATTGCCGGCGCCGCCGTCGATCGTGAGCTTGATCAGGCTGGCGAGGCCGTTTCCCGCCGTGATGATGTCATCGCCGCCATTGGCATTGACGACGAGGTTCTCGGTGGTGCCGATGTCGAGGCTGAAGGGGGCGGGGCTGACACGGTCGAAGCGCACGCGCGTACCGTTGGCTGCGATCGTGAATGTTTCAGCGCCGTTGCCGCCATTGACCTCGGCGGTGTCGTTGCCGTCACCGCCCTCGAAGAGGTCGCTGCCGTCACCGGGATTCCAGATCATGCGGTCGTTGCCGGATTGGCCGAAGACCTGGTCGTTTCCGGCGCCGCCGCTCAGCACATCGTTGCCGGCGCCGCCGAACAGCAGGTCGTCGCCGCCTTTGCCGAGGAGGGTGTCATTGCCGTTCTGGCCGAAGAGCAAATCTGCGCCGGAGCCGCCGGTCAGCACGTCGTTGCCTGCGCCGCCGAACAGCTGGGCGGCGGGCAGCGCGCCGTTGGATTCGTCGAGCGCAATCGTGTCGTTGCCGCCCTGACCGAACACCTGGATCACCGTGGTGTTGGCGACCGTCGGCTGGCCTCCATCGATGGATACGGCGCCCCCGTTCACGAGAATTTGCCCAGCGGCGTTGCGGCTGGTCGTGATGGTATCGTCGGCGTTGTCGCCGAACTCTGACAACAAGCGGGCGCTGGGGGAAAAGCTGGCTTTAATCGCCATGATTGTAGTCCTTTCGGAGATTGGCCTCGATGCAGAGGCGGGTCAGCAGTGAACAGGGATCAATAGGTGCCGCAGCACTGCGTGGGCTTACCCGCCGGCGAGATGACAGGCTTGAAGCCGAACTCCAGCCCACCCTGAATCTCTTTGGAGATTCCCTGAAGATTTCCTGTAGAGCGGTATGGGGCAACCCCTCCGATAACCCCCGACTATTTGACAAGTCGGCGCGCGGCAGCGACGAAGAATCCGTCGCAGCAACGAGGGGATTGCCTTGAACTTCCGCTTCACCGATTTCGAGATCAATACCGAGCGGCAGGAGTTGCGGCGCGCCGGCGTCATTGTTCACGTCGAGCCGCAGGTGTTCGATCTGCTGGTTCACCTCATTCAGAATCGCGACAGGATCGTCACCAAGGACGAGCTGATCGACGCGATCTGGCACGGCCGCATTGTCTCGGAGGCGACGCTCAGCTCCCGCATCAACGCGGCACGGCGCGCGCTCGGCGACACCGGCAATGACCAAAGCCTCATTCGCACGCTGTACAAGCGCGGGTTTCGTTTCGTCGGCGACGTGAGCAAGGACACTTTTGCGCCGGCTGCTCATGCGGTCGAGAAAGAGGCTCTCCTGCAGGGCGCAGGCCACGCTGCGGCGGACCTCGTGCTGACGGGCGAACCGCTGCCACTCCCCGACGAATCATCGATCGCGGTTTTATCGTTCCAGAACATGAGGAGCTGTCCGGACCACGAGCACTTTGCCGACAGTCTCAACGCCGCCGCTTCCCCCCCGCCGACGCTTTCCGACCGCGTGTCGGCTGCCGCCGCGGAGTATGCGGCATTGCCCGGTGACCACGGGGCTGACCTTGCGCCGGTGGACAAAGGGATGGCGCCGACCGGGCCGCGGGCGGCACGAAACCTGCTGTTTGCCGGCGCGCTGATCGGCCTCGCGTCAGTGCTGGTCACCGGCGCGTGGCTGCTGTCATCCCCCTCCCCTTCGCCCGCCGCGTCCACGCAAGATGCCATTACGCTCGCCAGCAAGGCCGAATCGCCAGCGGACGGGCTCAAAGCGCAGGTCCCGTCGATCGTCGTGCTCCCCTTCATCAATCTGAGCGGCGATGCGAAGCGCGACTACTTGGCCGACGGGATCACCGACAGCCTCATCAGCGACCTTGTGCGCGCGCTGCCCGGAATCTCCATCGTCTCCCGTGATACCGCGTTCACCTACAAAGGCCGGGGTGCGGACGCACGGCAGATCGGCCGCGAGCTGGGGGTACGCTATCTGCTCGCGGGCAGCGTCGTTTTCGAGGGGGAACGCGTGCGCGTGAACACCCAGTTGGCCGAGACCAAGGAAGGGAGCCAGCTGTGGGCCGAACGTTTCGACACCGAGCGAACGAGCATCCTGCAGGTCCAGGACGAAATCGTCGGCCGGGTGTCGCGCGCGATCGGCTTGAAGGTCGTCGACATCGAAGCGCGGCGAAGCTCGCGCGAAAGGCCGACCAGCGCCGAGCTCGTGGATCTCATCATGCGCGGAAAGGCGGTGCTCAACCTACCGTCGTCGGCGGCCACGATGATCGAAGCCCGCGGTCTGTTCGAGCAGGCACTCAAGGTTGAGCCGAGCAACGTCGATGGCCTGGCCGGAGTCGCCACGACGCTCATTTTCGAATTCCTGAACGGTTACTATGAAACCGGAGGTGACAAGCGCCTGCACGACGCGGAATTGCTGCTCGACCGCGCGGTCATGCTCGAGCCCCGCCACATCATGGCCTTGAAGGCGAAGGCTGCGCTTCGGCGCACCCAGGGCAAATTCGACGACGCCATCGCCGCGGCCGAAGCGGTCGTCATGGAAAATCCCGGCGAGCCGTGGGCCTACAAGGAGATCGGCTTGTCGACCATGTATCTCGGCCGGCCGGAACAAGCCCTCGACTGGTTCGCCAAGGCGAACCGTATCGGTCCGCGTGACCCGGGACGGTGGACCTGGCTGGACGGTCGAGGGCACGCGCTCATCCTTCTCGGGAGGGACGAGGAGGCCATCCACGCGCTGATCAGCGCGCTCGACGCCAATCCCAAGAACCTCTTTTCGCACGCCTTCCTTGCAGCGGCCTACGCGCACCTCGGTCGCTCCGACGAGGCTCGAGCGGCGCTCGCCGCCTATCTGCAACGACGTCCGGGGGCGACGATATCGACCTTCCGCCGCCTTTCGCCGGTGCCCCTCGCGCTCACGAGCCCGAAGTACCAGCAACAGCACGAACGGCTGAAGGAAGGGCTGCGCAAAGCCGGCATGCCCGAATAGCCGGATTCCAAGTGTGCGCTGCGGTAGGATCGCCGGCGGCTATCGCACCGGCGGCCCTATTGCCATCTTCAGAAAATCTCCAGGAAATCTCCAGGGATTCCAGATCAACTGTTGGTTGGAGCGGAAATCGCTCAGATCGAGCCGCGACCTCGCTCCAAACATGGAACGCTCGCGCGACACTCTCACCGCACCGGTTGCGCGCGGTCCACGGCCGCGCCGCGCAGGTAGACCGACGCGATTCGCCGCGTGTTGGTGATGTCGTCAAGCGGATTGGCGTCGAGCACGATGAAGTCGGCGCTCTTGCCCGCCTGCAGCGTGCCGGCCTCGGCAAGACGCAGGAACTCGGCCGAGTTGCGCGTGGCGGCGACGACGACCTGCATCGGAGTCATTCCGGCGGTCGCCATGTCGGCCATCTCCTCGTGCGGCCCCCACGGCCGGTTGCCGTCGGTGCCGAGCGTGATGCGCACGCCCGCGGCGTTGAGCTTCGCCAGATTGCGCGCCTGGATGCCGTAGAAGGCCTGCTCGCGCGGCTTGTCGGTGTTGGCGGCTTCGAGCTTCTCCAGTTCGGCGTCCGGCAGGCTCCCGCGCAACCAGCTCAGATCCGTCTTCACGCCGCGGTCCGGCAGGTTCGGCGTGAGCACCAGATTCGGACGCTCCTTGAACATGGCGACGAGCTCATCGTCGATGTCGCGGTCGCGCACGCCATGCGCGAAGGCATCGATGCCGGCGCGGATAAGCCCCTTGGTGTCCTCGAGATCGAAGATGTGCGCGGTGATGCGCAGACCCTGCTTGTGCGCCTCATCGATGATGGCGCCGTAGATTTCAGGGGTCAGCTTCTTGTACTTGCCATCGCGGGTGTCGACCCAGATCTTGACGATGTCGACCTTCTGCGCCGCGAGCTCCTTCACCGCCTGGCGGCCTTCCTCCTCGGTAGTGATCCAGTGCGGCACCGTCAGGCGCCCCGGCTCGGGCATGGTGATGCCGCGCCCCGCGCTCAGGAAGCGCGCGGCGTCGGGTATGGCCTGGCCGCGGATGTCGAGCAGCTCGTATTTGTCCATGCCGAGGCTGAGCGCGGCGCTCACGCCGAAATAGGCGCGCCGCCGCAGGTCGCGCATGATGGCTTCGCGCGTCGGGCTGAGATGGACGTGGGTGTCGATCAGCATCGGCATCACGGTGTTGCCGGCGAGGTTCACGCGCGTGGCGCTCACGGGCACGCTCACCTCGGCGGCGCGACCGGCCGCGACGATCCGCGCGCCGTCGACGACGAGCACTGCGTTCTCGATCGGAGCGCCGCCATCGCCCACGATGAGGCGGGCGCCTTCGAACGCGGTGACCCCGGTCTGCGCGCGCGCGGGAGGCGCGAAAGCGGCGAGGCAGCCAAGGGCAACGGCTGCGGCAAGGGCGGCGACGTTCACGCGGCGCATCGAAGCCTCCAGGGTAAGAGCGGACGGCGGTACTTTAGCGGTTCTCGCGGGGCAGGAAGAAGGGGGTTACTGGATGGTCGCTTTGGCAAGCATGACAGTCGCCCAGGTCCACCGAAAACGCCTGGGCACGGCGCGCCTACCAACGACGAGATCGGCGCGCCATGGGCGGGATCGCGCACACCCCGGCACGCCCTGATCCCGGTCGATATGATCCGACCTAGCCCGCCGGGCGTTCGTCCGCGATCACCTTGCCGTCGTTGGGCAGGCTGCCGATGGCGACGAACTTGACCCCGCCTCTGAGCTTCGTCACCGACTGCAGCGTGGCTGCAACCGCGTCCTGCAAACCGTCCGCAGACGATGGCGCCGAGCATTCCGCGAACAGGGTCATCGCGTCTTGCTCGCCGGCGCGGGTCACGGCGAGCCGTAACCGGCCGAGCTCGGGATGACGCTTGCCGACCTGCGCCACCTGGGCGGGATGCACGAACATGCCCTTGACCTTCGTGACCTGGTCGGCGCGGCCCATCCAGCCGGCGAGGCGCATGTTGGTCCGCCCGCTCGGTGAACGACCCGGCATCACCGCCGAAAGATCGCCGGTGGCAAAGCGGATCATCGGATAGTCCGGGTGAACCGAGGTGACGACGACCTCGCCCACTTCGCTCGCCGCGACCGGATCGCCGGTGCCGGGCCGCACGATCTCCACCAGCAGGGTCTCGTTGACGATCAACCCCTCGGCCTCCTCGCATTCGTAGGCGACGACGCCCAGGTCGGCCGTGGCGTAGCACTGGAGCACCTTTACCCCGCGTCCCGCCAGTTCCTGGCGCAACGACAGCGGCAGTGCACCGCCCGACACCAGCGCGCGCTGAAGCGAAGATGCGTCCTTGCCGGCCGCCGCGGCGGCGTCGAGCAAAATCTTGAGGAAGTCGGGTGTGCCGAGATAACCAACGGGCTTGAAATGCGCGATCGCCGCGAGCTGCTGCTCGGTATTGCCGGTACCGGCGGGGATGACCGCGCAACCGAGCGCGTGCGCTCCGGATTCCAGCATGAAGCCGCCCGGCGTGAGGTGGTAGGAAAAGCAATTGTGCACGACGTCGCCGGGCCGGAAGCCGGCGGCAAACAGCGCGCGCGCCGCGCCCCAGAAATCCTTGCCCTCCCCTTCAGGCTCGAAGATCGGTCCGGGCGACATCAACAACCGGCGCATGCGGCCGGGCGCCGTGACGTTGAAGCCGCCGAACGGAGGCTGCTCCTTCTGCCGGTCTGCCAGCTCCGACTTGCGCAGCAGTGGCAGTTTCGCGAGCTCCTCCCGCGAGGTCACCGCATTTGGGTCGATGCCGGCAAGCTGCGTCGCCCATCCGGGCGCACGCATGGCCAGCGCAATGAAGCTGGGGAGACGGCCGAAAAAATCGCGCTCGCGTGCGTCGGGGTCGCGGGTTTCGAGCCGATCGAAATGCTCAGACGTCATCGGTCATGGCCCTGGGAGCAGTTTCATGAATGCCGTTCGGACGACTTCGCAAGCGATTCACGGAACATGCCGCGGACTGGCACCTCACAATCCAGAACTGCCGCATGTGATTCCAGTAATAGTTATACTGCCTTAAGTCCCGCGCCCGGCGACCCTCGGAATCAAAGGCACACTAGCTCAAATGATTCGGGGGACACTAGCTCTAATGATTCCAGTGCGGTTTCAGATTGAAGTTCCAAAATGAACACGCAGCCTACAATTATAGGAATTTCAAATCCACCGTAGGCGAGCGAAACCGCTTCAGATTGAATCGAGATTTCGCTCTAAGTATTTATTCGTTCGCATGATCTTCTCCGAAAGGTTGGCAACTTTTCGAGATTAGGTTGTAGTGCCCCAAGTTCCGAAGTTTGCAAATTTTCGTTCGGCAGGTGCTAAAGCGAACTTTTATGATCCATCAAAGCCAGCGCTTGCGTCGCTTGAAAGACTTCAGGTTCTTGAACGAGCGGCGCTCGCCGCCGCCGCCCAGGTAGAATTCCTTGACGTCCTCGTTGTCCATGAGGCTTTCGGCGGCCCCGTCAAGCACCACCTTGCCGCCCTCCATGATGTAGCCGTAGTCGGCAGCCTTCAGCGCCATGCTGGCATTCTGCTCGACCAGCAGGATGGATATACCGAGATCGCGGTTGAGCCGACGGATGATCGTGAACACCTCGCGCACCAGCAGCGGCGACAGCCCCATCGAGGGTTCGTCCATTAGGATCAGGCGCGGCTTTGCCATCAGCGCGCGGCCGATCGCCAGCATCTGCTGCTCGCCGCCCGACAGATAGCCGGCGAGCCCGGTGCGCTCCTTCAAGCGCGGGAAATAGGCGAACACCCGCTCCATGTCTTCGGCCACTCCGGCGGAAGGTCGCGTGTGCGCGCCGAGACGAAGGTTCTCGATCACCGTCATGTCCTGAACGATGCCGCGACCTTCCATCACCTGGAAGATGCCGCGATGTACGATGCGGTTCGGCGACAGCCGAGTGATCTCCTCGCCATCGAACCAAACGCTGCCGCGGGTGATCGCGCCATCCTCGACCGCCAACAGGCCGGAGATCGCCTTCAACGTGGTCGACTTGCCGGCCCCGTTGGCGCCGAGGAGCGCGGTGATGCCTCCCCGGCGCGCCGCAAGGCTCAGCCCGCGCAGCACGAGGATGACGTCGTTGAAGACGACCTCGATGTTCTTGACCTCGAGGATCGGCTGAACAGCCGCCGCGCGACCTTCCGTTGCTGTCGTGGCCGCTTCCATCGTGGCCTCGCTCCGGAGCCCGGGGCCGAATCCCGGCCCCGGCACGCCGCGACGACCTACTGGCCGAGCCAGCGGTCTTCGCGTTTCAGCACGGTGTCGGCGACCTTCTCGATCTTGACCTTGCCGTTCTCTAAGTTGCCGCGGTTGATCGAGACCGTCATGGTGCCGCGATGGTCGGTCGGGGTCCAAGTCGACGGGATGCAGACGCCTTCGAGGCCTTTCGGCACCCAATCCTGCTTGGCGTACATGCCCTTGCGGATGTTCTCGCCGGTGATCCCACCGTTGGCCTTGGCCCACTCCATCGCTTCCTTCATGTAGTAGGCGGAGCAGACGCCGCGCACGTAGTGGTGGGTCGGCTTGTCGTTCTTGGCGAAGCCGCTCTTCTCGGCGATCTGGCGCACCAGTTTCATCCCGGGCGCGTCCTGATCCCAGAACGGCGTGGCCGACGGGAAGATGTAGTTCTTGGCCTCCGCCGCAGCGATGGTCGGCTCGTCACCGGCCCAAATGTTGGCGAGATACGTCACGTTGAGGCCGACCGTGTCGCACGACTTGAGCATGGAGACGACCGAGCCGCCGAGATTGCCGATGTACACGTAGTTCGCGCCCGAATCCTTGATGGTCAGGCACTGCGCCTTGAAGTCGCCCGGCTTGAGCGGAATGACGACGGGGGTCAGCACCTCGAATCCGAGCTCTCTCGCGAAGTTGCTGCAGGCCTCCTTCGGCGCGTTGGGATAAGGATGGTTGTCGCCGGTGTGAACGTATTTGGGCTTGGCGATGCCCTTGGCCTTGGCGTCACCCGCGGCCCATTGCACCATCGCGCGGCACGCATCCGTGTACGACGGGCCATAGAAGAAATTGTACGGCGCGGGCTTCTTGGTGTCCGGGTTCTTGCCGGTCGGATCAGTCAGATGGCCGGAATAGGAGGCCGACCAAACCGGTATTTTGTCGTCGGCGACGAAACCGATCAGCGCCTCGGTGTCGCCGGTGCCCCAACCCTGCAGCGCGACCATGCCTTTGCCTTTCCACCGCTTGTAGTTGGCGATGGCGTCCGGGATCTTGTAGGCATAGTCGACGGTTTCCATCTCGATCGGCGTGCCGGCGACACCGCCATTGGCGTTGATGAAGTCGACTGCGTCACGGACGCCCGGCCCGTAATACTTGCCGACAAAAGAGGTGGCACCGGTGTAGTCGGCCAAGTGACCGACGAACACCTTGTCCTGTGCCAGGGCCGGAAACGCGGCGCTCGCAACAAGCAGGCTCACGGCCATAACAGCCCTTTTCATGTCATTCTCCCAGGCGGCCACTTCCAGTGCCGGCCGTCGCTCGCCGCCGAGAGCAACGGACCCCGAGCGAACTCGCCTCGGATCGAGGCGCGATCTCGCTCCACGTATCTGTTCGTCGCATGACCCTCGCAACGTGCGGTCGCGCGATCTTACCTGAAAAGTCTGCAACTTTTCGAGGTCACGCTCCAGTGTTCCGACGTTCGCCAATCGTCGCAGGACCCTTGGACGCGAACGGCTGGAGCAGAGAGACATTAGCAAATTATGACCCCGGTACGGCACCAAGAATGTCGGAAAACCCCGAGATCGGCTTTTGGAAGTGCCCAAGCTGGCACCAGCCGATTTGGGGGCCCCATGTGGCGGCAGTCCGGAATCCGTAACCGCCGCCTCGATCATGAGGTGACTGCAGATCAACGTCGGCGTAAACTCCGTTAGTATGAGAAGGGGTAGAGCTTGAAACTGGCACGAATCAATCGCCAGCGGTGAATCAAGCCCTCCGGTTCGAAGATCAGGAACAGCATGATCGCAGCGCCGATCGACATCTCCTTGATGTAGGCGACGCCCTGCTGCATGGCGGGGAAGAAATCGGCGAACGTCGAGGCCCCGGCCTGCATGACTTGCGGCAGCAGCAGGATAAAGGCGGTGCCAAGCACCGAGCTCGCGACCGATCCGAGCCCGCCGATGATGACCATCGCCAGGAACTGGATGGAGAGCAGGATGGTGAACGCCTCCGCCGAGACGAAGCCGAGGTAGTGCGCATAGAGCGCACCGCCGATGCCGGCGAAGAAGCTCGATATGCCGAAGGAGAGAATACGGTAGCGGGGCAGGCTGATCCCCATCACCTCGGCGGAGAGATAATGGTCGCGCACCGCGATCAGCGCCCGTCCATCGCGCGTGCGCATCAAGTTGGCAACGCCGACGTAGCTCAGGACGAACCAGAACAGCACGACGTAGAAATAAGTCCGGTCGGTGTGGAGCGGGATGCCGAACAGGCTCGCGCGCTCCGCCGGCGCCCCTGACGAGCCGCCAGTGAACCAGTCCGCCCGGGCGAAGAAATCCTCGAGGATGAACTGTGCGGCGAGCGTGGCGATGGCGAGGTAGAGACCCTTGAGACGCGCCGCGGGGATGCCGAAGATCATGCCGAGCGCGGTCGTCATGACGCCGGCGATCGGGATGCTGATCAGCGGCGGCACCCCGTGCCTGGTGCCGAGCCAGGCGGAGGCAAAGGCGCCGAAGCCGAAGAACGCGCTGTGACCCAGCGAGATCTGACCGGTGAAGCCGACCAGCACGTTGAGCCCGAGCGCGGCGATGCCGTAGATGCCGATCAGGATGAGCTGGCTCAGCACATAATCGCTGGCGAACAGCGGGGTCGCGAGCAAAAACGCGACGCCCGCAGCTGCCATGAGGGTCGAGCCCCGGGTGCGGAACATGGTCATGTCCGCAGCGTAGCTGGTGCGGAAGTCACCGCAGGGCCGGGGATAGGGAACGTAGGACATGGGCTAGTGCTCTTGCGTCACATCCGCTCGATGTTCTCGGTGCCGAACAGGCCGTAGGGGCGGATCATCAGGATGATGATGAGCACGTAGAAGGGGGCGACGGCATACATGTTGCCGATCTGCAGGTACTGACCGTCGATGAATTCCGCGAAGTTCTCCAACAGCCCGATGATGACGCCGCCGACCACCGCGCCGACGATCGAATCGAGGCCGCCGACGATGACCGCGGGGAACACCTTGATGCCGATGATCGCCAGCGAATTGGAGACCGCGTTGACCAGCCCGAGCACGACGCCGGCGACGCAGGACACCAGCGCCGAGATCGCCCAGGCCATCGCGAATACCTGCTTGACCGAGATACCGAGGCTCTGCGCGACCTGCTGGCTATAGGCGGTCGCCCGCATCGCCAACCCGTAGCGCGAATAGCGAAAGAAATAGAAGAACACGATCATGATCACGAGCGACAGCGCGAAGCTCATGAGATAGGCGGTCTCGACGTTGAGACCGGCGATGGTGACCTTCTCGGAGCCGAAGACGTTGGGGAAGCGGACCGCATTGTTGCCGAAGGCCCAGTTCATCACCGCCTGCATGAAGATCGACAGCCCGATCGTCACCATGATGACGGAGATGATCGGCTCGCCGACCAAAGGCCGCAGGATGACCACCTGCACCAGAATGCCGAAGAGGGTGGTGAAGACGAGCGCAAAGGCGAACGCGGCCACGAACGGCAGCTGCCATTTCACGATGAAGTACCAGCAGACCCAGGCGCCGAGCACCAGGAATTCGCCCTGCGCGAAATTGACCACCTGGGTTGATTTGTAGATCAGCGTGAAGCACATCGCGACAACGCCGTAGAGCATCCCGACGATGAGCCCGTTGACCAGCAACTGGATGAGCAAGTCCCAATTCATGCGCGCCCTCGCCCGCCGGGCTCCGCTTCGAGGCTTTCGTTCTTCAACTTGGTTACGATGCGCTGCTTGGTGCCGTCCTGGAAATGGATCCAGGTGTCGATGTCGACATACGCGGCATCGGAATAGAGCGCATCGATGATGGTGCCGTACTTTTCGGCGATCACGCCACGGCGCACCTTGCGCGTACGGGTGAGCTCTCCGTCATCGGCGTCGAGCTCCTTGTACAACAGCACGAATTTGCGGATGCGCTGGCCCTCGGGCAGCGACGCATTGACGCCCTCGACCTCCTTGCGGAGCAGGGCATAGACCTCCGGCCGAGCCGCCAGATCGGTGTAGGTCGTGAAGGTGATACGGCGCTTCTCGGCCCATTTGCCGACGACCGGGTAGCGGATGCAGATGAGGGCGGTCAGGTACGGCCGCCCGGCGCCGATGATCACCGCTTCCGCAACGAAGGGCGAAAACTTGAGCTTGTTCTCGATGTATTGCGGAGAGAAACGCACGCCCGTCGACGTGACCGCCAGGTCCTTGGCGCGATCGACAACGACGAGGTGACGCCCGGGCGTCAGGTAGCCGGCGTCGCCGGTCAGGAACCAGCCCTCGGCATCGAACATCTCCGCGCTGGCGGCGGGGTTCTTGTAGTACGCCGTCATCATATAGGGGTGCCGCACGATGATCTCGCCGAGCCCCTCCTGATCGGGTTGCCTGATCGCAATCTCGACCCCCGGCATCGGATATC
>Ga0163163_10004541_pt1 | contig 11855 bp, 8 predicted proteins | sample S65metaG_FD_119766 | JGI IMG/M metagenome (GOLD analysis project Ga0163163, IMG submission 119766) | Switchgrass rhizosphere microbial communities from Kellogg Biological Station, Michigan, USA - S6-5 metaG | ecosystem: Host-associated > Plants > Roots > Rhizosphere > Soil | place: USA: Michigan... | reverse complement strand
CAGATCCAGTCGAGCGTTACCGGGATCACGCCGTTGAGGCTGCCTGGCAGCCATTCCACGCCCTCCTCGACAGCGGCGACAATGACCGCGCCCCGTTGCGACGCCCGCTTCACTGCGTCCAGCAGAAGCGAGCGATGCGCAGCGTTGGTCGTGCCGAGGCTCAGATTGATTACGGAAGCGCCGCGCGACACGCTTTCGTCGATCCCGCGGACCAGCGATGCGACATCGGTTGTCAGCGCCTGCCAGAACACCTTGACAGCGACGATGGCCGCGTCCGGAGATTTTTCACGGATCGCCGCGGTCACCGCTGTGCCGTGGCCCAACCGGTCCACGAAATCCTCGTCCAGTGTGCCATCGTCGCGGACAGCGATGCCCTGCTCCACCCCGCCGACATGCGGATGCCTGGCGTGTACGCCGCTGTCCACGACCGCGATTCGCACACCACGGCCGGTGTATTCGTTGAGGAACACGGACGCTTTGAGAATCAGTTGGTGTTGCTCGACGTCAACGCGAGCACCGCGTAGGCCGTCGCCGCGTCGCTCATGAAGCGGCCGGCATCGCTCCCAGGGTCGCGCTGCTTGTTCAGAGACGTCGCCGTCCACCCACCGGTCGAGCGGTCCTGATGCTCGACCAGCCACTGCAGACCTCTCTTGACGCGGGCATCAACACCGAACCCGGCTTGATCGAGGGCCAGCGTGGCCAGGCCGGTGGCGTATCCGTCGCTCGCTGAATCCTCCGCGCTGCCATCTGATCGCTTCCACGCGGCGAGCGTCGACAGGCTCCAGCCGCCATCGGATTGCTGCCTGGCGAGCGCCTCGTCAGCGATCGCGCGCTGCTGCGCACCGGTCAGCGCCCCGGCGAGCTTTGCCGATGCCCACAGCCCCATCAAGCGATTGAACGGGTGCTGCTGTTCGAGCTGTTTCGCGAGATAGCCGCGCAGCGCGTCAACACCAGCCTTGTTTTCTGCCGACGACGCGTACCCGCCCGGAGCAGTGCCGACCGCGATCGCCGCGATCGATGCGCCGAAGTAGGGCGCCTGCTCGGATTCCCACGGCTCCAGCCGGAAATTGAGCCACGCCCAGGCGCCGCTCAAGTCGCCGGTCTTCATCTGCAGCGCCCACATGTTGGCAAACGCGGTACGCGTATCGGCGCTGAGCGCCCCCTGACTCGCATCCTGGGCGGACAGAATAGCGGCATTCAGGACCGATTCGGTTCCGCGCGCCTCGCTGGTTTTCGGGATTCCGCGCGTCTGATCGGGATAAAACGGGGCGACCTCGTTCCACTGCCGCACGCGTGTGCGCACGTTCTCGACGAGCGCCGCTTCTGCTGCCGACACCCGGGCCTCACCGAGCGCGCCGCGCAGGACCGGTCGAGCAAGTGCGTACGGCAGCGCGGTGTGACACGAGACGCAGAACGTCCCGTGATCGCGCTGGGCCGACGGCCAACTGGCCCACCACGTCTGTCGCTGGTCCAATTGCGCGGCCGCGGCCTGGCGATTCCACGACGGCGGGCCGGCAGCGGCGGGCGACGAGGAAAATTCGGCGCCAATCAGGCCGATCGAGGACAATGCGATCGCGACGCTGATCTTCTTCATCACACCCTCATTTGTGGGATCCGCCTCCAGGCGGATTTCCAGCGACTGTCAGAGCCGGCTGAAGCCGGCTCCCACAAAGCCAACGTCGCTACTTTGTCGCGCTCGCCTGTCTCGGCACGACGAAGAAACCGGTGGTCACATCTCCATCGAGCTCGATGGTCCGAAGATACTTGTAGGTGGCGGCGTCATACAGATCGATCGTATGGCCGGCCTGGTAGATGTAGAGCACCTTGCCGTTCGAGCTGGCCTTCAACGCCATGCGCGGCCGACCGGCAAACTCGGCACGCGACGTGATCTTGCGCTGGTCGAGATCGATGGTCCAGAACTCGTAGCGCCCTACCGCCGACTCCAGGCCGTAGGCATGCTTGTGATCGGGCGCCAACACGATATTGACGCCGCCGGCGGGACCGAGCGTGTAGAAATCCAGATCCTTCTTGTTGAGATCGATATGCGCCACGCCGACCATCCGCCGGTGCTGAACAGGATCTTCGATGGTGAGGGTCGTCGTCAGAAAGCCGGGCTCGTCATACACCGTGTCGAGACCACCGAAACCGCCGAAGGACACGCTGACCTGACCGAGCCCCTCTTCGATATTCGACAAATCCCACTTATCGACCTGTTTGAAGGTCTCGGTTTCGAAGATCAGCACTTCATTGCCAAGAAAGTAGAGCAACCTGCCGTCCGGCGAGAACATCAGGTTGGCCTGATCGCGCTCCTGCCCGTCCGGCCAGTCGATGGTCCGCATGATCTTGTGATCCTTCAAGTCGTACTGCAGCAACGTCGAAGGACCGATGTCGACGCGATCAGTCATCTTGACCGCGGTCCGCGTGAGCAGGATGGCATAACGATTGGTCGGATCCGGCTCGATTGAATTGATCCGCACGCGCTTATTGCCTTCGGTCAGCTTGAAGGTGTCGAGCGTGGCCCTCGACGCGATGTCGACGACCTCGACGACTTCCTGCGTGGCGTCGATGATGTAGAACAGCTTGCGGTCGCGTGTCAGGTTGAGACGACGAGGAATGCCGCCCTTGGTGTGAATGGTGCCAACCACTTTCTCGGTCGCTTCGTCGATGATCCACACCAGATTCGGGTAGCCGCCGATGTACAGGGTGCCATTGCCGCCAGTGAGACGACCTTCGGATGCCGGTCGTGTCTGAGCGAGAAGGTTCGCGCCCAGCAAGGCCGCCGCAACGAGCAAGGCACCAGAGGCCCTCGTGCGTTTCATCGCCCCACCTCCCGCGATCCCCACTCCATGTACAACGGCACGGTGACGAGCAGGTGCGCCCGGCCCTTCAGCGGTTTCACCGAGCCGTCGGCAGCTGTGGCGTTGTAGGTCGCCACCACCCACACGTCGCCGATATTGTTGCGATTGCCAGACCGCTTCGGATTGGGGCCCTCGACATTGGGTGTGAACAGACCGCTCTGCGCGAGCTCACCGACGAACTGGATGTCGTCGTCTCGAAACGTCGCTGCATATTCTTCGAGACTCCAGCGCGCCGTGAGCGGTCCGAGATCCAGATCGTCGGGCGTGCCCGGTTTGCCGTCAGCGCCGTAGCTCACGCCGCGCGCCTCGAACTGCTCGGGCCGGTTCGGGAACTGGATGCCGCCGAGCCGCGCCATGCCGGCGACCGGCACGACTTTTATCGCGTCGATCTTCGAATAGACAACCACCGGAGTCGCAATGCTGGAACCGCCGAACGCGAGGTCGCGTGGTCCGAGCCGCGCGTTGGCGGCCACGTCGACGTCGACGGTCAGGGTGTCCGGCGAGGCACTCACCACCCGCGACACTTTGACGCCCTGCCCGAAATCGATCTCTGCGGCTTGAACCGTGGCGGGGAAATTGGCGCCGTAAATACGCACGCGCTGGTTGGACGCGGCCGTCTTCAGCGCGCTCACGTCAGTGCCGCTGACGACCGGATCATTCGCCACCCGGCGCAGCGTGATGTCGATCCCGGTTTCGTCGTAGGCGCCGGTAAACCAGCGTCCGGTGATCTGCTGACCGTTGCGCTCGATGAACTCGACTTCGCGCCAGGTGCCTTGATCGTCGGGGGTATCCGCGGACCGGCCGCGCCACTGAAATCCGGTGTAGACAACCGCGCGGCTCTTGTGGCTCACCGTCTCGCCGGTGCGGCTATAGGTGAATTTTGATTCGGTCGTGAACCCGTCCACGACGCCGGCGCGATCGGCGATGGTCAGCTGGCCGTACAACGGTCCTCTGCCGATCTGATACCCGGCAATCGCCCAGCGGCCGGCGAGTCTCGGCGTGCGCATCGCCGCCGACCACGCGGTCCATTCGGCGGACATCAGCGGAAAGCTGCGCGACAAGACGTCGCGTGCCTTGTCCATCGGCTGCGCGTCTTCGGCGCCTCTGCCCGATTGATCTCCTCCGGCGCGCCCGCGGCCGGCCGCTGCCGCAGTCGGCGGCGGACCGCCGCGGCGGAAGCCGCCCGACGCGCCGTCGATGCCCGGATAGTAATAGCGGTGCATCGCCAGCAGCCTGGTCCACTCGTCTTTGGTGCGGCGTTCGCTGAGCACGCGGCCGATCGAATGGCAGCGGCTGCACAACGTGTTGGTGTCCTTGTCCGCCTCGAACGCGAAATCGATCAGGCGCCGCTCGGCCTCGAACTGAATGCCGCGTGCTTCTTCCGGCGCGAGGCCGTGCGTGTCCGACAGCGATTTGATGACCGCTCGCGCGACGTCAGGAGTGAGCTGGACGTTGTTGAGCGACATCATTCGCCGGATCGTGAGCTCCCAGTTTTCCGGCGTGGCTCTGCGGTCGGAAATACGCGTCATGCGCTGCTTGTCGTCGCGGGTATGGCACGACCCGCAGGCTCTCACCACCACCGGATCGGTGACCGGGATGCCTTCGTCGGAAACGGCCATCGAGGGCGGCGACGCCGGCCGTTGCGCGGGCGCAGGCGGCGGCGCCTGCGCCACGATCAGAGTGGGCACGGCGATCGAGAAGACGACGGCGAGCAGACGGCCGCGGGCGATCATGGCGGGCTGCCTATCCCGGAAACACGAGATCGAGCTTGCGCCAGTCCTTTTGCGCGGTGGCGCAGCTGCCCGTCCAGTTCGGCGAGTGGTTCAACTGGTCCGGCACATGCGCCGGCCAGAAGCAGCCGAGATGGCAATCAAAGATGTCGCGTTCGACCGGCTGGCAGAGCCCGGCCGTCCCGCCCGTCGAATCGGCCTCCCAGCCAGGAGAGAACGCCAGGGAACAACCCAGTGGAAAATGCGGCGGCCCCGGGAGCTGCTGAAGCGCCACCACGTCCTTGCCGTCTGCAGCGGGAGTCCGGTTGAAGCCGGACGCCGCAAGGTCGGCGACGCGATGCGCCTTGCGGTTAATGGGCTTGAGATGGGTCACAGCACTGCCTCCGCTCTCGTCTCGTCGCGATCGAATCGCGCGATGAACTCGGGATTCCGGACGGCCAGCTCGCCGTAAATCTGCAGGCAGGTGTCGGTCCAGCCGCGAATCCATTCGCAGTAATGCAGGTTGGGCCGCCGCGTCGTGCCGTAGCGAACGTGGGCCTCATGGTAGCACCCGCCCGCGCACAGCGGACGCGCCCAGCAGGTGTGGCAATCGGTCTTGTCGGCGATGTGATGCTGCTCGAGAAACTCCGCCTGCACGGCGCGATCGATGCCGGTCTTCACCGTTCCCAGCTTGTGCGTGTCCGACCCGGCGAACCGATGGCACACCGCCACGTCGCCGTCAGTCGACACACCCAGCAAGCCGAGGCCCGCGCCACACGGATACGCCTTGCTGACGCCCTTGTGAATTTCTTCAAGCGTGTCCTTGACGTTGGAGAACCCGTGATGCTTGTTCTCGACCGCATGTTCGAGGAACTCGCGGCCGAGCTCCCGGAACTGACCGAGCATCCGATCGAAACCGGAATCGCCGATCGCGTACTGCTGCTGCGGCGAGGTCGTGACCGGTGCAAAGCCGACTTCCCAGAAGCCGAATTCCTCAGTGAGATGGCGATAGATGCGCTGCACGTCGATCGTTTCCGAGGTCAGCGTCACGCGGGCCCCGATTGGGCGGGTGCGATGCCGGCGCAGCAGCTCCTTGATTTTCGGCGCCACCACGTCGTAGCTGCCGCTGCCGTTGTGAAACACCCGGAACTTGTCCTGCAGCTCCTGCGGGCCGTCCATCGAGATGGTGACGCCGATCTCGTTCTCGGCCAGAAATTCGATGATGTCGGGCCGCAGCAGCGTGGCGTTCGTGGTCAGGCTGAAATCGATCGTCTTGCCGACTTCGGCCGCTCTGCCGCGGGCATAGGCGATGGTCGCCTTGAGCACCGGAAAATTCAGCAGCGTTTCGCCGCCGAAAAAGGTCATGTGCGCGACGCGTCCGCTTTCCTTGAGCAGCAGATCGACGGCTTCGCGAGCGGTCGTCTCCGACATGAACTTCGATTGCTGCCCATGCTCGGTGTCGACAATCTTGTCCTCGCCGTACTCGTAGCAATAGGTGCAGGCGAGATTGCATTGATTGGTGACGTTCAAGACGATCGTGTTCAGCGGGAACGGCATCATCGGCAGTTGCTTTGGACCGGGGGCGTCCTGAAGATGCTCGTAGCCGATGGCGCGCGCGTTCAGCAGCTCGGTGATGGCTTCGCGAACAACCGGGGCGGGAAACCGGTCGGACAGGCGGTCGACGACGGTGTCTTCTGATGGGGCGTCGGTGCTCAGCAGGTCGAGGACGGCTCGGCCGGGCTGATCGAGCTCGAACACCGCGGCGCTCGGGACGAGATAGAGAAAATCGCGGCCGCCGCCCTGAAACTGGTGGAATTCCCGTCGCCTCAATGCTAACAACGGTCTCCCCTCCCTGAAGTCGCGCCCGGATGGCGTTCGAGCATACCATCATGTCGATCCATGACCCAGGAATTTAGGGAGGCGCTCAAGTACGTCGTCCGCTACCGGCGCCGTCTCGCGGTCGTCCTGGCCTTGAGCCTTCTCAGCACTTTGTTCTCGCTGATCCTGCCCTATCTATCCCGGTCGCTCGTCGATCGCGCATTCGGCCAGCGCGATCTGCAGGCGCTCTACCGCATCGTCGAAATCTTCGCGTTCACCTCGCTGGCCGGGTTCGTCGTCTCGACCTATGTCGGTCTCCTCTATACGCGCGTGTCCGCGGACATGCTGTTCGACATGCGGCTGGCGCTCTACCAGCACCTGCAGCAGCTGTCGCCGCGGTTTTACGCCCGCGTCGCGACCGGGGAAATCCTGGCGCGCGTCAATAACGACGTCGCCGAGATTCAACGCGTCGTCTCCGAATCGTTCCTGGCGCTGGTCGGCAATGTCCTGTTTCTGGTTGGCAGCATCGCGGCGATGTTCTGGCTCGACACGCGGCTCGCGTTGATCGGCCTCGCCCTCGTGCCGGTCAGCACCTGGCTGCTGGCCCTGATTCGGCGACGGCTGGCGGCACGCGTCAAACGGGTGCGGGAGACGAGCGCCGACGTGGGAACGTTTCTCGTCGAGACGCTGCAGGCCATGCGTCTGGTGGTCAGCGCCAACGCCCAGCCGCGCGAGGCCGAGCGTTTCCGCGATCGCAATCGGGCGTTCGTCGGCGCGCTGATGCGGATGCAATGGTGGTCGTATCTGACCGGGGGCGTGCCGACGCTGGTCTGGTCGATCGGACATACCGCGGTGTTCATCGTCGGCGGACGCGAAGTCGTCGCCGGCACTTTGTCGCTCGGCACCTTCATCGCCTTCATGGCCTATCAGATGCGCCTGTCTCAGCCGGCCCACGCGCTGATGATGCTGTGGGCCAATCTCGCGACCGTGCAAGTGTCGCTTCGTCGTGTTCACGAACTGCTGGCGACGCCTCCCGACGTGACCGAGCCGGCCGCACCAGTCCGCCTGGTCAACCCGCAAGGCCGCGTCGAATTTCAACAGGTCTCGGTCGATCTTGGCGGACGGCCGATTCTGCGCGACATCTCCTTCAGCGTCGCCCCGGGCGAGATGCTGGCCATCGTGGGTGCCAGCGGCAGCGGAAAGTCGACGATCGGCGATCTTCTGCTGCGTTTCGCCGATCCCGACAGCGGCGCCGTGCTCTTCGACGGCGTCAATCTGAAAACGCTCGCCCTCGCCGACCTGCGTCGCTACGTCACTCTCGTCGACCAGGAACCGATCGCCTTCAACGCGACTATCCTGGAGAACATCCGTTACGGCCGGCCGGATGCGACCGCGGCCGAAGTCCAGGTCGCGGCTCAGGCGGCAGGGCTGCACGATTTCGTCAGCGCGCTGCCGGGCGGCTACGACACGATCGTGGGGCAGCGCGGCCTTCTCCTGTCTTCAGGCGAGCGTCAACGCATGGCGATGGCACGCGCGTTCCTGGCACAGGCGCTGGTTTGGGTGCTGGACGAGCCGTCCGCCGCACTGGACCCTCGCGCCGAGCAAACCGTCCTGGCGGCGTACCGCGCGGCGTCGGCCTCGCGCGATCAGACCGTCATCGTGATCACGCACCGCTACGCACTCGCGATGGCGGCCACCAGAGTCGTCGTGCTTCACGATAACTGCATCGTCGAGGAAGGGGCCCCGAAGGATTTGATCCTTCGCGGCGGCATGTTCGCCGGGTTGTTTGCGAGTGAACACGACAGTCGTGTCGACGTCAGCGCTGGCAACGAGCGGTTGAGCGTGGCCGAGGGATGATTCCGCTTTTTTCGCTCGCCGCCGATGCGATCACCGGCCTAGAATAGCCGTCCTCGGACGGATGCCGAGCGTCGCTCGCGTCCGGACCTGCCATCATCGAATTGGATGAATTATGAGCAACCAACATGCTGATCGGGTTCCTCAAAAGATTGGCCGTCGCGTCGGACGCCGTGGATTTCTGAAGCAGACATCTCTCCTGGCATCTCAGGCGGGCGCGCTGGCGCTCCTGTCCGGCGAAGGCGTGATGGCGGCTCAAACAGCAAAGAGCGGCGGTGACGTCGTCGTCGACACGACGTTCGGCAAAGTGCGAGGACGGAAGCTGAACGGCATCAGCACCTTCAAAGGCATCCCCTACGGCGCATCGACGGCGGGAGCCAGTCGTTTCATGCCGGCAAAGAAACCGGTCGCCTGGACCGGTACGCGCGACGCGCTGGACTTCGGTCCGTCCTGCCCGCAGTTGCCGGGGTTCAAGACACCTGAAATTCAGCTGATGCAGAACCTCGCGGGAGGCCCGTCGAGCGAAGACTGCCTCGTGCTCAATGTCTGGACACCTGGAACCGACGGCGCGAAACGACCGGTGATGTTCTGGCTGCACGGCGGCGGCTTTCAGTTCGGCAGCGGCAGCCAGCCGTTTTACGACGGCGCGAATCTCGCCCGGCGCGGCAATGTCGTGACCATCACCATCAACCATCGGCTTGGCTGCCTTGGCTACCTCCACCTCGCCGATCTGGGAGGGCCGGCCTTCGCCAAGTCGGGCAACGTCGGCATCCTCGACGCCGTGGCGGCGCTCGAGTGGGTGCGCGACAACGTCGAGCGTTTCGGCGGCGATCCGAAGAATGTGATGATCTTCGGCGAATCGGGCGGCGGCTCGAAGGTCTCGACGCTGCTCGGCATGCCCGCGGCCAAGGGACTGTTCCACAAGGCCGCCATCGAAAGCGGACCGGCGCTCACCGCCACGGCTCGCGAGGCGGCCGCGCGAACGGCGAGCGCGTTTCTCAACATCCTGGGACTCGACAAGACGAAACTCGATCGTCTGCAGAATCTCCCCGCTCAGCATCTGATCGAAGCGCAGTCGATGACGCGCGGCGGATTCAGCCCGGTGCACGACGGCGACGTGATCCCCGAGCACATGTTCGAACCCGTGGCGACGCGCATCTCCGAGGACATCCCGCTGCTCATCGGATCCAACAAGGACGAGGGCACCTTCCTGCTGCAGTCCGAAGCTGATTTGTTCACGATGGACGAGACCGCCCTGCGTTCGAAGGTACGGACTGCCATGGGCAGCGACGAGGCGGCCAATCGTGTCCTCGACATCTACCGCAGAACGTATCCGAACGCGAGACCCACGGATTACTGGGTCCAGATTTACACGGACCGCTCGATGCGCACGCGTTCGATCGCGCTGGCCGAACGCAAAGCGGCGCTCAACAAGGCGCCGGTGTACATGTATTACTTCGCGTGGGACACCATTGGTTTCGGCGGAAAGTACAAAGCGATGCACATGGCGGAAATTCCGTTCGTCTTCGACAACATCGCCAACGCCGAAGCCATGACCCATTTGTTGCCGGAGGCGCAGACGCTCGCGGACAAGATGAGCAATGCCTGGCTGGCCTTCGCGAAAACCGGTCATCCTGCGACGACCGACCTGCCGCAGTGGTCCGCGTACTCCACGGATCATCGCGCGACGATGATCTTCGACAGCCACCCGCGGGTGGAAAACGATCCTGCACGAGACCTGCGGACGTTCTGGCAGCAGGAAGAGCAGCGTCAGGGAGGCGGGCGAACGAGGTAGGGCTGACGTCAGCGATCGGTGAGCTCTCGATCGCGCGTTGGCTCGGACGATCGAGAGGTCGTGAGTCGGCATGCTCACCGCTTATTGTCGAAGCATCACAGAAGAATCTCGCTCATGATCACGCGCCGCTCGTTTCTGTCGACGGCGGCAGCGCTCGCCGGGGCGCCGGTGCTTGCCGTTCAACGCGGGCGGGCCGGCGGTTCGCAGCTAGCGACGTCGCTCCCTTCTTCGATTGCTGCGCTCACCTCCATGCGCGATCAGGCGAAGGCGATCACCAGCGACGAGCGTCGGGCACGCATCGAGAAGGCGCGGCGACTGATGGCCGCCGAGAAAATCGATGCGTTGATCCTCTCCGGCGGCACCTCGCTGGTGTACTTCACGAACATTCGCTGGGGCGGCGGCGAACGGCTGTTCGCGTGCGTCATGCCCGCAAGAGGCGAACCGTTTCTGGTCTGTCCGGCGTTCGAAGAGGATCGGGCGCGCGAACAAATCGCGCTCGGGCCGCTGGCCGGCGCACGCGCCGACGTTCGCACCTGGAACGAGGACGAAAATCCGTACGTGCTCGTCGCGCAGGGACTGAAAGATCGAGGGCTGTCGACGGGCACGGTGGGTGTCGAAGAAACGATGAAGTTCGTGTGGGCCGACGGGATCGCCGCCGCGGCGCCGCGGCTGAAGGTGGTGAGCGGCACGCCGGTGACCGCCGGCTGCCGCATGATCAAGGACGATCACGAACTGGAACTGATTCTCCTCGCCTGCGCCGCGACGCTGAAGGTCTACGAGGCGGTCTACCACTCGCTGCAGCCGGGCATGACCGAGAATCAGGTCTCCGATCTGATCGATGCCGGCTACCGGCAGGTCGGTTTCCCTGGCGGCGCCAGCGTCCAGGTCGGCGAATACACCGCGCTCCCCCACGGCTCGATCACGCCGCAGACCATCCGCGAAGGCACCATCATCATGATCGACGATGGCTGCAGCGTGCAGGGGTATCAGTCGGATATCACGCGGACGTTCGTGCTCGGGAAGCCCACCGCGAAAATGCAGTCCGTGTTCGCGCTGGTCAAGCGGGCACAGAGTGCGGCGCTGTCCGCGGCCAGGCCGGGCGCGCCCCTCGACTCGATCGATGCCGCAGCGCGCAAGGTCATCGTCGACGGCGGCTACGGTCCGGCGTTCAAGTACTTCAGCCATCGCCTCGGCCACGGATTGGGCATGGACGGGCACGAATGGCCGTATCTCGTCACCAACAACATGTTCGGATGGAAGACCGCGCTCCGCGCGCAGCCCGGCATGGTGTTCAGCGACGAGCCGGGGATCTACATCCGCGGAGAATTCGGCGTGCGCATCGAAGACGACATGTACATCACCAGCGACGGCGCGAAGCTGTTCACACCACAGTCGGAGTCGCTGGAGACGCCGTTTTGACGCGTGCGACACGGCGGACCTGAAGCTCCGCACGACAGTGTCTCGCTACCCGGGCGCGGCGCCTTGCGTGTTCACGTAGACGGCGTATAAAGACTGCCCGGCAGCCATGAAGAGCCGGTTGCGCTTCGCCCCGCCGAACGTGAGGTTGGCGCACACCTCGGGCAGCCGAATGCGGCCAATCATCTTGCCGTCAGGCGAATGCACCGTGACCCCGCTGTAGCCGACGTTGTTTCCGGCGTTGCTGCCACACCACAGATTTCCGTAGACGTCGACCCGAATGCCGTCGGGGCCGCATCGCACGCCGTCCACCATGAAATTGCTGAACGGCTGGATGTTCGCGATGCGGTTGTCAGCAGTCACGTCGGCGACGACGACGCCGCCGCGAGCGACGACGTAGACCTT
>Ga0163163_10004539_pt1 | contig 11856 bp, 10 predicted proteins | sample S65metaG_FD_119766 | JGI IMG/M metagenome (GOLD analysis project Ga0163163, IMG submission 119766) | Switchgrass rhizosphere microbial communities from Kellogg Biological Station, Michigan, USA - S6-5 metaG | ecosystem: Host-associated > Plants > Roots > Rhizosphere > Soil | place: USA... | reverse complement strand
CCCACCTACGAACGTCAGGCGCATCTCCCGCAGCTGCTCGACTGCCTGTCGAAACAGTCCTGCCGCGACTTCGAGGTGATTCTGGTGGATCAGAGCGCCACGCCGTGGGTCGTCCCGGACCGCTACTCGTCGCTCGACATCCTCTACGAGCACACCGACGTGAAGGGCACCAGCCGGGCGCGCAATCTGGGGGCCTGGCTGGCGCGCGGCGACGTCATTGCGTTTACCGATGACGACTGCCTGCCCGAACCGGACTGGCTGCGGAATGCGGCGCCGTACTTCGCCGACCCGGGCGTGGTCGGTGTGGAGGGGCTGGTGATCTCCGATCGGATCAACGACCCGGACTATCGCGCCGTCACCAACGTCGGCTTCGAAGGCATCGGCTTCATGACCGCCAACCTGCTGCTCCGGCGCGACACCTTCAACGCCATCGACGGGTTCGACGAGCAGTTCGACGTGCCGTTCCGGGAGGATACCGACCTGGGATGGCGCGCGTGCGCGCTCGGCCAGGTGCCCTTTGGCCACGACGTCCGCGTGTTTCATCCGCCCCACCCGCGCAGCGTCGAGCGGGAGGCTCAGTCGACGCGGGTGCGCTTCTTCGAGAAGGACGCGCTGCTCCTCAAGAAGCATCCGGATCGATACAAGTCGTTATTCCTCATGGAGGGCCACTACCGGCAGACCGCCGGCTTCCGCGAGCACTTCATGCGCGGGTCGGTCAAGTACGGCGTGCCGATCGACGCCTTCTATTCCGAGCGATTGACATGAGCGCCAACTTCCTCGAGTCGTACCTCGGCGCCTTCGGTCGGATCGAGGGCTGGTTCTCTCCAGACGCCGCGCTGCTGTTCATGGCCTACAACGAAGTCCTCGCCGCGCACGAGGTCGCGGGCGACGTCCTGGAGATCGGCGTGCATCACGGCCTGTCGACCGTGGCGCTGGCGGCGATGCGGCGCGAGGGCGCGCAGGTGGTGGCGATCGATCTCTTCGGCGAGCTCCAGGCGAAGAACGTCTCCAATTCCGGCAGCGGCAGCCGCGCGCATTTCGTGCGGAACATGCGGGCCTTCTTCGGAGACATCGCCTTCCTGCAGTGCATCGCGGCGCCGTCCAACACGCTCGACCCGGCCGATCTGGGGCAGCGGTTCTCGTTCTGCCACGTCGACGGCGGCCACACCGCCCGGGAGACTTACGACGACCTGGATCTATGCAGCCGCATCCTGCTGCCCGGTGGCGTGCTGGCCCTCGATGACTACTTCAACCCCGCGTTCCCCGGCGTCTGCGAGGGGGCGATCAAGTTCTGGCTGGCGCACGACGGGGCGCTGACGCCCATCGCCGCAGGGTTCAACAAAGTGCTGTTTCAGAAAGCGCCGGCGCCGTTCGACCTGAACGCGGCGTTCACGCGGCGCTTTCCCTACATCCCGCATGAGACCGCGACGCTGTGGGAGACGCCGATTCACGCGTTCAGCTCGTTGGTGCCGTTCTTCGACACCCGGACCTCGAGTCCGCGCGCGCTGCTGCCAAACGGGTCCTTTCGAATGGACGCCGCGCTGACGTTCCAGAGCGGCGACGTCACCGCGCCTGGTGGCGGTTCCATCCGCATCCCCGTACGCGTCGTCAATCGATCGACGATTCCCTTCGGGGCCCGCCCCGGGGCGGCGCCGTTTGGACTGTCATACCACCTGCGGTCCGACGACGGGCGCGAGGTGCAATTCAACAACGCCCGAAGCTATTTCGCGCCGCCGCTCGCGCCCGACGAAGAGCGGATCGTCGACCTGGCGGTGGACGTGCCGAACGCACGGGGCAGCTACACGGTCGAGGCCGACATCGTCTGGGAAGGCATTACGTGGCTCAAGGACCGGGGACTCGACACGCCGAGTCTCAAGCTGCGCGTGGTCTAGACCGGGAGTGGATTGATGAGCATGGCGATGGATACCGGAGTCTTGCGCCCGCACTTCGAACGGATGCAGGCGCTGCCAGGCTGGTTTCTGCCCGACGCGGCGGTGATGTTCATGGCCTACAACCAGCTGGTGGCCGACCGGGTCGCACCGGGCAACACGCTCGAGATCGGCGTCTATCACGGCAAGTCCTCGATTGCGGTGGCGTCGCTGCGCGGCGAGGGCGGACTGTTTACGGCCATCGACGTATTCGATGACCTGCAGTCGCGCGACGGAGCGTCGCACGACGTCGGGCTCAAGAGCGTGTTTCTGGCCAACATGGCCGCGTCGTTTCCCACCCTCGACTGGATGCGTCCGATCGCCGCCCCGTCCGCGACGGTGCCGGCCGAGGCGCTGGGGCCCCACTCCTTCTGCCACATCGATGGCCTCCACTCGGCGGAAGGCACCTACAGCGACATGCGGCTGTGCGCCGACGTAGTGGTCCCCGGCGGGCTCGTCGCGCTCGACGACTATTTCAATCAACGGTTTCCGGGCGTGTCCGAAGGCGCGCTGCTGTTCGAGAGACACCATCCCGGCGTCCTGACACCGGTCGCGGTCGGGTTCAACAAAGTGCTCTTCCAACGCGCCCCCGAGTCCGACCTCAACCAGCGCTTCGCCTGCGAATTCGACTACATCCCCACCCACGTCGCGACGATGTGGGGACAACCGGTGGCGTTGTTCGAATCGCCGATCGTGCCGTGCATCGATCTCGACCGCTCGACACCCCATCGACTGGTGCCGCGAACCGAATCGAGGCTGCTGATGCGCGCCACCATCGAGCCCGGAACCGCCGCCGTGAGCGCGACACCGGGACAGGCGCTCACGATTCCGGTCCGCATCGTGAATCGCACGACGGTCGATTTCGGATGGGGGATCGGCCTGTCCTATCACCTGTTCGCGTCAGACGGACGGTTGGTCAGGTGGGACAACCCGCGAAGCCACTTCTATCCGGCGCTTTCTCCCGGGGCCGCACAGGAGGTCGATCTGGGAGTGGTGGCGCCCGAGGCCGAGGGCGCCTATACCCTGGAGCTCGACATGGTGTGGGAAGGGATTGCGTGGTTCAAGGACAAGGGCAATCGCACCAGCACGGTCACCTTGACGGTGCAGTAGGGGCAGCCGATGACGCCACCACTCAGCCTGAATCAGACGGAACTGCCGCCGGCCGCTGCTGAAGAGGGCAGCGGCAACGACACTCTCATGGAGCGTTGGCTCGAGGCGGCGCTCGACCTGGCGGCGCATTTTCCGCCCGGGCAGCTCTCGATCGGCGAGCGGCAGCAGGCGCGTGCCGTCACCCTGCTGGATGAAGTGCACCGCGAGCTGACAGCACTCGGCCCGCACATCGTCCAGTACTTCGAGACCTCCCGGCCTCGATACGAATACACGCTGTCGCTCGCGCTCGAGCAGGGCGCCGGCCGTGTCCTCGACGTGGGCTGTTCACCCGGGCACCTCGCGATGGCCCTGGTCAAGGCCGGCTTCGAGGTGCAGGGCATCGACTTGAACGCGGTGTGGCTCGCCAAGTATGCGCCCGGATGGCCGGAGCGGCTGCGGATCACCCACACGAACATCGAGCAGGACCCGTTCCCCTTTCCGGACGAATCCTTCGACCTGGTGATCTTCACGGAGGTCCTGGAACACATCGCCATCACCGATCCCTGCGTCATTCTCCAGGAGATCCGCCGCGTGCTGCGCCCCGGCGGCAGGATGCTGCTGTCGACGCCCAACGTCGCCAATCTCAGCAACGTCGTCGCGTTGATTCAAGGCGAGAACGTGTTCTGGCCGCCCGAGATCTTCTACGGCAGCGTCGATCGACACAATCGCGAATACGCGCCGTACGAGCTGCTGCAACTGGTCGAGCGCGCCGGGTTTGCGCAGCACGCGCTCGACTACATGAACACGTGGTCCAACTGGAACCACACCACCGCTCCGTTGTTTCACCGGCTGCTGGATGGAAGCGCACGGGCCGACAGGCTCGGACGGCATCCGCTCTTCAACAACACGATATTCGTGGCGGCGACTCGATAGACGGCGGCACGCATGCAGGACTGGGAGGGCACCGTGAAACACTCGCGTCTCACGATCATCGTGGCGGGCATCGTGGCGGCCGTGACGGTCTCGCTGGCCGCCGGCCGTCAGCAGCCGGCGGTGGACGCGCGGTGGCCCGACCAGGCCTATCGCGTCGAATGGGCGGAGGTGCACGTCCCGGCGGAAGTCGCGCCCGGTGTCAGGATCGCCGTCCCGGTAGCCGTGCGCAACACCGGCGACACGGTCTGGCCGGCCTCGCGAGTATTCGTGTCGTACCACTGGTTCCGCGACGACCAGCTCGTGGTGTGGGACGGCGAGCGCACGCTCCTGCCGCGCGACGTGCGCGCCGGCAGCCGGGCGACGCTGGCGGTGCGCGTCGCCACCCCACCCGAACCGGGGTCGTACGTGTTGAAGCTGACGCTCGTGCACGAACTCGTCACGTGGTTCGAGCATCGCGGAGCCACCATGTTCATCCAACCCGTCGCGGTGCGCCCGCCAACGCAGGTGTCCGATTGTCGCAGCGGTTCCACCCCATGCACCGCGGCGCATTGAACGCGTCGTCGGAGCGGCTGCCACCCCGCGGCCTCACCATCGTCGTCGCGGGAATGATCGCCGCTGATCCGTACCAGGGCGGCGCCACGTGGGCGGTGCTCCAGTACGTTCTGGGCCTGCGGCAGCTGGGGCACGAGGTGTACTTCATCGAGCCGGTGGCGGCCGCCAAGCTGCAGCCGGGCGGTGCCAGCCTGGCGGGCTCGACGAATGCCGCCTACTTCCGGGCGGTGATGCGGCAGTTCGGCCTCGAATCACGCGCCGCGCTCCTGCTGGCAGGCACGACGCACACCGTGGGCCTGTCCTACCAGAGCCTGTGCGCGGTGGCGGCCGGGAGTGATTGCCTGATCAACATTTCGGGCATGCTGACCGACCCGGCGCTCACGGAACCGATTCCCGTTCGCGTCTATCTCGACCTCGACCCTGGCTTCAATCAGCTGTGGTGTGCCGCCGAAGGCATCGACGTCGGATTCGAGGGGCACACGCATTTCGTGACCATCGGGCCCGCGCTCGGTGATGCCGACTGCGTCATTCCGACTTGCGGCCGCACCTGGATTGCCACCCGTCAACCGGTCGTGCTCAGTGAATGGCCCCGCGCCGAGCGCCTCACGCACGACGCCTTCACCACCGTCGCCAACTGGCGCGGCTACGGCTCCATCACCTACGACAGCGTCTTCTACGGGCAGAAGGCGCACGCCTGGCGCGGATTCGTGTCGCTGCCCGAGAGGACGCCCGAGCCGCTGGTCGTGGCGCTGGCGATTCACCCGGACGAACAGCGGGACCTCGCGCTCCTGGCCGCACACGGCTGGACGCTGCTCGATCCGGCACGGGTGACGGCCACGCCGGAACGCTATCGGGCGTTCGTGCAAGGCTCGAAAGGGGAGATCGGCGTGGCCAAGAGCGGCTACGCCGCATCGCGCTGCGGCTGGTTCAGCGATCGCAGCGTGTGCTATCTCGCATCCGGCCGTCCCGTCGTGGCGCAGGAGACCGGCTTCAGCCGGTTCCTCCCGACCGGCGAGGGGCTGTTCGCGTTCGAGACCACGGACGACGCGTGTGCCGGGATCGCCGCCATCGTCGGCGACTACGAGCGCCATTCGCGCGCCGCTCGCGCGATCGCCGAGGAGTACTTCGACGCATCGCGCGTGTTGCCGCAGTTGCTGGAACGCGTCGGGGTGCACGGATGAGCACCGGCCTGCCGGCTTCCACGCTTCGCGCCGACGGGGCGCGGTGCCGCCCCACGCAGCGCCTCGACCTGAGTGCCGCGCTGGACGCGATGCTCGGCCGGGCGCGATCCTCGCACATCGTCGATCTCGACGTGTGGCCGTTGCCATATGCCTCGAGCTTCGCCATTGACGAGGTGACCGTGCGATTCGACGATGGCAGCACCCTCGAGCTGGTGTGCAAGGGCACCGGGAGAGCGTCGATGCTGCCGGAGGCGCGGCGGATCAAGCCGCGGTTCGTCCACCACCCGCTTCGCGAGATCGCGACCTACGAGCGGATTCTCGCCCCGTTCGCCGCCGGGGCGCCCCGCTTCTACGGCAGTGTCGTCGATCGGCGGCGCGGCCACTACTGGCTCTTCCTCGAGCGCGTCCGCGGCGTGCCGCTGACCGAAGTCGGCGATTTCGCGGTGTGGCGTCAGGTGAGCGCGAGGCTGGCCGACGTGCATGGCCGACTGACGCGCGATCCTGCTCTGGCCGGCGCCGCGGCTCTGGTTCCCCTCGTGCGCTACGACCGGGCGAACGCGCGAGTGTGGATGGAGCGGGCGCAACAGCACATCGAGGGAGACGTCGCACAACCACGGTCGGTCCTTCGCCGCCTGGCCTCGCTGGCGTCGCAGTACGACGGGTTTCTCGACGAGCTCGCCGCGCTGCCCTCGGGGTTCGTGCACGGAGAGTTCTTTGCCTCGAACGTGCTGGTCGAAATGTCGGCTGGCCGCCTTCGCGTCCGACCGGTCGATTGGGAGCTCGCGGGCATGGGGCCGATGCTCATGGATCTGGCGGCGCTCACTGCCGGCAGCTGGACGGAAGACGAGCGGGCGGAACTGGCGGCCAGCTATCGCAAAGTGGCCAGCGGGCAACCACACGCCTCGGCGTCGCACGGCGACTTCATGCGGGCGCTCGATTGCTGTCGCTTGCAGCTTGCGGTCCAGCGACTGGGCTGGGCGAGACAGTGGACGCCTCCAGCCACGCATCGACAGGACTGGCTCGGCGAGCTGTTTCGCGCCGCCGACAGGCTCGGGTTGTGACGGGTGGTGCCGTATGACGCGCTCAACACGCATCGCGTTTCTCCTACTGCTGGTGGTCGGCTCGATCGCGCCCGACGTCCTGGCCCAGACCGGCGTCGCGGTCCGCGGCGTGGTGACCGACGAGACGGGCGGCCTCATCGTGGGAGCGGCGGTGACGCTGACCGACGAGCGCGGGACGACGGCCACGGCCACAACCAATCAGGAAGGCCGTTACCAGGTGGTGACCCAGAGCCGGGGCAAGTTGACGCTGCGCGTCGACGCGGCCGGCTTCGGGCCTGCAAGCCGCCCGGTGACGGTGACGGGCACCGGCGGCGCCACCCTCAACGTCACGTTGCGAGTTGCCATCAACGACCGTATCGTCGTGGAAGGCGGGCTGGTCGGCGTGTCGCTCGACTCGAACCAGAATCTTTCCGGGATTAGGCTGTCGGGCAAGGCGTTGGACGCGCTGCCCGACGATCCGCAGTCGCTGCTGCAATCGCTACGGCTCCTTGCGGCGACCACCGGGACGCGCCCGGACCTGGTGACGTTCTACGTTGACGGGCTGCCGCTCACGCAGCGCTTGCCGCCCAAGGACGTCATCCAGAGCGTGCGGATCAACGCCAATCCGTTTTCCGCCGAGTTCGCCGAACCGGGAGCCAGCCGGGTGGAGATCCTGACCAAGCCGGCGTCGGGTCACTATCGCGGCAGCGGGCGCGTCGACTTCAACGACGCCCGGATGAACGGGCAGGATCCTTTCCAACCCGACCGGCCGCAGTACCAGAGCCGGACCTATGAGGGCTATGTCGGCGGACCAATCGTGCGCAACCGCTGGGGCATGCTCGCCTATGCCGGCCGCTGGGAACAGGACGACAACGTGGTGGTGAACGCGACGACCATCGATCCGCTCACCCTGCAGCCCGAATCGTTGCGCCTCAACGTCGGCGCTCCTACCCGCACTACTTCGTTCTCGTTCAAGACCAACGTTCAGGTGGGGCAGCAGCATACGGCGGCGGTCGAGCTCGCACGCGACGACCAGGAACGCCGCTCGGCGGGGCTGCAGAGCGGTTTCGACCTGCCCGAACGCGGCTACACCGGCGATTCGCGCGAGACCACGGGGAGCTTCTGGCTGACCTCGGCGTCTCCCAAAGTCCTGAACGAGCTGCGCGCGCGCGCGTCGCGCACCCACCGGGTCGATCGGGCCGTGACCACGACGCCGGCGGTGCTGGTGCTCGAGGCGTTCAATGCCGGCGGCAATCAGGACTCACTGTTCAGGGAAGATACCACCGACTCGGTGCGGCTGGCGAACGTGACCACCTTCGCGGGTCCGGCCCACTCGATTCGCGTCGGCGCGCAGGCCGAGGTCGTCCGGCTGGCGCAGGTCGATCGCGCGAATTTCAACGGCACGTTCATTTTCAGCAGTCTCGACCTGTACCGCCTGGTGCTGGCTGGCACGCCCGGCTACCGCCCCTCACAATTCTCGGTAGTCAAGGGCAACCCGGCCGTCGCGCTCTCGATCGTCGAGGGGGCCTGGTTCGCGCAGGACGACTGGCGGGTGGCGCCGCGGCTGACGGTGTCCTACGGCGTCCGCCACGACATCCAGCAGTACGAGGGGCTGCGGACGCGAATCGCGCCGCGGGCGGGGCTGGCCTGGGCTCCTGAGGCGAACGGTAACTCGGCGGTGCGGGCCGGGGTCGGGGTCTTCTACACACCGGTTCCTCACCAGCTCTTCTCCGACACGCTGCGGCTGGATGGCCACCACGGCCAGCAGCTCGTCGTGGATCGCCCCGATTTCTTCCCGGGGGTGCCGGACACGCTTCCCAACGCGCAGAGCATTACCACCACCATTCGAACCCAGTCGCCCGACCTGACCCTGCCGATGATGCTCGTGTCGACCGTCAGCTACGATCGCCGGCTGGTCGGAAGCCTGTTCGGTTCGATCGGTTACACCTGGCGCCGCGGCACGGACCTGCTGCGCACGCGCGATATCGGCATCCTGCCGGTGGCGGGCCTCGGTGTCCCGACGGCGCTGAACCTGCAGTTCGAATCGACGGGGCGGTCGACGGCTCGTGAAGTCAACGCCACGATGAGCGGCACGATCGGCCCGCAGGTGACGCTGTTCGGCAGCTACGGGTTTACGCGCGCGATGCAGGACACCGACGATCTCTACAGCGTCCCGGCCGATTCGGCCAATCTGGCGGCAGAGTGGGGGCGCGCACCGGTGCCGGTGCATCGCGTGTCGTTTGGCGGGTCGATCTCGCTGCCGCACCAGTACGCCATCCACCCGTTCGCCACCTGGGCGTCGGCGCTGCCGTTCAACATCACCTCCGGGAACGACACCAACCTCGATTCGGTGTTCACCGACCGGCCGTCGCTCGCCCAGGCCGGCCAGGCGGGTGCGGTTGCCAGCCCGTTCGGCCTCTTCAATCCCAACCCGCGACCGGGCGAGGCGGTGATCCCGCGGAACTTCGGGCTCGGACCGACCAACCTCACCGTCGACGCGACCGCGTCCAAGACGTTCGTCGCCGGCGGCTCCGCGTCGTCGCCGCGCAACACGACGATCATGCTGGGCGTCTCGAATCTGCTGAACCACACCAACTACGCACCGTTCAACGGCGTGCTCACGTCACCGTATTTCGGAACCGCGAATCGTGCGCTCAACAAGCGTCGTGTCACGCTGACCGTGCGCTACGACTTCTAGCTGCTGCAGCCAGCCAACGCCAGATGCCAGCGACGACGAGCCGCGCGGTAATCGTGAACGCCGACGATTTCGGTCAGAGCGCCGGGATCAATCGCGGCATCATCCAAGCACACGAGCGCGGCATCGTCACGAGCGCCAGCTTGATGGTGCGGTGGCCGGCGGCTCCGGCGGCCGCCGCCTACGCACGCGCGCATCCGCGGCTGAGTGTGGGGCTGCACGTCGACCTCGGCGAGGCCATCTACCGCGCCGGCGAGTGGATCGCGCTCTACGAGCCGGTCGACCGCCAGGACGCGCGCGCAGTCGAAGCCGAGGTCCGCGCGCAGCTGGCGCGCTGCCGCGAGCTGCTGCGGCGGGATCCGACGCATCTCGACTCGCATCAACACGTGCACACGGAGGAGCCGGCGCTGTCGATCCTCGAGGGCATTGCCCGGGAGCTGGGCGTGCCGTTGCGACACCGTTCCTCGCGTCTCCGCCATGACGGCAGCTTCTACGGACAGACGCGCACCGGAGAGCCGCTGAGCGCCGGCATCACCCCGGCCCACCTGATTGACATGTTGCGCAGCCTGCCGCCTGGGGTGACCGAAGTGGCCTGTCATCCCGGCTGTGCCGACGATCTGGCCACGATGTATCAGGCCGAGCGGGAGGTCGAACTGCAGACCCTATGTGACCCCGACGTTCGCCGTGCCCTGTGGGACGAGGGGATCGATTTGATCGGCTTCGCGGATCTCCGAACTGCATCCAACTGACCGGACGCGACGTCATGCGTCTATACTCCGCGCATGCAGGTGAGCTCCACCCGCTGGTTCGTCCTCGTTCTCCTCGTGGTGTCTCTCGCCCTTCTCATCCCCGGGCTGTTCTTCCCGGTGCTCACCATCCGTGGCGTGTTGACGCGCGATGGCATTGCGCAGGTGGCGCCGGCGATGCTGCAAAAGGGGCTCGACGACGACACGCTGAACGCGCTGAAGGCGATGATGAACCCGACCGTCGTCGGCCTGCTGGCGGCGACCGGCGGCGACCTGCGGCAGATGATCGTCGACAAGGTGACGCCGTCGTTGACGGCGTCGCTGCTCCAGAACATGGGGGACGTGGAGGTGTTTCAGCAGACGCGGAGCATTGTCAGCTCCGTCCGGCGGCTGTACGAGGTGGGCAGCCCGGTGCCGGCGACACTGATCCTGCTGTTCAGCGTCGTCGTTCCCTTCGTCAAGACGACCCTGGTCGGCTGGGCGGTGTTCGCGGCCGACGAGACGCGACGGCGGCGAACGCTGACGTTCGTCGAAGCGATCGGCAAGTGGTCGATGGCCGACGTCTTCGTGGTCGCGCTGTTCATCACCTATCTTGCTGCCATGGCGAGCCAGAGCGCACCGGCGGCCGGCCCGTCGCTCGTGGCCTTCAAGGCAGAATTCGGCGCCGGCTTCTACTGGTTCGCGGCCTACTGCGTGTTCTCGCTGGCGTCGCAGCAGTTGACCGCGCGTGTCCTCGCGGCGCGCGCCTGACGACTTACTTCGCGCGCGTCGCTTTCACCTCGGAGAGCGGCAGATACCTGCCATCCGCTCCCGCGAGTTCCGCCAGGGCCGTATACCCGCCGGCAGCGATCTTCAGCGTCAAGCGGATGTTGAACGCCGGCTGCTCGGTGGAGAACGTCCACGTGTCGCCGCTCACCTGCCCGTAGGCCACGACGGCGCTGCCCAGGCTGTCGACGGTATACACCGCGTACTGCTTCCGGGCCGGGATGTAGCTCAGCGTGCGCATCTGGCTGTAGGTACCCGCCGACCCCTTGGCGTCGCTGCGACAGACGAGGTGACGGTTGGCAAACCACTGACACTCTTCGCTGCCCGATGCCTTGTTTGCCGGTGACAACGGCGTCGCTTTGGTGTCGACCTCGATGCTCCACTTGCCGGCCATGACGTCGAGCTTCTTCTGGTCAGGCGTGGTCTGGGCCGCGGTGAGGGAGGGAATGCCAAGGACGCCCGCGATCAACAGAAGGATGACCGGCGTGTTCATGGTGGATGTCGACATAGTCACACCTTATGCCAGTTAATGGCGTCGGAGATACCATTCGGCCTGCATCGCGGGAGGGCATATGACGAAAGCAAGCGTGGCGAGTCTGGCGCTGTTGCTCGTGGTCGCGAGCTCGGCCGGGTCGCAGACCATGCCGACCGAGGTGGCCCGGCAGCTTGCCGCCTTCGGCACCGAGTTCGACGGTGAGATTGCCGCGGCAACGGCGAAGATCTACGCGTCGCAGCCGCGCGTCTACAAAGCGACCGAAATCAAGGTCACGAAGAACCTCGCCTACGGCGCGCACGAGCGCCAGCAGGTGGACATCCATACCGCGACGGTGCGCAAATCCGAACGTCCCATGCCGGTGATCGTCGTGTTCCATGGCGGTGGACTGATCGGCGGCAGCCGGGCGTCCACCGCCAACGTCGCCGACTACT
>Ga0163163_10004538_pt1 | contig 11856 bp, 9 predicted proteins | sample S65metaG_FD_119766 | JGI IMG/M metagenome (GOLD analysis project Ga0163163, IMG submission 119766) | Switchgrass rhizosphere microbial communities from Kellogg Biological Station, Michigan, USA - S6-5 metaG | ecosystem: Host-associated > Plants > Roots > Rhizosphere > Soil | place: USA: Michigan... | reverse complement strand
TTATGGATACGGTTGGCAGCGATCTGAGCGGCCAAATTCCGGCGCTTGAAAATTGTCCTCCTCACAACGAAGACGGGGCATCCGAGTTGCACATGTATATGCCGTGGTGGTTGTACCAGCAGCAATTGTCGCATCAGATCGATTTTCCGCGCGGTTATCATATTGAAATCGGGGGCGGCCGGATGATGCCCCGGTTGGGCATTTTCGATGGGCTCGAGACTCTTACCGGCGGCAGTTACGGGCGCAAGTTCAAGGAGGATGCCCGAAGGTATTACGGGAGCTTTGTCGATTTCGCGGGGCGCGGCGAAATGATTCCGAACGAGGACAGCTATTGCGAGATTCATCCCGACGTCAAGGACGCCTGGGGGATCCCGGTGCTGCGTTTTCATTTCAAGTGGTCGGTGCACGAGGAAAAGCAAGCCGCCCACATGCAGAAGACCTTTGCGCAAATCATCGAGGCAATGGGCGGCAAGGTGATGGGAAAACCGGAATTGGACGGCCGGAAGGCGATCGCTCCGGGTGGATCGATCATTCACGAAGTGGGCACCACATGCATGGGAGCCGATCCTAAAAAATCGGTATTGAACCAATATTGCCAGGCCTGGGACGTGAAAAACCTGTTCGTGACCGATGGCGGTCCGTTTGTGTCGAACGCGGACAAGAATCCGACCTTGACGATTATGGCGAATGCCTGGCGAGCATGCGATCATCTCCTGGCCGAGATGAAGAAAGGGAACATCTGATATGAGCGACCTGGAAAGAATGGACCGGCGAGAGGCAATCAAATGGATGCTGACGGCCGCCGCCACCGTCTCTTTTCTGAAATCCCCGGGGTTAGCCGCGGCCGTCCCGCGCGGATACGGCCAGGACCCAAAGTTGATGGAGGCTTACAATCCAGGGGACCTTTGGGCTCTCACTTTTTCCGGGGATCAGCGCCTGACGGTGGCTGCGCTCTGCGACGTGATCCTGCCGGCGGACGAAAAATCACCGAGCGCCAGCCAGGTCAAGGTGCCCGATTTCATCGACGAATGGATCAGTGCTCCGTACCCCACCCAGGCGGCGGACCGCAAGCTCGTGCTTGAAGGGATTGCCTGGCTGGACCAGGAATCCCAAAAACGATTTCACAAGAATTTCGTCGATTTGGCCGAAGCGGAAAAGAAGCGACTCTGTGATGATATCTGTTTCGAACCCAAGGCGGCGCGCGCTTTTAAACGTCCGGCGCAGTTTTTCTCGAAAATGCGCGATTTGACTGCCGGGGCGTTTTACACCACTCCGGAGGGAATGAAAGACCTGCAATATATCGGCAATGTGCCGTTGACGAAATTTGAGGGCCCGCCTCCCGAGGTGCTGGCTTACCTGAAGCTGGGATAGGGCGACGTCGGCTCAAGTATGCCGCGGCGCGCCAGGACGGCGGCGCCTCATCTGCGCGGCGACCGCGCGCCCTGCCTCAGGGGTAGTCGCCCTGGCTCAGGCGGTGTAGGTGCTGGATGAGACGGTGCCGCCGTGGCCGGTCCAGTTGGTGTGGAAGAACTCGCCGCGCGGCTTATCGACGCGTTCGTAGGTGTGAGCGCCGAAATAATCGCGTTGAGCCTGGAGCAGGTTGGCGGGCAGTCGTTCCGTTCGATAAGAGTCGTAAAACGCCAGAGCCGTGCTGAAGGCGGGGACGGGGATGCCTTTCTTGGCCGCAGCCGCGACGACATTGCGCCAGGAACGCTGGGAGTCCTTAATCGCTTTGCGGAAAAACGGATCGAGCAACAGATTGGTCAGCTTTGGATTTTTATCGAATGCTTCCTTAATCTTGCCGAGGAATGCGCTGCGGATGATGCAGCCGCCGCGCCACATCAGCGCGATGCCGCCGTAATTGAGATTCCAATGATGTTCGTTGGCAGCGGCGCGCATGAGCATGTAACCCTGGGCGTAGGAAATGATTTTGGATGCGTAAAGAGCGTGGCGAATATCTTCGATAACCTTCTTTTGATCGCCCTTGATGGTTGGTTTTGGCCCTTTTAACTTTTTGGCGGCGGCGACGCGCTCGTCTTTCAGGGCGGAAATGGATCGGGAATAAACCGCTTCAGCAATTAGCGTGATGGGTATGCCGAGGTCCTGTGAAGAAATGACCGTCCATTTGCCGGTGCCTTTCTGCCCGGCGGTATCGAGGATTTTCTCAACCAACGGCTGGCCATCGGTATCCTTGAAAGCGAGGATATCGCGGGTAATTTCGATCAAATAGGAGTCGAGTTCGCCCTTGTTCCATTCGGCGAACACTTCGTGCATTTGATCGGCGGAAAGGCCGAGGCCGGTTTTCATCAGGTTATAGGCCTCGCAGATCAATTCCATGTCGCCGTATTCGATCCCATTGTGAACCATTTTGACGTAATGCCCGGCGCCATTTTCACCGACCCAATCGCAGCAAGGGGTGCCATCCTGAACTTTGGCGGCGATTTTCTGGAAGATGTCTTTGACGTGGGGCCAGGCCGCGGGGGAACCGCCCGGCATGATGCTGGGGCCATTGCGAGCGCCTTCCTCGCCGCCGGAGACGCCGGTGCCGATATAGAGCAGGCCCTTGGACTCGACATAAGCGGTCCGGCGGATGGTGTCCTCGAAAAGTGAATTGCCGCCGTCGATGATGATGTCGCCCGATTCGAGGTGAGGCAGCAGGGTGTCGATGAACTCATCGACTGCTTTGCCGGCCTTGACCATGAGCATCACGCGCCGTGGGCGCTTGAGCAACCCGACCATTTCTTCAATGGAATGGGCGCCGATGACCTTGGTGCCTTTGGCTTCCTTGGCGAGAAAATCGTCAACCTTGGAAACGGTGCGATTGAAAGCGACCACGGTGAAGCCGTGATCGTTCATGTTCAGGATTAAGTTCTGGCCCATGACCGCGAGGCCAATGAGGGCGATATCAGCTTTTGGTTCCATGCGTTCAATTTCGTTCAAAGTTCCTGCCGATTGGCAACAATTCGGCACCGACGATACTAGAGCAGGGGGAGCAGGCGAGAAGAATTTGAGCAGGCAAAAACCGGAGCGCGCATTTTGGAGCGATTAAAACGACGACGCGAGGCAGCTGGCTATTCGTTTAGCTGCCCAGTTGGAGGCGCGGGTCGCTTTCCAACATGGTTTTGAGATTCGGCCAATTCACCTCGTTCATATCATTGAAGGCGTGCAGGTAGACGGCGACGGTTTCCGGCGGGTACTTGGCCAGCAGGGCATCGACGGCCTGGCGCAGTTTGGTGTCGTCCATGGAGGCGGGCAGGTCCTCGACCACCCCATCTTTGTGAGGGATCGCGAGAGCGTTAAGAAAATCGACCAGCATCGTGTTGTGCTTTTTGAGCAGCCAGGACCGAATGAGGTTGGCGGTGAAGACATCAAGCGTGGGGCGGCTGAGGCTGGCCAGCATGGCGGTATGCCGCTGGGTTCGCGGCTGGCGTTCCATGAAAACCGGCCGCACTTTGCGGGCCTCGGCCACGGCGTTGAGGGTGGCGCGGTAAAGTTGTTTGTCCGATTCGTAAACGTAGGTGAGGATCTCCAGCGCGAGGGCGGGAGACATGAAGCTGAGCAGTTCGTGAGACTTGAGCATTTGATCAGTTCGTAGGGCGGCTGGTTAATGTGGCCAGGGAAAGACAACCGGTTCAGGCGACCGTACTCAAGGAGATTTTATTTTCGCGCGCGAGACGCTCGCAGACCTCAGGTTCGAGCAACAGGGATTTGCCGGCCTCAAAAGCCAGGGCGGAGACCTTGGCTGAGACGCAGGTTTCGAGAGTTTTGGGGCCGAGACAGGGAATGTCGAAACGCAAGTCATGCTGCTCCTTGGCGACTTTGACAGCGACCGCGCCGCCATGCTTTCCGGCGAGGCGGCCTCCGCGGGCCAGGCACTCATCGGTGCCTTCGAACCCCTCAACGGCGAGGACGGTGCCACGTTTGACGACGACGGTTTGGCCGATTTCAAGCCGGGAAACTTCTTTGGCGATGCGAAAACCGAATTCCACATCGGCGCGCTGCTCCTCGGTGAGCTTTGGCCCGATCAGGAAGCCGGCGGGCGGCATCAGCGGCTGGAGCCAGGGAATTCCAGGAATCAGCTCAACACCGTCCTTTTTTAACTCGTCGGCGATCGCGGCGAAGAGGGTGTGGGCATTTTTTTCCTTCAAGCGGAGCAACATTCCCAGGGCGCGGAGATCCGGCCGGAGATCGAAGAGGTTCCGGGGCGCGATCTGGCCGACCATCACGCAGTGTTTGACCTGGCGTTCAGTAAAAGCCCCGATCATTTTGGAAAGCTGGCCTACTTTGAGCCAGACAGCCTCGTCGACGACCTGGGCCAGGCCGGGGTCGGTTTCACCCTCGAAAGCGACGGCGACGAGACGGCGGACACCCAATTGGCGAGCCTGTCGGGCGAAAACAAGCGGCAAGGTGCGGTTGCCTGCGATGAGCCCTAGACAATCGATTTGTGGCACCATGTTGGAACTGTCCTGGAGTTAAGCGGCACTGTCCGATTTAAGGACAAAGACGAGGGTTTGTAAACGGTTGAAGTCGGGTGACCCGAACCGTTGCAAATCCGGCAGGGACCCCGGGATGGCCCGTCGTCTGCTCTCACAGCAGCTGGAATTCAACAGGAAAGGCTGGAGTTGGGTGGTCTCGCAGGAGGCCATCGTCCGATATTTCCTGAAAATGATGAGCGCCACGACGCGGGAAAATGATTTGGTTGGAGGGCCGATGGGTGAACCGACGTTCACCACGCGCCGGGCGATCCTGTTCGCGGTGGTGATTCTGGCGGCCACCATGGGAGCGGGGGTTTGGATTTACCTGGCGGGACTGCATTCGCTGCAGGACCAGCCGGAACTCTTGAAACAGGCGGAGCGGTGGGTGTGGGGTTTGATCGGAGCGGTCGTGCTCGGCGGGGTGGTGCTGATGGCGACGATGCTGATGATGTTCCAGAAATGGAACGTGGAGCGGGCCCAACGCCTGGTGGAGGAACGCAACCACGATGGCCAAAAGACCATCACGCTGTTGCGGGAGCGGTTAAAGGAATCGCGGGAAGCCCAGGAACGATTGGAAACGCAACAAGCGGAGATCGAGAAAAGGGCAGTGGACCTGGCGTCCTCCAACGCGTCCTTGCAGGAGGAACTCAACAAGCGGAACCGATCGGAAAAGGTGTTGGTGCAAAAACGGCAGGAGTTGGAGAGTTCCAAGAACGTCCTCGAGGTGCATGTGCAGGCCCGAACGCTGGAGCTGCAAAAGCTCCAACGCCGTTACGAGCTCATCCTTAATTCGGCCGGTGAAGGCATTTGCGGTCTGGACCTGGATGGCAAGGCGACCTTCGTAAACCCGGCGGTGTCACGGATCACGGGATGGCAGATCGACGATTTGATCGGAAAGACGGAGCAGGAAATCTTTTACCGGAACGGGGCGAACGGTCACAGCGCGCCGTACGGACAAAACCTCAAGGACCAGGTATTCCACCGGAAAGATGGCAGCACTTTCCACGTCGAATTCGTAAAGACGCCGATCAACGAGGAGGGGCGGGTGGTGGGTTCGGTGTTGATTTTCAAAGACATTACCGAACGGCAGCGAGTCGAAGAAACGCTGGCCAAGAAGGCAACCGAGCTGGCTCGATCCAACGCGGAGTTGGAACAATTCGCGTTCGTTGCGTCTCACGATTTGCAGGAACCGCTGCGGAAGATCCAGGCGTTTGGAGACCGGCTGAAGCTGAAAGTAGAGGGGATTGAATCGCCGGAGGCGCGGGATTACCTGGACCGGATGCAGAAGGCCGCGGCGCGGATGCAGACGTTGATTAACGATTTGTTGACCTTCTACCGAGTCATCCGCAACTCGCAGCCGTTCGTTCCAATCAGCCTTGGGACGGTGGCCAGGGAGGTGCTGGGGGACCTCGAGGTGCGAATCGAGAAATCGGGCGCCCGGGTGGAAATCGGCGACTTACCCACGATCGAGGCCGACCCGCTGCAGATGCGCCAGTTATTCCTGAATTTGATCAGCAACGCATTGAAATTCCAATCCCCCGGGAACACGCCTGTAGTCCAAGTGCAAGCCCGCCGCATCAACCGGGCCTCCGGGGCGCCGGTCAAGGAGAGCGCCGCTCGCAACGGCGACCGATCGCGGGCGTCCGACGAGGTCTGCGAAATCAGCATTCAGGACAACGGGATTGGTTTCGACGAGGTTTACCTCGAGAAAATTTTTGCGGTGTTCCAGCGATTGCACGGCCGGAGCGAGTACGAAGGGACAGGCGTCGGCCTGGCGGTATGCCGGCGCATTACCGACCGTCATGGCGGGGCGATTATCGCTCGGAGCAAACCTGGCCAGGGCGCGACTTTCCTGGTCACGCTGCCGTTCGACCAACCGAAGGTTGAGAACTCATGATTACGAGCTCAACAAAATCGCCTGTAGTGTTGATGGCGGAGGACGATCCGGATGACCGGCTGCTGGCCAAGGACGCGCTCAGCGAGGCCCAGATCGACGTGGAGCTGCATTTCGTGGAAAATGGCGAGGAACTGCTTGATTACCTTTGGCACCGCGGCCGATATAGCGAGGCGTCCTCCTCTCCGCGACCGGGGGTAATTCTGCTGGACCTGAATATGCCGCGAAAAGATGGGCGGGAAGCGTTGCGAGACATCAAAGCCGACCCGGATTTGAGGCGGATCCCGGTCGTGGTATTGACGACGTCGAAAGCCGACACGGACATTGGGGGCATTTACGAATTAGGGGCCAATTCGTTCATTTCGAAGCCGGTTCAGTTCAACGTGCTGGTTCGCGTAATGAAGATGCTGGGCGAATATTGGTTCAGGATTGTCGAGCTGCCCCCGCCGAAAAGACAATATTTATGAGCGAACCTGAACGGATAAAAATCCTGCTCGTGGAGGATGACGAGGACGATTTCGTCATTGTCAGGGCTTTGTTTTCAGACATCGCGGCGCAGATTTTTGATTTGGAATGGACGCGGACGTATGCGGACGGGCTGGAGACGATGGTCAAGAATGAGCACGACGTTTGCCTGGTGGATTATCGGCTTGGGGCGCACAACGGGGTAGAACTGCTGAAAGCGGCGGCGAGCCGAGGCTGTGAATCACCGGTGATCCTGCTGACGGGCATCGGGGCGCACAAGGTTGATATCGAAGCCATGCAGGCGGGGGCAGCCGATTACCTGGTCAAGGGCCGGCTGGACGCCAATTCGCTGGATCGAAGCATCCGTTACGCGGTGCAGCGGAAGAAGGCGGCCGCTCTGGCGATTTCCGAACAAGCCCGATTGGCAGCCTTCGGCGCCGAGGTCGGCCTGGCCCTGACCCGAAGAGATTCCCTCGAAGGAATCCTGAACTGCTGCACCCGGGCGATGCTGCAGTATCTGAACGCGGCGTTTGCACAAATCTCCCTGTTCGATCCGCAGCAGCAACGCTTCGACCCGCGCGCTACAGCGGGCATCCTGCCCGGAGCGCAAAGCCCGGTGGAATCGATTTCAGGCCTGGAGCCACAATCCCTGGCACGCCGGAACGCGGTGGTGATCAAAAACCTTGCCCAGGATGGGCAGGTGAAGGAGCGGGGTTGGGTAGATCACGAGGGCCTGGCCTCTTTTGCCGCATATCCGCTCGTGCTCGAAGACAAGTTGGTCGGGTTGATGTCGATCTTTACACGCCAGCCGGTGTCGGACCAAATCGCCCAGGAAATGGCATCGGTGGCGAATGGCATCGCGCTGTTCATCGAAGGGAAACGATCGGAGGAAGCGCTCGGCGCCAGCGAAACCAAATATCGATCGGTGGTTGAGAATATTCGGGAGGTGATCTTCCAGTTGGATGAGACTGGAAACTGGGCCTTTTTGAACCCCGCCTGGTCGCGAGTGACCGGTTACGAAGCGGGTTCAACTTTGGGCAAGCCGTTCCTGGATTATATTCACGAAGAGGATCGCCCGCAAAACACCCAGGTGTTCCAGCAACTGATTGAGCGACGCCTGGATTTTTGCCGTTACGAAACGCGGTTCCTTAACCGGAATGGCGAAGTACGCTGGGTGGAAGTGTACGCTCAGCTGACGGTCAACGAAACCCGTCCGGGAATCTCGGGCAGTTTGAGCGATATCACCGAGCGTAAGCTGGCCGAAACCCAAATCCAAAAACTGGCGGCGTTCCCGCGCGTGAATCCGAACCCGGTGCTGGAATTTGCTCCCGACGGCACGCTGACGTACGCGAACGACGCCGCCCGGGAAATCGCCCGCGCGCTTGGGATGGAAGAGTTATCCTTCATCCTGCCGCCGGATGCGCGCGGGATGGCGCATGATTGCCTGGTGACGGGTCAAAAGCGCCTGCGGGAAGAAGTGACGCTTAATGGCCGGACGTTGACCTGGTCCTTTTTCCCGGTGGTCTCCAGCCAGGTGGTGCATTGCTACGGATTTGATATTACCGACGTATTGAGCCTGGAAGCACAGCTCCGTCACGCGCAAAAACTCGAATCGGTGGGGCAATTGGCGGCCGGGGTGGCCCATGATTTCAACAATATCCTGACGGTTATCCAGGGATATTCGGACTCGCTGATCACGCGGTCAGGGGACGACGGTTTCCGGGTGCGGGCTTCGAAACATATTTCCGATGCGGCCAGGCGGGCGGCGGCGCTGACGCGGCAGTTGCTCACCTTCAGCCGCAAGCAGGTGATGCAGCCCAAATTGATCGATTTGAACGCGTTGCTGCGGAACGTCACGCATATGCTGTCGCGGGTGCTCGGCGAAGATATCGTGCTGGAGGCCGACTATCTCCCGGACCTGCCGCGGATCGAGGCCGACGGCGGCATGATCGAACAGATTGTGATGAACCTGGCTGTGAATTCCCGCGATGCCATGCCCAAAGGAGGGAAGCTGGTGATTGCCACTTCGGTGGCCGATGTGGATGCGCATTACGCCAGCCAGCATCCGGACGCGCATGTTGGACGCTTCACCTGCCTGCGGGTTACGGACACTGGTTCGGGGATGGACGCCAAAACGATGGAGAGGATTTTCGAGCCTTTCTTTTCGACGAAAGAGGTTGGCCGGGGAACGGGGCTGGGGCTGGCGACGGTATATGGCATCGTGCGGCAGCACGAGGGCTGGATCCATGTGACCAGCGAAGTGGGCGCCGGAACGACCTTCACCATTTATTTTCCGATAACCGGCGGGACGGGGGACGGGCACGAAACCGCCATCATCGAAGCGAGCGCCACGCGTGGAGGCAAAGAGACCATTTTATTGGTCGAGGACGAACCCGAGGTGCGGGAATTCGTCTGCGAGGTGCTGCGGGGTTACGATTACCACGTAATCCAGGCCGCTTCGGGCCCGGGCGCCTTGAAGGTCTGGGACGAGTACAAAGGGAGCATCGACCTTTTGTTGACCGATATGATCATGCCCGAAGGGATGACGGGACGGGACCTGGCGGATCACCTGCGGCGGCGCAAACCGGATCTGAAAGTGATTTATAGCAGCGGTTACAGCTCGGCATCCCGCAGTGATGCCGCCCAGACTGAAACCGCTTTTCTCGCCAAGCCTTACCATCCGCCGGAGCTGGCCCACATGGTACGACAGTGCCTGGACACACCCGGGCGCGAACCCAAAGAGCCGTCCCATAGCTAAGAGAACGAGGCCAAGGTTTGGTTTGACAAAGTTGGGGGCAGCCAATTTGATGAGGTCAAACTATGAAACCTCTTCTCCTGATTGGCGTGTTATTTGGAATGCTTGCCTGCGCATCGGCTGCCGACCCGGCGGCGAGCCCTTCGGTTGCCAAGGATTCACGTTGCTTTGAGTTGCGCACGTATTACGCAGCGCCCGGCAAGCTGGAAGAGCTGCACGCCCGGTTTCGGGATCACACCAATAAATTGTTTGTGAAGCATGGCATGGAGCTGATCGGCTATTGGGTCCCAGCGGACAAAGAACAGGGCGACAAGCTGATCTATGTCCTGGCACACAAGAGCCGCGCCGCTGCCAAGCAATCCTGGCAGGAATTTCAAAACGACCCGGATTGGAAGAAGGCGCGGGAAGCATCGGAGGCCAACGGAAAACTAGTGGATAAAGTGGAATCCGTTTACATGATGGCGACGGATTATTCGCCGATGAAGTAAAGAAATCAGATTTTTCTGATCTTCACCTCGGGGGCCAAACGTTCGACATCCTGGAAGTTGAGATCGCCGGGGCTCAGGGACAGGGCGTTGGCGGCGCCGCAAGCGCTGGCCCACCGGCAGGCTTCCGCCAATTCCTCGCCCAAAAGGAGACGCCAGGTGAGCCCGGCGGTAAAGGCATCTCCTGAGCCGATGGGATTCAGAGGTCTTATTGGAGGCGGCTCAATCCTCCAGAATTCCTTTCCATTGAACGCAACGGTCGATGCGCTTCCGCTGGTGACCACAACCCGCTCGGCCCCGCGCCGGGCGAGTTCGCGCATACTCTCAAACAGGTCGTTTTCGTTGGATGGATCGCGGCCAAAGGTGGCAGCCAACTCCTTCCGGTTGGGCTTGACCAATGCGGGTCGCTCGGCCAGCGCGTCGAGCAACAAGGGACCTTGAGCGTCGACCACGGTCAACGCCCCCGCCTGGCGCGCCAGCCGCGTGCAATGGGCGTAGAAGTCCCGGGGGCCCCCGGGAGTGATGGTGCCGGACATGATGGCGCTGCGACAGCCGCTGAGCCTGTGTTGGACAATTCCAAGCAACTCCTTGTAAAGCTGCGGGGCGACGGGCTGACTTTCCTCGACCAGTTCGGTTTGGGTTTCGGAGGTTTCGTCGATGATCGTGATGCACTGGCGGGTGGGAGTCGGGACAACGATGAATTCCGCCTCAATGCCTCGAGCCTGCAGCAAGGCGCGGATAGCCTGGCCGCGATCGCCGCCGAGAAAACCGGTCGCCAGGGGTTTTTCACCCAGGGCTTTTAAAACCTTGGCGACGTTGATTCCCTTTCCGGCGGCCCCATCCAGCGTGGTGGTCGCGCGGTTGACCTCATTGAGCTGAAATCTGCGAAACACCATGACACGTTGCGCAGCCGGGGTCGCGCCGATGCAGAGGATCATGGCCAGACCCTCCGATTCATTTCCGCAGGCGGAAAAACCGGCTGTTTTCAAGTAGCGGCAGGTTGACAACGGCTCGGCCGTTTTGCCATTCCGGCGGATTGGTGACGGGGAGCCAGGCGCCGTTGATTTGCGAGGCGGTTTCCAGGATGAAGCCGGCGGCATCGGCTGGCCAGGCCAGCTGAACCTGGCTGCCGGCGCGGACAGCCGTGAGGGATGGCCGCGCCCCCAAAAGGGCGTCAGGTCCGGCGGCGAAACTGGCCGCAACCTGCGCATCAGACAGGGCCCCGCTGTAAATCCGGAATTCGTCCATCGATCCGTTGAAATAGGGATCCGGCCAGTTCGATCGGCCAAGCCAGACATTGACATCACTGATGGCGCTTAGGGGAATCACCGCGGAGCCGACGCCTGCGCGCTGGCCGTTGACGAACAGGGTGGCGGTTTGCGCAACAAAGTCATAGGCGACCGCCAGGTGCGTTGCCTGTCCTGTCGGGAGTGCATTGGTCCAGGCTACGGGCATTTCCCCACCGCCTGAATTGGTCGAGATGGCGAACCGGGTCACACCCGACCCGGACCTGGGGGTGAGGATTAAATAGGTCAAACCGGTGCCCTGGTTGTTTTCTCCGTTGCTGTTGTTACCGAAATCGAAGATCCGCTGCCAATTTCCCCCACCATTCCAGGTTACCCAGGTTTCGAAGGTAGCGTTGGTAAGACCCGAAACCAGGCCGTTGGGCAGATTGACGTAGCCGCCGGCGCCCGGGAAATTCAATTTTCCGTTGCCATCGAAGGCGGCGCCGCCGAGCACGAGACCGGGCGCGCTGCCCGCGGAGTCAGCGGCGGTCGTCGC
>Ga0163163_10004536_pt1 | contig 11858 bp, 7 predicted proteins | sample S65metaG_FD_119766 | JGI IMG/M metagenome (GOLD analysis project Ga0163163, IMG submission 119766) | Switchgrass rhizosphere microbial communities from Kellogg Biological Station, Michigan, USA - S6-5 metaG | ecosystem: Host-associated > Plants > Roots > Rhizosphere > Soil | place: USA: Michigan... | reverse complement strand
TCATCGCCCACGGAGACCCGGACAAGAAAGCGCTCGTCGCGCAATCCACCAATCTCAAGGCTCATCCCTTGCTGGCCGCCTCCACGGCGATGCCCTGGCTGGAATATCAGGATGCTGACGGCCGTCAGCAGCTGGGAGTCGCCGCCAAAATCGACACCCTCAACTGGACGGTCATCGTCGAACAGCCGGCGGCCGACGCCTACGCGAATGCCGCCAGGCTGCAGCGACAACTGGTGACGGCAGCCTCGTTCGCGTTGCTGGTCATGATTGCCGCCGGCTACGTCTTCGGCAGACGGTTCATCGCTCCGATCTTCGCGCTGAAACGCGGCACCCAGGCCCTTTCCGAGGGCAAGCTGGAAACCCGGGTGACCATCGACTCGGCCGACGAATTCGGGCAGTTGGGCGCGTCATTCAACTCGATGGCCGATCGGCTGGTGGAACTCCAGGAAAACGTCAAACGGCAGGAACGGCAGGCGATGTTCGGCCGCGTCGTGGCCGGGCTGTTCCACGACCTGAATCATCCGATACAGAACATTGGCAACAATGCCCGGCTGCTGCTCCGGGAGGACCTCGACGCCGAAGGGCGCGGCATGTCGCAGCGGATCATCGAGCGCGAGCTCGGCACGCTGAAGCGGTTCATGGACGACGTCCTGAACATCGCCAAACCGAGGCCGATCGAGCGCTTCGCGCTGGACATCAACGCGTCGGTCAACGAAATCGTGGAATCGATGCGCGCCGAGGGAGAACGGGCCAACGTGAGCGTCACCGGACACTACGCCGAAGGGCCGCTCACCGTCGAGGGCGACCGCTTCGCGCTCGGGCGCGTGTATCGCAACCTGATTACGAACGCGATTCAGGCGACGGCGCCGGGCGGCTCGGTGACGGTGACGACGGCGCGGGCCGGGCATGCCATCGAAGTGACGGTCGCCGACACCGGCACTGGCATTCCAGCCGACCGCCTGGCGGCGATTTTTGACGACTTCGTCACGACCAAGCGTCGAGGCCTGGGCCTCGGGCTGGCCACCTCGAAGCGCATCGTGGAACAACTCGACGGCACGATAACCGTCGAAAGCGAAGTGGGCCGGGGCACTGCGTTTACGGTCCGGCTTCCCGCAACCGACGGCCGCAGGGCGGCTGCCGCGGCCAGCTAATCCCGGTCGCGACGACTCGACCGGATCGATTGTTTCAACCCGGACTCGTCAACGCATATGACGACCGAGGATCACGCAGCAAGGATGAAGATCATGATTCGAACGCTCGTCAAGACGGCGAACGTGGCAGTCGAAAATCGCAACTACCAGGTGCGGTACTTCGAACTGCGCACGCCTCGCGGACACCGCCGCTACAGCGCGGAGATCATGCTCCCCGGGCGATCGCATCATCCTCGACGATGATTCGGTGAATAACCTGGAGGCAAGGGCGACGCGCCTGGTGCCGGCGACGCTCTACAGCCGGATGCTGGCGCGGACGGCCTGACCGGGACGTGCAGGCTTCAGGCTCCAGTCTTCGGCGTTCGAGGCTTTTGCAAAAGCCAGCCGAAGCCTGAAGTCCAAAGCCTAAAGCCCTGCCGAAAGTGGTGGGGGAAATGCGCTACTTGCGCGGTAGAACCGTGTCCTTCAACTGCTTCGCGATGCGCGCCTTGACCACGGTCTTCGCCGGAATCTTGATCGCCTCGCCCGTCGCCGGATTGCGCCCCATGCGCGCCTTCCGCTTCTGAACAACCAGCTTTACCATTCCAGGCAGTACGAACTCGCCCGATCGTTTCAGTTCCTTTTCCGCCAGCGCCGTAAGCTCGTCGAAAAATTCGCGGGCCTGCGTCCGCTTCACTTCGAAGCGTTCGGCGAAAAACGAAAAGAGTTCGGATTTGCCCATCCTGCGGGCGTCATTCATCGGAGGTTCTCCTTGCTCAGTCACGCGCGTTCCTCTCCCCGCTGATCGGCGCGCGCGCGTGCGTGATCGCGGAAATTATTCCGGAAACCCGCCGTATGCTAGCGCGCCCTTCTCGCCAGTGTCAAACCGAGCAACCCGCGAAAACGGTCTATTTCCGGTAGAATTTTTGCGGGATGACCAGCTCGACGCTCACCACGTTTCCCAACCCGCGCCCGGAGCGCGACTATGAGATTCGCATCAGCTGTCCGGAGTTCACCTCGGTCTGCCCGATGACGGGCCTGCCCGACTTCGGCGAAATCCGGATCACCTACGTGCCGGATACCCGCTGTGTAGAGCTCAAGTCGCTGAAGTATTACCTCATCGAGTTCCGAAACCGCGGCATTTTTTACGAACAGGTCACCAACCAGATTCTCGACGATCTGGTGGCGCTGCTGGAGCCGCGCCGCATGACGGTCGTCGGCGATTTTTCGGTTCGCGGCGGGATCAAGACGGTCGTGACGGCAAGTTATGAGAAAGGGAAGGGACGCCCTTAAGAGCGTCCCCTACTTAAGGCGTCCCCTGCAACCATTGCATCACGTTCCCATCGACTCCGAAATCGATCTTCACGCGTTCGCACCCCGCGACATTCCGTCTGTCGTCGAGGAGTACCTGCACGCGGCGGCGGCCGCCGGGCTGCGTGAAGTCCGTCTCGTGCACGGGCGCGGACGCGGCGTGCAGCGGGGCATCGTACAGGCTACGCTCGATCGGCACCCGCTCGTGCAGGAGTTCTGGGACGACACCGCCTCGCATCTTGGCGCGACCGTCGCGCTCCTGAAGAATGTCTAGAGCCTTCACCTTGTCCTTTGCGTCCTTTGTGGTGAAACCGTTTGGTATCATCCGGATGGTGAAGCTCCAACGCGTCGGCGCGCTTGTCGTCGCCATCACGGTCTGGCTGACGCTACCGCTTCGGGCCGAAATTCCCTCTCCCGAGGAACATTTCGGCTTTCGCATGGGCACCGACCGGCAGCTGGCATCCGCCGAGGGAATCGAGCAGTACTTCGAGCTTCTCGCCACCCAGTCCGATCGCGTGCGGCTCGTCGATGTCGGGCTGACCACTGAAGGTCATCGGACGATCGCGGCCATCGTCAGCGCCCCGGAGAACATCCGAAACCTGGAGTCGATCCGCGCCACCAACATGCGCCTCGCAGATCCGCGCACACTGGGGCCGGACGAGGCCAGGCGGCTGGCGGCCACCCAGAAGACCGTGGTTGCCATCGGCGCCAGCATTCACGCCTCCGAAATCGGCGCGACCCAGGCGGCCAACGAGCTCCTTTACACGCTCGCCTCGGCGCGCGATCCCGGCACGCTCACCGTCCTGCAGAACGTCGTCGTCATTGTCATTCCGCTGTTGAATCCCGACGGTCATCGTCTGGTGACCGATTGGTACAACAAGAACAAAGGCACGCCGTTCGAAGGCGGCCCGATGCCGTGGCTGTATCACAAGTACGCGGGCCACGACATCAACCGCGACGCCTTCATGATGAACCTCGCCGAGAACCGGAACCTCGCGCGGTTCCTCTACACCAGCTGGCATCCGCAAGTCTTTTTGACGATGCATCAGATGGAGGAGAACGGCCCGCGATTTTTCGTGCCGCCGAATACCGATCCGATCGATCTGAACTACGACCCGCTCATCTGGCGCTCGGCAGCGTTTCTGGGCGACGCCATGGCCATGGAACTGCAGCGCGATGGACATACCGGCGTCCTGTCGAACGCCAAGTACGACTATTACTGGCCGGGCTTCGAGGATTCAGCACCGCTCGGGCACAACACCGTGTGTCTGCTCACCGAGGTCGCGAGCGTCGACATCGCATCACCGGTCACTATTACCGCCAATGAGTTGCGCGGCGGTTTCAAGGGACTGACCGACTACCGTCCGCAAATCAATTTTCCGCAGCCATGGCCAGGTGGACGCTGGACGCTGCGCGATATCGTCGATTACGACCTCAGCGCCGTGCGGGGTTTGCTGACGGCGACGGCGGCGTATCGCGAGCAGCTGGTGCAGAATTTCTACGACATGGGCCGACGCGCGGTTGAATCCGGCGCGCGTGGTGGTCCGTTCGCGTTCATCATCCCTCCCGAGCAGCACGATCCTCACACAACCGCCAAGCTCGAAAATCTCCTGATCGATGGCGCAATTGAAATTCATCGCGCGCTGGAGCCGTTCCGTGCCGATGGCGAGCCGTACCCGGCGGGCACCGACATCATCTTCCTCGCGCAGCCGTATCGCGCCTATGTGAAGACGCTGCTCGAACGGCAAACGTATCCCGGTCATCGTGCGACGGCGTCGGGGCCGGCGGATCGACCCTACGACGTGGCGGGATGGACGCTGCCGAAACAGATGGGCGTGAACGTGGTGACCGTCGATCGCAGCTTTGAATCGCCGCCCACATCGCGCCTGAGCGGCGCCACCATTGCTCCGGCAGCAGTCTGGGGAGAACGAAAGCCAGGCTACTGGGTGATCGAGGCCAACGGCAACGGCGGCGCTATCGCGGTGAACCGCCTCGTCGCAGCGGGGGCAGTGCCGGCATGGTCGGCGATTCCGATCGAGACCGGTGGCTTCCGGTACGAACCAGGTTCGATCGTGGTGCCGTATCTGAAAACCGCGGAATCCACGGTGGCCTCAATAGCGCGGGAACTGGGCCTTCGGGTTGACGGCGTGAAGGGTAAACCGCCGCAAAGCGTCCGCCCGATCGGACGGGCGCGGGTGGCGGTCTACAAACCCTGGACCGAAAACATCGACGAAGGATGGACGCGCTGGCTGCTCGATCAATACGAGTTTCCATACACGTCGATCACCGATACCGACATCCGCGCGGGCAATCTGCGCGGACGCTTTGACGCGATCATTCTGCCGAACTCATCACCGGATCGCCTGGTGTCGGGGTATCCGGCCGATGCGGTGCCTGCCCAGTACGCGGGCGGCATGACCGCGGCAGGGATCGACGCGATCAAGACCTTTGTCCGCACCGGCGGCACGCTGATCTGTCTGTCGCAGTCGAGCGATCTCGCGATTGCCGCGTTCGAATTGCCGATCCGCGACGTCGCGCGCGAAGCCGACGACCGTTTGTTCGTGCCTGGTTCGATTCTGAAGCTCGAGGTCGATCCGTCGAAGCCGCTCGCGTACGGTATGGAGCCGCATACGGCGGCGTTTTTTGCATTCAGCTCGGCATTCGACGCGATTCCTGCCCGGGGTTCCGCCAACGGACACGGCGGCGATGCCGTTCCGGCCGTCGGCATGGACACGGTCGCCCATTACGGGTCACGCGACGTGCTGCTCAGCGGCTGGCTCGAAGGCGAGGAACTGATCGCGGGCCGCGCTGCGGTGGTGCAGGCCTCGGTCGGCACCGGCCACGTCGTCCTCCTTGGATTTCCCGTCCAGCATCGCGGTCAATCGCACGCGACCTTCCGCCTGCTCTTCAACGCCATCTTCACCGCACGATAAATCCGAGGAGTTCCGGCGACTGGCATCGCGCTTGCCCATCCTTTCGGGCGGCTGGTGAATCGCGCGGCAAATCGCTGATTTTTCTCGTGTCTGCGAACGAGCCGGCAAATTCTGCGCGTGCGAGCGGGGCGACTGATGCAGATTTCGCAAACAGCGGCCAGAAGTAGCAGTGGTGAACGATCGCCGGACGTTCGTGTTGGCGATCGCGTGCGTGTGCGCCGGCAGCGATGGGTCGTCACTGCCGTCCGGCCGCACGACCAATGCTCGGTGATCACGTTGTCGGGCCTGGGGCCCGGAAATGCGGGGCTTGAACGCCAGGTACTGGCGCCCTTCGACCTCGTCGAGTCGCTCGCGTCACCCCGCAGCCTTCGAATCGTGCGGCCGCGGCGCTGGCGCCGCGTCTGCCGGCAGCTGATTGCCGACGGCGGGCCGTCATCAATCCTGCGGACGGCCCGAAGCGCACGAATGGACCTGATGCCGTATCAGCTCGAGCCGGCGCTGGCGATCATCCACGGCCGCGGCACCCGCGTGCTCATCGCTGACGAAGTCGGCCTTGGCAAGACCGTCCAGGCGGCGCTCATCGTTTCGGAATTGAAATCCCGCGGCGCCATTTCGCGCGTGCTCGTGCTGGCCCCGGCTGGGCTGCGTGAGCAGTGGATTGAGGAATGCTCCAGCAGGTTCAAGCTCCGAATGGCTTTTTTCGATATGGCAGCGATCACTCGTCGTCGCGCCTCGCTACCAGCTGGCGTCAATCCGTGGGCTGTGGAGCCGTTCGTCGTGACGTCCATCGACTACGTCAAACGAGCCGAGGTGCGGGCGGCCGTCGAGGCGTGCCGCTGGGATGTGCTGATCGTGGACGAAGCTCACCACGCCGCAATCGGCACCGACCGTCACGACGTCGTCAGTGCGCTTGCCGGTGCGGCAGCCTACGTGGTGCTCCTCACCGCCACACCGCACAATGGGGATGCGGACGCGTTTGCCTCGCTCTGCGCACTTGGGGAGCAGAGCGACTCCCTCCTGACATTCCGGCGCACCAGGCAGCAGGTCGGACTGCCGCATCAGCGTCGCGTTCATCAAGTGCGAGTGCGACCCGGCGGAGCCGAACGAGCCATGCACGCGGCTGTCGACGCGTTCGTCCGCGCTGTTCAGCGCGAACCCAACGGCCGCGATCACGCGACGTGGCTAGCCTTATCAACGCTACGGAAGCGCGCACTCTCGAGTGCGTTCGCGTTGCAGCGGACAGTCGAGCGCCGGCTCCTCTCGCTGAACGACGGTTTCGACGACGCCGCGCAGCAGTTGCCGTTGCCGCTCCTGGACGTCGGTGGCGAATTCGATCCCAGCGACGATGTGCCGGCCTGGGCGATTCCTGCGCTCCGCGATGCCAATCACGAAAGAGCGCTGCTGTCGCGTATCGCTCGCGCGGCCTCATTGGCGATCGGCCGCGAAACAAAACTCGCGGTTCTGCAGCGTCTGCTCCGGCGCATCCGGGAGCCGGCGATTGTCTTTTCCGAGTACCGCGACACGCTCGCGCACGTGTTCGAGCACGTCTCCGCCGGCGCTGCGGTGCTGCATGGCGGCCTGTCGCGCGACGAACGGCGGCGAGCCATCGAGCGCTTTCAGCACGGCAGCATCCTGCTTGCTACCGACGCCGCCGGCGAGGGTCTCAACCTCCATCGCGGCTGTCGGATCGTCGTGAACCTCGAGCTGCCCTGGAATCCGATGCGGCTCGAGCAACGCATCGGCCGCGTCGATCGCATCGGCCAGCAGCGGCGTGTTCACGTGTTTCATCTGATTGCGGCGGGCACGGCCGAAATGCGTGTGCTGCAGCGGCTCGGGTCGCGCATTGCTCGCGCACAGTTCGACATCGGCGCCTCGAATCCGCTCGTAGCGGTGCCCTCCTCCGAGCGGCGTGAAGCGGCCACGCTGCGTATGGAGGCCGAGGCCAACAGCGAACACCAGCGGCTGGCTTTCGCCCGCCAGATGATCTCGGCGCCTTCGAGCCCCGACCTGCCCGAACGGACCATCGACCGTCACGCGCTCGTCACATTCACAAAGCGCCGGAGCATTCGAGGCCGATTGGGAAACCGGGTCCTCATGCTGTCCAGGTCGACTCTTGCGGATGGTCTGGGTCAGCCGATCGCGTATCACCTGACTGCCTTTACGACACGGCGCAATCAGGACTTCGTGTGGTCGCTTCCGGCGCTCGATTCCGTCAACTCAGTGATCGCGGGCGACGAAGACTACCAGCGGTGGCTGCGAACAAGCCTCACGACCCATCACTCTTTCTGGACCACGCGGCTGGCACGCGAGCGGAACATCGCCGGCGCGCGTCACTTGCAATCGATTCGAGAACTCCAACCTGGCCTGTTTGATCGGCGCGCCGAACGAGTGTGGTTCGATCGAGAAGAACAACGGCGCGAAGGCATCCAGGATCAGGCTTACCACGTCGATCACGCCGCGCGACTGGCGCATGTCGATCCGCCTTATTCACAGATCGCTCTTGTGCTCTTCACGCGCTAGATGATCGCCGGCTTCAGCGGACATCTGATCTCGGAACAATTTCTCGAGCAGCGCCTTGTCGACGTTCGCGGCCAGACGTCGGCAGAGAGTTTCGCCGCCGAACTCGGGAGATGCCGCCGCGGGCAGCTGCTGCTCGGGCCGGCATCGAGCCTCCGGGCACTGACCGACGCTGCCGCCACGCTCTTCGTCAATGCTCTCGGTTTTCAGTCGCTTTCCGACGTCGCGTTCTTTGACCACGCAGCCGTCGCGACCGTCCGGGCCGATCATGCCCACGCAGCCGTCGTCGTCACCCACTGGGGCGAGCGGCTCGATCCTCTGTGGCGCCTGGCCATCGTCGAGGCGCGGCGCCGGGGGGCTGCCTGGTGCCTGCTGTTCAACGGCATCCGAATTCGAGTAATCAGCGCATCCCGGGCCTTCTCGCGACGCTTCGCCGAATTCGATCTCGACTGCGCGGCCGACGACGAGAAGACGGCGATGGGCATGTGGATGGTGATCGCCGCGCCGGCACTCGCACACGGAGCGACGCCGGACGCCGCATCGTCGCTGGACGATTTCGTCATGTCGTCGGACCGTCACGCGTCAGCCGTGTGCCGGTCGCTGCGCGACGGTGTGCTGGCGGCTTCGGAACACGTCCTCCAGGCCCTGGTCGCGTCGCCGCACAAGCAGTCGGTGAATGAGGCCTTCGAACAGGCCCTGACGATCGTGTATCGCATGCTGTTCCTGTTCTTTGCGGAGGGACGGTCGCTGGTGCCGTCGTGGCATCCGATCTATCGAAGCAGTTACAGCCTGGAACGGCTGGCGGACGAAGCCGGCCGTCACGCCCCGGTTGGGCTCTGGGACGCGCTGCGGGCGGTCACGAGGCTGGCGCACACCGGGTGTCGCGCCGGCGACCTGCGGGTCACGCCGTTCAACGGCCGGCTGTTCGCACCCTCGAGAACGCCGCTCGCCGAGCGGCGGGACCTGGACGACGACCGCGCGCGGCGGTCGCTGATCGCGCTGGCGTCCCGGCCGGCCGCTGACGGCGACGGACGCGAGCCCATCGCGTACCGGGATCTCGGCGTCGAGCAGCTCGGGGCGGTCTACGAAACGTTGCTGGATTATGTGCCCCGGATGCAGGGCGTCCCGAACGAGCGCGGCCGCACTGACGCGGTCGTAAAGCTGCAGGCCGGTTCTGGCGTTCGCAAAGCCACCGGCACGTTCTACACGCCTCAGCCGATCGCTGCGTATCTGGTCCGCGAGACGCTCGAGCCTCTCGTTCGCGAGCGAACGCCGGAACAGATCCTGACGTTGAAGGTGCTCGATCCCTCGATGGGCAGTGGTGCCTTTCTGGTCGCCGCGTGCGCGTATCTCGCCGACGCCTACGAAGCCAACCTCGTTCGTGGCGGCCAGTGCCACGCCAGCGACTTCGGTCCACGTGAACGCGCGTCTATTCGGCGACTCATCGCCGAGCGTTGCTTGTACGGCGTCGATCTCAATCCCATGGCGGTGCAGCTGGCGAGGTTGTCGCTGTGGCTGGCGACGCTCGCCGCCGATCGCCCGCTGAGCTTTCTCGACCATCATCTGCAGGCCGGCAACAGCGTCCTCGGCGCCTGGCTTTCCTGTCTGCGCCGACCGCCGGCCGGTCGCCGTCGGCAGCCACAGGCGCTGCCGCTGTTCCAGGACCTGCCGATCGCGGAGACGCTGCGCGAGGCTTTGCCGCTGCGATTTTCGCTCGCGAACGAACCCAACGACACGCCCGACCAGGTGCGCGCGAAAGAACGGACGCTGACCGCGCTCAGCGATCGGCGCACAGCGCTCTCGCGATGGAAGCGAATCGCCGATCTGTGGTGCGCGCGGTGGTTTGCCTCGGAGTTGTCCGCCGCCGCCGGTGTCTTCGCGGCACTCTCTGACGAGATCCTTGGCCACGCGTCGACATTGCCACGGGCGGCCACCGACAGATTTCTGCGGGTCGCGGAGTCAGCCGCCGGTGCGCATCAGTTCTTTCATTGGGAGCTCGAATTCCCGGAAGTCTTCTTCGACGCGACCGGTGAGCGAAAGCCCGAGGGCGGATTCGACGTCATCATCGGCAACCCCCCGTGGGACATGGTCCGCGTCGACCAGAACAAGGACAGTCACGAGGGCACGCGCGCGCGAACGGATGCTGCCGCCATCGTCCGCTTTACGCGTGATGCCGGGGTGTACGAGGCGCAGTCGGATGGACACGCGAATTTCTATCAACTGTTTCTCGAGCGGTCGCTGGCGCTCGCGAAGCCGGGCGGCCGGATTGGCCTCGTGTTGCCGTCAGGCCTCGCCACCGATCAGGGAAGCGCGCGGCTGCGCCGGCACCTGTTTTCGCGCTGCGACGTCGACGCCCTGATCGGCTTCGAGAACAAGCGCGCGATCTTTCCGATTCATCGCAGCGTCAGGTTTCTCCTGCTCACTGGAACCGCCGGCGCCGCAACCCGATCGATCGGTTGTCGATTCGGCGAAAGCGACCCTTCGATTCTCGAGCCAGGCGGCGTCGACGCCAACCGCGAGTCGTGGTTCTCGCTGCGCATGTCCCCGGCGTTGTTGCAGCGGCTGTCCGGCGACGACCTCTCGGTCCCGGACCTGCGCTCTCGGGTGGATCTCGCCATCGTCGAGCGATCGGTGGCGCTGTTTCCGGCGCTGGGAAGCGAAACGGGATGGGCTGCCCGGTTCGGCCGCGAACTCAACGCGACCGACGATCGGGGATCGCTCGTCGAGGGCGGACGCGGATTGCCGGTGGTCGAGGGAAAGCTCATCGAGCCGCATCGTGTCCTGCTCAATCGGGCGAAATTGTCGATTTCGCAGCGCGAGGCACGCCGGCTGCTTGGCGACCGTCATCGGCGCTGGCGGCTCGCCTATCGCGACGTGGCCAGTGCGACCAATCGGCTCACGTTGATCGCGGCGTTGATGCCGCCGGGCGTCGCGTCGACGCACACGGTCTTCTGCCTGCGCACGAATCTGCCGCTCCACGCGCAACGTTTCCTGTGCGGGATGTTCAACAGCCTGGTGGTGAATTTCCTGGTCAGGCTCAGGGTCACGACACACGTGACCACCGCGATCGTCGAACGGCTTCCGATCCCGCGGGAGGGCGACGCGGGCCCCGCGTACGACGAGATTCAAGCGATCGCCCGAGCGCTGTCTCGGAGCGACGACCCGCGGCTTCAGTCAGTTCTGCAGGCCAGGGTCGCGAAGCTGTATCAGCTGACCGACGATGAATTCGCGCACGTCCTCGGCACGTTTCCGTTGATTCCAAAGGAAGACCGCGACCGCGCCATGGCGGAGTTCAGCAGGATGTAGGGCCGCCCTCGAGGGTGTCCCGCCGACTTGGATGGCCTGAAGGCCGCCCCCTACAGTCTCCGATGAAACACCAGCGCCGCAATGACACTGGCGATGATCTCCAGAAGGACGACGCCGGTCAACGCGACGAACAGCCAGTCGCGCTCGACCGCGTATTCAATCACCGAAGCCGCGACGCGTGTGGCCGGCGTGGCCATGAGAATCATCAGGCCAACCGTCATCAGCAGGCCGCTGGCCGGAGTTCCCGGCGCGACGAACGACCACGTCAAGCCGACGGCGAGGAGGACGCTGCTGGTCGTGACGCCGACCCGCAGAATCCGGCGGATGATCAGTTCGAGACGCGCGTCCTGAGCGGCGTGGCTGTTCATCCCTTGCCTCGCATCGCCATGATCACGGCCACAATCAGCATCACGCCGGCCATGAACAACTTCAGCGACTTGTTCGACGCGCGCTCGCCAATGCGCAGACCGAGCCAGGATCCGGCCTGCACGCCAAGCACCGCCGCTGCGGCCAGTGCCGGCACGAGCTGACCGTTGCCGTAATAGATGATCGCCCCCGCCGTGGCGGTGACGCCGATCATGAAAGCGCTCGTTGCCGCAGCGGCGCGAAGCGGAATGCCGCACCACGCATTCAGGACCGGCACCTTGACGACGCCGCCACC